>Ga0210409_10008591_pt1 | contig 10381 bp, 7 predicted proteins | sample IncBWH17MmetaG_FD_161649 | JGI IMG/M metagenome (GOLD analysis project Ga0210409, IMG submission 161649) | Forest soil microbial communities from Barre Woods Harvard Forest LTER site, Petersham, Massachusetts, United States - Inc-BW-H-17-M | ecosystem: Environmental > Terrestrial > Soil >...
GTTTTCCATCGTCTGGTTTCAGCGCCAGAGTCGAGGTCGAATACAGCGCCGCGCCCTTGGTGCCGCGGCTCACCTGCATCCACGGCTTGGCCTGCGCCACGCCCCAGTAGGTCAGGTTCAGATCGGGATCGAAGCTGCCGGTGATCCAGGTTTCCGCGCCGACGCGCAGCATGTTCGGAAGGCCGGCCCAGGTGTCGCCGCCGGGTTCGCCCTCGCGCGCGATGGTGTTGAAGCGCCACAAAAGTTTTCCGGTTGCTGGATCGAACGCGCTGATGAAGCAGCCCTGATCTTTTTCCTGCGCCTTGTAACGATCGCATCCATTCTCGCCTTGAACCACCTTGCCGTGAATGATGATCGGGCCGCTGGAGCTGCCGTAGCCCTTGGCGCTGTCGCCGACCATGACGTCCCAAACGGTTTTGCCGGTACGCGCGTCAAGCGCGAATAAATGCGCGTCCGTCGTCTCCGCGAAAACTTTGTCCTGGTAGATAGCCATATTGCGCATCGCGCCCGTGCCTCCGGCCTGGCTCTTGGGCGGACGCATGTGGTTTTCCCAGATGAGGTCGCCGGTGCGCGCGTCGAGCGCCTGCATGATGTTGTCGGTGTTGATCAAGTAAATGATGCCGTTGTGGACGAGCGGAGTGGGCTCGTTGGCCGCGGCGCTGTCGTTCATGTTCCACGACCAAACCAACCTCAAGTCCTTAACGTTGTCACGGGTAATTTGCGCGAGCGCGCTGTGATTCCAGCCTTGATAATTGCCGCGGACAATCAGCCAGTCGGCTGGATCGGGTTTGAGGAGCATCTCGTCGGTCACCGGAACGAAATTTTTCACTTCGCCCGGGACGATGAGTCCGAGACGCACGTTCTGCGCTCGCGGCGCTGCATCTTCCGCACCGCCTTGCGGGGCGGGCGCCTGCGCTCCGCCTGTGGCGACGGCTCCGATCGGAACGATCGTCGCCGACGTTAGCGCCTGCGTGCCCGCCACTGCACCGTTTGCCAGCAGAATATAAGCAACGAGATTGGCTGTATCCTGATCGCTGAGCGAGCCGGGATTGGTGATTGGCATGGTATCGCGGATGCGAGTGAAAAGGTCGCTCGTCGGGCGATTGCGCCACGTGTTCAGGAAATTGGCGCCGGCCAGCGGGGGAGCTTCGAATGTGCCTTTCAAGTCGGGCAAGTGGCAGGTCGAACAGGTTGCCTGATAAATGGCGCGCCCGGCGCTGGCTTGCTCGGCGGTGAAGGGGCCGGTCCTAGCCGGTTGCTGCGCAGCGAACATAGCAATGGAGAGGCCAAGCGTTGCAGCCGCACTGCAAATCGCGAATTTACGAACATTTCGTTCCGGCATCGGGCGCTCCACTCAATAGCAACTTGCAGAATAAATAAAATCAAAACCTCGGGGGTTAAAACCCCTGATAAGGGCGGCATTTCTGTCGTGTCTGCACTTCCTTTGTCAGCGTGAAAAGGCACGACCCACAATGCAGATTGCCGGCGGCCCCGCAGTTCACCTTAAGAGCCAGCCCCACAAATTTCCATCGGGCGCGCGCTCGGATTGAATTTGCACGTACCAGCGGCCGTCCTTCAGGTCGGCGATCTGATCCGGCGTCAGCTCGAGCGTGCCGCTGACAGTGCCCTTCTCCGCCTTCGTCACCGTCAGGTCAAAATTTGGAATGACCGGCCCGGGAATGCCTTTCGGAGCGCGGCGAATTTGCGCGGTGGTGGCGGGGGAACGCAATCCCTCAAACGATCCCTGAATGCTGAGCTGCTTGCCCTGCAGCGTCGCGGTGAGCGAACCGTATCCCGCGATGGTCGACATCATCGAGACATTAATCGGCACTGGAGAGAGCCGCGCTTTGAACTTCTCCGCAGTCTGCGCGTATTGAGCGGCACTGGCAGACAAAAGCCACAAGAGCGCTGACGCCAGCAATACCGCTGCTGCCGGTGGTCGACCGCGCCGTTTTGCCATCGTATGCCTCATCCCAGTCAGCCAAGAAAGCTAAAGACTCATGCATAGAGTTTGAAATCTCAAATTTGAAATTTCAAATTTGAGATTTCAGACGGAATGCCAACCATTCAATGCAACTGCATCCTGCACATGCAAGAAGGATGACGCGTACCGTCGATCGGCCGATTATATCGGTCGAATCAGCCCGCCAAATTCTGTCCGTCAATTCGCCAGCGGATTCGGGCGCACTTGAATGTGATTGACCGAACCGAGCCGCGTCTCCGTGAATTTGGGCATGTACGAACTGTACGTCGCCCAAATGCCGCGGCCTTTCCAGCCTGCCGTGGCATCATCAATCCGGCCATCCAGGCCGCGGGTATAGAAAGGCATCGGATAGGCCATGCGGAATACCGTGAACGTTTCTTTCCTGGGATCGAAGATCAGCATGGAATCCGAAGTTGTGCCGGTCACGATCACGGTGTCCTTGCCAAGCCCGAGCGTATCGAATTGATCGACCCACAAGAAATAGGGATATTCAGTGCTGCCGGTTTCCATGCCGGTGCCCGTAAATTTCGGTCCGGGCAAATCCCAATACTTGAATTTGCCGGTCTTGGGGTCCAGGCGTCCCAGGTGGCCGCTGCCGGCTGAAAACCAGACCGTCCCGTCCGTGCTGAAATCAATTCCGTGCGAGAGGCGTCCCGGGAGAGGCAGCGGGTAATCCTTGAACTTGCTGGTCTTTGGATCGAGCATGTACAGCTTGTTCTGCGGTCCATCCACTACGGGAACCGATAACCACACGTTACCGTCGACGGGGCTGACAGCCGTGGCGTACCCGTTTGTCGGAATGACCTTCTTGGTATCCATGTCGGCGCGCATCCAGGCATGTTCCGCAGCCGCTTCCGTGCCGCCGGGATTTGCAGGATCTATTTTGGTCGTGTCCAGCTCTCCCAACACATCTCCATCGGTCCAGATGCGGTCCTGCCAGTCAAATTGCAAATGATGAGTGTTGTAGGAAGTGTCGACTCCCACGAACTTATTCGCTTTCGTATCGTAGAAGCCGAGTTGCATTCCGTGGCTACGCGACAGCAGGGCCTTGGCCTCTATGTCCAGCGCCGCCGGGTCAGGATTGTCCGTGGCAATGGTGCTCGCCGACCACTTTGGATTATTTTCCACGCCCGGGGGACGAGTGGGTTGAGTCATCCAGACCCGGCCATGCTCATCGAGCATGGGGTTGTGCGGGCTGGCCATCCAGGCCTCTTCGGATTCACGATCGTGGTAGTAGTCCACTTTCGTGCTGTAGCCGTTTGGGTTTCGGGGCACCACGGGGAGCGGTTCGACGGTGTTCTTCACCGGATCCAGAACCCACAACACGCCGCCGGCCGTCCGGTCCGCCCCATAAACTTTGCCATTCGCGTACAACGTTGGATTGCGCTTGTCGGTGGAGGTCACATCGTGGAAAAAGGATTCACGAGTCCCCCAATCCCATTGCGATACCACAAAGTTGCGTTCGATCCCAGCCGGCCGCGGCGGAGAGGGAGGCACTTCTCCGGCCTTCATGCGCAGCTCCCAATCGACAAGCGTCTTCTCCAACAATTCTTTGCCGAGCCGGGTGGCAGCCTGGCCCATGCCTTGATTGCGCTGAAAGATTCCGTCCCAATCATCCACGTCGGTATGGCGGCGTGTAGCCACCATTCCAAGTTGATGGCACTGGTTGCATCCGCCTCTTAAGGCTGCGAGCCATTGTTCCTGGGTGGCGTACTCTGCGGGGAGATCTTCCTTTGCGGGAGGATGAATCATCGACGTCCAATAGCTGGCCGGATAAATCTTGGCGGCCTCTTGGGGCGTCGCGGCGTTGGCCACTTGGAGCTTTACTTTTGCGCCGCGCGCGGCAGGAACTCGTTCTGAGTCCTTCAATCCGTAGCCGCGCACCCACAACTCGTACGCACCATCCGGCAAGTCGGGCACGAGGAAACGTCCTTGATCGTCGGTGACCACGATTTTGCGGAACGGCACTTGCAGCTTTGTTTCCGCAATTACCCAAACTCCCGCTTCCGGCTTTGCGCCGTTGCTGTTCAACACGACGCCGCCGATGCTGCTCTTATCGATTTGCACCGCGGAAGCGCCTTGCGGGCCGCCCGCCGCCGGCCGTGAAGTAAAACAAATCAGCGCCGGGAGGAACCACAGCATCGCGCGTGACATTCCTCGCATGTAAGTCCTCCCCTTGCCGTCCACAATGGTTCCGCGTCTTGGGTCAGCACGATTTAGCTGTAACGGGATTTATATAATAGAAGTCGACGAATTCGCTAATATTTTGGTTACATGTTTTAGCCTTCCCAATGCGAACCCGGCAGGCCGATGAAGTCCTACTAGAAGCTGGACTGAGATCGCAGTAACCTATTGTTGGACCCGGCCGAGGCTCGATTTGCATTTCAGCGGGGAGATCATGAGAAATCGCAGCGGAATTTCATACTTCTTATTTGGATCCATTTTGTTATTTGCGGGAATTTTGCTGGCGCAGAATACGCCGGACCGGGCCTTGATCGTGAACGGAAAGCCAGCGGGGATGGTGGTACAGATGGGCGGCCGCGCTTACGTGGACGTCGAAACCGTCGCTCAGTTCACCAATGGCTCCGTCACTCTCGAACCCAATCGAATTGTCCTTACTTTTCCGCAGTCGGGATCGAGCGCTGCTCCAAGCGCAGAATCCGCGCCCTTGCCCCCGCCTCCCCCCGGTTTGTCCAGGAATTTCGCTAGCCTGGCGATTGCCGAATTGGCGGAAATGCGCGAGTGGAGGGGAGCCGTGGGCACCATCCTGACCTACGGCGTGCCGGTGGTGGGGACCTGGCCTCAGGACTATCACGATCACATAGAGGCCAACCTGATGCAGGTAGCGGTGGCCGCGTCGACGGCAGCCGACCAGGACGCGATGCAACTTCTGCGCAACGAATTTTCAAACCTTGCGCAGTGGGCCAATGGGGTCGTTGCCACGCGCCAATCCTTGAATGCTACAAACACTGTGCGGCCCGACCCCATGCAGAGCGATCAAGCGCTGGCAAAGATTTCCGATTGCAGCCGGTTCCTGAGTTCGATGCTCGTCAGCGGAGTGTTCGCCGACGATCAAAGCTGCCATTGAGCGAAAATTCTTCCGCGCAATGCCACGCGGTTTCAGGTGGCGCGGGCTTCAGCCTGCGGGGGTTAGTCCTTGCGAGTTCCAAAACCCGCAGGCTGAAGCCCGCGCCACTCAAATTCTCCGCGCCCCCTAGTGAAACCATCCGCCGATGGAGTATATTCTGTGCCTGCTATTTCTTCTGGGTGGTTCCCGAATTTTGGAATCCATTCGAACGAATATGCCATTTTTAACCGGCAAGGGCGGCATTCGCCTTTTGATCCGGCTGGAAAGAAGATTGCATTGGAAAGGAACAACACGACATGACGGCAACATCGCCAAGCACCGGCGAGGGAGCGGCTGGAGCGAAGGCTACCCCGGTTTCCGACTCGGCCTGGAAGTGCCTCCAGGGCGCCTATGACTTGCAGGTGCACGTGGCGCCTGACGTGATCGAGCGGCGCGTTGACGACCTGGACCTGGCCAAGGAATTCCTGGGGCGCGGGCTGCGTGGGTTCGTCCTCAAATCGCATTATTTTCCGACGGCTGAACGCGCCAAAGTCGTGACCAAAGCCGTGCCGGGCATTGCCGCTTACGGCGCCATCACGCTGAACCACTCCATCGGCGGATTAAATCCCGTGGCGCTGGAGCTGGCCGGGCGCTCCGGTTGCAAGATCGTATGGTTCCCGACGGTGGACGCCAAGAATGAAACCGCGGGACGCGTCGATGGACCCAGCACCAAGCTGCCTTTCTGGGCGAAGATTCAGCGGGAACTTGCGGCAACGGGAATCTCACCCCCGCCGCTCACGGTGCTTGATTCGAGCGGCAAGATTTCCGAAGCCACGCGCCGTTGCATTGAGTTGATCGCCCGGCACAACATGATTCTGGCCACCGGGCACCTCGGGCGCGTCGAGATTTTCGAGCTGGTGAAGACGGCGCGCGAAATGGGAACACAAAGAGTTCTGGTCACGCACGCGGAATTTCCATCGCAAAATCTGACCACGGACGAACAGATGCAGCTCGCGGGAATGGGCGCATTCATCGAGCACTGTTTCACCACCATGCACACGGGAAAAGCTCCGTGGGGCGCGGTGCTCGAAGCCATTCGCGTAGTCGGCCCGGAACGCTGCGTGCTCTCGACGGACCTCGGCCAAACCATCAACCCGCCGGTCGCGGAGGGATTTGCCATGTTTGCCCAGAAGATGCTGGATGCCGGATTCAGCGTCGAAGAGATTCGGCGGATGACGGTCACGAATCCGGCTGCGCTCGTTCAATAATCATTTTCAATAAACTACGGAGAATTTTTCAATGAAGCCAAGAATCGTCCGCAATATCGAACGGCCGGACGCGGAAGTGGTCCGGAAACTCGGGGAGTTCGGCACCGCCACCGTGCACGAAGCGCAGGGCCGCACGGGCCTGATGCTGCCGTACATGCGGCCGATTTATCCTGCGGCGCGCATCGCCAGCCCCGCGGTGACCGTACTGTGCCACCCCGGCGATAATCTGATGTTTCACGCCGCGATCGAAGTGTGCAAACCGGGAGACGCTCTGGTCGTGGCCACCCATTCCGATTCCACCGACGGATTTTTCGGCGAATTGCTGGCGACTTCCTGCCAGGCGCATGGAATCAAGGGGCTGGTGATTCACGCCGGCGTGCGCGACGTCGCGGATTTGACGGCCATGCAGTTTCCGGCATTTTCGCGGGCCATCTCCGCACAGGGAACAGTGAAGGAAACGGCCGGCTACGTGAACATCGACATTGTCTGCGCGGGAGCGCTGGTTCACCCGGGCGACGTCATCGTGGGCGACGTTGACGGCATCGTCGTGGTCCCGCGCCAGCAAGCGGCCGAAGCGGTCCGCTTGTGCGAAGCGCGCCTGGCCAAGGAAGCGAAAAACCGCGAGCGCTTGCGGGCCGGGGAACTGGGTCTGGACATTTACGGGCTTCGCGAGAAACTCAAGAATTTAGGCGTGGAGTGGGTGTAGTAGGACAGGCTTCAACCTGTTGGTTTTCATAAGCCCTGGAAGATTTCCTAAACTAAGCATAAAACCGACAAGCTAAAGCCCGTCCCACATGGCTTTTAATTTCGCGGCGAGTGCCGCGGGGTCCACCGCATCCTGAAATAATCGAATCGCCGCGACTCCCGCGGCGCCCGCCGCCAAGCATGCGCGCGCATTTTCCAAATTCACGCCGCCAATGGCCAGCACCGGAATTTCAACCGCAGCGCAGATTTCGCGCAGGCGCTCGATTCCTTGCGGCGCACCGAATGCCGCCTTGGACGGCGTCGCAAACACCGGCCCGAAAAAAATGTAATCCGCGCCGCCCCGCCCCGCCGCGCGCGCCGATTCCAGGGAATGGCAGGAAACGCCAATCAGAAAATCCGACCGCCCAGTAGAGCGCCGCCACTCGATTGCCGCTTCGAGCGGCAAGGATTTTTCACCAAGGTGAACTCCCGCCGCAGCCGCGGCCAGCGCAACGTCCAGCCGGTCATTGACGAAGACACGCGCGGAAGCCGCCCGCGTTCCGGCAGCGGCGAAACGCGCGAGTTCCACGAGAGATCGCGCCTCGAGATCTTTCTCACGAATTTGAATCCAATCGGCGCCGGCAGCGGCCGCGCACCGGATGCAATCCTGCAGCGAGCGCTGGCGAGGCAGAGCGGAATCTCCTGGCGGAGAATGGAATGCAGCTGACGCAGCTTCCAACGCGCGCCGGTCCGTTACGTAGCAGAAAATTGGTTTACGTGCGGGTGGCAACGGTGTCCGTCCGGCCTCGCAGCATGCTCGCGGCGAGCAAAATATCCAGGGCGCCCAGACCGGTCACCGCGCCACGCACGGAAGGATGCAGGAGAAACGGAATCAGCTCGGGATACTTGTCCAGAAAAAAATTGTGGTCCCAATATCCCAGCCAGGGAACCAGTATCAGCAATACTCCGAGCAGAAAAATATCCAGGGCGTGCACCACGTGCAGGAAAGATTTCATTCGGGCTGCGCCTACCGCACCTTCCCGAGAAGGGCAATCCGCTCGGACACATCACGGTAATCGATGTTCATTGCGTAGACCTGCGAAAAGCTGTTGAAGGCAGCATGCGTGTCGCCCGCCAGTTCCTGGGCGACTCCCAAATCGTACCGCAGCGCAAGAATCGATTCTTGATCCAGTCCCGGCGTCTTGAGGGCCCGTTCGTACCAGATCGCAGCAATGGCCGGCTGCCCTTTCTCCATGAATGCCAGGCCCAGAAGCGTACTACATTGCATGGCATAACGGAAAGCGGGCCCCTTGTCAGCCGAGCTGGCCACTTTCTGGAATTCGCTGATGGCTTCTTCGAGTAAACCCATTTCGCGGTAGGCGATTCCCAAATTGTAATGGGTTTCGAGATCCTCTTCTTCCTTGGTTTCACCCAGCTCGGAACGGAATTCTTCAAACAGGTCACCCAACGGGCCGCTGAGCGGCGCGCCGGTTTCCATGGCGGGAGTGCCGTTTCCGGAGGTGGAGCGAGCCGCGGGCGGTCTCGCAACTTCGGACGGCGGGACGGAATTTTGCACGGAGGCGTGCACGGGCTCGGCCGGAAGTCCCAGCGCGGAAGTCATCGATTCCAAATCCCCGGCCAGGTCCGCGAGCAGCGAGTCCCCCGCCTCGGTATCGTTATAGGCCACTCCCGCAGGCTCCGCGGCCTGAAGTTCAAGATCGAAGGCCGGAGCCTCCGCGACAGGTTCGGCTTGCCTTTGCGGCGGCGCTGGCGGAATTGGGACTGGAGCGGAGGCCGGTGCGCTCCTTCGCGCGGACTCAGCTTCCTGGACGGCGTGTGCAGATTCCTCCTGCATCGCGGTTTCGAGTTGTTGGGACAAGGCCGCCCACTCATCGGATAGATCAACCTCGTGCACCACGGATTCGGCCGGGAGGGGCTGGTCCACAGATTCGGCAGGCACTGATTCCGGCGCGGGCTCCGCAAGCGGTTCGTCGAGTTCGGCCTGAATAACGGGAACGGCAAATTCTGGCGGAGCGGCGGATGCCGGCGGAGCCGATTTCGGCTGGTCTTCGGCAGGGGCAATTCCGGCCGCGCGCTGGAAGCGGCGGCGCAAGTCGGCGAAACGTTCCGTGCCGGCGCGGTCGTCGCGCTCGATGGCAATTTGTTCGAGAATCGTCGCCAGCTCCACGGTGCGGCGGTCATTGCCTGAACCGACAGAAAGATCCAGCAGGCGCTCGAGAACCGGAGTGTGGCGTGGCGCGCGCTCCAGGACGGATTCCAGGAGATCAATTCCTTTTTGCGTCAAGCCATAACTGGAAAACAAATCGACATCGGTCAAAGCCTGCGTGATGTAACGCTGAGTTTCTTCATCGAGCGCCGGCTCGGTAGAGACAGGAACGGCCGGTTTGGCCGCCTCTTCCGCAGGCGCTAATTTTACGACAGGTGAAATTTCTCCGGCGATCGGTTCCAGCCCCGCCTTCGAGCGCAATTGCAGGTATTTGCGCCGGATGGTTTCATCCTCGGGAGTTCGTTCCATCAATTTTTCGTAGGTGGCGAGGGCCTTAGTTTGATCTCCCGAAGCTTCATACGCGTAAGCAAGCTGAGCCAGGGCATCCGGCAGCCGGAACGAATCGCTGGCCCGGCCGTAAAGGTCCACCAGCCATTCGAGCGGCTGTAGCTGGCCCGGTTTGGATTCCGCGAGACGCGCGATGGATTGCGCCAGCAGTTCGTGGTCGCCAGAGTCGATCATGGTATTGCGAATCAGAGCGAGCAGGGCTTGTGCGCGTTCCAAATCTCCGGCTTCCAGCAGGGCGCCGGCAACTCGGTGCGCCACGGCATACTGTTTAGGATCGCGCGCATATATTTTTTCCGCGAGCGCGGCCGCTTTGACTGCCTGGCCGCTTTCCATATACAGGTCCATCAACATCGTGGTCGTTTCGCCGCCCTCGTCCCGGCCCGGAAGAGTCTCGAGAAGCTTGGCCGCTTCCGCGCCCTTGCCCGAGGAGGTCAGTGCGCGCACTTTCAGCACGAACGTGGCCTGGTGAGATGGATCCAGTTGCAAAATGCGGTCGGCCAGGCGGAGGGCTTCGGCGTGGTCGCCTTGTTCCAGAATCTTCTGCATGGCGCTGTGGAACATTTCAATGGATTCTTTCTGCTGACCCATGGAAAGGTGCAGTTCCGCCAGGCGTATATGTATGCGCAGGTTTTCGGGCTCGGCTTCCAGCAGCTTGCGCAATAGCAGCGCGGCCTGGGGCTGCCGCCCCGCCTTCAATTGCATTTCAGCAAGCTGCAAATAGAGAGGCCGCGCCTCGCTCAGCACTCCCTGCTGGACGTAAAGTTCCGCCAGCCGTTCCAGCGGGCGGCTTTCCTCGGGAGCGA
>Ga0210409_10008592_pt1 | contig 10377 bp, 6 predicted proteins | sample IncBWH17MmetaG_FD_161649 | JGI IMG/M metagenome (GOLD analysis project Ga0210409, IMG submission 161649) | Forest soil microbial communities from Barre Woods Harvard Forest LTER site, Petersham, Massachusetts, United States - Inc-BW-H-17-M | ecosystem: Environmental > Terrestrial > Soil >...
TCGTTGACCAGAATCCGGCTACAAATTTATAGCATACGCGGTGCAGGCAGGCCAGCTTTCTCGCCCCGCGTGTCGCTTTACCGTCAGTGCTCCTACAGTTTCCGCGATTGGCCCGGAAACTCCACGTCCTATTTTCAGGCATGCCTCCGTTCGGTAACGTCGGAGCCCTGCGTCCGTGCCAAAATGCCGGCTGGGGCGGCCGACGCACATCCGTTTGACGCGCGAAAGCGGCTCTGTTAGCATTCGCCCCATGGCAAAAGCGCGCAAAGCCGCGGCAGGCTCATCCAGCCACTCGAAGAGCTCCGGGCATGGCCAGTCCAAGTCGCAGAAAAAGAAGCCTTTAGGCCAGGCACCTCCGCCCCAGCGCGGCGGCGTGGAGCTGGTGGACCCGCGCGTTCAGGCACAACTGAAAACCTACGACGAAGCTTTGGCGCTCTTCCATCAGCAGAAATTCGCCAAGGCCAAGCAGGAATTGGAAGAAGTGCTGAAAGGCCCCAGCAAGGAACTTGCCGATCGCGCGCGCATGCACTTGAAGATTGCCGAGCAGCGCATGAAGCCTTCGCAGGAGAAAAATCCTCACACCGCGGAAGAGCATTATCAGCGTGGCGTCGCGATGATGAACATCGGCCGTTGGGACGACGCGCGCGAGAGCCTGGACAAAGCGCGCAAAGCCGCGCCCAAGGCCGACCACATTCATTACGCGCTGGCGGCGCTCGATTGCCTCACCGGCGAAGCCGATTCCGCGCTTGCCAATCTGAAGGTGGCCATCCAGCTCCGGCCGGAAAACCGCTATCACGCGCGCAACGATGAAGATTTCGCGTTCCTCCAGGAAGATCCGCGCTTCACCGAGCTGCTCTATCCGGAGAAAGACGGCCTCGCCAGCTAGCGCTCTTGTAATGGCAGGTCTTCAGACCCGTGGTGTTTTTTCTTCTCCGTGCTCTCTGTGGCACCGGAGTTCTCTGTGTTAAATTCTTTTCTGTAAGATGACGCCCGCTCCGACATCCAGAACGCCGGCATGAAAAAACGCGCTTCCAATTCGAAACCTCTTCCGCCGAGCTTCCGCGTTGTTGCGCTCGGCGGCGGCACCGGCCTTTCCACGCTGCTGCGCGGCCTGAAAGAATACGTATTCCGCGTCGCCGACGAACACGCCAGCCTGGAGCGGCCCATCGCCGATCTGGCCGCTATCGTCACCGTTACCGATGACGGCGGCAGCTCCGGCCGGCTGCGACGTGAAAACCGCATCCTCCCGCCCGGCGACATTCGCAACTGCATGGTCGCGCTTTCGAAAGACGAAGCCCTGCTCGGCCGGCTGTTCCAATACCGCTTCCACGCCGGCCGCGGCCTCATCGGCCACAATTTCGGCAATCTCTTCCTTGCCGCGCTCACGCACGTTACCGGTGATTTCACAGAAGCCATCCGCGTGAGCAGCAAAGTGCTTGCCATTCGCGGGCGCATCTTTCCGTCCACGCTTTCGAACGTGCACCTGGTGGCCACTCTGGAAAACGGACGTGTCGTCCACGGTGAAACGAGCATTACCGCCAGCCGCACGCCGATCAAAAAACTTCATCTTTCGCCGCGCCGCGTGCGCCCTCTTCCCAAGGCTATCGAAGCCATCAGGCAAGCCGACCTGATCCTTCTCGGGCCCGGCTCGCTCTACACCAGCATCCTGCCGAATCTGTTGATCCCGGATATCGCCAACGCCATCGCCCGGTCCAAAGCGCCGCGCGTGTACATCGCGAATCTGATGACCCAGCCAGGCGAAACGTCCGGCTACGCCCTCGCTGATCATCTCCGTGCGATCCAGAAACACGTGCCGCAGCGCGTGATCGATTGGGTGGTTGCCAACCGCAAGTCGGTTTCGCCGGACGTGGCGCGGCGCTACCGCGCTCAAGGTGCCGAACCGGTGGCTATCGATCTTCCCGCGCTCCAGAAACTTGGTTTCCGCGTCATCCTAGACAATCTGCTCGAGGAACATGGCGTCATCCGCCACGACACCAAGCGCCTCTCCCGCCTGCTGCTGGAAGAATTCCTCCATCGTTAGCCCGGCTTCTCTGATTTACGTAAAACACGAGCGTTAAAAACAAAAAGGCCCCCCGATTTGGTCGGAGGGCCTTTCTGGCTATGGGTTTGTGCAGCCGTTAGAAAATGATCTTCAGGCCGAGTTGTAGATTGAACGCTTCGCCAGGACCGATCCCTGGCGCGCCGTTGAAGTCGCCGATGGTGTCGGCAGTGACGCCAAGCCCGCTACCAGGAGTGCAGACCCTAGCGCTCTGCAAAGCTGAAAGAGCGTCAGCGACACCGCATCCGCTGCTCGGGGGCGCCAGGTTTGTCCTATTGAACATGTTGAATAGCTCGATCCTGAGCTGTGCACTGACTCGCTCAGTGATCTTGGTGTTCTTTATGACGGAAAAGTCCACGGCACCGTAACCCGGGCCGTAGAGGTAGTTTCGAGGGAGAGTTCCGTAAGTACCAACAGCTGGCGCAGCGAACGCGGCGGGGTTGATCCAAGTCACTCCGCCCTTGTTGAACCCGTGGGAAACTCCAGAGTAAGGGTTCACCCCTGGGACCAAGTCCACGCGCTGGACGTTTTCTCCCGTCCCTGTGGTGTCTTCGTTCGTTGTGATGTTGAAGGGCTGGCCCGTATGAAATGAAAGAAAACTGCTCAGTTGCCAGCCATTCAGGAAGTACTTTGCGCGAGAGGCGTTGGGCAAGTCGTAGTTCAACAGGGCCGTGAAATTGTGGCGCGTGTCGAAATCGCCGTTCCCGTATTCCCCTTGAATGTTGAAGGCATTCTGGGGAGTAGTGCCGCGATACGCGGTGATGTCATCAAGCGCATGCGACCACGTGTAGGTAAACTGTGACGTAAAGCGGTGCCATTCGCGGACTTTCGCAACCGCTTGTAACGAGTTGTAATTTGAATTCCCGTTGCTTCGGACCTCGTTGATAATCCCAAAGTCCGGGAATTGTGCGAAAAATGGCCGGCTCGCCTGAAGAGCTGTTTGTGCCGCAGCCACTTGGGCGGGTGTACTGGTCGAGCTCAGCAACTCAAAGGCCAAAGCTGGATTGGGCGCAATCTGGTTAATATCCTGAGTTGTGAGCAAATGGTGAGCTGCACTTCCCACATACCCGATTTGGAGGAGGAGCGACTTCCCAAAGCCCTTTTCTATGTTCAAACTATAATTATAGTTGTAGGCGTTTCGGAAGTCCTGGCCGACCGAGAAAATGTTAAATATTCCGCTGCAACCGTTTCCCGTTGGGCAAACAGAGCCGCCTGCCGGGAATAAGGCTTGGTTTGCAACCCACGGCGTGCTGGATGAGGGCCCGACCGTATCCACCGGACTGGACCCTGCTGGATTGCCTTCCAATCCATTGGGAGCGCCGTTTGCCGGACGATTGTCAAGGAAGGGGTTTAAGTTTGGCGTATCGAAATAAACTCCGAAATTCCCTCGCACGACTAGATCCCCATTCTCCTTCGGTTTGTAGGCAAAACCTAACCGAGGCGAGAAGTTCTTGTACCTTGGCTGATACACGTGGTTGATGCCAGCGCCTTGGAACACCAATCCGCCCTTGCTGGGGATAAACACGGACAGGTCCTTTTTGTCATCCCCTAGAGGGCCTTCATAGTCCCAACGCACGCCATAGTTTAGCGTGAGCTTGCGAGAGAATTGCCAGGCATCCTGGAAAAACAGATCAAAGGTCTTTACATAGACCAGACGGGTCGGATTTCCGATGGCGATGGTCGAAGTGTTGGGATTAAAGTCGCCTGCAAGAAAATCGGCTAGACTCTTCACCTGCGTGGTAGATGTTGCGGCAGTATCTCCTGACCAAAGCCCCACCGAACCATCAAATTTGATATTTCCCAGCGCATGCCGGTGATAGAACTCTTCCAATTGGGCCCGGCGGAATTCACCGCCAAACCGGTATTGGTGTTTCCCGACGGTGTAGGACAGCACGTCCGTCAGGTGACCGGTGATATCCTCACGGCCTTCCGGCGGTGTTTGCCCGACTCCATCGAACCCGCTGATCTGGATGTTCGGAGCGCCCTTCAAACCGGTGGCATCAAAACCTGGAAACAGCAGCAAGCCGTATTTTGACACCTGGAAAGAGTTGTTCTCGTCGCTGAAGATCTGGCGGAAGTAGTTCACCCCAGCCAGCATCTCGTTCGACAGCTTCGAAGTCAGTACGGTATTCAAGATCAGCGAATAATTCGACACGTGAATCGGCGCGACCTCGTAATAATACTTGAGTTCAGAAGCCGCCTCGGAGAGGGCCGATCCACCTACCGGTGCCACCTGGTTGCCTTCGCCCGAAAAATAATGAAACGAGAGCTGGTTCTTGTCGTTGATCTTGTAATCGATCCGTCCGAGGCCGTTGTAGCTGTAACCGAATTCCGGGTCGGGACTCGAATAATTGTTCGGTTGCGCCACTCCGGTCAGGGCATAACTTGGCCACAAATTCGCCAACAATGCGGCGCTCACGGGATTTACCTGCGTTACGCCATACTTAGCCATCAGATTGGTTGCTAATGTCTGGTACGCCGCAGAGGGTTCTGTCGCCTTTCCTGGCAATCCAATCGTGAATCTCTGCTTTTCAAACGTGAGAAAATAGAACAAGCGATCCTTAAGGACCGGTCCCCCGACCGAAAAGCCGAAGTTATAGTTCCGGTTGACTCTCTTGGAATCCGCGAAAGGGCTGGCCGCCGCAAAAGCTTCATTGCGATGGAAGTCATACGCCGTGCCATGAATACTGTTTCCGCCCGACTTCAGCGCCAGATCTACGGTGGCTCCTGGGTTTCTCCCCGATTCCGGCGACGACTGTGTCTGAACCGTGAATTGGTCAACGGCATCGAGCGGCAGCACGATTCCGGCGATGCCGGACACGCCGCCCTGGTTGACTGCCGGGATGTTATGCCACAGGTCGTTGTTGTCCACGCCATCAATTTGCCAGTTCATCTGATTGGCGCGAGTGCCATTCATCGATCCATAGCCACCCGCCGCATAGCCGGCATATCCCGGCACCGCCTCGACCAATTGCGAGAAGTCCCGGCCGGCCAAGGGCATGGTCGCCAAATCGGTGCCCCCGATAGAGGTTGTTTGCGTCTCGGTCGTGGTATCCAGGGTCAACGCCGCCGCCGATACTTCCACGGTGGTCGCTTGCTGTGAGAGTGTCAGCTTTACCGGCAGAGTGTAGATTGCACCCTGCGTGACGAGCACGTTGTCGATGGTCAAAACCGGGAAACCCGTTGCCGTGACGACCACCGTGTACGTTCCGATCGAAACATCCTGGAAGACAAACTGCCCGTCACTGGTCGTGACGGTATTGTGATCGATACCCGTGGCCTTCTCCGTGGCTTTTACTGTGGCATTGGGAACCACTGCCCCGGAAGGATCCGAAACCGTTCCGTTGATGGCGCCACGGAACGTCTGGGCATTTGCCCCTACCGCCAGCGACAGCACAACTAGAATTGTTAAGACTAAGCGCTTCATCATTAGATACACCCCCTCATCGAGATAAAAAGAGCACTGCCTGCACCTGCGCCCCGACTCGCTCGGGGCACGCTTGGAAAAAGGAATTTCAGCAAAAAGCGCCACTCGAAACCAATCGCTTTCGTCTGGTAGAAAGAATTCTGTTTTTTGAAAACAAGGACAAGCCCCCGGACCAGCTCGCCCTTCCCCGGCTCAAAAAACTCGACACAACTTAGAAGCCAATATGGCTGCGTTACTTGAGATTTAACCCTTCGCTGCGCCGCGTGTCAAGCAGAATGAATTTCATTCATTGGACCAATAATTTTCATCATCAAGACGGGGCGGAAGCGGCTTCCAGACGGTATTCTGAACCGTTTGCTCGCCCCCTTTTTCCGGCTTCCGCTCGCAGATGCCACCGTGACCGCGCTGGCTGCTCCCTCCGATTCCTGCTAACTTGTGGGCCGCACCATCTCATCATTTTTTGGAGATCCTCATGCCCACTTTTGCTTTCATCGAATACCAGGATGCCAGCCCGGAAGTCCGCGCGGTTTACGACGACATCATGGCCACGCGCAAAATCGACTGGATTAACAATTTCTGGAAGGCCATCGCCCACGATCCAGCGCTTTTGAAGCGCACTTGGGAAAGCCTGAAGCAGATCATGGGACCGGGCGCGCTCGACCCGCTTACCAAGGAGTTGCTCTACATCGCCGTCAGCGTCACAAACAATTGTTCGTACTGCATCGCGTCCCACACCGCTTCCGCCTTCGGCAAAGGCATGACCGACGCCATGTTCAAAGAGCTTCAAGCCGTCATCGGCATGGCCAACGAAACCAATAAGCTGGTCACCGGTTACCAGGTTGAAGTGGACGAACGCTTCAAGCCTCCGCTTCCACGATAGCTGTTCAAAATCTTTCGCGTCCCGATTGCCTTTCCCCGGTCGATTCGCCCTCTCGAAGTCTCAACCTGTTCGTACGGACAGGTGACCTGTAGTACACGCGTACTATGGGCGGCCCTCCCAGCCAAGCAGAACATATAGAGGTAGACGTTTGCGGGGAACCCTGCCTGGACAGGGAGAGCAGCAAAATCTTGCTTCGCGAGTGAACACCCATGCCTCCTACCATCAAAGAAAACGACACTCTTACAGCAGCACCAGAAACTGCGGCACGCCCGGCCTCAACACCCGCACTGTCCAGCGACGGCTTCAAGCAGCAGCCCGTCGCGCTGGAAGTGGAGGTAACCGTCAACGGTGCGCGAACGATTGACGGCAGCGACAAACGTGAACCTTTCTCCGAAACCACCAAGACCGTCCTGGTTTTCGGCAATGGCGCCGTCATCCGCCTTACTTCCTCCGTGGCTCCAGGCCAATTGCTTTTTCTGACCAATGAAAAAACAAAAAAAGAGGTGGTCTGCCAGGTCGTCAAGTCGAAAAACTACCGCAACGTCAGCGGGTATGTGGAGCTGGAGTTTACTGAATCCGTCGTAGGCTTTTGGGGCATGCGTTTTCCGAGCGATCGGATCGGCTCCGGCCCGCAGGCCGTCTCGCACGCTCCGGCTGTGCAGCCTTCCGCGGTGAGTGGTTCGCCTGTGCTGCTGCGCCCGGGGAACATCGCTCCAAGCCTCGTTCCCGCCAAACCTGTTCTTCCTGCGCCCGTTGCACAAATTCCCGCGCGGCCGAAATTGGAAGCGCCGGTGGAAGTGAAGCCGGCGGCGTCCGTCGTCCCGTCATCGCCAGCCGTAACCTTGCCCCAGACTCCCGTGATGCCACTTACCGGGCTACCCATTAAGAGCAGCGTGCCTGCGCCCCCCGTTGCTGCCGTTTCGCAGGTGCAGACGATTCCTGAGGTGAAGAAGGATCCAGCTCCCGAGCAATCCATTACGCCGGCGGCTGTGACGTTTGATTTCCCGCGCGCATCGGAAGTGCAAGCTTCCATTCTTGAACCACCGAAATCCGCGATTTCTGCCTCACCATCATCCATGATGGCCACGAGCTTTACTCCGGTCCCGGAAGCGAAGCCCGAAACGCCCGCCGCGGTGACCCCGCCGGTCACCAGCGATCCAGAGACGGAAGCTTTGAAGCAGCACACGGCGCGTTTGCAGGAACAACTTTCGAGTTTGCTTTTTACCGGATCGGCTCCCTCGGTGTCTGACAAGCCTGTGCACGAGACTCCGGCAAGTTTGTTCGTCGAGAAGGAGAACAAGGAACTGGATCCCGCGCGGGTCATGGAAATTGCCAAGGCTCCCGCGGCAGAACCCGTTCCTGCGAAGTCAGCGGAACCGGCAACCCCTCCGCCAGTGATTCTTCCCCCGTCGCTGGATGAGGAAGAGCTGAAGATTCCCGCGTGGCTCGAGCCCCTGGCACGCAACGCCGCGGCACCCTCTTCGACCCAGGAACTGATCCTGCGAGAAAAGGCAAGACGCCTCGCGGAGCAGCCTAAGGCAGAAGAAGTCATCGAAGAGCCCGAACCCACTCTCGCGGAACAAGCAGTTGCGGAAATGCGCGTGCCATCGTTTGGCGACGCTCTGCCAATGGACGAAGTGAAAGGCGAGAGCGAAAGCCCATCCAGGAAGTCAGGCAAAGGCTTTCTTGTTGCGGCGATTGCCGCTGGCATATTGATCCTGGCGGGCGCCGGCTGGTGGTACATGAACCAGCAGTCCGGCGGCGCTCATGCGTCTACTGCACCTGTCTCGAAGGTGCAAGCGCCCGCAGTTTCCGCGGCTGCGGAGAGTTTACAGCCGCAGCCCGCAGGGAAGCCTGCGCCGCAAACGAATCTTCCTGTGCAAACGAGTTCGACGGAGCAGAGCATTTCACCACCGCAGATCAATTCGGTCACGCCATCCAATCCAGCGGCGAATCCCTTGAGCGTTGCGCGCAACGGCGCCACGACAGCGTCCGCGCGCAATACCCCACCGTCTTCGAATCCGGCAAATGTCGGCTCCGCGGCGGCCACACCGGCTCCGGCGGAAGTCAAAAAGCCCGTCCTCGGCGAAATTCATCTGGCAACTCCAAAAGTCACTCAGAAGCGAAGCGCGCAGAACGGCGCGGATGCTGATCCGGGACTTACTCTAGGCGACGACCAACCAGTATCCGATACGGAAGCGCTGAATACCGGCCTCGTGGGCGGGACCAAACAACCCGCGGTGCCGGAAGCGCCCCTGGCCGTTGGCGGAGACGTAAAACAGGCCAAACTGATTTCTCCCGTGGCGCCGGTATATCCCGCTATGGCGAAAAGCCAGCATGTTTCGGGCAACGTTCTAATCGATGCCTTAATCGATGCCAACGGTCGTGTAACCACGATGAAAGTTGTTTCCGGCCCGACACTCCTGCATCAAGCCGCGATGGACGCGTTGAAACAGTGGAGATACCAGCCCGCGACACTGGACGGCAAACCCACAGCCATGCACCTCACCGTGACCATCCAGTTCCGTCTGCAGTAATTCTTCACAAACTTCGGTTAGAAGTGTGCCTTCTTAATCAGGCGAAGCCGCCCTTGCAGCTCAGTTGACGCCGACTGCACGATGCTCAGCTTGCGGGATACGAAGCAGGTTCGTATACTGGCGGCCCGGCCAATTGGCAGGTCTGGCGGTGGGGTAGACCGCTTTCATTCACCTTCCTTGGCCATTCGAATCGCGCTTGTAAGTTTCATTACGGGCCGGATTTCGTAAAGACCGTCGGCCCCGAATTGATTGGGGCTGCTTTTGTGTTGACCGCACGGTGAACGGCCCTTTACGCGAGCGCAGCCTTTACCCCGAATTCGAACGAGGGATGCCGCGCCGCCACAAAGGAGAATTTCGCATGTCACCAACGCCAATGCCGGAAGAAATGAATGTCTACCAGAATGCGGAAGCGCGCTTTGAAGTCGCCGCCAACAAACTGGGACTCGAACAAGGGCTTTACCGCTACCTGAAATACCCCAGCAAGGAGATCACGCTATACATTCCCATCGGCATGGACAACGGCACGCTCGAAGTGTTCACCGGCTACCGCGTACTGCATTCGACGGTGCGAGGGCCGGGCAAAGGTGGAATCCGCTTTGCGCCGGATGTCTCGATCGATGAGGTGCGCGCCCTGGCCACGTGGATGACCTGGAAGTGCGCCGTCGTGAATATTCCGTTTGGAGGAGCAAAAGGCGGCATCATCTGCGACCCGCGCAAAATGTCGCGCGGCGAGCTCGAGCGGCTAACCCGCCGGTATACAGCTGAGCTTTCGAACTGGCTGGGTCCTGAGAAAGACGTTCCCGCCCCCGACGTGGGCACGAACGAGCAGACCATGGCTTGGGTTATGGATACTTACGCGATGCACCTCGGCCAGGCCACTACAGCTGTTGTGACCGGCAAGCCCATCGAGCTGGGCGGTTCGCGCGGAAGACGCGAAGCTACCGGGCGCGGCGTGATGATCTGTTGCGACAAGGCGCTCGCCAAGCTCGGCATTAAGAAAGAGACTTGCCGCGTGGTCGTGCAGGGATTCGGTAACGTGGGATCACTGGCGGCGGAGCTGATGCACAAAGCGGGCTACCAGATCATCGGCCTGGCGGATATCGGCGGGGGCCTTTACAACGAGAAAGGATTCGACGTTCCGAAGGTCATTGATTGGGTGTACACGCAGAAGAAACCGCTGCAGGATTTCCCCGGCGGCGGAACAAAGATGACCGCGCGGGACGTACTCTTCCAGAAATGCGACATCGCCATTCCCGCGGCCATCGAAAACCAGATCACCGAGAAGAATGCGAATCAAGTGCAAGCCAGGATTCTCTGCGAAGGCGCAAACGGTCCGACGACCTGGCAAGCCGACGCCATCATTGATGCCAAAGGGATTTTCACCGTGCCGGACATTCTTGGCAACGCCGGCGGCGTTACCGTCAGCTATTTCGAATGGGTGCAGGACCGCCAGGGCTTTTTCTGGCGCGAAAGC
>Ga0210409_10008594_pt1 | contig 10377 bp, 8 predicted proteins | sample IncBWH17MmetaG_FD_161649 | JGI IMG/M metagenome (GOLD analysis project Ga0210409, IMG submission 161649) | Forest soil microbial communities from Barre Woods Harvard Forest LTER site, Petersham, Massachusetts, United States - Inc-BW-H-17-M | ecosystem: Environmental > Terrestrial > Soil >...
CTCGCTGGTGCTTCCGATTGTGCTCATCACCATTGGCGGGATGTTCCTGTATGCCAACTGGCGGCCGGCTTTCGATCCGTGGCCGATCCTGCGCACCTATTGGCCGCTTATCCTGGTATTTGTCGGTTTGGGAAAGATGTGGGACGTTACGCGGGCGCGGCAAAATCCGGACGGCACGGTGGGATCGGGTGTTTCTCTGGGAGCGACCTTCGGCGCTCTGGCCTTTGTGCTGGTGCTCGTCATCCTGTTCTGGCACGGCCGCGCTTTCACGCACACCCGCCACTTTTCCGGCGATTTGCAGCACCAGTCCCGCACCGTGGACGCGCAGGGCGCCAAGTCCGTTCACGTGTCTCTGGAAACCAGCGCCGGAGAATTCGATATCAGCGGCGGCTCCAGCCATCTACTCGACGCCGACTTCAACTACAGCGGTTCGTATGAGACACCGCGCGTTGATTACAACGTTGCCGATGGCGTCGGCCACCTGAGTATTTCGCAGGATGATGGAAGCACACACTTCAATGCCGCGCACAATCAGTGGAATTTGCGCTTCAGTAGCGAAGTGCCGTTGGAACTGAAGGTCGAAATGGGCGCGGGACGCGGGCAATTGCACCTTCGAGATATGCCGGTGACGCGCCTGGAAATGTCCATGGGAGCCGGGCAAGCGGATCTGGACCTTACCGGCGACCGCAAGAATGATCTGGTAGCTGATCTGGAAGGCGGCGTCGGCCAGGTGACCATTCGGCTGCCCCGAAAAGTTGGCGTGGTGGCGCGGGCCTCGGGCGGAATCGGCTCAGTCGAAGCGCACGGCCTGCGCCATGAGGGCGACGAATACACTAACGAAGCCTATGGCAAGACTCCCGCTACGATTCACCTTACGGTGCAAGGCGGCGTGGGGCAAATCAGCCTGATTGAGGAGCCGTAACGCCCTGTTTGCCCTGTCCTCGCGCTCGCCGTATAATTTGAAGTTTGGGCAGCGCTCGCGGAACGCGCTGTCTGAGCTTCCCCTGTGGCGACCAACGAACTCATCCCGGCAAACACCAGCCAAGAGACTATTTCTATCCGTGGCGCGCGCGTCCACAACCTGAAGAATATCAGCGTGGAAGTTCCGCACAACGCCATCACCGTGGTCACCGGTGTTAGCGGCTCGGGCAAATCGTCGCTGGCCTTTGACACCATTTACGCGGAGGGGCAGCGCCGCTACGTGGAATCGCTCTCGGCCTATGCGCGGCAATTCCTGGAGCGCATGGAAAAGCCCGACGTGGATGAGATTTCCGGGATTGCGCCGGCGGTGGCCATCCGGCAGAAAAATTCCACGCGCAATCCGCGCTCTACCGTGGCGACCGCGACGGAGATTTACGATTACTTGCGGCTGCTTTTCGCGCGCTGTGGGCAAACGTTTTGTACCAAGTGCGGGACCGAAGTGCGGCGCGACAATCCCGAGGCGATCGCGGGCAAGATTCTGTCGCTTGCGCCCGGGCGGCGTTTTTACGCGCTGTACGAGCTGCGAATCGCGCAGGAGCAGCCTGCCGCAGGACGCCGCGGCGGGAAGAAAAAGCCCGCCGCGCCTTCGCAAGAGGCGTTGCGCGACGCGCTGAGCGCTATCCAGAAGCGCGGGTTCAACCGGTTATATCAGGACGGCCGGTTGCACGAATTTTCGTCTCCGGAGACGCTGCTGGACGTGGACTTCGCGCGACCGGTGTATGTGGTGGTGGACCGGTTGGCGGTCAGCCCGGAGTCGCGGGCGCGGCTGGTGGACTCCATTGAGATCTGTTACCGCGAGGCAGGCGGGGAGGCAATACTGGAATTTGTCCCCGACGCGGCGGGGAATCCGGCGGAACGCCTGGTGTTTAACGAGCGGTTCGAATGCAAGAACGATGGCACGTTGTATCAGGAGCCGGAGCCGCGGCTTTTTTCCTTCAACAATCCGTACGGCGCTTGCCCGCGCTGCCAGGGCTTCGGCAACACCATCGATTTCGATTTGAACCTGGTGGTGCCCGACCCGAGCAAGTCTCTGGATGAAGGCGCGATCGAGCCGTGGAGCAAGCCGCGTTACAAGGCTTTGTTTCAAGAGCTGAAGAAATGGGCGCGCGCGCAGGACATTCCCACCAACATCGCCTGGCGGCACCTGACCGCGGACCAACGGAAGCTGATCCTCGAAGGCGACCCGGAGAATGATTTCGACGGCGTGAAAGGCTTTTTCACCTGGCTGGAGCGCAAGAAGTACAAGCTGCACGTGCGCGTGTTCCTGAGCCGCTATCGCGGCTATGCGACGTGCCCGGAGTGCGGCGGGACGCGGCTGCGTGCCGAAGCGCGCGCGGTGCGCGTGGCGGGGAGGTCGATTACGGAGATTTGCGCTCTCACGGTGAAAGAAGCACGCACTTTTTTTGCTGGCCTGCGTCTCACGGAAGCGCAAACAAAAATTGCGGACAAGATTTTCGAGGAAGTTCGCTCGCGGCTGCAATTCCTGGATGAAGTGGGGCTGGACTATCTTTCGCTGGACCGCCTGACCTCCACGCTTTCGGGCGGTGAATCGCAGCGGATTCAACTGGCCACGTCTCTAGGATCGCATCTTGTGGGAGCACTGTACGTCCTGGACGAGCCTTCCATCGGCTTGCATCCGCGCGACACGCAGCGGCTGATCGACATTCTGAAATCGTTGCGCGACCTGGGGAACACCGTTTTGGTGGTCGAGCATGATCCCGACACCATTCAGGCCGCGGATTATGTGATCGACCTTGGGCCAGGTGCCGGAGAGCTTGGCGGCAAGCTGCTGTTCGCCGGCTCCTACGACGCGATGCTGGCCGAGCCCAAGTCGCTCACCGGGCGCTATCTCAATGGCGAACTGCGCATCCCCGTGCCGAATAACCGGCACCGGCCGAACGGCAAATTTCTGCGGCTCTTTGGGGCGACGCTGCACAATTTGCAGAACGTTGACCTGATGATTCCGCTGGGAACTCTGACTGTGGTAACGGGCGTGAGCGGTTCCGGGAAATCGACACTGGTTCACGACGTGCTGTACCGGGCGTTGGGCGCCAAGCGCAACGGCGGCAGCGTGAAGGAATTCTGCGACCGGTTGGAGGGAGATAGTCAGATCACCGACGTCGTCATCGTCGACCAGTCGCCGATTGGCCGCACCCCGCGATCGAATCCGGCCACTTACCTGAAAGCCTTCGACGCGGTTCGCGAAGTGTTTGCCGATACTCCGGACGCCAAGCGTCGCGGCTACGCGGCCGGCCATTTCTCATTCAATGTGCCCGGCGGGCGCTGCGAAACATGCCAGGGCGACGGCACGGTGACCGTGGAGATGCAGTTTCTCGCGGATGTGGAGCTGATTTGCGAAGAGTGCCGCGGCACGCGGTTCAAGAGCGGCGTGCTGGACGTGCGCTATCACGGCAAGAACATTCACGAGGTGCTGGGACTCACGGTGCGAGAAGCGCTGGCGTTTTTCGGCAATGTCCCGAAGATCATTTCCAAGTTGAGGGTGCTGAATGAAATCGGCCTCGGCTATTTGCGCCTGGGGCAATCGGCCACCACGCTTTCCGGCGGCGAGGCCCAGCGGCTGAAGCTCGCGTCGCATCTGACGCGCACGGAGAACCGCGGCATTCTTTACATTTTAGACGAGCCTACCACCGGCCTGCACTTCGACGACATCGCGAAATTGCTGGCTGCGTTTCGCAAGCTGCTGGAATCGGGAGCCTCGCTGCTGGTCATCGAGCACAATCTCGATGTGATCAAGTCCGCGGATTGGTTGATCGACATGGGGCCGGAGGGTGGCGACATGGGCGGCAAGGTGATCGCTACGGGCACGCCGGAGCAGGTGGCGCGCAATCAGCAGTCGCACACGGGGCGATTCCTGTCGCGCGCCCTCAGCGCGAACGGCCAGGCAAAACGCGCCGGGAACGGTGCATCCAAGTCAGCAGGCCACGCGGCTACAATGACAAGTGAAGCCGGCGTTCCTGGCATCGAACCATGAAGCATTTTGAATTGCGGGCCAGTACACTACTCTGGCGAGCCGCGCCTTTTTTTGTAGGCGCCGCGTTCGCCGCGCAAGCCGCGCCCTGTTTCCGCGGACAACTCGCGCCTCCGGCGCAGTCCGCTTCCGCAGCGAAACAGCAAACGCAATCCCGGCAGCAGAAGCTGGTGAATCCACTAAATGACCTGCTCGACGAAGCGCAGCGAAATATCGATGCCAATAATTTTGAAGGCGCGTTAGCGCCGCTGCAGAAATTTATCGCCGAAAAGCCAGAAGTGGCCTTCGCCCATTTCCAATTGGGTTACGCATACACCGCGCTCAAGCGCGGCGACGAAGCGCGCGCTGAATACGAGCGGGCAATCGCACTCGCCCCGAAAATGCCGGAGGCCTATTTGAATCTGGGCATTCTGCTTTTGGACAAGCAGGAGTATGCCGCCGCGGTTGTTCCTCTGAGCAAAGCGGTGGAGCTGCTTCCCGGGCAGAGCCGGCCGCGCTCGCTCCTGGCTGTTGCGCAGGAACGTTCCGGCGATCCAGAGGGAGCGGCGCGATCGTTCGAGGGTGTTTTGCATCTCGATCCCAACGACCCGGCGGCCAACGGTTACCTGGCGGAGCTTGACATGCGCAGAAATAAGCCTGCGGAAGCGGAAATGCGATTTCGCCACGCGCTGGAAATTCGTCCGGATGCGCCCGAGGACCTGCAGGGGCTGGCGCGGAGCCTGGAGGCGCAGAATAAGCCCGAAGCGGCGGAGGCGTATCGTAAGTACCTGGCCGTTATGCCTGGCGATGGCGGGGCGCGAGCCCGATTGATCCATTTGCTGGTAAACGATCAGGAGTACGACGCCGCTGTTGAGGAACTCGACCGCGCCGATGCCGGGAAGCCGGCGTCGCTGGACTCGTTGCGGCTGCGCGCGGACATTCAGATTGCGCAGAAGAAGTTCGCCGATGCCATTGTGACGCTCCAACAAGCCATTTCGCTGGCGCCCCGCGACGCCCAACTGATCAGCGGGCTGGGCCGCGTCTACCTGCAGAAGCGCGATTTCGCATCGGCGGAAAAAAAGTTGAAGGCGGCGCTGCAAATCGACCCCAACAATCTGTCGTACTGGAAGGACCTCAGCTCGACCTACTATCTTTCCGGAAATTGTACGGCCACCCTCGCAACCCTGGACCTGATTGCCAAGGCGGAACCGCCCACATCGGGAGCGTGGTTTATCCGCGCGCTCTGCTACGATAAGTTGCACCAGTTCAAGCCGGCGCTGGAGGCGTATGGAAAATTTTTGGCGCTGGAGCAGGGAAAGACGTCGGACCAGGTCTGGCAAGCGCAGGAGCGCAGCAAGGTCCTGAAACATCTGCTGGAGGGGAATAGATAGGCATGAGCCGCTGGAGGGCGAGCCTGCTGATGATGTTGGGTGCGATGGTTCCCGCGGGGAACACGCATGCCGCAACCGAGGATGTGAACGCGCTGCAGGCGCGCTTCGACCGCGAGACGAATTCGGTGCACAAGGCCAAACTGCTGGAGAGGTTGGGGGATGCGCAACTGGAGCTGACGCGCCGCGCCTCGCAAGCCAACGACTACAAGACCATTGGGCTGGTAATGGAGAAATATCGCGACAATGTGCGCGCGGCCGTCGACGCGCTAAAGAAGGATCATCGCGATGCGGAACACCACACCAGCGGATTCAAGCAGCTGCAGATCCACGTGCACAGGGCGCTACGCGACGTGGACGAGACGCTGGTAGTCGCCCCGGATGAATATCGCCCGCCGCTGGAGATTGTGCGGCGCGATCTCGCGGCCATTGACGACGAATTGCTGGAATTGCTCTTTCCGCGTCATCCAACTGAGAAAAAGCCGCCTGCGAAAAGTCCAGCAGCCGGGCAGGGAGCATTGCCATGAAGAGACGTGCATCTTTCGGTTTGTGCCTGTTCGCGACGGCCGCGAGTTTCTTTGCCGTTCCATCGCCAGCGGAGCAAAAGGACTATTTGTCAGCCCTGGAGGCGGACAAAATTCGCGACGCGGAGACCACCAGCGAACGCATCAAGCTGTTTCTTACATTTGCGGACGATCGGCTGAAAAAGTTTCAGTATGAATTGCAGCATCCGTCATCGAACAAGCACCCCGAAATGCTGAACGCCCTGATGAACGCCTACGTCGGCTGCGTGGACGACGCGGCAGACCTGGTTCAGCTCGGCATTCAAAAGCAGGAGAATATTCGGCCGGCGATCGACTTGATGGCCACCCGCGCGAAGGAATTTCTGCAGATCCTGGAGAAGCTTTCGGCGGACGGAACCGAAATCGACATCTACAAAGACAATCTCGATGACGCCATCGAGGGCACACGCGATGCCATGAACGACGCCGAGAAGGCCAAAAAGGCCGTTGCGCCACCTCCGGTGCGGAGGAAGAATTAGCTCCGGTTTGCGACGCGAAGCAAGCGTCAGGAGAACGCGCGAGGATTGAAGAACAAAATCTCCAAACGAATGGTTGGCCGGAGCGCTATTGTTCCCGGAGGCGCAGCGTTGTTCCAGCGGGTCTACACGCGCCTGGGATGCGAGGGACGGCCACCGCGGTTTCGCGTTGAATTTTATCCCTACAGCAGCCTGGTGTTGACGATCCGTCGCCGCGAAGAGGCGGTGTGGGTGCGGCTCTCGGACCTGTTGCGGCGAGCGCCCATTTGCGTTTTGGAGGGCGCGGCAGCGTTGCTGTTGGCGCGCGTCTACCGGCGCAGGGCTCCGGCCTCGTTGACGGCGCCTTACCTCGACTACGCGCGCTCGGGCCGCACGCGCGAACGCATCAACCACATGCGCAGGCATCGCATTCGCCCGGGCGCGGCGGGGCCGCAGGGGCGCCATTTTGATCTGGAAGAGCTCTTCGAGGACCTGAACGGTACCTATTTTGACGGGGCGCTGCAACGGCCGCATATTGGCTGGAGCAATCGAAGCTGGCGGCGGCAATTCGGCTGCTACGATCCCGGGCCAAATCACATTTTGCTGAACCGGCGCATGGACCGCCCGGGCGTGCCGCAATTCGCGGTGGAATATGTTTTGTTCCACGAGATGCTGCATGTGAAGCATCCCACGCGGCGCTCGGGCTGCAGCCTGGTGTCGCATTCGCGGGAGTTCCGCGAGGAAGAGAAGCGCTTTGCGGAATTCGACCGAGCGCGGCGGGTGCTCGACCGCCTGGCGCGCTGAGGGGAACGAAAGAGATAACGCAGAGGCGCGGAGGGCGCAAAGTTTCGCTGAGGCGGAACCGTTACTTCTGTTTCCGCTCGACTTCGCTTCTCAATTTGTCGATTTTCTTGCGGATTTTGTCGCCATCCCCGGCGTGCGGGAAAAGATCGAGATACCGCGAATACGACTTGATGGCCTCCTTCTTTAGGCCCCTTTTCTCTTGTGCCTCGCCCAGGAAGCGAAAGGGAATGGCGTAGCCTGGTTTCGCGGTGGTGGCATCCTGAAAGCGGTCGATGGCCGCGTCTACGTCGCCTTTCCTCATGTAGTACTGGCCGACCTCAAGGTCTTTTTCGGCGCGCAATGGATCCCAGGAGGGTTGGTCCGGGGCGTTCTGCGTCGCGGAATCTGATTTTTGCTTCTTGTCCGGCTTTTTTGGCGCCGGCGAATCGGCGGGCTTCGACGATGATTCCTGAGCCGGGTCCTGAGCACAGAGCAGCGGTCTCGAAAACAGCAGTGCGATTGCGGCGGCTGCCAGCGTCCACCGGACTAGCAATCTTCGTTGCATCGTTTCCGCGGCTCCTGGTTCTCTCCGCTATCGGATTCGCTCTAGTATGATGGAAGTTGTACCGAAATCGAAACTCTGCCCCCTGACGACCGACTTTGCTCTATGGAACCTCGCGAAAAAGCCGCAGCGCTGCCCGAAAGCGCCGGTGTGTACCTGTTCAAGGACGCCACAGGCGCGGTGTTGTACGTCGGCAAAGCGGGTTCGCTGCGCAGCCGGGTGCGCTCGTATTTTCTCGAATCGCGGTGGATGGATGCCAAGACCGGCTCGCTGGTTCGCGAGATTGCCGACCTGGAAACCATCGTGGTCGACAACGAGCGAGAGGCGCTGGCCCTCGAAAACAACCTCATCAAGCGCTATCACCCGAAATTCAATGTTCTGCTGCGTGACGATAAGACCTATCCCTACATCAAGTTCACCGCGGCGGAAAAGTATCCCCGCGTGTACTTCACGCGCCGCATCAAGAAAGACGGTTCGCTTTATTTTGGGCCTTATTTCCCGGCCAGCCTCGCGCGCCGCATTCTGCACTTTATTCACAAGCGCTTCATGGTTCCCAGCTGTACCGTGGATTTGACGCGCGATCATCCGCGCCCTTGCCTGCAGTATTACATCAAACGCTGCCAGGGCCCCTGCGTCGCCGGACTCACCACCGATGAACGCTACGCGGAAGGCGCCCGCGATGCGCGTCTTTTCCTCGAGGGCCGCCGCCATGATCTGATGAAGAGCCTGGAAGAACGCATGGGCGCCGCCGCCGAGCAGGAGCTATTCGAGCAGGCCGCCGCCTATCGCGATTTGCTGCGCACGCTGGAGGACATCGAGGAGCGCCAGCGCATCGCCTCCGCGCAGGGCGACGACACCGACGTTTTCGCATACTACGCCGAGCCTCCGCTGGTCTCCGCCAACCTGTTTCACCTGCGCGGCGGCCGGGTGGTAGACCGCCGCGAATTTTACTGGGAGGACCTGGAGGAATTCGATCCGCATGAATTCGTGCCGTCGCTGCTGAAGCAGTTCTATTTGGAAGCCGAATATCTGCCGAAAGCGATTCACGTGCCGATTGATTTCGAGGACCGCGCGCTGTTGGAGGAGACCCTGACGGAGCGCGCCGGCCACAAAGTCGAAATCTTCACGCCGCAGCGCGGCAGCAAGCGCGCCTTCCTGGACCTGGTGGAAAGCAATGCCAAACACTCTTTCGAGCAGCGCTTCCGCGTGCTGAAGCCCAGCTCCAAGGCTATCGGTGAAGCGGTGCAGAACGCCCTGAACCTGTTGGAGGCCCCCCGGCGCATTGAAAGCTTCGACATTTCGCATATTCAAGGCACGGACACGGTGGCTTCGATGGTCGTGTGGGAAGACGGCCGGATGAAGAAATCGGACTACCGCAAGTTCATCATTCGCGGCGAAGGAGGAAACGGCGTAGCGGGCGGCGCACTTCCGGTGCTCGCGCAAAACGATGATTTTGCCAGCATGCGTGAAGCGGTGACCCGGCGCTATCGCCGCGTCCTGGAGGAGAAGCTGCCAATGCCCAGCTTGATTTTGATCGACGGCGGCATCGCGCAGTTGCACGCCGCGGCGCAAGCGTTGGACGCGCTGCAAATCATCAACCAGCCGATGGCCAGTATCGCCAAGAAAGAAGAGATTCTCTATATCCTCGGCCAGGAAGATGACCCGTGCATCCTCGACCGTCACTCGCCCGCACTGCATCTGATCCAGCAGATCCGCGACGAGACGCATCGCTTCGCCGTCACCTTCCATCGCCAGCGGCGCGGCAAGCGGCAGACGAAGACAGCGCTGAGCGATATTCCCGGAGTCGGGCCGCGCACGATCCAGAAGCTGCTGCGCGAATTTGGCAGCATCGCAAACTTGCGGCGCGCGGGCAGAGAAAAACTGAGTCGAGTCGTTCCGGCTAAAGTCGCGGAGGCGATTCTGGCGCATCTGGAAGTGGAGGCCGCGGCGGGTAACCTGAAGTAGTGGCCGATAGCGGTTAGCCCGTATTGCGCGGTGCGCATTGCTGTGCTACGTTTTCTGCGGAGGTTGCTATGGCGGACAATGTGGGATCCAAGGTGACTTATTTCCTCGTGGGCCTCGGTATTGGCGCGCTAGTCGGCGTTTTGTTTGCGCCCAAGTCTGGTGAAGAGACGCGCGACCTGCTCTCCAAGAAGGCTGATGAAGGGCGCGACTTCGCGCAGCGTAAGGCTCGGGAACTCCGCGAGCGAGCGGATGAATTGATCGAGCGCAGCAAGGACGTTGCGGTGCGCAAAAAGGATTCGATTGCGGCGGCCGTTGATGCCGGACGCGAAGCGTACCTGCGCGAATCCAAGTCGTAAGTCTTTTGCGGCGCGTGGTTGGTCTCGCGTCGCAGGTTCTGGTGATTGACAGCCGTTAGTGAGCCCATGCACGGGGGCTCGGGGTGCGTATGGAAACGTGGGTAGCGGTTTTCGTTTGCGTAGCGGCAGCAGCAATTTTGTTGCAAGCGGCGATTCTGGTAGCCATGTATTTGCAAATGCGGCGCACCACGGATCGCATGGAGCGGTTTACCGCCGATCTGGAGTCGCGGCTCACCCCGATTCTAACCCGCGTGCAAATCCTGCTGGAAGATACGCAGCCGAAAATCTCCGAGATGGTTGCCGATGCCGCGCACGTCGTGTACCTGGCGCGCGCGCAGGCCCAGAAGGTCGACCGC
>Ga0210409_10008595_pt1 | contig 10376 bp, 11 predicted proteins | sample IncBWH17MmetaG_FD_161649 | JGI IMG/M metagenome (GOLD analysis project Ga0210409, IMG submission 161649) | Forest soil microbial communities from Barre Woods Harvard Forest LTER site, Petersham, Massachusetts, United States - Inc-BW-H-17-M | ecosystem: Environmental > Terrestrial > Soil >...
TTTCGAGAATGGTTTCCTGGGCGAGTCGATGCTCATTGCTTTGTGAATACTTCTCAGAGTCGAGGCCCTACTCAGGGCCGCGAGGTTCTTTCTGCTGGTTGCTGGCTCCCGAGCTATAACGCTTTAGCGTTGTCCCTCGCAACTCACCATAGACCGGGGTCCGAGCCAGCTTGTCAAGATCCAATGGATGTGACAACGATTGGGCGAGAGTTATTGTTGAGATCAAGCCCGAATAGCAACCGCCTTGACTCCAGCCGCGTGCTATTCTTTCGCTACATTGTATGGCCGATTACGATTTTAGGTCACTCTCGAGTTACGACTTCGCACAGTTGGCCAGAGACCTCCTTCAGGCTGAGTTGGGACTACAACTCGAGTCGTTCTGCGCCGGTCCTGATTCCGGCATCGACTTTCGCTATACACGCAAGCGCATCAATTTAATAGTGCAATGCAAGCATTACGTTGATTCCGGTTTTCCCGCCCTTACCAGCGTCTTGCGACGGAAAGAACGGCATAAAATCGACAGTCTTTCTCCTACTCGCTACATTTTGGCCACATCGGTTCCACTAACTCCCGGCAGAAAGGACGAAATCCGAGAGATTCTGGCTCCACATTGTCTGGAGCCGTCCGATATTTACGGGAGAGATGACTTAAACAACCTCATCAACCGTCACGACATAATCGAGCGTCAACATTTCAAATTGTGGCTGACAAGCGAGATGGTGCTGCGTCGCGTCTTAGATTCAGGAATTTTTTCCGACTCTGAGTTACACCTCGGTCGGATACGGTTGCGATTATGCCGCTACGTGCAGAACCCTAGTTTCGACCGGGCGCTGTCCCTTCTGGAAAAACGGCATTACTGCATCATTGCTGGGATTCCTGGAATTGGTAAGACAACCCTTGCGGAGGTACTCCTTGCGGATCTTGTCGACCGGCAAGGATTCCAGGCTTTTCGTATCGCACATAACCTTGACGAGATCCGACCCATCAAGAATACCAAACGCAAACAGGTATTTTATTTTGACGACTTTCTGGGCAGAACCAATCTCGAGAATCTACAAAGGAACGAAGATAAACGCCTAATCGAGTTGATTGAGGACGTAGCCTCGAACGAGAACTGGCGCTTTATTCTTACCACCAGGGAATATATCCTTAACGTTGCCAAATTTCGTTCCGAAGCATTCGCGCATCCCCAGGTCGATTTCACGCTATGCGTAATCAAGCTGGACGATTACAACAGACCGATACGCGCGAGGATTCTGTACAATCACATTTATTTTTCTGACCTCCCGAAGACTCACAAACTGGCGCTGCTTCAGGACAAAGCGTATGAAGGGATCTTACGCCACCGCAACTACAATCCTCGCGTGGTCGAATACATGACTCAAACTCGGCACGCGTGCGCAGTAGCTCCGTCACTCTACCTGAGCGAGTTCACCGATAGCCTGGAACATCCCGCGAAAATTTGGGACCACGCCTTCAGATATCAGATTTCTGAAGCAGCAAGACATTTACTCCTCGTCCTTACCACATTGCCGGACGAAGTTTCCTTGGACGATCTGGAAGCGGCATTTTGGACATTCTACCGGTTTCGCCAAAGTCGCTTTGGATTTTCAACAAAGAGTGGAGACTGGAGCGACGCGCTCAAGGAACTCGACGGAAGTTTTGTGGCCACACAAAAGGTTGGCGAAGATTTCGTGGTTTCGTTCCACAATCCGTCAGTCCGTGATTTTATGGAGGATTTTCTGGCCAGTTCGGACGGCGACCTTGTCGATCAAGTTCGTAGTGCACATTTTTATGAACAATACGTGGCTCTTTGGGAAGGACGAGGCGGGCAACGCTACCCAGGAATCGATCGCAACAGTGCCGAATTCTTGCGTCAGCTACCCGCCAAACTGTTCGTCGCGGCGAGCGCCAACCGAGTGCGAAGGGTAAACAGTGTCGGGGAGACAGTTGGTTTCAAAGCATGGCCAGTTTCAAATGAGAGCCGAGCGGAATTTGCGCTTCGTGTCGCCAAGGATCTCAAGAGTCAACCCGCGCAAGAATTTCTCAAAAGTTCTTTAGACGCTCTTGGAAAACTCTGGAAGACTGGACAAGCAGACCGGAGGGACTTGGCGCGGTTAATAGAGTCCTTAACTGACTATGGTCTTCGCAGGGATGACGAAACCTTCTTAGCGGCGAAACAATGCTTGCTCACCGAAATCAAGGAAGCCGACGAATATCGTGCAATCGCCAGTTTTGTGGAAAAGTACCCCGACGAACTCTCTCCGACAGAAATTGATCGGCTACGAGCCGAGTTCATGAAGTTCGCTGCTGAATATGCTGATGCCTGGGATGATGACCCTGATTGGCTCCGACAAATCGCCGCTGATCTGGAATTTGTCGCGACGAGGCTGGAAGTCATTGTCACGAATTTAACGCAAGGGCTTGAGGAAAAAGCGAACGAAATCGAAGCAGAAAGAACCACCGCGGACCGTGACGTTGACGAGAGGGATGACTGGGAACCGTCCTCAACCTATAGCGACGACGTCGATGACATGTTTCAGGGTTTGCGGGAGGAACTTGAAAGTTAAACTGAAATGGAAACGTAGCTCCGGGTTAAGATTCCAACCCGGGTCACCCGAACCGCTGCGGGCGCTTAATAAATCCGATCCCAGAATTGAGACGAAAGGGCACCGATGAAAGCATTTTTTGTGAATAACCGACTAGCATTTGGAAGCGCAATCACCTCATGGGATCATGTGGCGAATTTGCGTGCTAAAGGCGTAACGCACGTCATCAACCTGCGTCACCATGAGAACGAGTTCATAGTGGCTTTTTCTAACCTGTGGCTAGCATATAGAGATGACTTAAAACCTCGTCCCGCGAGTTTCTACAGGAGTGCCTTTTCGTTCTACGGAAATGCAATGCGCGTTCCCAAAGCCAAGATTTTCGTGATGTGCCATCACGGGTACCGGCGAAGTCCGGCCTTGGTTTATTTTTTTCTACGAGCGACGGGTATGAGCCCGAGTCTTGCCCGCGAACGGGTGGTTGAGGCACGACAATCGGCTCGCGTGGCTCGAGCGTATCGAATTTCCGCTGAGGAGTTTCTATCTGCGAGTGATATTCGTGGGAATCGAACCGGGCGGAAAGCGCGCCCTGCGGATTGAGATCGATTTTCAATTACATTCCTGGGTTGTCCACTTTAGCAGGGCCTCGAAACACTCATCGCTCTCTGCTGACGTGCTCAGAACGAGGTCTGCGGACGATTTCAAGACGGCTCTGTCGGACTCGACTGGGTGTGAGTCTACTTGATGCAGTTCACCAGCGCTTAGAGAACTTCGTTTGATCCGGTCTGCTAGAGAACTCTCAAGATAGACAAGTTTAACTGGTTGTTTAGGTGCGAGGGTTTTGATTGCCTCTAATGCGCCCATGTGGCGAATTCCGTCGATTATGAGCCCATTTCCAACCACATACCCACCCTCTTCGAGCACAGCTTCGCAAAAACTCTTCATGTCTTTTTTGGCCAGTTCCAAACCGAGCTCTTGAAGCTGCGTAGAAGAAGTAGTAGTCAACCCTCTGCGGTGAGCCTCTTTTCGAACATAGTCGCCGAAACTAGAAAAAGGCACACGCAGCGACTCAGCCAACCTCTTGGCGAGCGTTGTCTTGCCGGACTTGCTGGGGCCTGCGAAAAGAATGATGCAGTCCATGAGGGTCAAATCAGACTGGCCTGGCGTTTCGCGTTCTTCAGAACAACCCATCCTCGCGGATCGCCCTTGTCAATGGGAATATCGGAGATCGGAATCACTTTTTCGAGACGCATCAATGTCGCGAAGGATGCTTTACGCTTCTTCGCCCAAAATGGAGACTCATCCATGCATAAGGCAGAAGCGTGCTGTTCTATCTCGGCCCAACTGGAGGGATCCAAGCGGTAATACCAGACATTCGACACCCTGCAGACTCCGCAAATGGGCCCACTCGACTTTTTGAGGACCAAAAGATCGCCATTACGAACTTGTTCGTACGGGGCGTGTCGATTGAGACTGAAGCGCGACTCAACCGTTTTCTTGCCTTCGAGGACAAAGCTCAAATACGGTTCGACGAAGACGGCCAAATGAATGCCGTTCGTGATCTTATCCGCCAGGATACCGTCAAAAGTGTTCAATAGAGGAGTGCCTGCAATCTTCCTTTGAAGTTGCAGAAGCAAGGCATCGACCCAAGAAGTTGAGGTGGAGGCCATCGCCTAGTTTTTAGACTCTTCTGTGAGAATACCTAAAAGATGAAGTAGGCTATCCATTTCAATTGGATTCAACTTTTCCACCTCCTTCAAACTCCTTGCAACGTCAGTACTGTTGTGCCCTTCAGATAAAAGCTGGAGTGCAGCACACGTAAGGTCGGGTCTAGAAACATGCAGTGCAATGTTGCGAGATGTCCAAAGATTGATCTTGGATCGAACTGGAGACCTTCGGGAAACCGAGCGCAGCCGGATATCGTGCATTTCAGATACGTTGTTGAAGTCGAACTTGCCTGCCAAGTGAGCACCATCCCATTTCACTTTGATCACAGTGCGGCCGATCGTAAACGTTTCCCAAAGGTGTTCCTGCTCCGCGTGCTCCGGCTTATATCTCGGTACCCCACGGCTAGAAAGACCAAAGGTGTAGAGATCGCCAGACCTCCAAGCCGATACGTTCAAGCCATCACTTTTGAGCGCTTCGAGTTCGAACGGGGGCGAGAGATATCCGAGTAGACTGGGTTCCGTTGCAATAAGATCAAACCCTCGGTCAGAGGCAAAATCTACTATGGCTGAGCGGTCGTCTTCGGCCGATGGTCTAGTAAGAGGTGGAAGTACGCTTAGGAGCAATTTCCGCCCAGGAGCAAGCATGCGTCGCGCAGCTTCGATGAATGCTCGATAATGATCCAAGTACCACGGCGGGTCTGCGATCACGCAATCGAAAGGAGTGTGGCCAGAATAGCGAAAAAGATCGCAATGAGTCAGCTCAACGTACCCGAGTTTTCTCAAGAACGAGATACTCTGTTCGTTCCTGTCAAAAAGGTGAGCCGGTCTGTGGTGTTCACGAAGGTATTTGAAAAGAGTGGGTGCGCCCAGCACAGCAATACTTTTTGCTGAAGAAAGTTCTACTTTGTTGTCGAGACTTTCTAGTGCGCGCCTGTCAAAACGCCAATCAAAGTCCAACGGATGTGGCTCTGGGAACTCTGAATCCTCCTCATGCAACAATTCTGAAGTCGCAAGCTGAGTGTGGTTGTCTTGAGCTGCGGGGCTGACGGAAGCCCAAACGCCCGTGTCGAGTTCCTTAGTCTTTCCCGTGCGTTGCAGCTCCTGGAGGTTAGTGAGCACATCGGTGGGATATGCTCCGAGAGCATGGCCGACCAGAAATCGAATGTCTCTCGGTCCGTCCTTCAGTAGTTTCAGCAAGTGCAATGCAACGCGAGCGTCGTACCCAGGCTCCGTTTGGGGACGGTCATTCACTATAGTCAGCCCTCACTAATGTTGTGCTCAGTGATTCGCTCCGCGAGTTGCTCACTCGAAAACCTCTTGTGTAGCTCCTCCGCCCACGCAGTCACGGCGACTTGTTGTAGGCTGAACGCTCTTTCTTGCGGCCAATCGACACGATCAACTGTCGGAGCGAAGGAAACGATCTTTAGCGGTACCGTGCGTAGCGGAAATAGCGGATGCACGCGCTCCTGCAATTGGTCAACGAAGTTTGCCATCTTGACATGCAAATGGCTGTCATCGTCTGTCGTAAAGGTCGCATATCCGTATACATCAAATCCCGCGCGGACTAGGCGTCGCATCAACGCAAACTGCTGAGCAAATAGCTCAGGAGCTGCTTTCGTATTGAACGAAAAGGAGTGTTCGTCAAAACCCTTGAAACACCCCACCCTGCCATAGTTTGGAGAATGCGCAAGGCGCGCTATCTGTTCCGGTGACAAATATCTCCACAAGTAGTCGTTGCTCAAGTTATCGTCAGACCAAGCATACACTTGATCTCGGAGTCCGCGATTTGCGAGCCCTTCCATGAACCATAGGCTCCACTCGGGAACAAGGTCAGGCTGGCCACCCGAAAGATCAATTAATCGTGGACGAACGCTCTCGGAAAGGTATAGGTCTATCAATTGGTCCGCGGTTTTGAACTCTGAGAATTGTGGGTTCGCCGACAGCAAGTCAAAATCGACAAAGCAGTACCAGCATCTCCAGCTGCAGATCGCGTTTTGAAAAACTTGAGCCTCGATCTCATCCAATTGTCCTAACTTAAGGGCTTTGGCTGCCGGGTCAATAGGAAGCGGATTGGGGAGCCAATCCGGCAGCGCCGGGCGTCTAAAGTGGTGAATTCGACCGAAGCCTGAGCAATTCGCTGGCACAGTGAAGTCGGTTTCCTGCTTGCTGCCAGAGAATCGTGTGATGAGGATTTGTTTCTCAGCAGCGTTAATGCCGCGCCGCCGCAATTGTTCCGAGAATTGTGCGGTGTCAATGACTTTGAGGGTCTGTGTCATATACAGTCTAGAAAAAATTAAGGAGGAACTTTATTGCGTTCCATACCTTCTCCCAAGGTATCCTCGTGAGGAGAAAAACACCAGCGACGACTACAACAGCAACTTTGAAGATAAAGGTCTCAACGTCGTCTTTCCGGAAGAACTCCTTTGCCAGAGCAGTGCGAAGGCTATTTTCGGCTTTCGAGTAATGGTCATTGAGCTGCCGGGTGATTTCGTCCTTGTACAGGTCATGGAATGGGTTGCTGAAAGCATTGGCGGCCGTGCGCATAGCTGTTTCGAGGGTTTGGTCCTTGGTCCTTCGATCTGGGTCCTTAACCTCTTCGTCGCATTGTACGGTGTGGAACACAACGGTAAATACTGCATCTCCTAGCCGCAGCGGCCATGGTTGTGCTCCGAGATTGATTAGCCTGATTATTATGGGTCCATCGAAGCGCGGGTCCACGTGACCTGCATTGAGCGCTAGAATGTTCTCTTTTTGGAGTCTGTTGCGAGAATAAACCGTTCCTGACACTGATGTTGGAAGTTGCAACTCCTCATGAGTGATCACAAATGCCATTTGGCCTGGCTGCAGGGTGATCGGCTGTTGCTCCTTGAGTTCGTCGAAATGCTCGACTCTGAGCTCATTTGAACCGCGCTCCTTCCAGAGAACTATGCCGACTCGAAGGTCATAACTTGCCGCTTCGACGGCGAGCGCCCCGCCGGGCTTGCGGAGGGGATTGCGAATAAGCTTGCCTTCATTGACGAGGTCCTCTATCCGTTTACTGTCAAGAATTGGCATTGCCCTCACGTCCTCCCAAGCTCGTTCCTGAGTTTTGGTTCACTTGCCGGCGTTAAGATGGCCCCGTGCCCAGATCCGGGATTCGCTTAGATATGAATTTCACAACTAATTCCTTAAAGTAGTCGATGTCCTCGTCAGTGAGCTCATGGTCAAACGGAACATTGTGCCAATACGTCATACACCTTCTGCAGCAACATCCAACGGCGTGTCGCGCCCAATGAACAATCGTTCCGTCCAACATCTTGGTTTGGGTACTGTCGAGGGCCGGGATGTAGTTGAGCATTTTCTTGTTCCGCAATTGGTCCTGAAGGATTCGCCCGAGGCCTTCCAAGCCGTGCTTGTGGGCATACTTGCGGATCCGTGGGGTTGTCGGTACGTGAAAGAAGAAATGGCGAATCCATTCCCGCTCGAAAAACGCGAACTTCTTGTCAACGTCGCGCGTATCGCGCAACCACACTTCATGCCATTTCACTAGGTCCACCCCACACTCTTGGCACTTGCCTCTTTCGAACTTTGGCCTGGGTTTCACTGCGTCAAAACAGTGCAGTCCCTGCCCGCACTCAGTCCGTCGGCACCTGATGCCGAGCAGTTTAGGTTTGACACGTTTCAGTTGTTCGACCTTTTCCTCAGTCAAATCGAATACAGAGCCGACATACGCCGAACTTGTCAGGTCGGCCATACCTTCGATTGGTAGTTGCTTCGAGGGAAAATCTCGTGCTGATGACACAGTCTTACTCCTTCGGCTGCAAACTCTTCTGAAGAAGCTCACGATCCGGTGGTGAAAGCCGACTCCAATCCATCCGGAGCAGGATTGGTTCTCGTACGAGTTGCCAGGCGTCTTGAAGTGTTCGCTGCATTGAGGTTGCCGTCGCCCACCAATCCTGACCTTCCTTCTTGAGTCGGTAAGCCAAGTAATTGGCAAGGACGTCTTCGCGAACCGCGTTTCGGGTCGCGACCTTCTGGACCGCATTCTTCAACCATTCCATTCGACGATTACAGACAGCCGCGCACTCTTCAGCGAGTTCCTCAGCCTTTCCGTTTAGAAGAACGTCGGCTGCAAAATCAGTCGCGATCTCCTCGTCGACGGACTGCGTATAGGCTTCTGACCGCGGATCGAGCTCAATGACGCCACTCTCGGGAAGTTCCGGGCTTTGAGCCGCGTGCCAGAGTTCATGAAGAATGTCCGTCATCCAACGCGCCTCTGAAGTGGTTCGTTGCTTCACGACAACAACATTTCGAAATTGAACTCGCCAGGTAGCGCCGTGGAACACCCCCGGATCGCTTAAGGGAAGAACGGGAATGCCCATATCCCAACAATAGCCGATGACACTAGTAAGACTTAGTTCACCGTACTTAGCAAGTATCTGGCGCCGTACGTGTTTCCAGGATGCCGGTATTGGACTCGTCACAAGATCGGGCGTTGCATGTAGGACGAGCAGAGCTAGATAGTGCGCATAAACTGTATAAGCGGCGAATTTCGCTTTTGAGTAATTGGCCGGGAGTTTGAACCTACCCGCTGCAAGCGCTGATTCGTTGATCTGCAAGGGCGCGGTACTGAGAAGAGCTTGCGCGTCAATTCGGAAAACTCTTGCAATAGAACCGGCCCATTGGATAGCTAGGTTCTCCTGCGCACTCGTGGACTCACCACGTTCCATGGCAGTGCGCAGTCGTTCAGGAATCATTCGGTTTACGACGAAGTTCCTCTCTAATCCCAACTCTCCAAGTTTTTGAACGATAGACTCAGCGGTAATGGGCTCATCCGGGAAAAAGACTTCCTGGCGAATGCGTAGGCCCAGCGCCTTCACAATCTGTTGGATGCGGTCAAAGCTCGTACCTTGGTAGTCAGTTGATTCATATCGTTGGATTTGCTGCTCTTTCAAACCCAGTTTTGTAGCCAGCTCTCTCTGTGTCAGCCCCGCCGCAATGCGGCCTTGGATTAGGACTCTTGGGAACTCATCAATGGAACTGATTTCAATAGGAGTAGCGGTATCGCCCTGCAAGGCTTCGTATTCCCGAATGTCTTCGTCGAGTTCTTCCAACTGACTTGCGACGGCATCCCGTTGAATTTTCCAACGAAGGTATTCGGCGGATTGAGTGTCGCTAACCGTCGCATTTTGAAGTTGGTCGTAAGATCTTCGAAAACCTTCCGCTTGCGACTTCGTAATCTTGTACTGACGTTCGTTTCGAATCATTGGAGGCTCCCCAGATCAACGGCAACGATGCCTTTTGGCTGCCCAGTGTTCTTGTCCTGCTGGAAAAAATCCAGAAAGGTTTGCCCGAGACTGTTTGCCGGTTGTTGCGAAGGAAACAGTTCTCCTGAGAACTTGGCCTTTTGCGCTGCGCGTCGATTCCAAAAATCAAAAAGTACGGGTTCTGCTGCGTAGAGGGTCGGGAGATCCACATGAGTCATATCCCAGCAAACATCGAAGTCAGCCGGAAAGTCACTTTGTGAGACGAAGCTGCCATCGACAAACGCTGTTTCACAACCGGCAATTTTCAATGATTGGAGTGCGAGTTTCAGGCCAGCCAATAGACGCTTCCGGTGGGCATCGGTTCCAAAGCGAACTTCCAGTTCTGCCCAGGTCGCGCAATGGATGCCCGGCGGTAGGTTCCCAGAGCTGTCGCAATCCGGTATCATTGAGTCGCCAACACAACAATAATGTTGTGTTGCATGGAAATCAAGCGAAACCCGCGCGGCGTTCTGGGAGAGGCGCAATCTTGTATATAACAGATAATAATGCTGTTATCTGGAATTGGTACGGCGCGAGTCATGCCGAGTATTGTGGGTCGCTCCTTGCTGCCCCTGCGTCTCATCGGTTCTGATTCGAACCAGGGCTTGAAGCTTGCCGCCGTCATATAGCAATTCAATCGACTGATTCTCGCTTTCGCGAGCCTCTCTCTGCGACGCAAGAGGCTCGGGATTCAACGCGGAAGTCGCTAGGATTAGGGAACAAAGCGGCATGGGGCTCGGCCTCAGCGGAGTGCGGGGTGTAGCGGTTGCGAAGCAAGAGCCAGGGAGCCTAGAGTTCTAGGAGGAGGCGCGGATGCCGGAGGGCTATTTGGTCGAGATGTTGGAGCGGGAACACGAAGCATGCCGAAGACTAGTTCG
>Ga0210409_10008596_pt1 | contig 10375 bp, 10 predicted proteins | sample IncBWH17MmetaG_FD_161649 | JGI IMG/M metagenome (GOLD analysis project Ga0210409, IMG submission 161649) | Forest soil microbial communities from Barre Woods Harvard Forest LTER site, Petersham, Massachusetts, United States - Inc-BW-H-17-M | ecosystem: Environmental > Terrestrial > Soil >...
GCCCACCGTGAGCACCCGTCTTGGCCCCCACCGGTCAGCCAGCCATCCACCGATCGTCTGAAACACCGCATAACCAGCCAGAAACGAGCTGAACACCCATCCCAGCTGGATGTTGCCCAGCCCAAACTCCGCCGCGATGGACGGCCCCGCGATGGAAATATTCACACGGTCGAGAAAAGCCACCGCGCTCAAAACGAACAGCCAAAAGATGAGGAACCACCGGACGCGGCTGTTCGCCGGCCTATTCATCATTGCGCCGCAATTTGAATGAATGTCTACCCATGCGCCTGCTTCGAATCCCTACCCTGCCACCGCGTGCGCCTTGAACAGCTGCGTCAGTTGATCCGCAATGATTTTTTCTTCCCCCGGTTGCAACATGAACGAATTCGTGGACAGCCCTCGGTCCGACGATCCCAGAACAATCGAAGGCTTCCCGGCCCGCAACGCATGCCCTGCCTCGCGCGGCGAAATCGAAATCTTCCGCGGATCCCAGAAAATCTCCATGTGCGGCACATGATTTGCAACATCCGGCACGGAAAAAGACGTGCTCACGCCAGGAACCTTCGTGATCTGCGCCGAAATCGCGTCCAGTCGCCGCCACCATTCTTTGTTCAGCGCTTCGTGATCCTCCTTCAAGTACAACTCCAGCGCCTTCACCATCCCCACTATCTCTTCTTTCCCCACTTTCGAACTGCGCCCCAGGGTGTCCTCATGCGGGCTGTTGTTGAGCAGCGCATTGGCCACTAGCTCTTTCTTGCCCATCAAAATCCCGGCGCACTGCGGTCCGCGGACGGCCTTGCCTCCGCTGAACGCAATCAAGTCGTACCCCAAATTCGCGTAGTCCCACAAATGCGACACCGGCGGCGTATCCGCGGCCGCGTCAATGAACGCCGGAACCTGATTTTCGTGCGCCAGTTTCACCCATTCCTCGACTTTGATCTGCCCTTCGGCATTCGCAAAATTCGTAAAATGCATCATCGCCGTCTTGCCGTTGATCGCCCTCTTCACGTCTTCGCGCGATTCCACCACCACCAGTTTCACGCCCGTCGCGCGCAGTTGGTGATCGAACGGATTCCGGTGCGACCGTTGAATAATCACTTCCGATTTCATTCCCGTCAGGTCCGGCAATTGCTCGATGAATTCCGGATTGTTCCCGGTGAGGATTCCCGCAAGCCCCGACGTCATCGCCGCGGCCGCGCCAGAAGTCACGATCGCGGAATATCCCTCCGGCAATTTCAGCATTTCCGCGATTCGTTTTCCCGCCGCCACTTCCAGCTCCGGGATGCTCACAAAATGCTGTGCCGCCAGTGCCATCACCGCTTCCACTTCCGGCCGCCCCAGCGAACCGCCCAGCACCGTCATCGTCCCTTGCCCGTTGATAACCGTGGTCACGCCCAATTCCTCATACACATTTCCGCTCGCACCGAATCCGGAGACCGGAGCGGCCGCGCCCGCCGCCGGGGAAAAAGCAAACGCCTTGCCCTTGCCGAAAACCATTCCCGCCAGCGCGCCAAGCGTCCCAAGAAATGTTCTCCGATTCCAGCTATCATTGAATGCCATCGGCTCACCCTTCCTTCTTCACGTCGCGCACCACCGCCGCGATGCAGTTAATTTCCACCAGCGACTCGCCTGGCAACCCCGCCACGGCCACCGTCGTCCGTGCCGGTCCGCCGTTTGGAAAATAGGTCTTGAACACCGAATTCATCCCGTCGTAGTAATCCAGCTTTGCCAGGAACACCGTGAGCTGCAGGATGCTGTCCATCGTGCCGCCGCCAGCTTCCACCGTGGCCTTCACTCCATCCATCACCATCTGCGTGTGCATCTCAATCGTCGGCGTCTTGCCAGCGTCGGACTTGTCACCCCGCGAATGCGCGCCTTGCCCGGCGATGTAGATCAGCCCGTTGTGAATAATCAGAGGAGTGATGAACCCCTTGCCTGCCGGTTTCCCGTCGCCATTCAATTTTTGAACGGCGTTGCTGTTCTGCTCGGCCGCCGCCGGCATTGCAGCAGCCATGCCCGCTATGCCAAGCCCCGGAAAAAGTGCAGCCAGCCGCACCGCAAAACCTCTTCTCGTGCTAACACTCGTAAACATTTCGAATTCCTCCTGCATCCAAGTTTGATCCGAAATCCTTTGTTCCTTACGGCAACCCAAAACTAAAAATGTCACTTCCCGCCGCGATCGCCACATATTGCTTTTCCTTCACCGCATACGTCATCGGCGAAGCATGAATCGGCTGCCCCATGTTGAAGTGCCACAGCGCCTTGCCGCTTCGCCCATCCACCGCCTCCAGCGATTGCCCGGTGTCTCCGAAAAACACGAGTCCTCCCGCCGTAGTCATGGTCCCCGCCGAAGAATGCGCGCCGCCCGTTTGCACGTAGCTCCAAGCCGGTTTCGCCGACTCCAGCGCGAATGCCAGCAAAATCTTCTGCCCGTGATCACCGGAACGGTGTCGCACACCCGTCGAATAGTACGTGCGGCCTTCCTTGAACTCCTCCGGCTTCCTCAAATACACGTCACAATCCTCCAGCGCGAAAAAATACACAAGTCGCAACGCAGGGTTGTACGAAGGCGAATACCAATTCGTCGCGCCCGCAAAACCCGGACACACGCGCGTCCCATCCGCCGCCGGCTCCACTTCCGTTCGAATAGGACGGCCCTTCCTATCAATGCCCTTCGCCCAATTCAGCTTCTCCACGAACGGCGCTGCACTCAGAAATGTTCCGTCCGTCCGGTCCAGAACATAGAGAAATCCATTGCGATTGGCCTCCACCAGCAGCTTCCGCGGCTGGCCTTGATACTCCGCATCCACGAGCATCGGCGTTTCCGTCGCGTCGTAATCAAACAAATCATGCGGCGTAAATTGGAAATACCATTTGAGCTTCCCCGTGTCCGGATCGAGTGCCAGCACGCAATCCGTATATAAATCGTCGCCCGGCCGCGGCCCGCCGTCGAAGTCCGGCGAAGGATTGCTCGTTCCCCAATACAGCGTGTTCAGCTCCGGGTCAAACGTCCCCGGCATCCACGTCGTGCCGCCCCCGTGCTTATAAATCTCCCCCGGCCAGCTCGACGAACCGAATTCTCCCGGTCCCGGGATAGTCCAGAAACGCCACGCGAGTTTTCCCGTCTCCGCGTCGTACGCCGCCACGAATCCGCGCACGCCGTCATCTCCCCCGGACGTGCCCACGATCACTTTCCCGTTCACCACCAGTGGCGCGCTCGTTGCGCCATAATTCCTGTTTCCATCCGTATACGCCACATCCCAAATCAAGTGCCCCGAAAGCGCGTCCAGACACAACAAATGCGCATTGTCCGTTTCCATGTACACGCGCGAATGCAGCATCGCCACGCCCCGGTTGTGATGCTGCGAAGCATCGTCAATCAGTCCCTCCGTGATCGGCCGCGAATAGTGCCAGATGCTGCGGCCCGTCTGCCCGTCCAGCGCATAGGCATCGTTCGCCGACGTCACGATCATCAGCCCGTCCACAACGAATGGCGTCACCTCGAGATTGTCCGAGTTCGGCACGTGAAACACCCACTGCGCGCGCAGGTTGTGCACATTTTCCGTATTGATTTGATCCAGGCTGCTGAACCGCCTGCCCGTATAGTCCCCATGGTAGGAAAGCCAGTTTGCCCCGGCCGGCTGAGACCGCAGCTCGGCGGGTTGAACATCCGCTCTGACCGACACAGATCCGCTTCCGGCATCTTGCGCGCTGGCCGCCTTCGTTTGCACATTTCCGGCACAAACAACGATGGCCAGCAGAAACGGCAAACCCTTTGCGCACCATCCGGGAATGCCTCCGAGCCTGAAAACCTGCGAGCAGAGCGTCATGAAGGAAGCATGCATCTCTACAGCCGCCCGAATTTCGCCACCGCTTCCTCGATCGATTTCAATTTTTCAATCGTCCCGTACATCGAATGTTCCTTGTAATCCAGCTCCTGTGCCGCCGCCAGCACTTGCGTCGCTTCCGCCCGCGGCACCACCACCACGCCATCCGCGTCCGCCACGATAAAATCACCCGGACTCACGCTCACTCCATCGCACACCACCGGAATGTTCGAGCCCGCAAAACGATAATGGCCGACGGATGTCGAAGGCGCGATGCCCAGCGCAAAGACCGGGAAACCGATTTTCTGGAAGTAGCTGACGTCTCGCACTCCCCCATCAATCACCGCTCCTGAGAAATTCCGCGCGGCCATCGCCGTTCCCATCAGACCGCCAATCCCCGCGATATCGTTTCCATCCTCCACTACCATTACGTAGACGGAGTTCGGCCCTCCGTGATCGATCGCCGCAAGCATGCCCTTCAGCGCGTCCGGATCGTGGTTCGCCTCTTTCTTTAGCCGCACCGTCAGCGCCAGACCCGCAAACTTTGCCGGAAACACCGGCCGCATGCGGTGCGACATGTACATCTTTTTTCCGGTGATCTGTTCCATCGCGTCGGAAACCGACGCTGCTTCCACATGCCGAAATCCTTCGAGCAATGCCGCGTCGGCGCTCGAAATATCTCCTTTGTCGGTTGTTTGATTTGCGCCGGAGGACCGCGGCCATGTAAGTCGCGCGCCCGCCAGTGCAAGGAATCCGGAAAGTGCAAGCAGCCCGCAGATGCGCTCAAACTTTGAAACGCGAAGAATCCGGTTCATGGCGGCCTCCCGCATGCTAACCGCGGACTCTAGCACCTTTGAGGCCCCCAAGGGAATACCGTCGGACGCTCCCGGCGTCGAATTCACCTGAATTAAATCGCATTAATACCATCTGTGACCAAGATTAAGATTGACGAACACGGCGCCCTGGGTTATCACGGTGCGTCCCTATGGCCATGTGTGAATGCGCCCGTTCCATGAGCAGCCGAAACTTTTCCGTGCACGTCCTGCGTCTTTTCTTCCTCCTAACGGGCGCCCTTCTTTTTCTATCCTCGGTAGCGCGCCCTCAGCCTCAAAGCCCGGACCGCGGTAGTTCAGCGCGGGCCCGGAAGAACACCAACACGTCTTCCGTCGAGGGAAAGAAAGCATTCGAATCCATCTGCGCGACTTGCCACGGTTTGGACGGCCGCGGCGGAGAACGCGGACCGGACATCGCCCGGCGCCAGGAAGTTCGGCGGCGAACCGATTCCCAGCTTCTCGAAATCCTGCAGAAGGGCCGTCCCGCTGCAGGCATGCCCGCCTTCGCCGCGCTGGGCGCGGTAGAACTTCAGAGAATCCGCGCGTACGTGCGAACCCTAGAAGGCATCGGCCCGGCCTCCGCCCTCCCCGGCGACCCGGAACGAGGCAAGTCTCTCTTCTTTGGAAAAGCCGGATGTTCTCGATGCCACATGATGAACGGTGCCGGCGGTTTTCTCGGCGCTGATCTTTCGAACTACGGAGCCAGCCAGCCTCCCGCCGAAATTCGAAACGCAATTTTCAACATCAATTGCGACCCGGACCCCCGCTCCAGGACTGTAGTCGTAACCCTCCGGAATGGCGAAGTTCTGACGGGCCTCGCGCGCAACGAAGATAACTTTTCCCTGCAGATGCAATCCCTCGACGGCTCCTTTCACCTCCTGAATAAGTCGGACATCCTCCATCAGGAAGCGCAACCCGCCACGCCGATGCCTTCCGGCTACGACGCTCTCCTGAGCCCAGCGGAACTCGATGACCTGGTGAAATACCTAGTCCACGAAGCAGAGCGAATCGAACCGCACCGCACCCTTAGAACTCCTTCCCTCGGATGCCGTTTCGCGTTATTTTTTCTATGCAGGCTTTTTCAGTCGCGAGGGAACCATGTTGGAGCAACCGGATCCGCAGCCCAAGTCTCTGTTCAAAAATCCCAAACTCTACTCCACTGCGGCTCTCCTAATCGTCCTGCTGGTTGTGGGCTGGATTCTAATCTCCCGCTGGCTGGAAAACCGCGCCATTGAAAATCGCGCCAAAGAGGAGCGCTCGGAAAAGCAACGCGAGCAGGATCGCGTCACCCTCGAACAACTTGGCGGCAAAGAGCTGGCCATCCAGAATTTCTACGCCATGCCGGGAGCGATTCGCCGCGGCCAGACGCTTCAATTATGCTACGGCGTGGCCAACGCCAAAACCGTGAAGCTTGAGCCGCAGTCCAATCCCGTGTGGCCCTCCTATTCTCGCTGCGTTGACGTAACTCCCACGAAAACCACAACTTACACGCTCACCATCGCCGACGCCGCCGGCAACATCAAGACCCAAACCCTCGAAGTAAAGGTGCACTAGATAGCCAGGATCATCCACCGCGGTTGGTCCCGACCCGGAACGGCCTCCTCCCAGAGATCGGGCCAACCTCTATTTTCCTGGTAAATCCTTCGCCCCCCTTGTGACTTCAATTCACCACCATCTATAATGTTGACTTGCGCGGGGTTCGGGCAGCCATCCGCTATGCCCGGACTCCGCAAACTTTTTTAGCGAACTGACACCTGACAACCATGTCTGACCCACTGGCTAAGATTAAGAAAAAGCTGCAGGACGAAATCGAACAGCTCTCGCACGAGCTAAACGTCGAACTTCCCAAGGAAATCGCCGTCGCCCGGGCTCACGGCGACCTCTCCGAAAACGCCGAATACAAGTACGCCAAGGAGCGCCAGGGCTACGTCAACCTTAAGATCGCCCATCTCAAAAAGCGCATGGGCGACCTCAGCATGCTGAATCTCACGAACATCCCCAAGGACCGATCCGGCTACGGTTCGCGCCTCGTCGTTCTGGACACCCAGCGCGACGTCAAAATCGAGTACAAGCTCGTCAGCAGCGAGGAAGCCGACGTCGAGAAGGGCCTCATTTCCACCACGTCCCCCATCGGCAAAGCGCTCCTCAATCGCAAAGTCGGCGACGAAATCGAAGTCGCCACGCCTGCCGGCAAAAAAGAATTTGAAGTCGTCCGCCTCTTCACCATTCACGACGACGAGTAACCCTTGTGCTCTTCCAAGCGTCCTACGAATGGATTGGTTTCGACCTCCTGCGAGGGTTTATGGATTGGGGAGCAGGCCCGACGCTCGGTCTTCTTGCCAGCATCGGCTATCTCCTACTGGCACTGGGCGCAGCTCGTGTGTGGCGCCATTGGAATGACTTCTCCATCTGGGTTCACGATGAAATTTCCACTTTTCGCCGCACCTTTTCCCGCTATACGCCCGCTGGCCCGTTTTACGTTCTCCGTGAAGAGTCCCGCTTCAAAGCTATCCCCACTTCCTTTGTCGGCTCGCTCAGCCGTCTCCCGCGCAGCCGCGCCAACGGCGCCGCCATCCTCGTCGTTATTGGCTTGCTACTCTTCCTCCTCGATTTCTTCGTCTGAAGGTTTTGTCTTCTCTGTGAACTCCGTGCCATCTGTGTTACGTTTTCTCTTCGTCCGTTCTTTTCTCTGCGCTCCTAGACAAACCGTCACGCCTTTGCCATTCTCATCCCGATGAAACCATCGCTCATCGTTCACGGCGGCGCGTGGGACATTCCCGACGATGCCGTCGAAGCCTGCACCGCCGGCTGCCGCCGCGCGCTCACCGCCGGCTGGTCCATTCTTTCACTTGGCGGCTCCGCGCTGGACGCCGTGGAAGCCGCTGTCATGGTCCTCGAAGATGATCCCGCCTTCGACGCCGGCTACGGCTCGCATCTCAATCTCGACGGCCACGTGGAATGCGACGCCATCGTAATGAACGGCGCCACGCTGCGCGCCGGCGCTGCCGCCACGCTGCATCGCGTCAAGAATCCCATCCAACTCGCGCGCAAAATTCTCGAGAACTGCCCGCACATGATGCTTGTGGCTGATGGTGCGGAGTGCTTCGCCACCGAGCATGGCATCACACTCTGCAAGCCGGAGGAACTGGTCAGCGAAGCCGAGTGGGAAGCCTGGATGAAATGCAAAAAGGACGAACACGCCGCCGAGCATCACCGCGGCCACGAGCAGGGTACCGTCGGCGCCGTGGCCCTCGATAGTCACGGCAATCTCTTCGCCGCTACGTCCACCGGCGGCACCTGTTGCAAACTTCCTGGCCGCGTCGGCGACTCGCCGCTCATCGGCTGCGGTTGCTATGCCGATTCCGAAACCGGCGGCGTCTCCTGCACCGGCTACGGCGAAGCCATCATGAAAATCGTCATGGCCAAGACCGCCGCCGATTTCCTCCGCCGCCCCGCCACTTGCTTTGACCCCGCTCCCGGCACTAAGTCCTGCGACGATTCCGCCGCCGACCTCGCCGCCCGCGACGCCATCCATCTCCTCGCCAAGCGCAGCCACGGCACCGGCGGCCTCATCCTCCTCGACCGCGAAGGCAATCCCGCCTTCGCCTTCAACACACCGCGCATGGCCTACGGCTACGTCGCACCCGACCGCTCATTCCTCACGGCCGTCTAGTGTCCATTCCTTTGCTGTCGGCCTCTATCATCATCCCGCCTGACGCATCGCTCCCCGCCCGTTTACTCTGAGAATCTGACCGGAAGGCCAGTGTGACCGATTGGGGGAGTACTGTACTTTGGAGGCCTCGAAGGGAAACCGAGGGCGTGGCCTACTGAAGCAAGAACCACGCCCGGCCCTCGAAAGAGGCCAGTATGAAAAACAGATGGATCATCGTTGGAATTGCGGCGGTAAGCGTTTTGCTTGGCGCCGCCGGAACTGCGGCGCATTCCTACAATCCAATCAAATGGATCAAGAAAGGTCCGAGCCCCACGGCAAGCGAGCAGCTGGCCGCGAACAAAGAGGAAGAAAAGAAGCTGTCCCTGCAGTTGCAGGCGGTGCTGCCTCCGCGCACAACCCTAAAGGATGCGTGCGCGGGGTTTAAGAACCTCAACGAATGCGTCTCCGCGCTTCACGTAAGCCACAATCTCACGATCAAGTTCAATTGCCTTAAATGGGATATGACCGGTGCGAAGCCGGCCGGCGACGTCAAATCCTGCGCGGCCCCCTCGAAGGACAAGGCCATGGACCTGAGCAAAGCGATCCGAGAGTTGAAGCCGGATGCCCATTCCCGGACAGAAGCAAAGACCGCCGAGAAACGGGCGCGAGAGGACATCAAGGACGCGTCCTAGGTAGGAAATAGCTGACGCTCTGGACCGTCAGAGGAAAGAAGAGCCGAAAGCCCCACGCGCAATCTTGCACGTGGGGCTCCTCGTTTACATCCTGGTGGACAGCGTGGCCGCGACCCGGGAGGAACGTGATCGGCCTGTACCAGCAATCTGCCTGACCCAAATTGCAAAGCTCTGCCTCCGCTGCGCGGCCGAGCGTGGCCTGTTGTATCATCCCTCGGCGCTGGCGCCCGGGGGTCCTATCATCCCTGAGCGTGCCGCGACGAGGGAGCATGAAACGCAGACGATTCCTCTTTCTCGCTGTCTTGCTCGCGGCCGTTGCCAGCCTGGCGCAAACGCCGGCGCCGCTACTCTCTCCCGAGGTGCACTCCGACAATCGCGTGACCTTCCGCTTTCGCGCTCCCAACGACAAAGAGGTGGCCGTATCGCTGGAGGGCTTGCCCAAACCGATTCCCATGCAGAAAGACGAGCAGGGTGTCTGGAGCGTGACCACCGAGCCGCTGGCGCCGGATTATTACGGGTACGCGATCGTCGCTGACGGGGTGACCATGTTCGATCCCGCGAATTACGCCATCAAACCAAACTTCCTCTATCGAGCGAGCGAGGTGCACGTCCCCGGGCCGGCTTCGCTGCCCTGGGAAATCAACGACGTGCCGCACGGCGAGATTCATCACCATTTCTACAGGTCCGGCGCGGTCGGCGATCAGCGCGACTTCTTCGTCTACACCCCGCCTGGCTACAACCCTCGCGCAAAGCAAACCTATCCCGTTCTCTATCTTTTGCACGGCTATAGCGACGACGCGAGTGCGTGGACCGCCGTCGGCCGCGCTAACGTGATCCTGGACAATCTGATCGCCCAGGGCAAAGCCAAGCCCATGATTGTGATCATGCCGCTCGGCTACGGCGCGCCGGAGGTGCTGGCAAACACATCCGGGTTGTCTGGCGATCGCGCGTTAACGCAGCGGAATTTCGACCTCTTTCGGGAAGCTTTGCTGACGGAAGTGATCCCGCGCGTAGAAGCGGCCTATCCGGTAATAAAGGACCGCAAGTCGCGCGCCGTCGCCGGGCTTTCCATGGGCGGCTCCGAATCGCTGCTGACGGGCCTGAACACGCTCGACGAGTTTGCGTGGATTGGCACGTTCAGCTCCGGCGGCATAGATCCAGATTTCGATAAGGACTTCCCTGGACTGGACGACAAGGCCACGCAGCAACTGCGTTTGCTCTGGATTGCGTGCGGGACGGACGACCACTTGATCGACCTCAACCGCAATTTTCGCGCATGGCTAGCGTCCAAGAATATTCGACACGTGGACATCGAGACGCCCGGCGCGCATACCTGGATGGTGTGGCGGCGCAATTTGGCGGAGTTCAGCG
>Ga0210409_10008600_pt1 | contig 10372 bp, 10 predicted proteins | sample IncBWH17MmetaG_FD_161649 | JGI IMG/M metagenome (GOLD analysis project Ga0210409, IMG submission 161649) | Forest soil microbial communities from Barre Woods Harvard Forest LTER site, Petersham, Massachusetts, United States - Inc-BW-H-17-M | ecosystem: Environmental > Terrestrial > Soil >...
CGATTCACGATCGAATTCAGAAGAATCTGAATTTGCTCTCGTTTCAGGGGAAGATCGCGCCGGCGTTGAAGTCGGATCAGTTTCTGGGAGCGCCGCTGCCGGCCGCGGCTTCGCTCAAAGGATCTCCGGTGCTTCTGTTTTTCTGGGCGCACTGGTGCTCGGACTGCAAGGCCGAGGCGCCGATTATCACGCAGTTGCGGTCGGAGTATGCGGGCAAGGGATTGAAGGTGATTGGGCCGACGCGGTTTTACGGCTACACGGCGCAAGTCGAGCATGCTGCGCCGAGTGACGAACTTCGATATATCGATGCGGTGCGGCATCGGTTCTACAGCGGTCTGTTGGATATGCCGGTGCCCATCAGCAAGACTAACTTCGAGGCTTACGGAGCTTCGACCACGCCGACGCTGGTGCTGCTGGATCGTGCAGGGAAAGTCGCTTGGTACCATCCGGGGGCGGTGCCGTATGGGGAGTTGCGGCAGGAGATTGAGAAGGTAGTCGCGCGGTAAATCCCCCCTACTTCTAAAAGTCGGATGAGTGACGTGCCAGTGCTGCCGAGCGTCGCTCGGCGGACATCCGAGGCGGCTGTCCCCACATGTACTATTTGATTTCCGTCAGCTTGCCTGTTTTAACGTTATAAACGAATCCCCGAACTGGAATGTGCTTTGGAATCCACGGATGCGATTTGACACGGCGGATCTGCTGGCGCACGTTCTCTTCGAGATCATCGAAGGCGTAGAAGTGGGCGGGTTCGCTGGCCACTGTACCCATCTTCTCGGCAAGCTTCGAGCGCAACTCGTATTCCTGCACCTTCAGTAGGCCACAATCGGTGTGGTTGATGATGATGAACTCCTGGGTGTCGAGCAGGTGATGGGAGACGATAAGCGACCGCAACGCGTCTTCGGTGGCGATGCCGCCGGCATTGCGGATCATGTGTGCGTCTCCGGGCTTCAGTCCCAGACAATGCTCGAACAGGATGCGGGAGTCCATGCAAGCGAGCACCGCTACATGGCGCTTGGGGCGGACGGAGAGTTCTCCCAGCTTGAAGTTGCGTGCGAATTCTTCGTTGGCTTTTAAGAGTTCATCAGCTACGGACAATTTGGCGCTCCGTGAATTAGGTCGTTGGTCGTTGGTCTTTAGTAGTCTTTGGCCAAAGTTGGACATCGTTGGCTCGGCAACGACCGACGACCAACGACTGACGACTCACGACCAGTTTACAATCGGCGCGTGAACCTGGATGACACGATTGTCGCGATCGCGACGCCCGCGGGGCGTGGAGGGATTGGCGTGGTACGGATTGCCGGGCCTGAGGCGCGGAGGATTGCTGGGCCGATGCTGCGGCTTAAGCACGAATTGGAATCGGGGAGAACGGTGTTTGGGGAACTCATCGAGCCTTCAAGTGAAGTCAAAAACCCCACCCTGTCGCAAAAACACGCGACAAGGGTGGGGCACCCGGCAGCCGAGCTTCGCTCGGCTGGAGCGGACGAGGCGTCCGTCCCTACACAATCTGGGAGGATCGACGAGGTTGTCGTTACCTTCTTCGCGAAACCTTACTCGTACACTATCGACGATGTCATCGAGATTTCGGCGCACGGGTCGCCCGTCGTGCTGGGGCACATTGTGGAGATGTGCGTGGAGGCGGGTGCGCGGGTGGCTGAGCCGGGGGAGTTTACGATGCGGGCGTTTCTTAACGGGCGCATCGATCTGACCCAAGCTGAGGCGGTGCGCGACCTGATCGAATCGCAGACGCTGTATCAGGCAAAGGTGGCGGCGCAGCAATTGGATGGATCTTTGTCGCGGCGTTTACAGCCGATCAAACAGAAGCTGGTCGAGCTGATCGCGCTACTTGAAGCAGGAATCGATTTCGCGGAAGACGATGTTTCCGTGATACCGGACCAGAAGATTCTCGAACACATCGCTGCCGTACGTAAGCCGCTGGAAGAGCTCAGCGCGAGCTTTGCGTACGGAAAAATCGTCCATGAAGGATTGACGCTGGCGATTGTCGGCAGGCCGAACGTGGGGAAGTCTTCGTTGTTCAACCGGCTGGTGGAACGCGAACGGGCCATCGTGACAGCGACTCCGGGAACCACGCGGGATTTGGTCACTGAGACGGTTGCGATCGGCGGGATTCCGGTTCGGCTTGTTGACACGGCCGGCATTCGACAGGCGCTCGATGAGGCGGAGTCGATTGGCATCCGAAAATCCATGGAGGTGCTGGCCGATGCGGACCTGGTGCTGGTTGTTCTGGATGCTTCCAAGGAGCTTGGGAGAGAAGATCACGAACTGCTGGCACAGGTAGAAAATCGGCCGGCTATCGTAGTGGAGAACAAGAGTGACATAAGGAAGGAACGACCGGAAATCCCCACATCTGGCAAAGGCGGCCAGAAGTGGGGCACCCGCTCCGTCTTCACCTCGGCTTTGACGGGCGAAGGGCTGGCGGAATTGCGCGCTGAGATTCTGAAGCGCATCGGCGGCGACGGCAGTGTTCAGGATGCGGGATTTCTGACGAACGTCCGACATTCCGGGTTGATCAATGATTCTCTTGCGGCGTTAGGAGCGGCACAAACGGCGGTTACGAACAAGGTCCCGCATGAGATGCTGTTGCTGGACCTTTACAATGCCTTGCGTCCGCTGGACGCGATCACGGGAGCGACAACGACCGATGATATTTTGAACTTGATCTTCAGCACATTCTGTATTGGCAAGTAGGAGTAGTCTTTCTGCATATGAGAATCGTTCATCGGTTGGTCGTTTCGGCGGTCCTCTGCGTGGCGAGCATAGCGTTGGTCGCAGCGCAGACTGCGGCGCGTAAACCGAACGGTGCGGTGTTGCGAGAACCGTTCACCCAAAAGCTAAAGATCGATAAGGATCACTACTACGAGGAGCGCTACGACCGGCGCATCCCATATGTTTCCGAAAACGAGGTCTATTTATTCCTGGGCGACAAATTCGGAGTGAATGTCACGGTGCGGGACGGTCAGATCGTAAGTGTGAGGTATCAGCCCGACATCGCGAAGGCCGATGTGTGGTTCAAATTCGAGCAGCCCCCAGAGCTGCCGGGCGGTGTCGGCATGACGCTGGCCATCGAGAACAAGATGAAGCACGGATTGAGCATGGAGGCGAAGATGAGCGTTCCCAACAAGAAAGAAGAGATTCAGACGAGCATCCTGCCCGTGAAAGCGGGAAAGAATGGGCTCGAGACCTGGCCGCACGCCATCTCGCAGCTGGTGCTGGGCAACCTGCAGCTCACAAAGGATTCCACCGACGAGCCGAAGAAGTGAATTTCCTGTTTCTACTTTGAGAGCGCGGCAAGTGCACTGCGAAACAGCGCATCGAACGAGCCGCCCTTGCCCCCTTTTACGCTGAGTTCCAGCGCCTTTTCTGCGGCGGCACGCTGATATCCAAGATTGACCAGGGCGGAGAGAACGTCCTCTTCCACCGCACTTACCGGCGGTGCGGTGGTGATGGCTGTGGGTGCGGCTTGCGGCAACTTGTCGCGCAGTTCGAGCACCATGCGCTCGGCGGTCTTCTTGCCAATACCTGGTATGCGGGTCAGGCGCGCCACGTCATTGCCGCGGATTGCGCCTACCATTTCGTCGGCAGCCATGCCGCTCAGGATGGTGATCGCCAGTTTGGGGCCGATCCCGCTGACCGTGAGCAATTTTTCGAAGAGCATCTTTTCCGGGGGACGAAGGAATCCATAAAGGGCGAGCGCATCTTCCCGGACATGAGTGTGGATGTGCAGGGCCACTTCGGAGCCCGGCGCTGGCAAATCAGAAAACGTGGGCACGCTGATGGTGACGTCATAGCCGACGCCTGCGGCCTCGACAATCGCCTGGTTGGGATGTTTTGCCAGGAGTTTTCCGCGCAAGTGGGCAATCATGGGCACGGCTATTGTAGCGGGTGAGGCAGGCCTTGGGTCTTTGGTGTTAGGTCTTAGGCCCGCGCGCGTTCGAGACCGCGCCAGTGATTTGTGCTCTAATTCTGGCTATGAAACCGCGGTTGGTTGTGCTTCGTTTCGCGTGTTGTGGCGCGATCCTCCTGACGTTCTTGTGCCTTGCTCTGGGTCAGCAATCATCTCCTTCTGAAGCGCCAAAGGCTTCGACGAGCACCACCGCGCCTGATTTCGCGAATGCGCGGAAACTGGTGCAGCAGGGCAAGATTGACGAGGGGATTGCGGAGTTGCAGGCGATAGAGGCGCGCGACCCGTCCGCGAAGGGCGTTTCGTTCGAGATTGGCACAGCCTATTACAAGAAGAGTGATTATTCGAAGGCGATCGAGTACTTGAAGAAAGCCATCGCGACGGATCCAGGTAACGACGAAGCGACGCAGCTTCTGGGTCTTTCGTATTACCTCGACGGACATCCTGCGGAGGCCATTCCGCTGCTGGAGCGAGTGCAGGGATGGTATTCGCGCGCGAATGTGGACGCGGCCTACATTCTGGGCGTTTCTTATATCCAGCTGAAAAATTACGATCAGGCGCGCAAGTCTTTCGGCAAGATGTTCGACGTCCCCGGCGATTCTGCGGCAGCGTACCTGTTTACCGCCAGAATGCTGTTTCGTCAGGAGTACGATCCTATCGCAGAAGAGTATGCGAAGAAGGCGGCGGAACTCGATCCGAGATTGCCGCTGGTTCATTTTCTTCTCGGCGAACTTTACATCTACAAATCCAGAATTCCTGAAGCGATCGCAGAACTTCAGAAAGAACTTGCCATCAGTCCGGCGAATGCAGCGACCTACTACAAGCTGGCCGACGCGAATTCGCGGGTGCAGAAATATGACGAGGCGGAGCGGCTCTTACAGCGCTCGATCTGGCTCGATGCCACAACCACCGGGCCCTACATCCTTATGGGCAAAGTGCTCGAGAAGAAAGGTGAGTTCGAGCTCGCCATTCGATCGTTGCAACGGGCCGCGTCGATGGACCCGAATAATCCGACGACGCACCATCTGCTAGGGCAGGCTTATCGCGATATGGGAAGGAAAGAGGAGGCCGAGCGCGAACTTCAGCTGGCGGAACAGTTGCAGAGCCGGGGCAATAACTAGAGCGCGGCCGCCTGTTCGCGGCGACGGGCCTGGATCTCGATGTAGACATTCACCAGTGAAACAGCGGCCGGGGTCACGCCTGGAATCCGCGACGCGTGGCCGATGGTGCGGGGGCGGATCTTCGTCAGTTTCTCCTGCATCTCGCGTGATAAGCCGCTGACCGAGCCATAGTCGAACCATTCGGGAATCGAGTGCTGCTCGGACTTCTTCAGGCGCTCCATAGCGCGTTGCTGCTGCAGCAGGTAGCCTTCGTACTTGATCTCGGTTTCAACGGATTTCAGCTCGTTGCGGACTTCGGAAGAAAGCTTCACCACAGAGGTCACAGGGGTCACGGAGGAACTTCGGGCGAAGAAGTCCCCTGCCAGCCCGCTTAGAATTGGAACCAAGTGCTCTACTGTGACTTCGGGCCGCTTCAATAGTTGTGCGAGCGTTTGGCCTATGGCAGAAGAAAAGCCTGCCGAGCTTTGCTCGGCCGGACAGCCGGGGGCGGCTGTCCCCACATGAATGTTGCCGGGCTCATGACCCATTATGGATTCCAGCATTTCCGGGGTTAGGCGGGCTCCCTCCAGCAACTTCTTCATCTGGGCCAGTCGTTCCTGCTTTGCCTGGAACTCTGTCCACGCTTCGTCTGAGATCAATCCTACCCGGCGGCCGTGAGGGGTTAGGCGCCGGTCGGCGTTGTCGATACGCAGGTGAAGGCGGAACTCGGCGCGCGAGGTGAACATGCGATACGGCTCGTTGGTGCCCTTCGAGATCAGATCGTCGATCAAGATCGCGGTGTAGGCTTCGGTGCGGTCGAGAATCAGCGGTGGCTGCTGCTTGACCTGCAGCGCGGCGTTGACGCCGGCCATCAGGCCCTGGCAGGCCGCCTCTTCGTAGCCGGATGTGCCGTTGATCTGGCCGCCGAGAAATAATCCGGTAATCTTTCGCGTCTCGAGGGTGCGCTCGAGCTCCGTCGGATCGATCGAGTCGTACTCGATGGCATAGCCCGGACGCAGCATCTCAGCGTTTTCCAGTCCGGGGATCGACTTGAGAATCGCGAGTTGTACTTCCACCGGCAAAGACGTGCTCATGCCGTTCACATAAATCTCGTATGTGTTCAGGCCCTCGGGTTCAAGGAAGAGCTGGTGCATTTCCTTGTCGGGGAACTTCACGATCTTGTCTTCGATCGAGGGGCAGTAACGGGGGCCGATTGATTGAATCTGCCCGCTGTACATGGGGGAGCGATGGACGTTCTCGCGGATGATGCGGTGGGTCTCAGCCGTGGTCCACGCGATGTAGCAAGGCACCTGCGAGTCGTGATGCGCGACGCGTTTGGTACGGAAGCTGAACGGAGTGGGATCTTCGTCGCCGGGTTGCATGGCGAAACGAGACCAGTCGATGGTGCGTCCGTCAAGTCGTGGAGGAGTGCCGGTCTTGAGACGGCATCCGCGCAGGCCGAGCTTCTTGAGGGCTTCACCCAGTAAGACAGCTGGGGGTTCGCCCGAGCGACCTGCGGGATACTGTTGCTCGCCGCAGTGAATGAGACCATTCAGGAATGTTCCCGTCGTGATGATGACGGCTTGGGCGCCGACGGTGCGGCCGTCGCGAAGCTTGATGCCCAGAACGCGGCGACGGTCATCCGCAGCAGTCGAGCTTCGCTCGACCGGACGGCCTAGAGCGGCCGTCCCCACATGAGTCTCGTCGCTCTCCGGCTGAGAGCTGAGAGCTGAGAGCTGAAAACCCTCTTCCACAATCAGGTCCGCGACTTCGGCCTGCTTGATCTTGAGGTTCGGCTGGGACTCGAGTACCTCGCGCATCTTGAGGCGGTAAGCCTGTTTGTCGCATTGCGCACGGGGTGACCATACGGCGGGGCCGCGGGAGGTGTTCAGCAAGCGGAACTGGATGCCAACGGCGTCGGTGACTTCGCCCATGATGCCGCCGAGGGCATCGACCTCGCGAACCAGATGGCCCTTGGCAATTCCGCCGACCGCCGGGTTGCACGACATCTGGGCGATCAGGTCGAGATTCAGCGTGTACAGCGCGGTCTTGAGGCCCATGCGCGCGGCGGCCATAGCGGCCTCACATCCGGCATGGCCGGCGCCGACCACGACTACGTCGAATTGTTCCATGAACTGCATTCAGGAGTATGGGCAGAAACCCAAGTGAGTCTGCTTTCATTCTAGCAACTTGAACAAACGGCGTGACCCCGATCACTTGCCGACCGGCCCTGCTGCCCTTATATTGGCCTGTCCCCCATTTCCTTAGGAGAATTATGAATACCAAGGAATTTTTCCAGCAGCTGGACTCTCGTATCTCCAAATATGATCTGCTCTGCCATCCGTTTTACAAGGCGTGGTCGGCGGGGCACTTGACTCGCGAGGATTTGCGCGAGTATGCGCAGGATTACTATCACCACGTGGAGGCGTTTCCTTCTTACCTGGCGGCTCTGGGAATGCGGCTGGAGGATGGCGAACTGCGCCGCGCCATTCTGGCGAACATGTGTGACGAGAAGGGAGTCCAGGAGCGGAAGGGATCGAATGGGATTCCGCACTCTGATCTGTGGCTGGACTTCGCCGAGGGGATGGGGTCATCGCGCAATCTGGAATGGCATAGCCCTGTGCCGGAGATCCGGCAGTTGATCCGGTATTTCCACCGGGTCGCCAGCGAGGGCCTGCCCGAGGAGGCGCTGGCTGCTTTCTACACATACGAATCGCAAGTTCCCCGGATTGCGACGGAAAAAGAACAGCGGTTGCGCGAGATGTATGGTGCCGACGATAAAACCTGCGGCTATTTCACGCTGCACGCTGAGGCCGACGTGCATCATGCGCGCGTATGGCGGGGGCTCCTCGAAAAGCGGATTGCGGCGCATCCGGAAGCTGCCGATGCAGCGCTGGATGCGGCGGAAAATGCCGCTCGCGCGTTGTGGCAGGCGCTGGACGGGATCAACTCGCGGCGCAATGCCATAGCAGTTGCATAGCCGGGGCGGGAAACTGGGTTCGGGCCAATGATTCTGTAAAATCGTTGGCTCATTTCTTTTGGAAGAGAAACGATTGGCGAAAGAGATCCCGCTCGGGGCTGGCGGAGAAGCAGCCGAAACCGTTGCGTTTGAGAACACTCTGACCTCGCACCATCCGGAACTACCGCCAGTGTATTCCACACCGGACATGATTCGGCTGATGGAAACGGCGGCTTTTCATGCCCTGCAGCCCTATTGCGAAGGCGACGAGATTACGGTTGGAACTTCGATCAATGTTGAACATCGAGCCGCAAGCGGCGTGGGGGCTCGGATCAAAGCCGAAGCGGTGCTCGAATCATACGACGGACGCTTCTACACGCTGCGCGTTACCGCCCGCGACGATTTGCAGGAGATTGGGCGCGGGACGGTGGGCCGCGCGGTGGTGAGCATCGGAAAGTTTCTGGAAAAGATGAAGAGCAGCGGCCGGTGAAAGCATCCAATCCCGCGTATGCCGGATCCTGAACAGAAGAAGAAGGCGGAAGCGTTCCGGGCGATGCACATTGGTGCTGGTGCCGTGCTGCTTCCGAACGTCTGGGATGTTGCCAGTGCCCGCATCATCGAAGAAGCCGGGTTCCAGGCCGTTGCGACCACTAGCGCGGGCATTGCGTTTGCGCAGGGATTCCCTGACGGTCAGAAGATCCCCGCCGAGCAGATGATCACTTCTATCGCGCACATTGTGGCGGCCGTGCGGGTGCCCGTAACCGCTGATGTCGAGGCGGGATATGGCCAGAGACCGGAAGATGCCGCCCGGACTGCGCGCAACGTGGTGGATGCCGGCGTTGTGGGCATGAATTTCGAGGATGCGACTGGCGATGGCGATCATCCTTTGACAGAGTTGACTCTGCAACTGGAGAGAATCCACGCAATCCATGAGGCTGCTAAGAACTCGAGCGTGCCTCTCGTGCTCAATGCACGCACAGATGTGTATCTGCTCCAGATTGGGGATCCGGCCACGCGCTACGATGAGGCCGTGCGACGGCTTGCTGCATTTCGCGATGCTGGCGCGGATTGCGTTTTCGTTCCGGGAATTCGCGATGCGGAAACGATCGGACGATTTGTTGCCGATCTGAAGTGTCCTGTGAACATACTCGGCATGCCCGGTTCACCCTCCGTTCCTGAATTGGTCAAGCTGGGAGTGAAAAGAATCAGCCTGGGCTCAAGTCCGATGCGGGCGTCGCTGGGTTTCCTGCGCAGGCTGGCCGAAGAGGTCAAGACTTCCGGCACGTACAAGTTGATGGAAGGCGCGCCGTCGCATGCGGAAATGAGCAAGATGATGAGCGGCAACCGGGTATTCGAAACTGACAACTGAGAAACCCCCATCTTCATCGGCGTCATCTCCGACACGCACAGCCTGCTTCGTCCCGAAGCGCTCGCCGCGCTACGCGGATCTGAGCACATCATTCACGCTGGCGATGTGGGCGCTCCCGAAATTCTCGACGAACTCGGAGAAATTGCGCAGGTCACCGCCATACGCGGCAACATCGACAAAGGGGCGTGGGCGCGAAGATTACCGGAGACTGAAGTGGTCGAAGTCGGCGGCATTTCATTCTACGTCCTGCACGATCTGGCGCGGCTTGATCTAAAACCGGAGGCGGCGGGATTCAGAGTCGTGATCTATGGGCACAGTCACGTTCCGAAGCAGGAGATGCGCGGCGGAGTGCTGTATTTCAATCCCGGCAGCGCCGGGCCAAGGCGATTCAAGCTGCCAGTTACCATAGGGAGGCTCACCCTGGAGGGTGGAACCGTCCGCGCGGAAATTGTGAACATTTCAGATTGAAGACTTCGCATGTGCAGCTGACCGGCGAATTTTCGGCGACGTCACAGTTGCTACAATCGCAGCCGATGGCCAGCCCGTCTCCCACTGAAGATTCTGCGCAAACGATTCTGGCGAACCAGGGCTGGTTCAGGGACCTGAATTCATCGTTCCGGAAACATTCTGATCTGGTGGCGGCATCGCTTGTGATGATCGGCTTCCTGTGGCGGCTCTGCCAGGCGCGTGCAACGTTCTTGAATACCGACGAGGCCTGGCACTTCGCCGTGTCGAACCAGAGTTCTCTGAGCGCGGCATATCGGGCCAGTCTCACCCTGGCGCATCCTCCGCTTCTGGTTCTCATTCTCTGTTTCTGGAAAACGGTGGGCACGTCCAACCTGATGCTTCGCCTTCCGGGCGTGCTGGCGGGATCAGTTTTCGGCTGGGTCTTTTACAAATGGCTCGTGCGAGTCGCCGGCCACACAAACGCGCTGGTGGGCCTCGTCCTCGCATGTTTTCTGCCTCCGATGATCGTGCTGTCGGCAGAGTTGCGGCAATACAGCTTGATGCTGATGTTCGCGGTC
>Ga0210409_10008603_pt1 | contig 10371 bp, 9 predicted proteins | sample IncBWH17MmetaG_FD_161649 | JGI IMG/M metagenome (GOLD analysis project Ga0210409, IMG submission 161649) | Forest soil microbial communities from Barre Woods Harvard Forest LTER site, Petersham, Massachusetts, United States - Inc-BW-H-17-M | ecosystem: Environmental > Terrestrial > Soil >...
TCACTTTCCTTCGCGCCAAGTCTTGGCTCGGCCTTTGGCTCCGAGGAGGAGCGCACGGGCTTGGTATCGCCACGCGAAATTCGGAATGTCCATTCACTGGGGTCCCTATTCGCTCGCAAGTGTCGAAGCTTCGTGGCCCATCATGACGCCGGCTGCCGGACCCCTGAAGATCCGTCAATCAAAGAGCAAACTCCAACTCGACCTGCCCTCACAGGCCCCCGACCCGAACGTAAGCGTTATTGCTCTCCGAATCTGAGCCTCGCTGCTCGCCAATGTCGTCCAAGCTAACGACTCCTGCGCCGAACACCGCAGGGGTGGTATTCCAACCAATACAAAATGCTTCGCGGGACGGTTGCCGGTCGCTTGAAACCCGTCACACGCGTCCCGCGGTTCTTAACGCAAATCACCTAATCAACGGTGATGCGCTGCGCACTCACAACGCCTGATATATGTACCAGGAGATGTCCTTCGGTATCGTATTGATCGATCGAAACCGTCCCCGAATAGCTGTTTTCGTTGCCGTCGAGGACGATCTCTTCCTTGATATTGGTCGGGCCAATTAGCGTCGTCCCGGTGGGATCCCAACTCAACGCGAAGTGATTCAGTTTGTAAGACGATCGTCCAGTCTGCTTCCATACTCCCATACAGAAGCTGCTGGTTTTTGGGGCACGCCCCGAATTCATGATTTCCGTTCCGTCCCGGTGCCATGTCGCATACCCGTCATCAAGGGGCGCCCCATCGGGTATGCCTATTCCTGTATTTCCCTTGGAGACGAACTTCACCTTCCAGAGTCCCGCGATCGCCGCGCGGTCTGATTCATCATCCGAATTGCGCTCGCGGTCGGAGACCATCACTAGCGAAGCAAGTCTGAAGTGGCTTTGGGCCTCACTGGATTTCTGCTGTGGGCGGGCCGGCGCAGCTGGTGCCTCGTACGGCGAATAACCGCATCCCGCTTCGATCAAACTTGATGGACTCTTGGCGGACGGAGCCTGCGCGCGGGCGGCAGAACACCAGCCTGATGCAAGTAGTAAACCAAGACCTGTGAAGCCTGCCAGATAACGTATCGATTTCATGTTTCTCTCCTCTGTTGTTCGCTAATCGTGTTCTTCAGAACCCAGGGGACGAACCGGGTAATCGCGAGACCCGCGCACTCTGCCCGAGCATCCGAGAAGGAGCAATGCATTGCGATTCAATTGCGGCTCAATTCTCTTTCAACAGCTAAATCACTGATCTGCTGATGCTTAGCCATCTCCCCTGCCAGGAGATTTAAAATTGATGCCCCCTGCCGATTTTGCTAGTCTTTAGCCCCTCAGCGCCAGGAACTGAGAGATGGAACCCACTTCACCCAAGATTCTACGTATCGCCTTCGACCGCTTTGACGTAGATCTGCGTTCGGGTGAAGTCCGAAAGAACGGCCGTCGGCTTCGTCTGCAGGAACAGCCTTTCCAGTTACTGGCGCTGTTGCTTGAGCGTCCTGGAGAGGTAGTTACGCGGGAAGAGATTTGCCGTCAGCTTTGGCAGGCCGATACCTTCGTTGATTTTGACCACAGCCTTGGCACCGCCATTAACAAAATCCGCGAAGCTTTGGGCGATTCCGCGGATCATCCGCGATTCGTGGAAACCTTGCCGCGCCGCGGCTACCGCTTCATTGGTAAAATAGAAAGGTCCAATGGAGCCCCGCCCTCAGAAAGCAGCCCTGCGGCTTTGGACGCAATTGAGGACGCCGGGATTGCAGCCGGCGACAAGGGAATCGAGGCGGGAAACGCCGTCCGGGAAGGCAGGCAATCCCGCCACCTGAGATTTGTGCTCGTGCTAGCAGTCTCCTTCGCCATGTTGCTGGCAGCACTGGTTTTCTTTCGCAGACCGGGTGATTCGCGCGCCGAGGCCCAGGCTGCAAATATCCAATCCATCGCCGTCCTACCCTTGGAAAACCTCTCGGGAAATCCTGCTCAGGAATACTTTGCTGACGGCATGACCGACGAGTTGATTACGGAACTGGCCAGGACCAAAGGTCTCCGCGTAATTTCCAGAACGACCGTGATGCAGTACAAAGGCGTGCATCGCCCGCTGAAAGATATTGCCCGCGAACTTGGCGTGGATGGGATTCTCGAAGGGTCCGTCGTGGATTCCCGCGGCCGGGTACGAGTAACCGTGCAGCTGGTTCATGCTGCTTCGGACACGCACGTCTGGGCGCAAAGCTACACACGCGACTTGAGCGACCTGCTTCTTTTGCAACAGGAACTTGCGGAGAACGTCGCTAGAGAAGTGCATAGCGCCTCTCTGCCTCCGAAAACTTCTGGACGCGGAGTCTCACCCGAAGCGCATGACGCTTACTTGCGCGGGCGATACAACTGGTTCGCGCTCAATTATGAAACCGCCCGTCAGTCCTTCGAGAAGGCCATTCAGCTCCAGCCCGATTACGCTTTAGCTTACAGCGGACTTGCGGATTACTACGCCGCCGGTTCCGTGGGGGGATTGCTTGATCCAAAAGTAGCGTTGCCTAAGGGCGAGGTGCTGGCACAAAAAGCATTGCAACTGGACGACTCTGCCGAGGAAGCGCACAACTCCGTGGCTGCTGCGTATCTTTTCTACCGATGGAACTGGAGAGCGGCGGAACAGGAATCGCGTAGGGCCATCGAACTCAATCCAAACTTCGCCGAAGCCCATCATCTTTACGCTTTCGAGCTGCTGGTTCTGAACCGCGGCGACGACGCCGTCGAAGCCCAACGAATAGCCCAAGCCTTGGATCCTTTCGCGCGACCCTGGGCGCTCGGCACCGTGCTCGATAACCTTGGCAAATACAAGGAGGCAGAAATTGAAATCCGCCAGCGGCTTGAAGCTCTACCCACCCATCGCATCTTGCACTATGAACTTGCACAGTGCTTCTTGATGCAGGGGCGAGAAAAAGAGTCGATGGAAGAGCTTGCGGAAGGGATCCGCTTCGACGGCAGTGAGAAGCTGGCAGCGGATTTACGAGCCGCTTTTACCAGAGCCGGTAATCGCGGTGTGCAGGAGTGGAGGCTCGCCAATCTTAAGCAGCAAATAGCCGAGAAGGATTATGTTTCACCTTTGGAGTTCGCGTTTGCCTATTCTCGGCTGGGGCAGAATGATGAAGCGTTTCGATGGCTGGACAAAGCGTACGACGATCATGTGCCCGGGCTGGTATGGCTTCAGCAGAATTCGGAACTGAATCGGCTGCACGGTGATCCACGATATCGAGCTCTCGTCAAACGGATAGGCCTGCCGGAGGCATACTGAGTCGATGTACCGACGCCGTGAGAAATCACATTGACGGATCCCGATCCTCAGGCGGCGGCGCAGACGTAAAGTCCTAAGAATCAACGCTGGTTCCGCACAAATAAAAGAGTATAGTTGAAGAATCAAGTCACACAACTCCGTGCGCTCTTTAAGAGGCGACGGTTCCTGTACCGCAAGACATACATCCCGCCGACCAGTTACAACGATACGAGTGTCGCCAATCTTTACAAAGTTTCGCCGGCCGGAACGAAAGGGTTCGCATGACTGGGAACATCAAGGTGCAGTACGTTGGTTTCAAAGCAAAAGCGCTCGTGCGTGAGTATAGCTTTATCGTGCGTCGAGCTTTAGACGAGACCAGTGAATTTACAATAACGATTGGGAACGAGGCATTTGGTTCCCGGCGTGTGCGCTTTCAAGACGCTCCCGAGATCTGTTCGCTCCGGCTCCATCGCGAGCTGGCTGTTTTCGGAGATCATCCTCCGCAGGCAACTTATCGCATTAGCGAGACAGACTTGGACGACTACTGCAGCTCTCACGCACCAAGCACTAGGGGGTACCCATACAAGCCAAAGGTTCCGCGTGACCTCTAGCGTTGGGCTTTGATACTGCTTGCAACTATTTGGTCGCGGCCAAGGAGCTTGGGAAACTGCCGACTGCGGCTGCTTCCGTGTCGTAAACATCAAAAACCGTCAACAGCTTGGTCATTTGCAAGACTTCGTGAAATTTCTGGCCCAGATGGCAGAGGCGCACGGATGCGCCCTGAGATTTGGCGCTGACATGCCCGGCGACCAAAGTTCCTAGGCCCGCGCTGTCAATATACTTGACGTTGCCCATGTTCAGGACGATTTTCTTTTTTCCTTCGGCGATCAGGCTCTTGAGCCTCTCACGGAGAGCATTGCTTTCCTCACCCAGCACTATACGGCCGTCCAGTTCCACCACCGACACGCCATCTACTTCGCGGCTCGTCATTTTTACAGGCATGGCTTATTCCTCCGTCGCCGGCCAAATGTCCACACGGCGACCCCTTGCAATAGAACACGCGAACAAAAACCGATCTGTCCGGAATAGCACACTTCCTCGAACGGCTTAAGGAAGCCCGCGTAAGGAGAAAAATTCGACACGCCCCGGCAGCCCTTCGACCCTCCATTTCGACCATTCCTCGCCACTTTCTTCGTTCTTACTAAGAACTTACGACTAACAACTAAGAACGCTACTTGATGTCCAACGATTGTAGCTTCGCATTCACCAGGAATGGGTCATCAAACTCCGTCATTTCGCCCCAACCTTTGCCAAGCACTGGCAACAGCCGTGCCGAAAGCGGTTTGCGCCACTTGAACGCCAGGCTGGCCATGTCTCCAATGATGAGTGAAAGCTGATCCGCCGTGACGTCGCCCGGTAGTGGAACGGTGTCCAGTCCCGTCCCGCAGACCGCCGAATAACTGAGCAACGCATCAATCGAAAGGTGTCCCTCGCTCCAGCGCTGCGCCAGCCGCGTATCTTCCAGGACCGGCAACATCAAGCCGGTGTAACCGGTCTGTTTTACTTTCACGTCTTTGACCGCCGCCGTAATCGTCGCGGCCGCCGTCAAGGTTCCGCTCATGCCCACGGGCTGCGTCGTTAGATTTTCGATGGCCACGCCGATGGAAACGTTTCCCGACGGCGCCGGTGACAAATCGATTCCCATGTACGTCCAGCCGGTTTCCTGATCAACGCGCCCCGCGTGCCGCTCGATGTCAAACGCACTTGCCGCCAGCAAGTCCGTCAGCCGCTGTTTCGCCGTCGCCAGGTCCGGCGCATCTTTAAACGCTGCGGCCGCCATGTTCGCCGATTCCAGCGCAATCGCAAATTGGTGACCGAAGCCCGTGTGATATGCCGCCGGAAAGAACGGCGTCAGCGGCTGTACCATCGCAATCGCCGCAAAACGAAAATTGCCCTGGCTGTGTTCCGTCTCTTCCAGTTTCTTCATCACGCGGGCCGCCGCTCCTACCGCGCTCCAGCGCACACCGTCGTCGCCAGCGACGACGAGGCTCGCGTTCAAAGTTTTTGTGTTGAGCAAAATTTCGGCAAGCAAGTCCGCTTGCGCGGCGCTATCACCTTCGTTCAACATCGCCGGCCCGATCGAGGCCGCAAATTTCTCTTTCTGCGCCAGCGCGTCGTATTCCTTGAAGAACGCCACTGCCTGCTGCGTCGTCAATCCTTTCGTGTATTCCGGGAATGGCTGCGTGGCAATCCGGATCGTTTGCACCTGGTAGCCGCGTGATTCCAGAGTCGTACGCGCCCGCTTCAGCATCGTCACCGCTTCCGCCACCTGCTGCTGGTACCGCCCCCGGTCCAAATTAATAAACGCCGTAATCGCCCGCACCTTCGGCTTCTCTGGCCCCGCCGTCACGACGGGCGCCGCCTTCTGCTGCGCTTGCGCGCCACTCGTCAGCAAAGCGAGCGCGAAAATTGACAGTGGTAACTTGTAAATGGAAAAACGCGAACCGCGAAAACGAAGAGGACGCATGGGACATTGCTCCTTGTAGGGGCGCAGCATGCCGCGCCCCACTAGCTTACAAGATTCGACATACAAGGGTTGGGTTGGTTAGAAAATGTAGTGTTGAGCCTTGGCCCGCCCGCGCTCGGTCGGTGTACCCAACAGAATGCGACTTTACACGTACGCCGCGATGCCGGTGATGCGCTCGCCGATCACCAGTTTGTGAATGTCATTCGTTCCTTCGTAGGTGAACACGCTTTCGAGGTTGTTCATGTGGCGCATAATGCAGTAATCGTCGACGATGCCGTTGGCGCCGAGAATATCGCGCGCCTTGCGCGCGGTATCCAGCGCAATCGCAACGTTGTTCATTTTCAGCATCGAAATATGCGCCGGATCAACTTTTCCATTGTCCTTCAACCGTCCGACGTGCAGCGCCAGCAATTGTCCCTTCACGATTTCCGTGATCATCCAAGCCAGCTTTTCCTGTACCAACTGGTGCGAAGCGATGGGCTTGTTCGCAAACTGTTTACGCGTTTTCGCGTATTGCAGCGCGGTGTCATAGCAAGCCATCGCCGCTCCCAGCGCGCCCCAGCCGATTCCGTAGCGCGCCTGGTTCAAGCAGCTCAGGGGTCCTTTCAAGCCCACGACGCCGGGCAAAAGATTCTCTTCCGGGATTTCGCAATCGCTGAAAGACAAACCGGAAGTGACGGAAGCGCGCAGCGACCATTTCCCGTGCACGTCCCAGGCCTTGAATCCCGGCGTCCCTTTTTCAACAAGAAATCCGCGGACTTTGTCGTTCTCCGCCTTGGCCCAGATTACGGCGACGTCTGCGATCGACCCGCTGGTGATCCACATTTTCTCGCCGTTCAAAATATATTTGTTGCCTTTCTTCACCGCGCGCGTCAGCATCCCGCCGGGATTCGATCCGAATTGCGGCTCCGTCAATCCGAAGCATCCAATCGCTTTGCCCTGCTGCAAAAGCGGCAGCCACTTGTCCTTCTGCGCGTCGCTCCCATACGAATAAATCGGATACATCACCAGCGCGCCCTGCACGGAAACAAAACTCCGCAACCCGGAATCCCCCCGCTCCAATTCCTGCGTCATCAATCCATAAGCCACGTTCGACATTCCCGCGCAACCGTATCCGTGCAGGTTCGCGCCAAAAAATCCCAGCTCGCCGAGTTGCGGAACAAGATGTTTCGGGAAAGTGGCTTCGCGGCTGTGTTTTTCGATGATGGGAATAATCTCGTTCTCGACGAATTCGCGCGCCGTTTGCCGCACCAGTTTTTCTTCGTCGTTCAACTGCGAATCAAAATCAATAAAATCCACTCCGCCATACTTGGCCATTCTCCGCTCCTTGCGCAGCGCGCCCGTCCAGTGTAGCGCCGCGCCGGATTGGCCAGCAACAATGCGCTCGATTCCCGCCCGACTCACCACCGAAAAGTTTGATTTGCGTTGGAACGATCCGTGAAACGCATCCAGTCCGGCAACCCATCGCAAGTTTCTTTTTAAGCTACGTTTCAGTTGGATTAGTGCTCTCTAATCACTTCACTCTGACCTGACATGTAACGTATTCGCCCGCGCGGGACATTCCCAAAACGGAAATCCAAATTCCCGGCACCTGTAAGAGACGAGAGCAAAAGGGGTTGCTCAATCATCAGCATTGGAGATCAAGGTGCTCCTTTCATGTTGGTGGAGTGTGGCTTCCCCATTGACGGTCCTGCTCCCTTAGCGGCGGGAAGAAAAACAAAGAAGGAAAATGAAACCGAGTCCCAGGAAAAGATCGTCACCACGCAATCGCAGCAGCGGGTTCAGCCTTATTGAACTCCTGATCGTGGTCTTCGTGGTTTTGGTGGTGGCGGCGATTGCCATTCCTAACGTGCTCTTGGCGGTTAGCAATATCCGATTGAGATCCTCCGCCGGCAGTCTGGCTGGACTTATGCAGCAAGGGAGGATTCTGGCCGCCAAGAACAACACTACCTACGAGATTCTTTACGCGACCCGCAACGGGGCCCACATCGCGTACGTCGATTTGAATGGCAACAACAGCTTCGATACTGGCGAACCCCTGATCGAGTTCAGCGGCACCACGATTCCCGCCACCGGGGCTCCCAGTGGCAGCGGACAACCGTCCGCCTATGTCCTGGTAGGAGACACGGGCAGCGGCTCGTATGACAACACCAACACTCTGGGATACACGGGGAGAGGCCTGCCCTGTAACTTCGATACAACAACAACTCCTGCCACTTGCAGTACTCCGGCAGCAAAGTATTTTGTGTTTTACCTTACCGACACCCGGGTTGGCGGAACGGGCTGGGCAGCCGTGGTAGTGACCAAGGGCGGGCGCGCCAAAATCGTGACGTGGAACGGCAGCTCATGGAATTGAAAAGAAAAAATAGGCGCGTGAGCCAGCGAGGCACGTCGCTCATCGAGCTCATGATCGCGATGCTTGTGCTGACAGTCGGGGTGTTGGGATGCGCGGCCTTGATTCCCCTGGCCATTGGAACGAACTCCAAAAACCGGCAACAGAGCAATTCGACGGTCATCTCGCAAATGACCATGGAAAAAATAATGAGCGCATCGGCCGGGGGTTCAGCAACCCTCACGATCACGGACTGCGCGGGCACGGCCAATACAATCAACGTAACAGGATCGACGGCGGGAACCGGGGCGACGGTGCTGTCCACGGGTTCGATCGATTTCTCGCAAGCCCAGGGAAGTACCGGGGCGCCGGCGGGTTATTACTTGTCGTACGTTTCGTGCGGCACCTCGGGGCGGCAATCCACCTATGACGTGCGGTGGAACATTCAGACGCCATCGGCCTACGTCAAGCTGGTCACAGTGTCCGCGAAGATGAAGGGATCCGGAACGAACCAGGTTTTGTTCTCGCTCCCGGTGACGATCCGCTCGATGGCCGGCGGGAGCTGAAATGAAAAAGAAGAGCAGGTTTCGCAGTCTTGAAAACGGGTTCACCTTGCTCGAGATGATGGTAGTGGTGGCGGTTCTGACCATTGTAAGCGCCGGAATCTTCATGCAGATGGACATGGCGCAACAGCGGGCGTTTAGCGAGCAAGTGAAGCTCGACAATTTCCAGGAAGCGCGCGATTTCGTCGACCAGTTCTTCCGCGACGTCAACCAGATCGGGTATCCCAATTCGCGAATGGTGGATACCACGAGCGTTTTGTGGTCGCCGGCGCTGGCTTCTCCGCTCATCAACGACAACCGGATGGCGGTCGGCTTGGTGAAAATAGACGCGAACGAGATCCGCTTCGAAGGCGATATGAATGGTGACGGCGTGGTGCAAAGCGTCATTTACATGATCAACGGCTCAGGGAGTTGCACGCTGTGTTTGCAACGCAGCCAGGTGGACAAAGTCAGCGCCGATCCGCTCACCGGGCAGACGCAAAACTGGGGCACGGAAGTGAACGACGTGATCGGCAACCCCATCTTTTCCTACTTTAAGGCTGACGGAACACGAGTTACGGCGTTGCCGGTGGACATCAGCACCACTGCTGGAGCCCAAATCATCGCCTCGATTAAAACCGTGCAAGTCAGTTTGCTGATCCGGAACAACACTGTGCTGGATCCCAAAACGAAGCAGCCCATCGAGACGGCGTTTGAGGGAGAGGTTTCCCTCAACAATTGCTCGATGGCGGCCTCGGGCGCACCGATGTCTTGCAACTAGGAGAGAAGGATGAGTCTTTTTCAGGAAAAGAAACCCAAAGGCGGCGAACGAGGGATTGCACTTGTTTTTGTATTACTGGTCTTGCTGCTCTTCAGCGCAGTGCTGATGGGCATGATCATGATGTCCAACACCGAGACCAATGTGAGCGCGAATTTTCGAGACGAACAAACGGCGTATTTCGCGTCCAAGGCCGGGATTGAAGAGGTGCGCGACCGGATGCGCTCCAGCGCTACGAACAGTTTGAGCGCCTTTGTCCCGCCGACGGCGCTGCCCGGCGCTGCCAATGGCGTATTCTATATCACCAACCCAGCGACCGGAGAGACCGTCGCTCCCTGGCTGACAACGGGTACCAACTATCCCGATACCGAAATCTGCAAAGAAGTTGCCTGCACGAGCGGGGTGCCCTCCGGCACATGGTATGTACCTGCGCAATCCGCAAGCACGACCTACGCGGCTACACCGATTCTTCCATGGAAATGGGTCCGAGTGATGGCCAAAGCCAACAAATCGGCCACGGGAGCTACACGAGTGACCTCTGTCGATGGCACGACAAATGGCAACCGCGTTTGCTGGACAGGGACGAATGAAATCGCGACGCCAGCGGCAAGCTGCGCCACTGCCAATGCCAACTACCTGCCTGTGTATGAGCTGACCGCGCTGGCGGTAACGAGCAGCGGTTCGCGCCGAATGACGCAATACGAAGTCAACAGAACGGCCTTCCCGGCGATGCCCGCAGCGGTGACTTTTGACGGCGCGAACCCAGACTTCAGTACCAATCCAAACTCGAATGCGTTCAGTGTGACCGGCACGGACGCCGCCCAAGGACCGAATGCCGGCGCCGGATGTGGCGCGGGAGCCAATCAACCTGCGCTGGGGGGCTTTGACAACAGCGCCGTGACCAGTTTGGATGGGCAAGTCAACCGTCCAGGCAGTTACTCATCGGGTGCGGGAC
>Ga0210409_10008604_pt1 | contig 10371 bp, 6 predicted proteins | sample IncBWH17MmetaG_FD_161649 | JGI IMG/M metagenome (GOLD analysis project Ga0210409, IMG submission 161649) | Forest soil microbial communities from Barre Woods Harvard Forest LTER site, Petersham, Massachusetts, United States - Inc-BW-H-17-M | ecosystem: Environmental > Terrestrial > Soil >...
TCGACGATATCGCGCAATCTCTCGAGCACGCCGCCGAAATCGACGCCCACGAAAAATCACATGCCGCCACCGCCACCATGTTCGACCCTGTCGACGTAAAGAACTACGGCACGTAGTTCCAAGTTTTAGGTTTTCAGTTCTGAGCAGCATTGAGAGAATCGTCGGGTGTTAGGTCGCACGTTCGCCGATTCATTTCTTACACCGGTCCACCTTTCGGTGGCGGCTATGGTCGTGGCGGCAATGGCGTCACCTCAACGTTGTGGTAGGCGGTGACCCACCATTCACCATTTTCCTTTACAAGAACGAGTGGCAGTTTTGTGCGAATTGCTCCATCGCTTTCGACGCGAAATACCGGGTGGCAGCTTTTGATAGCCGGTCAACTCTACATTGATATCAACGATCGCGACATCCGGGCGGATAAAACGTGGCTTTCCAATCGTCTGCTTCAGGACGCTACCCCTGTAAATGCTATTCAAAATCTCGGCGTGCCGTTGCTGGAATGATTCACGTCCGTAGTAAACCGCCCCGACGACATTCGTAAAGCCGCGGTCTTCCGCAAAACGTCTGGAAAAGGAGGCAGCGTCTGTGTGATTCCAAGCGTCGGTCATTGCTGAGACGAGTGCTTCGATTGCGACACTGTCTTGAGGACAGTAAGGATCGGCAGGTTGTGTCAATGGGACTCTCCCGAGCAGAACGCCCACGAAAACACCCGTGCACAGAAGAATTTTCACGGCATTGCTCCCTATTGCAAGCGAAGTGGAGGATAGCCCAGGGGTACCGGCTGTACAGCAATTCTGCGATCCCAAAGTTCATGAGTCGCGATTCAAAATCTACTGCGACGACTTTGCCGTAAGTGCAATTCCCGATAGTGGGCCGGCACGCGCGGTTTTATAGTACTGGCAGGTTTAGTGGCTTGCTCAAAACTTATAACCGAAGACTCAAATCTTCCTCATCCCGTCTTCCACCAGGGCTTAAAGTAAATCCGCCCCTCGAAAATCGGCTCCGGCGATTCCGGCGCCGCCGGCGCGCCCAGCAATTCTGCAATGACGATGCCGGCAATTACCAGCCCGGCAGCCTTCATGGCCCGCGACGTCAAGCGCTCATGCAGCAAAAAGTAAGACGTAATCAGCGCGAACACCGGTTCCAGCGCAAACAGAATCGCCGCGTGGCTCGGCGAAGTGTACTGCTGCGCCCACAATTGCACGGTAAACGCGACGGCCGTCGCAAACACCGCGCACACACCGATAGCCGCAAGTAACTCCCAGCGCCACTCAAACCGCACCGGCTGCCAGTGAATCGCCGCGCCCGCGCCCGTCATCACCCAAGCCATCGCCGCGCAACCCGCCACCTGGATCAAACTCAACGCCGAAACGGAATGTTCCCCGGTGAACTCTCCCACCAAAATGATGTGCACCGCATACAAACCGGCCCCAACAAATGTCAACACGTCGCCGTAATTCAGGTAGCGCAAGCCCTCCGCAGGCACCGTCAGGAAGTACAGTCCAACCAGCGCGGCAAAAGCGCCGGCGTAAAGCCAGTGCGTCAACCGGCGCCCCCAGAACACGCCGAGCAGCAGCGGCACCAACACCACGCTCGATCCCGTAACGAATCCGGAATTCGACGCCGTGGTGTATTGCAGGCCGGTGGTCTGGAATCCATAACCCGCGAACATGAAGAATGCCAGCCGCAGACCCGCGAATATTTCTTCGCGATCGATCGTTGCCAACACCGACGGACGGAACGCCGCCATCAAAAGCGCCGCGAGCGTGAAGCGCACTGCCAGAAACACAAACACGGAGGTATGGTCCAGGGCATTCTTCACGATCACAAACGTGACGCCCCAGATCAGCGAGCAGAACATCAGCGCGAGATCAGCGCGCAACTTGCTGTTCATGAAAGAGACTCCGTCGTTCGCCCGACAGTGTAGCCGAAAAACTTCCTCTCTCCGTTTCATTTTCCAGCAGCACCAATCCTCATCGTGTGCCCCATTTCCGCGCGCTTGACATCGAAACCCTCTCACGTACCATCAAATCCACTATGGCGCGACCACAAGCCGCTCGCCTCTTCTTCGCTCTTGCTTCCTTCACACTGCTCTTTCTCTCACCTTCCCGCGCCGACCATCGCGAAACCTGGATTGAGGTTCGCTCTCCCCATTTCACGGTCCTTTCCGATGCCGGTGAGCGCGAGGGGCGCCTGACCGCGCAGCAATTTGAAGAAATTCGCGCCATGTTCCAGCAGCGCTACCCAAAACTTCGCGTGGATGAGGGAAAGCCCACGGTGATTTTCGCGCTGAAGAATGAAGATTCCCTGAAACTCTTCCTCCCTGGTTACGGTACGGACAAGGACGCGATGAGGCTAGGCGGTCTCTATCGACTGGCAAATGACAAAAATTACGCGCTGGTGCGCACCGACGTCAGGGGATCGAGTCCTTTTCCTTACCACACCCTCTATCACGAGTACACCCACGCGTACTTCCGACTGAATTATCGCGGTCTGCCCTTGTGGCTCAACGAGGGCATCGCGGAGTTTTACGGCAACACCGTGATCGAGGGAAAAGATGTGAAGATTGGCGCGGTGGGCGAGCCGCAATTGCGCCTGCTGCGAGAAAATCCACTGATTCCCATTTCCACCCTCGTATCCATCGATAGCTCTTCGCCGCTCTTCAACACTCGCGACCATTCCGGCATTTTCTACACCGAATCCTGGGCCATCGTTCACTACTTCATGCTTTCCGCGGACGTCAGCGACAAAGATGTGCTGAACAAATACCTGGCGAACCTGCATGACTCCGAGGACCCAATCGAAGCCGCCAATAAATCCTTTGGCGACCTGAATACCCTCGCCGACAAACTAGCGGCGTATGCGCATCAAACCACGTTCCGTTATGAGCGTGTGCCCCTATCCCTGAAAATTTCCGAAAAGGATTTTGCGGCCAGGACGCTGCCTCACGCCGAAGGACTTCTTGCACAGGCCGGCTATCTGCTGCGCGCCAATCATTTGCCTGAAGGCCTGGAACTCCTGCACCAGGTGGCGGCCATCAATTCGAACCTCCCCGGATACCACACCGAGCTCGGCTACTATCACCTGCAAAATGGCGACTATCCCAAAGCGCTGAAGGAATTCGATCTTGCCCTCGCCGACCCCGACGACTTGAGCGCGCATCTCTACATCGCAACGGCTCTCTATCGTGAATCTGGTTACACTGAGGAGTCCACGCCACAGATTCGCAGCCACCTCGAAAAAGTCATCGCGCTGAATCCGGATTTTGCGCCCGCCTATGCGTTTCTTTCTCTGGCCTACATCCAGAAGCCCGCGCCGAACAATCAAAGGGCCTTTGATGCGGCGGTGCGCGCGTCGCGTCTGGAACCCGGGAATCTTTCCTACTACATCGATATTGGCGTGGTTTTGCTAGCCGACGGAGAGTTCGCGGAAGCAAAAAAGCTGGCGGACCAGGCCAGGAAGACCGCGTTCACTTCCCGCGACCGCATGATCGTAGCCGGCTTCTCAAAACGCGTTGACGCAAAAGCAAAGCACGCTTCATCCAACTCCAGTAGCTCAACCGCCGGCCCCGAAACGCAATCCACCGATGCACCGCCGGCCTCGCCCCCGCAGGAACCCGTTCATGCCGAGGGAAAAATCACCGAACTCATTTGTGGACACCCGCCAGAGGTGCTGCTCACCCTGACCACCTCTTCCGGCTCCCTGCTTTTGCACATCAAGGACGCCACGCAAATCGAAATCCTCGAAAGCCACAAACCCGGCGATGTCAGCCTGCCATGCGCTTTGTGGAAAGACCGGCGCGCTCAGGTGGACTTCACCTCGACGCCAGACAGCGTCACAGCGGGCGAGATCCACGTCCTAAGCTTCGAATGAACACAGGCACAGGAGGCACAGGCGCGGCACTTGACTCTTTAATATCGATCAGGTAAATCCACATGATCATGCCCAGCACCTTACCTCGCACCCCTCGCGCCGTGCTTCCCGTTCTTGTTGTTTCCCTGCTCACCCTTCTTCCGGCTGTGCGTTTCGCGGCCGCCAAAGATGTGTGGATCGAAGTCCGCACTCCAAACTTCATGGTGATCAGTAATGCCGGCGAAAAAGAAGCCCGCAGGATCGCCGACCAGTTCGAGCAAATTCGCGAGGTATTCCACAGCGCTTTCCCCAAATTGCGCACCGAGATCGGCAAGCCTGTGGTCATTTTCGCGGTCAGGAACGAAGAGTCCTTGAAACTGCTCCTCCCCGAGTATTGGGAGACCAAGGGCCACACGCATCCCGCGGGAATGTACGTTCCCGGCGAATCCGAACACTTCGTCGCGGTCCGCACCGATACCCAAGGGGACAATCCCTACGAAGTGGTGTACCACGAATACACGCACGCGCTCATCCACTTGAATTACCGCGACCTCCCCGCCTGGCTCGACGAGGGCATCGCCGAGTTCCTGGGCAACACCGAAATCCACGAGAAAACCGTGCAGATTGGCAAGATTGATCCCTACCATCTGCAAGAACTTCACGAAAACAAATTGATCCCTATCGATACCCTGCTGCAGGTCGACCACAATTCTCCCTATTACAACGAACAGAACCGCACCTCACTCTTCTATGCCGAGTCTTGGGTCCTCGTGCATTACCTCATGCTCGATCCCGATGCCCGCCAGCAGCAATTGCTCAACAAATTTCAAAACGCCTGGGCAGCAAGTGGCAATCAAGTCGCCGCGGCGCAGCAGACCTTCGGTGATTTGAAGAAATTCGCAGACAAAATGAGCGCCTACACGCGCCAGGATCGCTTCTTCGTTGCGAGTATCAATACCGTCTCCCGCGGCAATGCGCCGAACTACGCCAGCCGCACCTTGGCACCCGCCGAAGTCGAAGCCCAACGTGGTGCCTTCTACGTCTACACACGCCGTTTCGGCGAAGCCAAGTCCGCGCTCGATCAAGCCATGCAAGACGATGGCAATCTCCCCATCGTGCATGAAAGCCTCGGCATGCTGGCCTACTATCAACAGGATTCGGCCACGGCGGAAAAAGAGTTTTCCCGCGCCGTGCAGCTCCATTCCACGAATTACGCCGCCTATTTCTTCGACGCCAGTTCCCAAATGCGCCGCCGGCGCACGAACGAAGATGACGTCGCGGCGGCTGCCTTGCTCGAAAAAGCCATCAGCATGAACCCGCAGTTTGCGCCCGCCTATGCCGCGCTCTCTTCTCTCTATTCAACAAATCCGGAAACCCACGACAAGGCCTTGGCCATGGGACGCAAAGCCATCGACCTGGAACCCGGCAACCTTCAGTACGCCGTCTCCTACTCGTTCGTCCTTCTCAATCTCGACCTCCTCGCCGATGCCAGGGTCATGGCCGCGCGCATCCAGGCTGCATCTCGCACCCCAGAGGATCGTCAGCTCTCCCAACAGCTTGACCAGGCCATCCAATCGCGTGCGGATTACGACGCCCAACTCGCCGCCGACAAGCGCCAGGCTGAACAGCAACAACAATCCGCCGCGCAACAAAAGTCGCTCGTCACCGTTCTCTCCGAACGCAGTGGAGCCGCTCCTGCGGCGAAAGAGCCGCCCGTCAACAAACATGAAAAGGAAACCCAATACGCCGTCGAAGGCACCATCTCCTCTGCGGATTGCCCAAGCGGCGTCGGCGGAAAAGTAATTCTGAAGGCGAATGGCTCGGGCTTGCGATTCAAGATTGTGGACGTTAGGCAACTTCAAATCGCCGAAGGAAACCAGAATATTTCTGACCATGCGCCGGCCTGCGCCGATTGGAAGGGCCGCCGCGCCCGGCTGTATTTCTACCAACTGAACGATAAGGAATTTGCCGGCGAGCTCAGTACCGTTCAGTTCTTCTGATAAACCACGCGCCCGCCAACGACGGTGCGCAACACTTCGGTCTTCAAAATTTCCTTTGGCGTAGCCTTGGTTAGGTCCGTGGAAAGCACCACGAAGTCCGCATACTCTCCCACTTTCAATTCGCCCTTCTTCCCTTCCGCAAATTCCGCGTAAGCAGAGCCATAGGTGTACGCACGCAAGCACTGGTCCACTGGCAATTTCTCTTCAGGTTCCCAGCCCCCGGCGGGCCCGCCCTCCGGCAACTCACGCGTCACGCAAGCATAAATTCCGCGCAATGGATTGATGGGCTCTACATCGTAGTCAGTCCCAAACGCCAGCTTTGCGCCCGCTTTTTGCAGCGAGTTCCACGCGTACGCGCCTTTCGCGCGCTCCGGGCCGATGCGTTGCTCCGCCCAGCGCATGTCGTTCGTCTCGTGCGATGGCTGCATCGATGCAATCACGTTGAGCTTCCCAAACCGCGCAATATCGTCCGGCGCGACAACCTGGGCGTGCTCAATCCGGTCTCTGCGGTCGCGTGCCGGGTTCATGCGTTGCACCGACTCGAACACATCCAAACATATTTGATTGGCCTTGTCGCCGATGGCATGGAACGCCAACTGAAAGCCCAGGCGGTCGCGCTCGATGGCCATCAGCTTCAGTTTTTCCGTGTCGATGGTCATCAAGCCGCTGGTCGAAGGATCGTCCGAATACGGCACCAGCAGTGCGGCGGTGCGTGAACCCAGCGCTCCGTCCGTTACCATCTTCACGGCGCCAGCTCTCAACCACGGGTCGGTGGTTCCGGCTTGCGCCCGCCGATTCTGCAGATCATCGGTGGACAGCATGAACGGAAGCCATTCCGTAATGCGCGCGGTCAGCTTCTTCTCTTCCTTCAGCTGCTTATAAACGAGAAAATCGTCCCACTCCGAATTGTCCTGCGCCGAGGTCACTCCATTCCGCGCCAGCTCTTCCAGAACCATCTCGATTCCTTTGCGACGATCTTCGAAGGAAGGGTCCGGGATCCGCTGCTCCACCATCTGCATCGCCGCCCCTTCCTTCAGCATTCCGGAAGGCTCGCCGTCTTCGAACCGCTCGATCTCGCCCCCCATCGGGTTCTTTGTATCCGGCGCGATCTCCGCGTGTTTCAGCGCCTCGCTGTTGGCCACCGCCACGTGTCCCGAAACGTGCACCAGGAACACGGGATTGTCCGGCGCCGCCTCGTCCAGTTGCAGCCTGGTCGGAAATTTCTTGTCGGCCCAGCGCGTCTGGTCCCAACCGCTCCCAACGATCCATTCGCCGGGCTTCTTCTTGGCTGCGGCATCCTTCACAAGTTTCTGCAAATCCGCGATGGACTCAACTCCGTTCAGCGAAAGATTCAGCTTGTCCCGCCCGGCGCCACCCAGGTGTGTGTGCGCATCGTTGAATCCCGGCATCACGAAGCGTTCATTCAGTTGAATGGTTTCCGCCTCCGCCTCTGCGCCGCCGCAGTCCAGCAGGATGTGCGCGATCGTGCCGACACAAAGAATTTTTTCGTCGCGAATGGCCATGGCCGCGGCCCAGGGGTGCTGCGGATCATTGGTATAGATACGCCCGTGAAGGTAGTAGACCGTTTTATCGATGGGATATTTCTTCTGCGCCAGCACCTGGCCACTCATCGAGAAACACACGGCGGCGAGCGCCAGTACCTTTCCCATCCGAACTACGCCAGTGCCAAGGCGCGCGACTGCCATCGTCATTGCCCGTGCTCCGGAGCCACGCCTGCGACTCCCACCAGCGTCAACAGCACGCGCTTCAACCCGTTTTCCCGGCCCGCGGGCTCGTACCACTCTTGCAGCGAATGCGCTCCCCCGCCATTTCCGCCCGCACCAATCGAAATGGCATCTATTCCCATGGACAGCGGAATGTTGGCATCCGTCGAAGAACGCTCGATGCGCGATTGATTGCCAGTCAAATCGTCGGCCGCGCGCAGGGCGGCTAGTAACGACGAGTCCGCCGCCAATTCCCCGCCCGGACGGCTGCCGATCACATTCACCTTCCAATCCAGCTTCCCCTTGGCGCGGTCCCGGGCGTTTTCCATTTCGTCTCGCACTCCGGCGGCCATGCAATCCCGAAACGTCGACTCCAGCCGTGTGATTTCGTCGTCACTTTCCGATCGCAGGTCGACTTTCAACTTCGCTTCGAATGGAATCGAATTCACCGAAGTTCCGCCCTCCACCTGCCCCAAATTAAACGTAGTCCTCGGGCTAGCTGGCACTTTCGTATTGATGAACCGCAGTGATCCGCGCACCAGCGCGTTGATAGGATTGGGCATTCCAAAGTCCGACCAGCTATGCCCTCCGGGCCCGCTGATTACCGCCTCGAGCCGCTTCGACGCCAGCGCCTTTGTCGTCACATGATCCGTCCCGGATCCATCCAGAACGATTACCGCGCGCAGTTTCGCGTGGTAAGCGTCGACCAGCGCCCGCATGCCGCGCAGATTGCCCTCACCTTCTTCCCCCACGTTGGCGGCGAACAGGATCGTTCGTTGCGGTGTAATCTTCGCGGCGTGCATGGCGCGCGCGACGGCAATCAATGCCGCAAGGCCCGTGCCGTTGTCTGAAATCCCCGGCGCAAGCATGCGATCGCCCTCGCGCCTCACTGCCACCGTCGTTCCGGAGGGGAAGACAGTGTCCAGGTGGGCCGTAATCAGCACAATCTCTCGCTCATTGCTGCCGCGCAATTCGCCAATCACGTTGCCGATCTTGTCCGTATGAATGGTCAGCCCTTCGCCGGCAAATAATTCTTTGACTGCCGCGGCCCGATCCCCTTCTTCAAATGAGGGAGCAGGGATTTCCGTCAGCCGAATCTGCTGGGCATCAATCCAGGTGAGGTTTGGCGCAAACCATTCAAGCGCTGTCCGGACCTGCGAATTGTCCGCCGGCGAGACGAGAGGCGTCTGCCGCGCAGCATGAGAGACCACCGAGGAACGAATCGGCATGGCAATGAGAATAGCGCAAACGGCCAGCTGTTTCACGATAGGAAGTGAAGGATGCATACAAAACTAAACGGGGGCGCCGCTCGTGGCGCACAGCGCTCGCAGCTCGCCGTCCGTCAGCACTCGTGGCGATTGCTTGGCGGCCTCGTAAATGCGATTCACCAGTTCGTCGGTCGCGGGAATGTTGTGGCGTGCCAGCCAGTACAGCACATTAGACTTCCCGCTCATCGGGCCAACCTCCACGATTTGCTCCAGGCCAAACAGGTGCGCGGGTACGCCGCTGTACACCGCATCCGCCAGCCCGCGGTCGTGTTTCTTCAACGCTTTCACAATGGCCGCCGCGTGAACTCCCGTCGCGGTGCGAAACGCATCGCGGCCGAATACCGGATAATTTGGCGGAATCGTCGTGTGCGTGGCTTTGGCGATGCGATCGCAATATGCTCGCAAATATGTCAGGTCGTTCGACCGCAAACCCATCAGCCGTAGGTTCACCAGCAGCAGCTCCATGGGCGTATTCCCCACACGCTCCCCCAGCGACAGTGCCACTCCATGAATCTGCCGCGCCCCAGCCGCAATCGCGGCCAACGAGTTCGCGATCGCCAGCCCTCGGTCGCGGTGACCGTGCCAGTCCACGCGAATCTCTTCGCCGGAAGGAATCACCACCTTGTCAATCACAAATTTCACCAGGCTGAACGCGCCCTCCGGCGTAGCGTGCCCCACGGTGTCGCACAACACGATGGCCCGCGCGCCGCTGCGAATTGCCGCCGTGTACAGTCGCTCCACGGTCTCCGGATCAGTGCGCACGGTATCTTCCGTGACGTACATCGGTGGCAAGCCTTCCGAAACCGCGAACTTCACCGCCTTCTCGGTAGTACGTTCCAGATGGTCGATGGTCCAGTCCTCCACCAACCGGCGGATCGGACTGCTGCCCAGAAACATGGCCGCTTCGATGGCGATGCCCGTGCGCTGCGAAATCTCCGCAATTGGCCGAATGTCCGCTTCCACAGTGCGCGCCGCGCAATTCGGCCTTATGCGCATGCGCTTCGTTGCAATTTCCCGCGCCAGCGCTTCTACGTCCGCTGCAGCACGAGCGCCCGCACCGGGAAGTCCCACGTTCACGGAATCAATGCCCAACGCCTCCATCAAATGCAGGATTTCCACTTTTTCTTCCAGTGTGGGGTTGTGTACGGAGGGATTTTGCAGCCCGTCGCGCAGCGTTTCGTCGTTTACCAGCACGCGAGTTCCAGGAGCGATCGCGGTCCCGCCCACCAGATTCCAATCGTAGATCCACTCGTTCTCAGGCATGGCGGAGCGGCCTCCCTGTCAGATCTAGTAACGCACAGTATAGCTGTTGGGCTGCTGCTGAGGATCGGGACGGTAGAGCGTCTTGCAGAATTCGCAGCGGTAAATTTCCGCGCCCTTGCCAACCAGTTTTTCGATTTCGGCGGGGTAGTCGAACCAGTGCTTCAAGTGGCCCGCGCAAAGTTTCCCCTTGGCGTCCTTTTCATCGCAAGCCCGCTGTTTCGGCTTCCGCGTTTTAACTTTTCGCGTGGCAACTGCTTCGGGCGT
>Ga0210409_10008605_pt1 | contig 10371 bp, 12 predicted proteins | sample IncBWH17MmetaG_FD_161649 | JGI IMG/M metagenome (GOLD analysis project Ga0210409, IMG submission 161649) | Forest soil microbial communities from Barre Woods Harvard Forest LTER site, Petersham, Massachusetts, United States - Inc-BW-H-17-M | ecosystem: Environmental > Terrestrial > Soil >...
TCTAATCGGGCGCTCGACGGGCGCTCTGCACGTCGCGACCTGGGCGTTCGATCCCAAAATCCACGGCGCGGCAGGACCAGGAGTCTCGGGCGTCGTGCTGATCAGCGGGCGGCTCAAAGCCGACAATCGCGCCGACGATCCCAATGGACAGCGCGTGGAGGAGTACTTTGGAAAGGACACGAGTCTTTACGCGGAGCGATCGCCCGTGAATTTTGGCGCCCGGTCGCCGCTGCCTACCTTTATCGTGATCGCCGAATTTGATAACCCTTTTCTCGACGTGTACAGTGCAGAACTCTTCGCGAAAATGTGTGAGGCGCGCTCAAAGTGTCCTCGATTTCTGCGCCTCGCCGGACACAATCATCAGTCGACAACTTTGTCGATCAACACCGCGGACGATCAGCTGGGCCAAGAGATCATCGACTTCATCCGGCAAGGAAAATGATTGTGACACTTTCGCAAAGCTCGCTTTCGGCGCATATCTCATTCGCATACACCTTTGCGCCGTGAGCGCAATCAAATTTAAAAAACAGCCCTTTCTGCTATGCTTTTCATCGTAATAGTCCAAACCATTTCGGCAGTCGGTTGCTTCATCATTTCTCGTAGGGCGGACGACGTTTAAGATTTGCTGCATATTCAGGATCTCTGGTGCCGCTGGCGGATGAGGCTCAAATGTATCTCTTGTGAGACAGGATCATTGAAATGGATTGGTCCGACGCCGCTTAAAGCCACATTGCGAGATGAGAACTTATCTGGAATTGGCGACCTGCCTCGTCGAGAGCCGGTCTGGGGATAGCTTCCGGGAGAGCGACAGCCTGTAAGTTTTCTGTGTCGAGGAGTAGGGAGCCGTGACCACGCGTCAACACAAGGTTCACACGCAACTCGGCCGAGCTGCAGTGCAGACCTTTGCCGCCAATGATCGCGTGAACCAGATTCTTATCGAACATATTGACCCTGCAGCCTGGAGAGCCAAACCGCCCGGCAACGTCCGTACCATCGCGGCGATCTTCACGCATATGCACAATGTCCGCACCAAGTGGGTCAGGCTTACAGCTCCGTACCTGAAAGTTCCACGCCAGCTCCATCGCGCGCATTGCACTCCACAGCAGGCCCGTGCGGCATTGGCCGAGAGTGCCGCTCGCTGCGCGGAGATGCTCGCTGAAGCGCTCGGCGGCAGCGGGGGCCGCGTCGAAAAGTTTCTCCGAGACGGCTGGGCTCGGCCTTGGCCGGTTGGCCTGGAAATGCTTTGCTACATGGTTTCTCACGAAGCCCACCATCGCGGGCAGGTGTGTATGCTCGCGCATCAGCTCGGATTTCCTTTGCCGAACGAGGTGGCGTCAGGGATCTGGAATTGGGAAAAACTGTGGAAAGAATGCGGGTCGCCTGGCGGCCCCGGCTACGAATCTTAAAGAATCGGCCAAGTTGATGGGGCGATTTAACTCCAGTTCATCGAACAACAGTTCGCGATGCAAGCCAGGAGTGTTCGGTGGTTGTGTCTGCTTTCCGCCAATTAGTAATTTGAATCCTGGTTTTGGATGGCCTTCACGTAAGCTACGCCGTGCCGGTAAAAACCTCCGGACAGTGCTTGCGTATAAGCAATTCGCGCCGTCACAAATATATTGACGCTACTCTTCGCGTAGGGGACCGCTGTTTCGACTCGCGTTCCTTCCGGATACGCCTTTCGGCTCTTGAACCGGAAGCCGCCGCGAGATACGTCTTCACACTCGACGATTGTTTCCCCGCGGTCGGAGCGAATGCAGGCAGGGAAATTCATGGAGGTACGTTTTCCCTTTCGTCTATCTCGCGGGTTTTGTGCGCCCGGTGCAGGTACGCCAGTAACTTCTTGCGGATGATCGCTCATTCCGTGTTCCGCGGGCATTCTCTCCGTTGCTGGCCGATCGGTGGTCATCCAGGTTGTCAAGGAATTGCTGCACTCACAATGGCGCGTTAGCGTTAGCTTGGATTCAAAAACGCCTCTTTCAATTTCGGCAAGCAGTACCGCTTCAACGGCATGACACCGGCTGCACTCCAGGGTACTTGTTTTTGCCGACTGGGCTTCCGGAAATTTGACCTGCCATAGATTCACCGAGCTATCCACGAAGGCTATGGCGTACACATGGACAAAGATTTCATCGCGGACGAGGTCCACCACTCTAGCGATGGCCTCTTCGTTGGTCACCGGATTGCGAAGAATCAACTCGGAGCCGGGAGCCAGCTTGTTTGCCAAGGGGATCGTAGCGCCGTCCCGAGTAATCGTCAGAGTTCGAGTTTGTTCGATGAATTGTCGTCCACAGAGCTCGGTCCCGAACACTTCAATCTGGAACTCATCAGTTAGAGAGTTTGTTGAGAGTTCATTCGACATAAACCGTACCCCGGTTCTTGGGCCCAAACCGAGGCCCGAATCGATGCTTCAAGCTATCAAAGGCAACATTCCGTTACTTCCCGCGCATCTGGTCGGACCAGGTGCGGTTGCGTTCGAGGTGCTGGTCTACCTTGACGGCGGCGTACCGCGCGCAGCTAGTCAATTCGGCCTCAGACCATTTCGCCATCGAGGGAATCAAACGCCCGAGCATTTGGACCACCGCAAAATACGCTCGCAATGCCCGGAAGCTGTCGCCGGAACCACGCAGGTCAGGAAGTAATTCGTGGGTCCGCAGAATCGCTCCGAAATCGAGCGCGCCTACTGTCGTTGTCGCAATCCCTGCAGCGGCGCGTACGCGATCTGAAACCGGCAGAGCCGAGACACTGCGCATCCTCTTGCGCCAATAAAGCAAACCAAACAGGCCAAGGGAGACCATGGAAACGCAGAATAGGAGGGCGGTGGTCACTTGATGAATACCCCCGTTTCCTTATTCTGCGGTTGAGTCATGGCAAGCCCTGGATCCTTCCTGGTCTTTCTCGCGTCATGATTGAAATCGGACATCGTAGTACCTAAGGCACGTCAAGTGCCTTTTGGTGGCCACAGAACTTCCTTCGAATCAATGAGTTGCACACAGTCCTAAACCGAAGGCGAGCAGGGATGTCCGCCCGGAAGATGGACTGTACGCAGGGACTACAATCAATGGAAATCAATGCTTTTCGAGATTCCAGCAGATTAACGGAGGTTTCGGAATAGGCCACTCGAGGTTAATGCCTAACAGGCAGGCGCTTTTCAGGGAAGCTTGTCGAGCATTGTTTCCAGTCCCGCGTAATCTCCCCTTTAGAGCAGGTCACGGGGAAGCCATTTCCTGGACACCGCACTACCGGGAAGTGGATTTGTTGAATGCGTCCATTTACGGAGCTTCCCTGATATATTTTATGCAGTCTATCTAGACATGTTTAGCTGGTGGGCGGGAAATCGACTCTCCAGAAGTAGGGCGCCGACCGCAGCAGGGCAAATCCAATCTTGTTCTTTTGGCCTTCCAGGGCCCCCACGTAGACAACCCGGCATTGCTGCTCTTCTTGCGTGGCCCTGTTAACGACCAGAAAAATTTCACCCAGCGCAACTCGAGAGGAAAGCGCGACCAAGCCGCCTTGCGCGTTCACAATGTCCGTGGCAGTTTCTTCGCGAAACGCGCCTATTGCTCGATTCTGCCCGTAAACGGCCACAGGTATCCTGAGATGTATCCTCTTGCTGCGCCGTCGGGCTTTGAGCGCCCTCCCAGAGGCCGTTCTTATCGTTGGGTGCACCTCCAGGCTGACGGGGGCGTTTATCTCTTTCGTCTCGATGGGTATTTCCTTCTGCACTCCGTGGACGGGGCACTCAAAATGCCAGGACGAATTTTGAATCTGCTCGAGGGTCTCTTGTCGATTCTGGAGAATGAGGATCTCGTCCGCATCCCCGTGCGCACACCTGAATCTAAGCATGTAGTTCTTGGTCACAGTGCCCCACGGTAAAATTCTAAAGGACTGGATGAATGGCGGCCTGGATACATTCATGCTCGTTGCCTAGAAGGTAAGCCATGCGCCGGGGGACTATACTTGGATAAGAGGACATTTCCGGAGTTGGCCGATCTGCGATGGCGTGGTCCACGAGTGATGCGGGAATTTCTCAAAAAGATTCACATCAACAGGCGGGCAAATCTTGCGCGAAGATAGCTTTCGCGGAGGCGGCGATTCAACCTAAAAGCTTACTTCGGGCCTGCTTCACGTGCAATTACCGCAGATCACTTCACCGCCGCCACTACTTCAATCTCGATCATATAATCCTCCCGGACCAGCGACGTCACGCCGATCAGCGTGCCGGCCGGGGGTGCTCTGCAGAAAAATACTTGCTGCGGACTTCGCGGATGACGGCAACCTGATCCGGCTTCAGATTCACGACATAATAGTTGGCCTTGATAATATCTTTCATCGTCGCTCCCGCTGCCGCCAGAGCAGTCTTCAGGTTCTCCATCACCTGGGTGACTTGCGCGCGCAGATCGCCCTTGCCCACAACCTCGCCGCTGGCATTCACTGGCACCTGCCCGGAAACGTATACCAGCTTGCCCGATTGCGCGACCACCACCTGCGAGTATCCCATCGGCTTGCTCAGCCCCTCTGGGTTGAGAAATTGCATCTTCGTGGTTTCTTTGGCTGTGCGTTCACCCTGCGCAGCCGCGAGCTGCGCCATCAGGACAAGGGTCCCTGCCAGCAGCGCGAAACGGAATGCCGAATTCTGCTTGCTCATTTTGTTGCCTCCAGGTGCGGAGAGATTTTCGCCGGTATATGCTCTGGCCTGCAAAAGCGGCAGCCAGTATACAGTCATCCCGGCCGCTGGCATATCCACTCGGTTAAGTGACGCAGCACGCTGGAATGAGTTTCGAGTAGCCGAACTATACCGATCTCGGTGACGCGTCCACTGTTAGTGAATATGTTGTGTCGAACGCTGGAGAGGCGTACGATTCGTCGAACACAAGGCCCATTTGAAAATTCCTGGTAAAACACCACGGAGAGCTTTCATGCGCGAAAAGATCGCGTTTCTTCTGCTCGCCTTCGCTGTTTCCGCGGTGTCCTTGGTTGCACAGACGCGGACAGCGAGGACGACATTGGACATCTATGTTGTGGATGTCGAGGGCGGCAATGCCGTGCTGTTTGTGCCCCCCTCGGGCGAGTCGGTCCTCATCGACACGGGGAACGTGGCTCCGGGCGCCGTTCGCGATGCCGAACGCATCATGGCCGCTTTGAAAGACGCAGGCGTCACGCAGATCGATCACCTGATCATTACGCACTGGCACGGCGATCATTTTGGCGGACTGGCGGAACTGTCCGCGCGCGTCCCGATCAAGCAGTTCATCGATCATGGTCCGAACGTTCAGCCCGGCGCTGCCGCCGATGAATTTTTGCAGAAAACCTACCCGGCGCTGATCGCCAAGGCCACGCACACCGTCGTGAAGCCCGGCGACAAGATTTCGGTGGCCGGTCTCGATTGGCGGATTGTGGCGTCCGCGGGACAGGTGCTCAAGACGCCGCTCCCTGGCGCCGGCAAGCCGAATCCATATTGTTCCGAGTTCAAGCCAGGAGAGAACAATGCCGAAGACCCGCAATCCGTCGCCAGCTTCATTACTTTTGGGAAATTTCGGACGATTCATTTGGGTGATCTGACTAAGAACAAGGAATTTGAGCTGATGTGTCCGAATAATCCCATTGGCACCGTCGATCTTTTTTTGGGCTTGCATCACGGGCAGGCGAGCTCCAATTCGATCGTGGTCGTGCACGCCCTTCGTCCGCGCGTCGCCATTATGAACAACGGCACCCGCAAAGGCGGTGAACCTGAAACGATGCAGACGGTTCACTCCTCTCCCGGCCTCGAGGATCTCTGGCAGATGCACTTCTCGCTGCTGAGCGGCCAGGAGTACACCGTTCCCGGCATGTTCATCGCGAACACGCTTGATGAAGAGCCGGCTAACCTGCCGATCGCTCCCATGCCTGCCCCTGCGCCGGGTCCCGGAGCGCCTCCGCCACCCCAGCACAATGGGACGGCGTACTGGATCAAAGTGTCGGCGCAGACCAACGGCACTTTCACGGTCACCAACGCCCGCAACAGCTTTGCCAAGACTTACACAGCGGGAACAAAATAGCGCTCAGAGGCGCTTCCCTCTTAGCTTCGGGGTCAGGATTAGAAATTTAGATACATATAGACATTCACGAAAATACGCACTCCCATGTATTTTCGAAGCCAGAGCGAGAGTCTTTCAATGATACCGCGAGATAAAAACCCGGAATGCATGCTTGGCGCAATCACAATGAGTTGAGTTAAAGCTTCGTAAACTCGAGACTCGATTGCGCGGGGTTACAAAAGTGAGGGGCGCATGAACACTGAAAATCAGCCGAGAAAGACGCCGCATCATTCGCCGAACGACGCCATCCGAATTGTTCCTCTTCATAAACCTGGGGCGGAGGCGCTGGCGCCGGCGGCCGCCCCGAAGCTGGTATATCGCAGCGGCCCTCTGATCACATCCGTAGAAATCTTCACCATATTTTGGGGCAGCGACTGGCAACAGCAGCCGTCGGCTGGAATCCTCACGCAGATGAACCAGTTTTTTGATTTTGTCCTCACCAGCAGCCTGATGGATCAATTGAGCGAATACAGCGTTGCGGGGCAGTCCATTGGGCATGGAAAACGGACAGGGAGCATTACGCTCACCACGCCCGCGCCGTCCGCTTCCGTAACGGATCAGGCCATTCAACAACTCCTGCAACAGGAAATTTCTGGCAATGCCGCGTTTCCTCTGCCGTCTCCGAACACGCTGTACTTTGTCTTCGCGCCACCAGGGACAACTGTGGTGCAAGGCGGGAGCAGTTCTTGCCAGCAATTCTGCGGCTATCACGATGCCATTGACGGGAAGATTTTTTATGCAGTCATGCCTTTCCCGGACTGCGCCGGATGCCTCGGGGGAATCGCTCAACTCGACGCCTTGACCTCGACGAGTTCTCACGAGCTGTGCGAAGCGATCACCGATCCGATTCCCGGCCAGGGTTGGTACGATGACGCCAACGGTGAGATCGGCGACATCTGCGCCTGGAAGAGCAAGAAGTTAGGGCAGTTCTCGGTGCAACTGGAATGGTCGAATCGCGCGAATAAGTGCCTCTAGCAAGGCAATCAATCGCGCCATGAAAGTTTATGTGCTTGGGGGAGCGGTGGATTGACAGCGCGGGCCTACATTTCCATTTTGATATGAGGATTTATCTAGAGTCAGCCTGACGATGAGCGGCCCATCCTGGCGATTCGTTATTGAACGCAATCACGACGGCGCTGGGACCGGGAAGTATATCGCAACGCTTTCGGCTACAGAGCTTAGGAACCCCCTGCTTTTTGGCCCATCACCCACGCTTTCATGTTCTTCCAGTCCGGGTCGTCCTCAGATGCAAACTGCCTGCCCCCCTGATGGGTGTCGGCGATACCGCCCGCCTCGGGCGCCAGCGGCATTCGGAGAAACAGGCTCATTTCCGGTTTGCCGGGGACCACCAATTTCGAGACGGTCTCGAAGTTACGGCGAGACTGCTCTTCGGTCCAAAAACTCGCACCGGGCGGCAGCATCTCCAGACTAAGGGGTCCGCCACCGTGACGCATCATTTGATGGCAAACATAGCAGCGGGCGTGGTCGTCAGATCGCTTCTTCAGGAAGATAGGTTCGACGCGCGTTTTGAAAAACTCATAATCCAGCTGCGGTGCCTGCGCGTCGGGGCTCCCGGAGTTCTGCGCCGTAACAAAGGGAGCAAACAGACACAATGAAACGCCAGCCGCTACCGCGAAACCAGAAGAGATTATCTTTGGCAGAAGCTTCGAAATCATACTCACCTCACATTCGCCAGCTCAAGTTTCGTGTGACAGGCAACGGTTCCGCGCATCCGACACAGGGCTGAATAACAACTTAAGGCAGCGTCAACGTACTGATCCGGTCGGGCATCTCTCCGACGGGGATGCGAGTGATCTCTTTCATTGCCTCCACATCGATGGCGGATATCGACTTGGTCCCGCAAGTGGAATCATAGACGGTCCTGCCATCGGGAGAGAAAGTGATCCACGCGGGTCCACCTCCCCTCGGAGCCTTTCCCGGCACAGGCGTTTCGGGCAATGAGACATGTCCTAGCAGTTTGAGGTCAGGCAGTGAGTAGACAAAAACAGCGTTGGCTGGCCTGCTGTTGGTCCACAACGTCTTATGGTCCGGGGATATGCCGATGCCGTGGCTGATGCCTTCGCACCCGGGGCCGAACCCGCTGGGTTCGTCAGGGTTCTTAATTCTCGCCACTTCCTTGTGCGTGGCAAAATCCACCACGGAGAATCCGTTCGTCCGGTTCAGCTGTGCGAAGATCCGGTTGCCCGAGCCGTCGGGGTTGCTTTCAATGATTACGGGGAGTACTCCCTGGTCATAGTTGACTTCCCAGGCGATTTCCATCTTCTGAAGATCGAAGACGGTTATAAATTGCCCTGGCGGCGATCCGGCGGCCGCAAATTTTCCATCGTCCGTCAAGGACACGTCGTGCAATCCTCTCCTCACCGGAATACTCTTGACCTTCTCCAGCGATTTGGCATCGATGATATCCAGCGCCCCGACATCCACGGCCTCCTGGCCGGTATTGCGGATGCAGACTACAATCAGTTTTCCATCGCTTGTCACTGCGGCGTCGTTGGCCCAGCCGCTGAGAGGCACCTTCTTGATGTACTTTCCGCTTTTTCGATCCATGACGTAGAGGACGTCCACGCTCCTGTTGGCGATATAGAGCCTGCTTCCGTCGGGAGAGAATCGCACCACCTCGGGCGACTCAATGCCCTTGATCACGTCCACGACTTTATTCGTCGCAGGGTCGATGACGCTGATGGTGGTTCCGCCTCTGTTCGTGACATAGATCCGTGCTGTCGACGCCGCCAAGGGCCCCGCCGCGAACAGCAGCCCAAGCAGTAACCGCACGTCCCATCGCCCGCAGAAATATTTTTTCATGCTGGTTGAGTTCATAGCGAGAAGGCGCTCCTTACCCTTCGGCGCAGAGAGTAGAACTGCGCGGGCCGCAAGTCAAGCGGCTACGGTCGGCGATGTGTTTCATCGGGCGCGGACGCCTTAACCCGCGTGTCAATGCCACGCCCGCATCCCGCCGATCTCATGGAACACGCAAATGGAAATCAGCGAGGAAAATCTCTCGCCAATTCGGATCGTCAAAATCGAAATTCGATTTCCCGGCGCTCGAATGCGATCGTCGCTGCCAAATTCTATTTTTCGACTTTCAAGTCGTTCATCACCGAGAACACGCCTGAAACTGTATTGGCGCGCGCGTTCGCAAGAATCTTGTCCGCTTCGTTGGCGACCACCCCGACCAGCGTTACGTGGCCGTTTTTTACGATGATATGGATAGGCGGCACGGCCTGGATCGAATATTTCTCCATGCCCGGCGCGGAATAAATCGCCCGAAATTCGGCCCGCCGGATTTGGTCGTCGCTTGGCGAGACGGGCAGGACCTCGATTTGATTGTCCAATGCGGCGACGCCTTCGATGGACTTGACTGCATTTCCGGCGTCGATCTTGAGCGTCGGCGTAACGACTTGGCCCAATAGAGTTACGCGGTCGCCGTCAACCTTATACGCCAAATTATCGAACACCGTGTAAAAAGGCTGCGTGACTAGGACGTGACGCACTTCCTTCTGGAGCCGTGCTTCAGCCTTTGCCTGGCGTTCCTGGTTTGACCCCTGCGCGCCTTGAACCTGGCAGACAGTTAAGGCCAGCGTTACAGCCGCGCATCCGGCCACGAGATGACGAAACATATTCTTGGAAAGGATAAACATGATCATCCTCCTGAGAGTGAGCGGAATCCATAAACCAGAAGATGCGGTTGAAGTGTCAACCGTTAGCCGGACATTAACATATCTGCGCCCCGAACGGGCCGAGAGCTTGGGTTGGGCGTAGGGCACTTAAGGTTTCGCCCGAGAAACATCTTTGAGGAAGTGTGGCCGGAATCGTCCCCACCGAAAAAACGCTCATTCCGATGAGAGGAATTCTTGGGACTGGGCCATCGCCTCGGCGAACGGCAGCGGCCGCCGACTTGCTACGCCGTAGAATTTGTAGCCGTCATCGACAGTCAAGGACCGGCTGTTCTGGCTCAACCCTGGTTCTGAGGGTCCGCTGGCAAGCACTCATCGCGCAGTGTGGCCAGCCCGGACGCGATATCTGCAGCAAAGGGGATCACTTTGCTCACACGCGTGATATCAAGCACTTCGCGCACGCGGGGCCTTATCCCCACGAGTACGAAACGCCCACCTGAGTTCTTGGTGGACGTGTAAACGCCGACGATGAAACCGATTCCTGCGGAGCCGATGTCGGGCACTTCGCTGAAATCGGCCAGGACTTTCTTGCAGTTCGCTCCCTTGATTTCATCTTTTTTGGCGTGCAGGTATTCATGATCCGCCGTGACCAAACGCCCTTC
>Ga0210409_10008607_pt1 | contig 10369 bp, 11 predicted proteins | sample IncBWH17MmetaG_FD_161649 | JGI IMG/M metagenome (GOLD analysis project Ga0210409, IMG submission 161649) | Forest soil microbial communities from Barre Woods Harvard Forest LTER site, Petersham, Massachusetts, United States - Inc-BW-H-17-M | ecosystem: Environmental > Terrestrial > Soil >...
CGGCATTCATTCCTTGATAATTGTCTTGCTGAAAATTGGCGTGCAGCGGCAGGATCCAGTTGGGGCGTTTCTCGTAGGAGCCGCTCTGATACGACCAGAAAGCTGGCGCGCCGGCTCCAGGTTGAGCGTTCACCGTGTACGCGTTGTTGGTCCAAGTCTTGATCGCAAGCTTCGACGTTCCGGTATTGGTGTACTGGACATCAAACAACGCCATCGTGGGAAAGTCGTCGTATACGGTGACGGAGACGATCTTCGTAAGCGTTCCGGCCTTCCCATCTACGGTGAGCCGCTCGCCTTCACCGAAAGCGTCCTTGGTACGCGCGTGTTTTTGCGAGGTCAGGAGAAATCCGGTCCAAAGCTTATTGGCGGTGGTCACCGTCTCAGAGGCAGTGAAGGGACCCATCACTGTGTCCTTCTCGTCGAAACGGGCAACCACCCGGCTGCGTAGGCGGTTATCAAATTCAACGCGGACATTGCCGCCTTGAATCTGGGGATTACCGGTCCGAACGTCCGCGGCTACAGCGAATGAAGGAGCCGCAAACACAGTTGCCAAAACAATCCAAAGCGCCGCCTCTGCGCTCTGCCTTCGGAACGGGAAGTTGTCAGGTTGCAAGGTTCGCTCTTTTCGCGGAAAACATAGAATGCTTTCGTTCGCAGCTCAGCAAGGCAAAGGAAAAAATCGATGAAATAAAGCGTAAACAATCGTAATACAAGCAAAGATTGGCAAAGTCAACCAATTTGGGAGCGTCAGGAAAGATTAAATCTGCTGCTCGCATGGATTTTCTAGTTGTTTTTCGCTATTTGTCTAGATGCTTGCCGGTCGTCAGGAAAGCATATTCGTCAAAGACCATCAAAATATTCGCCATCTTGTGCTGGACAAACGAAATAAAACGATATAAATAGGAATCTTCCGATAGTCGCCGGAAATACGTGAGTCCCATGCGAAGTTCGAACGTCCAGGCAGTTTGGACAAAGTCTAATCGAAGCACGGGTGAGGAGATAACTCCGAATGCAGCGTAGAGATTTTCTAAAAAGTACTGTCGCTGTTGCCATAGCTGCAGAACTTGGAATCGGTAAAGCGCAGGCGAAGGTCCCCGCCCACAACTGGGGAAACTACGACTTCGGCTCGGGTCCGCAGGTGGCCGATCGGCTCAATCAGGGTCCGTTCCCTCAATATCCACCGGATGCCGTCATTCCCACGGACGATGTTGTGATGACCACTACTTCTTCGGACGACGTCGTGCCCAACTATGGCAAAGGACTGGTCACCTACATCACGGCAGACAGTGGCACGGAGGAAATTAAGTCAGACAATATTCCGCAGGCGATCGAAGACCTGGTTCGCTTTCCCTTAGGCCAGCAGCTTTATATCCGTCCGACATGGAGAGAAGTGCAGCCACGGCCCGGACGCCTGGAGCTACCCGGCTACGTGAAGCAAGTTTTTGAATTGGCGAAGACGAACAACAAGCGGATTGGATTGCGAATTCAGATGTGCGCGCCGGACTACACGCACGAAGCCGCCTTGCCAGATTTTGTGTTGGAAAAAGTTCCGAAAGTTGATCTTGTCGCGCCCAGCGATCAAGGGGACATTGCTGCCGGGAAAAGATTTTCAGACAATCCGCACTCGCGTTATCAACCCCGGTATGACCATCCTTTTTTTCAGCAGGCATTCAAGGATCTGGTCGGCCAGTTGGCAGCGGAGTTCGATGGCAATCCGCTTATCGAGTTCATCGACACGTTTATGTACGGCTTCTGGGGAGAAGGACATACGTGGCCGTTTCCCAACAATCCCTTTCCTGACTACCTGACGGCAGAGCGGACCTGGATGAATATGCTCGAAGTCCAACTCGAACAGTTCAAGAAAACTCCTCTGCTGACCAACACGCAGCCGGACTTCAGCCGGGTAGGCAATGCGGAAATGCTGGACCGCGCCGTACGCAGCAACAACTGGATTCGCAGCGACACCATCTTTATTGAGAACGAGCAAATTGAAGCGCTCAGCAACCGCCCGCCCTGGATCGCCGCATTGCTCGAGCAGGGCCTTCCCGGGAAGCCTCCTGATCCCAACGCCGCACACGAAGGCATATCTCCGGCGGAGAACATGATCGATCATGTGATCGATATCGGGGCGAATTACTGGTCCCTCTGGAACTTTCACCAAATCAGCGCAAAGAATCTGATGACCTACTACCAGGCATATCCGGCAGCGTTCGACCGCATCAATCGCCGCATCGGCTATCGGGTGAGACCGTCTTTCATCTGGAGCTATAAGGACAGCAGTTACCTGGGCCTGATCATTGGCTTCGCAAATGACGGCATCGCGGGCGTGCCGGGCGTATTGAGGGTGAGCGTGGAGAATCAGGATGGAAAGGTGCTCACCGGCGGTTGTCTGGACGCCGGATACCCGTTGCCGGGCAAGATTCGGCAGGCACAGTTCGTACTTCCGAACACGACAGATTGGAAGGGACTGAAACTCAGAGCCGAGGTCGAGGTTAAGGGAATGCGCTATCCTGTGCGCTGGGCATGTCGCCAGAAACTGAACGACGACGGCTCACTCACATTGCGTCCCAACCTCCGTCAGAAGCTGGGAGGGGAACCCTAACCGCACGGATTTCAAGGAACGACCTTCAATCGGATCTCTTTCGCTCTGGCAGGTTTTTCGAGTCACTCTCGGTGATGGCACTCGCGATAAAACTTATCGGACGACACAAGCAGCGGCACAAACAGTGGTATGCAGGATGTACCAGCCTCGGAGTGATTGAAAGTATGGTAGGCACGAGGAGACTCGAACTCCTGACCTCTACCGTGTCAAGGTAGCGCTCTAACCAACTGAGCTACGCGCCTACGTTTGAAATCAATAGCTTACGACAAAACACTTTTCATTCGAGCCTTTGCTAACTGTGTTCCACATTATCGCTCTCCCCTTTTGCGACCCGAGAGGAGCTTTCACAATGGGCCAACGTGGATCACTTCACATCGAATCTGGCAGCCTGGTACGCGTTATTTTAACACGTACATCACCCGTGAAGTCTTCAGCAAGGCACAATCGCTACTGTGGGAAGGTTCACCGCGCCCGCCCCCGGCAGCAAGGACTCTTTGAACTTTCGTCTCACATGCGTCTACAAGAAACTCGGGTCCGTACCTCGCCCTGCCGAAAAACCAACCTGCGAGTTTTGCCATTTTCTAGTTTACTTTCTATTGGGCAGCGCGAAACTCCCTGCAAGCTGCGGCCGGGACAGCAACGCGTCACGAATGATACGACGATTGCGATCCAGTTCGTCGCCGACCAACTCCAGGCGAGGCGGGCGCACCCGCGGATTTCCCATTCCTACTTCAGCTTGCACAAGCTTGATGAGTTGAACGAAGTTCGGCACAGTATCCATGCGCAGGAGCGGCAAAAACCAGCGATACAACTCGAACGCCTTGTCGCTTTCCCCGTTGAGGCCGCAATGAAACAGGTCGACCGACTCCCGCGGCAATGCGTTGGCCAGGCCAGCAATCCAACCGGTGGCCCCTACTCCGATCGCTTCCAGCACAGCATCATCCACGCCGACTGAAATCTCCAGACGACGGTCGAGAAGAGCGCGAATCGCAGATACCCGCCTGGCATCCGTGCTCGATTCCTTAACCGCCTCGAAATTTTTGTGCTCCGCCGCCAATTCGCAGATCTGTTCAGGAATGAAGTCCGTTCCGTAAGCGACGGGATTGTTGTAGAGCATGCAGGAGAGAAGAGTGGCTTCGAACACGGTGGCAACGTGCGTCTTCATTTCCCGCCAATTGCCCTGATAGACATAAGGCGGCAACACCATGAGAGCATCGCAACCGACATCTGCAGCTGCCTTCGCGATCGCCACCGCTTCGGAAGTAGTGAGAGCCGAGATCGAAGCTACGACCGGTCCCCGTCCATCGACCGCGCTGACACAGGTGCGCAGAATCTCCACTTTCTCGTCGAACGACAACGTCGCGCCTTCGCCTAGTGAGCCCAGGGCAACGATCCCCGCGCACCCGTTGTCCAGGAGCCAGCCGCAATGTTTCCTTACGGCACGGTGGTCGACATGAAGATCCTCGTTAAAACTGGTGGTGATTGCAGGAATCACGCCCTTCCAGTTCATCAGTGTCCTCCATTTACTTCGCTGTGTTGCACTTCCGGCTGCCTCGCGATGGCCGCCAGGGTTTCGACGCGAGCAGGGAAAACGGGCGGCCGAACAGAATCCGGCTTCCACTTGAAGAGTAACTGCGTTGCGGGCCCGCAAATTCGTCCCTGACAAGGACCCATACCACAACGCGTGTGCAGTTTGGCCGAACGCCAGGACGTGTGTTGCTGAAGACGCGAGTGCGAAACATCTTCGCAGCGGCAGACGATGGTCTCAGGCGAAGACAGACTCCTCAATTCCGAGCGTAGGCGGAACGTACGATCCAGCAACTGCGCAAACCGGCGGGCCTTCGTGCGCTTGCCAAACCAGGCTTTCGCTTCCGTCGTGCGTCCCGCTGCGGCTAGGCCGGCAATCTGGCCTTCGATCAGTGCCAACTCTACACCGCCGATGCTTGTCGGCTCACCCGCGCAGAAGACCGATGGGACGTTTGTTTCCTGAAACTCGTCGACTTGCACACAGCCGTTGTCGACCGAACAACCCAGCAACATCGGCAACTCAATGTTGGGAACCAAATGAAAACCACAGGCGAGGTAGTCGCAAGGGATTTCTTCGATTCTGCCGGCTCGCGAAATTGTGACGTGTTCGAGAGACTTCTGACCGTGAGCGGCGACCGGCCAACTGTTCGCGGCGAATGGAATGCCCGCGAGGTCGAATTTGAGTCGGACTCCCTGGATAATCTTTGCAGGCCAGCTTGCCAATGCCGCTCCGAATTGCACCAGACTTCTCCACGATGCCTGCTCGCAAATCAAAAGAATCTCGGCACCGTGTTTGCGGAGATAGTCCGCCACAGCCAATAACAGAGGGCCCGTTCCGGCAACAATCACACGCTTGCCGTGAATCGGCAATCCACCTTTGACCATCGCCTGCAGGCCGCCTGCGCCCATCACCTTGGGCAATGTCCAACCGGGAAACGGAAGGAATCGCTCTCTCGCACCCGTCGCCAGCACCAACTTGTCGTAACTGAGTTCGCAGAAGGTGTCGAGATTTTCCGCCAGCAGGACTCCTTCTTCCGGTTGGTGCACCACCCGCAGTCCGCAGAGCGCGGTGGCGCCCGACTTACGCAACCGTTGAGCCCAGTTCGAAGCGTCTTTATTTTTTGGATCGCCAGACTCGCCCCGCCAAATCTGGCCGCCGAGTTTCAAATTGTCGTCGACGATCCCGACACGCACACCGCACTCCGCCGCGCAAGCCGCGGCTGCCATGCCGGCGGGGCCTCCGCCAATCACCAACACATCGAAATGGCGCCGCTCTTCCCTGTTCATCTATTTATTTCTCGGTCGCTACGGCCATGCCTTGCTCACACAACACCTGGCAACTCCGAACATGCGGATTTCTGTTGACCATCACGCGACACTCAAAACAGATTCCCATCCCACACAGCGGGCCTCTGGGCTCGCCAGTCACTGATATTCGGCAGGCTTGTCCAGCCATCACGACCGCAACGGCGACGGTCGCACCGGACGGTACGTCCACTGGCAATCCATTGACAGTAACCGTGACTGAGGCCTGGTTAGGCATGCACAAACTCCTTCGCCGTCCGGGAAGGCAGGTAAGGCTCGACCGGAATTTCTGGTTTCGTGCCACTGATCTGGTCGGCAAGAATTCGTGCAGTTCCCAAGGACGTAGTAATTCCCAAGCCCTCATGCCCCGTCGCCAGGAATACGGATTTGTCTCCGGTCCACGGCCCAATCAGCGGAAGCTTGTCGGGAGTGGCAGCGCGAAATCCTGTCCAGGTACGCACGCTCGACATGTCGGACAATCCCGGTAAGTACTCCTGTGCCCGTTGCAGCATACGCACGAGGATGGCGTTGTCGACTTCCTTGTACTCAGCACCATACTGCCGCGACGATCCGATAAGAATTTGACCGGTGCGGCGAGGTTGAACGTTGAAGGCCACGGAATCGCCTGTCGTGGAATGCGCGCTCTTCAAATAGCCGAGTTCCACTAACTGGTGCCGCACGAATCCCGGGTACCTGTCGGTGATCACCAAATGGCCCTTCCTCTTTTTAATATCGAGTCCTGGCGTGAGATCAGTGGCGGACGCTCCGGCCGCATTGACGATGATTTCAGCAGAGATCTCCGTGCCATCTGCCAGACGAACTGTCCCATCGCCGATTCGCTCAACCTTAGCTCCGAGCATCAGCTTTGCACCGCATGCCTGCGCCCGCTCCATCAGGAAAAGCGCTGCACACGGTGGATATAGCACCCCGTCCTCCGGAACGAGAAGAGCTCCGGCCATTCCTGTCCGAAAGTTGGGCTCAAGGTTCTGCAACTCTTTAGCATCGAGCACTTTCGTAGGAACTCTGCGCTCGCCGTAGTACGCGTGCTTGCGCTGTACCTCGATCATTTCCTCTTCGTCAGCCGCGACCCAGATCGTGCCGCACTGTTCGTACTCGACAACATCGGGCAATTCGCGCCTCAACTCTTGCCATAGCTGCTGCGAGTAGCGAGTCAGCGCGAACTGCGCTTGGCTGTCATCCATGACAACGATGTGGCCCATCCCAGCCGCGGTTGCGCCGCTTCCGACAATGTCCTCGCCAATGGCCACGACACGCAGGCCGCGGCGTGCGAGTTCATCCGCGCAGGCCGCTCCCACAATTCCTGTGCCGACAACAGCAACGTCATAGGCTGCCTTACTCATGCTCGGATGAATCATGCTCGAATGCCCATACAGAGCGGGTCTCGCGGATCAAGCACCAAGTCGGCCTCCGCATTCACGAACGCCGATCCCTTAATGCTGGGATATACCTTGCCACCGTTCAGCTTGACGCTGCCTTCAAACACGCTGCCCACGATGCTTTCCTGCTTCCAAATTTGCCCTTCACGGATCTTGCCATCGGCATAAAGGCAAGCCAGCTTCGCGCTGGTGCCGGTGCCGCAGGGAGACCGATCATAGGCCTTGCCCGGACACAGCACGAAATTCCGGCTGTCGACGCCCGGAAGCTGCGATGGTCCAAACAATTCGACGTGATCAATCTCTTTGCCGTCGGCCCCGGCTATGCCCTGATCGCGGAGCGTCTGCCGAATCGCCCAGGTGAACGTCGTGAGTTGGTCGACATTTCGAAGGACTAATTCCATAGTGTGATCGCGCACCAGGAAGAACCAGTTTCCTCCCCAAGCTATGTCCCCATGCACCTCGCCGTATCCGGGAACGTCGATAGCAACGTCTGCCTCGCTGCGATAACTTGCGACATTGTTAACCGTGACTTCGCCGCTTTCATGCAAAACAGCGCTCACTGTGCCCACTGGTGTTTCGATCTTGTGTTCCCCGGCGCCGATGCGCTTCATGTAAGCCAATGTGGCTACGAGACCAATCGTTCCGTGGCCACACATGCCCAAGTATCCGACGTTATTAAAGAAGATGACTCCAGCGGCGCATGTGGAATCGACCGGGACACAAAGCAAGGCCCCGACCATCACGTCGGACCCTCGCGGCTCGTTCACCATGGCGGAGCGGAAATGGTCATGCTTGCTTCGGAAGCACTCCAGGCGGTCGGCGAGCGACCCAGCCCCCAGATCAGGCCCGCCACTCACGACCAGGCGGGTTGGCTCGCCTCCGGTGTGGGAATCGATGACCCGGATTCTGTGACATTCCTGCATTTTTGTCGTTCGCTCCGAAAACACTTGTTGATCAGAAGCTGCCCGAAAAGAGATATTGCAGTCGCTAATTTACAGAGGGCGAATTAGTTAGGCTCCTTCCGTATTTTATGGATACAATATGCAATCGTCAAACTCAATCTTTCCAGAGGCTTATCCGATTCCTTGACCGGCAGACTCGAACCGACACCCCGAGAATCACCCGGATCCCAAACCGAGAGAACTCTCCCGGGAGGCCGGCCTGTCCGATTCTGTCATGGTAGTGGTTGGGGCCATGATTGGTTCGGGAATCTTCATTGTTCCGGCAGAAATGGCCCGTCACAGGGCGGGGACTGCTGACTGTGCTGAGCGGAATTCCAATTTCATTTGTTGATCGGTTGGCTCGGCCATGCGCGAAGTACGCGGACCCCTCAGCCTCAACAGTGAGATATAGTAGACATGCAACTGATGTGTAATTGGCACTAACTTTCAGCATCTCGAAACTCTCAACATGGACCTGGAACCCGCATCCGATTCAGTAATTCCTAGACAGTCGCTCACTTCGGCCGTTGCCGATAAGCTACGCGATCAGATTATTCGGGGGGAGATCCAGGAAGGCGCCCAACTGCGGCAGGACGCGATCGCGACTCAATTTCAGGTCAGCCGAATCCCGGTTCGTGAAGCCTTGCGGCAACTGGACGCCGAAGGTCTGATCGCTATTGTTCCGAATCGTGGAGCAATTGTTCCGGCCTTGTCCCCGGATGACATTGAGGAACTTTTTTCGATTCGGGCGCTACTCGAGCCCGAGGTGTTGAAACTTTCAATTCCGCACCTTACACAAGAAGATTTCTCGGAAGCCGCCGCTGTGTTGCAAGAATATGTGAGTGAACTGCGGCGGGACGACCACGTTTCGGCGTGGGGGCGGCTGAACTGGCAATTTCATTCCATCCTGTATTCACGCGCCAACCAGCCACGGTTCATGGCAATTATCCGCAACGTCAACAACAACGGCGAACGCTACACCCGCCTGCAACTCTACCTGACCCACGGCATGAAGCGCGCCAATGAGGAACACCACCAGATTCTGGAACTCTGTCGTCAGCGCGCGGTAGGGCAAGCCTGCCAGGTGCTGCGCGAGCATATCCGATATGCAGGTGAGTCGCTGAAGCAAGCGCTGGAGCAGAAGCGAAAGGAAGCGCAGGTAAAATCGGGCAATGGCGCGCCGAGTTCGAAATCCTAGCTAGTGAATCGGCAGGACAACCGTCGTTACTGCCAGGCGGGGCAAGTCGAGTTGCATCTTCGATCCACTCACTTTGACTGGCTGCTGCCTGGGAACCACGCGATCCGACTCGTCAAAAACTGTTGCACGCATTCCAGTCGGCGTCGTGAAGAACCTGGGACGTTCCTCCATCGGCAACGGCTCCCTTTAGACTGCACTCTACCTGTAAGTCGGAATCGTGGCGAGGATTCACCAGTGTGACTACGAGTTCCTTGTCGCTCTTCGAATCTGAGACCGAAAGCCCCAGGGGCGAAGGATCTTCGGTCTCGACTCGCAACGCGGCCTTGGGTTCCAGCGGCATTTCTAGCGCCGTCGCCGCCGGCCGTTGCCGAGCGAATCACGGTCTTCTTTGATCTCGAAGTTAGCTGGTGGCGTTACGCCAAGAAGATATTGCACGAAGTAGTCCCACCGGCGCCGCACCAAGTACAAGGCATGCTCACCACTCTCGCCGTGATACATGTTAGGCACGAACAACATGTCGAAGTTCTTGTTTGCCTTCATCAACGCGTCAACGAAGCGAATCGTCTCGACTGGATGGACGTTGTCATCAATATCCCCGTGCTCCAGCAGCAGATGTCCTTGCAGTCGATCCGCCATGGTCACGTTTGACTGCGCGGCATAGTCGTCCTGCACGGGATATCCCTGGTAGGCCTCATTCCACCAGGCCTTATCCAGGCGGGCATCGTGATCGCCGGAAGTAGAAACGCCAACTTTGTAGAACTCGGGGAAGGCCAGCATCGCGTGAGCAGCGCCGTAACCACCTGCGGACGTGCCGAAGATTCCGACGCGCGTTGCATCCATATACGGATAGCGCGTGGCCATTTGCTTGATCAAAGCCACATGGTCTTCAAACGATCCACCTAAATTTCGGTACGAGAACTGGTGAAAAGCGCGCGAACGGCCGACAGTGCCCCGGCCATCTACCATCACAACCACGAAACCGAGTTCGGCCATCGACTGTAGCCATAACGTACGGCCAAAACTCTTGGGAACAAAGAACCCTTGCGGGCCAGTGTAGACGAATTCAACGATCGAATACTTTTTGGTTGCGTCGAAATTCGACGGACGCCAGATCAAGCCGTAAATATCGGTTGTGCCGTCGGCGGCCTTTCCGGCAAACGGCTCGGCGAACTTCCACCCTGTCTTCTGCAATTCGCCGACATCTGTCTTCTCGAGGACGCGGACTTGCGAGCCATCCTTGGTGCGGCGCAGCACCGCTTCTCCGGGGAGGTCGGGTCGTGAATAGTTGTCGACGAAAAACGTCGCGCCCGGAGAAATACTCACGGAGTGATCGGCATTCTCGGGAGTAAGCGGTTGCAATCCTTTTCCATCGAGCCCGATGCTATACAAATGTGCCTGG
>Ga0210409_10008608_pt1 | contig 10369 bp, 11 predicted proteins | sample IncBWH17MmetaG_FD_161649 | JGI IMG/M metagenome (GOLD analysis project Ga0210409, IMG submission 161649) | Forest soil microbial communities from Barre Woods Harvard Forest LTER site, Petersham, Massachusetts, United States - Inc-BW-H-17-M | ecosystem: Environmental > Terrestrial > Soil >...
CGGCACTACAGCAGCCGGATGCCTGACGACAGACTCCGTGTGGAATTTGCCACTTCTTGAGAACGCAGTGGATACCGTCCCGAGTTTGATGAAACAGCAGGACGATTACTTGCGCAGGCTAAGACGATCAACAATCTCGCGGTACCGATCCGGGTCGCGGCGGTTGAGATAGTCCAGCAATCGGCGGCGCTTATTGACCATCATGATCAATCCGCGGCGCGATGCATGGTCTTTCACGTGGGACTTGAGGTGCGAAGTCAGATAGTTGATCCGCTCACTCAGAAGCGCGATTTGCACTTCGGGAGAGCCCGTATCTTTAACATGGGTCCGGAACTGTTCGATCAACGCTGCTTTCGGTGCGCTCAAGTGCCCTTCTCCGTCATCCCCTGAATTTTTCCTCTTCTCTTCGACCCATTTAGGCTAACACAAACGCAACAAAAGTGTAAAGGAAAGTAAAGAACGTGCGGTGATCGAACAAATCGAAGAAAAGACGTATTTTGGGGCGATGGTTGCAAGAGAGCGACCGTCAGCCCTTCGCAAGGTCCTTGATATGTTTGGCGAGTTTTTCGATTTGCTGGGCCTTCTTCACCACGGAGATTGATAGCGTGGCCGTCGAGTCGGTCTTTTCGATCTGTTCCTTGAGTTCGGAAACCATTTCATAAAGCTTCGCGATGTCCGTTCTGATCTCGATTTGGTTTGCCCGCGCTATGGCCTTTGGATCGAGCCGGCTGGGGTCGTCGATACCGGTCATAACATTGGGGTCTCGCCCGTTTGGGTATACCTTGGCTTTGGGTGTGCCTCCCGAACCTGGTGCTGGAGATTGGAGCCCCGCGAGAAGAGGTTCCACGGCAAGGACACCAGCAGCGCCAAATAGTGCGGTCAGCATATGACGTCGTGATTTTGGCATAGACACCCCCAAAGGGCGGCGCGGTATGGAGATGCGCCTCAGCCAGATAGAGCTTCCGGGGCTGAGAACCGGTCAAAATCTAGGTTTAAACCCTTTTTGGTTGAGGTGCAAGGCTCGAAATAAAAAAGGGCGGAAACGAGTCCTCTTTTCAGCCGTCAGTTAGGATGGGGCAAATTCGATGTTGCACTGGCGGAGCAAATCCGGTTCAATACTCGGGCACAACCTAGGGGGAAAACGATGAGAAAACAATTTGCGGTTCTGGCGGTGGGAGGTCTGACTCTGGGCCTGATGGCAATGCTGGGTTCGGCGCAGATGGACAAAGCCGCGAAACCCAGTCCGGCGGCTAAGGCGAGCTGCACGCTGGCGGACGGGAAGACGATTACGGTGGATTATTCAAGCCCGCGCGCGAAGGGGCGTAAGATATATGGCGGATTGGTTCCTTATGGCGAAGTGTGGCGTGCGGGAGCGAATGAGGCGACCACGTTTGTCACCACCACGGATGTGATGGTCGGCGGGACCCATGTGGCGGCGGGCAATTACACCCTTTTTGCGATTCCGAACAAGGAAAAGTGGACACTGATCATCAGCAAGAAGACCGGCGAATGGGGAATTCCTTACCCCGGAGCAGATTCCGACCTGGTGCGGGTGGAGATGAAGGCTTCGACATTGCCCGCGGCCGTGGAGAACTTCACGATCGCGTTTGACAAAACGGGTGGCGGCTGCACCCTGAGGTTGGATTGGGAGACGACGCGGGCGTCGGTGGATATCTCGAAGATGTGACCCTCCCAAAATCTCAGATAGCGAATAAAGGCGCGTCCTGGAGTTTGAGGCGCGCCTTTTTCATTTCTGCCGAGTATCCTCATTTCTCTGAGATTCAGGGCGCTGCTGGAGACGCGTCATGCCGCGATCGACGAGCATGACGGCACTTATAACCAGGGCGGCAGAGAGCAGAACGTTGAACGTGACCGCTTCGGCGGCGAACAGCCACCCGAAGAGAACAGCGACGATGGGATTGACGTAAGTGTGGGTGGCAACGAGGGTAGGCGAGTAGTGCTCAAGGAGCCAGTTGTAGGCCGTAAAAGCCACGACCGACCCGAAGACGATGAGATAGGCGATGGCGAACCAGGAACGCACGGAAACGGAAGCTAAGGAAAATCCGCGGTATTCCCCAAATGCGGTGCCAACCAGAAGCAGTTGCACGGAGCCGGCCAGCAACGAGAGCGCCGACAAGAGAAGCGGATGCCCGGACAGATGCGATTGCCGGGAATAGACAATACCTACGGACCAGGAAAACGCGCCCAGTAAAACGGCGAGCGAACCGACAAACACCCCGGGCCCGGAGTGCAGGGCACTTCGGCCCATCAGTAGGCCGACGCCTCCGAATCCCAGCAAAATTCCGGCGAGCAGCGGTACGTTCAAGCGCAACCGCCGGGCAGCGATGGCCGTGAGCAGAAAAACCCAGAGAGGCTCGCTCGCGATGATCAGAGAAGCGAGGCCGGAGGGCACTTTTTGCTCTGCCCAGTGGAGCGTGCCGTGGCCAATGAGGAAAAAGAAGACGCCAATGATGAAGCTGGCACGAACTTGCGCCCACGTGGGGCGAAGACGCTTGGCCAGGCACCAGACGAGGAGGATCAAGCCGGCGATCAAGTGGCGGAAGCCCGCGGTGTAGAGCGGAGGAATGGTCTCCACGGCGAAGCGGATGGCCAGGTAGGTGGAACCCCAGATGAAGTAGATGGAAAGGAAAGAAAAGACAACTGCGAGGCGATGAGTCTGGGCAACGGACGGGGCAGTTGATGGAGAGGACGCTGCTTCGATGGCGATGGGGCCCTGGTTCGCGGTCATGCTGTGCTCATCGTGCAGCGTAGCTGGCGGAAGAGGAGCAATGTAGCGCCAATATGGATTTCACTTTGCGGAGAGTTGGGAAAACCGGACAGACAAAAATGTCTGTCCTACCTTAGCTTTTTCGCGAACGGATGAGTGCAAGAAACTCGTCGCGCGTCTGCTTATTGTGACGGAAAGCGCCGAGCATGGCGCTGGTCACCGCCGAGCCGTGCTGCTTTTCGACGCCGCGCATCTGCATGCAAAGGTGGCGGGCTTCAATGATTACGCCGACGCCCTGGGGGGCGATTTTTTCCTCGATAGACTTCGCTATCTGGCTGGTCATACGCTCTTGAATCTGCAGGCGGCGCGCGAACATATTCACCACGCGGGCAATCTTGCTGAGGCCCAGGACGCGTTTGTCCGGCAGATAGGCCACATGGGCTTTGCCAAAAAACGGCAGAAGGTGGTGTTCGCAGAGGCTGAAGAATTCGATGTCTTTCACGATGACCATTTCGTCGTAGGCCACGCTAAACGTCGCGCCGTTCAACACGTGATCCAGGTTTTGGTGGTAGCCACTGGTCAGAAACTTCAGCGCCTTCTCGAAACGTTCGGGCGTCTTGCGCAAACCTTCGCGATTCGGGTCCTCGCCAATAATTTTGATAATTTCGCGCATGTGGCAGGCGATCCTGCGCGCATCGATTTCCGCATGATCCTTTTCGTTCAGCAGAATTTCTTCCGTTGGCTTGGTCACGGCTGGTTCCCTTCCAGGTTTTCCCCTGCGTACTCAAAGCTGTTGTTTCCGGTTTCCTGAACGCGGATGCGCTCGAGCTTGGCCTTGGGGAAGGATTTCAAGCGCTCAAAAATCTCGATACACAAATTCTCAGTAGTGGGGACTTTTTCGCGAAACGCGAGGACATCTTCGTTTAGAGACTTGTGATCGAAATCTTCGAGCACCCGGCGTTCGACGAAAGCATCCAGATCGGCAAGATTCGCGATCATGCCGGTGGCTGGGTCAACGTCTCCCGATAAACTGATTTCCAGCACGTAATTGTGGCCGTGGCCATACTGGTTGTTACATTTCCCGAAGACTCGGCAATTCTCCTCCTCCGTTAGATGCGCGGAATGCAGCCGATGGGACGCGGAAAATCGATAGCGGCGGCCGAGTTCGACTTTGAGCGTGTCTGTCATGACTTCCCCGCTGCGGAGGCGCCGTTGCGGTAGCAATCGGCGAAGAGGTCGGGCGACTCGTAGAGCCGGACGCGATGCAGGCGGCCTTGCGTGATTTTCGGCTCGAGCAATTGCCAAATGACGCGGGCGATGTTTTCACAGGTCGGAATCTGGCCGGTCAGTTCCGCAACTTCGTAATTGAGATGGCGATGATCCATGCGCTGCATGATTTCGCGTTCGAGAATGTCTTTTAATTCCTTCAGGTCCAGGACCATTCCTGTCACCGGATCCGGCTCGCCCTCGACGGTTACTTCCAGCGTGTAATTGTGTCCGTGGCCGTGAGGATTGTTGCACTTTCCAAAAACGCGACGGTTCTCCTCGGCCGAGAAATTCGGATTGTGGTAGAGATGCGAAGCGGCAAACTCAATTTTTCGCGTAAGAAGAACCATGAGCGTTCGCTTATTTTACCGCTTCGGGAGCTCCAACGGAGTATTCCCGACCTTTCCACTGGATTCTTCCATTGGCATGGCCCCGGTAGGACGCCCAGAGCACGGCTACGTACAACGCCACGGCGGGCGCATAATAAAAGATGTAGGAAAAGGGGTATTGGTTACGAGCGAGATCGAGACCGTAGCTGGTTTGGCGAGCAATCAGGAGTAAAACTCCCAGGAAAAGCAGGAACGGATACTTCAGTCCCAGGGCAATCACCAGAAGTGGAATCCACGGGAGATTCGACTCCAGCTCGCGAAAAACCGTCCAGGGCGTGCCGCCCATCAAACGGTAGAGATTTTTCTTCCAGCCTTGCCACATCTCGTGAAATGAGCGGTACATCCGTACATGAACGATGCCTTTGCCGGAACCGAACGAGATGCGATGGCCGGCCGCTTTCACGCGCATAGCGAGGGCAACGTCTTCGAGCACCTCGCCAGCGACGCCAGAATGACCCCCGATGGCATCGTAGACGTCGCGGCGCATCATCAGGAACTGGCCGTTGGCGGCAGCGGCGGGCGATTTCGGATCATTCACCTGTTCGTAGGAAAAGCGCCTCGCCAGCCGCAAATAGATAAAAGGAATCAGGGCCTTTTCATACCAGGTCTCGGTGATTTGCTCGGGGGAAAACGAAACCAAAGCGGCGCATTCTCCCGCCGCAATTTGCAGGGCGCGCAAGACGGAATCTCGTTCGTGTTCCGCATCGGCATCGGTGAACAGGAGCCAGGGAGATTTTGCTTCTTGCACTCCGACCCATAGGGCATGATTTTTGCCTACCCAGCCAGCGGGTAATTCGCCAGATTCCAGAAGGCGTAGATTGGGGATTTTCTCCGTGAGACTGCGCACAACGCTTGCGGTGGCATCCATGGACTGATCGTTTACCACCAGGATTTCGGCAATTTCCGGCTGGCCGGCCAAGGAAGTTACGCAGGCAGCGATCACCGCCTCCTCATTCCGGGCCGGAACAATGGCCGTGACGGAGCCTGCAGTCGCCGCTGCGACGAGAGTTCTGCTAGGAGATGGATTGTGTACGTCGCTGTCCATAGTTATTCGATGCGGAAGGGGCGTTTCCCGATCGGGGAGATTGAGTTAGTATAGCATCGGATGAGAATCCTTCAGAAAATAGCGGCTTGGGGAGTCCTGGTAGTCGCGATTGGGGTAGTGCTCCTTTTTGCGATGCCGAGCTACCGCCAGGGCGAGGCCTCGATTGCCGGCACGACGGCGCGAGACTTTTCGGTGGTGATCGCGGGGAAGCCGGGACATCTCAACGATCTGAAGGGCAGGGTGGTGGTTCTGAATTTCTATGCCACGTGGTGCCAACCCTGCATTGAGGAGACGCCAGGGCTAAATACGCTTCAGAAGCACATCGAGTCGCGTAACGGTGTGATCTTGGGCGTTGCTGCCGACGAAGACCCAGCGGCTTACGAGAGTTTCCTCCGCAACCAAGGCGTGGTCTACCTGACCTATCGTGATCCGCTCACCAGGGACAACCATTCACCCATCGCCCAATCGTACGGCACATCGATGTACCCGGAGACGTACGTCATTGACCGTCAAGGCAAGATTGCCCGCAAGTTTATCGGTTTCCAGCAGTGGGATTCGCCGGAGATGCTGGCGTACTTCGATTCACTCCTCGGTCAGAGCTGATTTTCTTCCTAAACTCGCTAGCTTCAATGTCATTCTGAGGCGAACCGATGAGGTTCGCCGAAGAATCTCAGCTTAATCCTCAACTGAGAGTCTGCGGTGGTTGAGATCCTTCGCCTCGCTCAAGGATGACAAGATGGCGGGGCTGACGCGGAAGCGTCGTGGTGGGGCTGGCGCAGAAGGGGCGAGGCTGTGCTGTTCGCGTTTATTCGTAACGCAGGGCTTCCACGGGGTCGAGCTTTGCAGCTTGCATGGCGGGGAGCCAACCGCTAACGACGCCAACGACGACCAGGATTATTGTGGACAGCATCATGGTGGTAAGGGACAGAGCGAGCTTGATGTCCACTTTGCCGGAGTCGTCTTCGTAGGCGGGGCCGAGGAACGGCAGCGTGCCGATGGCGGACGTGATTGCCGCCGAAAGGGCCATGCCGATTACTCCGGCGGCGAGCGTCATTACCAGGGCTTCGAGCAAAAATTGCCAGCGGATGTGCGATTTCTTCGCGCCGAGAGCGCGGCGCAGGCCGATTTCGCGCACGCGTTCTTCGACGGAAACGAGCATGATGTTCATCACACCGACGCCGCCGATCCCCAGCGTCAGTGCGCCAACGAAAAAGAGCAGCGCTTCGATGCCTAGCGTAATTCCTTCATAAATAGGCTTGAACTCTTCGCGGCCAAACATGGTGATGGCGCGCTTGTCGCTCGGCGAGAAGCGTTGACGGCTGGCGATGGCGGCGCGGAACTGCTGCATGGCATCGGCTTCAAAGTTGGCCGCGACAGGCTCGAAGAGCATCACGCTGGCGTAGCGGGCGTCCCACAGATCGCCTGCCGTGGTGTACGGGATAAACACGGACTCGTCATCGCTGGTGAAATAGTTGCTGTCGGAAAATTTCGTGTCCATGGAGCCGACGACCGTGAATTTCACGCCGTCGATGCGGACCGTCTCGCCGATGGCAGGAGTGCCGCTAAACAGTTTTCTGCGCAGTATGGCGCCGAGAAAAGCCACGCGGCGGCGCTCCTCAATATCTTCGGCGGTGATCCAACGGCCTTCCATGGGGACTTCGTTGCGCATTTCGCCGTATTCGGGATAAATGCCACGGATAGCCGTCTCCGAGAGGCGTGCCTCGTGGGTGATTCCCTTCCATCGGACGGTCTCGCGGGTCACGCGCTTCACTAGTGGAGACTGGGCCTTCACCCAATCGGCATCTTCTTGTTCGAAACGCACGGCCTTGCCAGCGCGCTCGCCGCCAGCCTGCTCACTGGTGGTTCCAGGCCAGCAAACAACAGCGCCCTTACCAAAAGCTTCGAAGGTGTACATCAAGACGCCGCGAAACCCCGAACCGTAGCTGAGTAGTAGCGTGACAGCGACGATTCCCCACGCGATCCCAGTCATCGTCAGTAAGCTGCGGACGGGATTGCGTCCGAGGGCGGCCCAGGCTTCTTTGAAAATCTCGGTAAGCATCTAGCCTCCCGCCTCGAAACGCAGGGCTTCGATGGGGTCGACGGAGGCGGCGCGATTCGCCGGATAGAGCGCGGACAAAACGGCGATCAAACCGAGCAAAGAGATCGAAAGAGCGCCCAGCTTCCAGCTTGCGAGCAAACCGGCAAAAAACGGCGGCATTGGCAACAGATTGACCAGCGCGCAAAAACCGTAGGAGAGGAGCAGCCCGGTGCCGCCGCTCAGGGCGACGACGATGATGGTTTCCAGGAAAAACTGACGCAGGATAGACTCGCGCGTGGCACCCAGCGCTTTGCGGACGCCGATTTCGCGGGTGCGTTCGCGGACGGAGACGAGCATTACGTTCATGACGCCGAGGCCGCCCAGAAAAAGGGTGGCCACTCCCACGGCGCCCATGAAGACCTCCATGCCCACGATAATCATGCGGTTGGCTTCGGCATTTTTGACGGTATCCCAGATGCTGGCGGCTTCCTTGTCGCGCGGATCGAAGCTGTGCAGGCGGCCGAGCGAGCGGCGAAGCTGTTTCACGCAGTCGGGATGCGTCTCGAGCGACCAGGGCGCCACCAGCAAACGGTCCACGCTGTGCTCGACGGCGGGAGGTTTGTTAGGAAAATCGCGGCGCATGGAATTAAAGGGGATAAAAATTTTGCGGACGTCGGCGCCGTCGTAGCTGGAGTTCTGTTCCTTGGGCTTCATGATGCCGATGACAGTGTAGGGATTGCCGTTCAACGAGATGGTCTGGCCAAGGGCTTCGCGGTCGGCGAAAAGCTGCTTTTTCGCGTCGCTCCCGAGAAAGGCAACATTCCGCGCTTGGGAATTGTCTTCTTCATTGTAGAAACGGCCCTGCGCCACGGTGATGCTGCGAATTTCGGTGAACGGAGGCAGAGCGCCGACAACTTGAAGGTCACCGCTGTTGAAGAGGCTATGGACCTGGACGTTGTTGCCAAGCTCGGGCATGACGTATTTGCACGCTGGGGCTTCTTTCGCGACTTGGATATAGTCTTCCTCGTTCCAGCGGATGATGCGGCCGGAGCGCGTGCCGCCGGCCTGCATGCTGGTGCGGCCGGCAAAAACGATCATCACGTCCTTGCCAAAGGTTTCCTGATTATTTTGAATGCCCTTGCCGAGACCTTCGCCTGCGGCAACCATTACTGTGATGGAGATGATGCCCCAGGCGATGCCGAACATCGTGAGCATCGTGCGGCGCTTGTGGGCCCAGAGAGTGGCCAGCGTGTCTCGCAGTAGGTCCTGGAATGACATGGCGCTCCGCCGGTCGATTCGATTATTGGAGAACGACTTCTTGCTTCTCTTTAAGGCCGTCGAGAATTTCGGTTTTCACGCCGTTGGAGATGCCCAGCTTGACGCTGAGTTTTTTCTTGCCGTTCTCGGCTTTGGCGTCAGGGATTTCGACGGAGGCTTTGCGCTCTTTGTCGTAAATCAGCGCGGCTTCAGGAACCATCAGCACGTTTTTCTTTTCTTCGAGCAGAATCTCGGCGTTCGCACTCATGTTGGCCTTGAGCTCGCCGCCAGGATTGGAGATGGAGACGCGCACTTCAAACGTGGTGACGTTGTCTTTCTCTCTTCCGAGCGGAGAAATCTTGGTGACCTTGCCGGTAAACTTCTTGTCTTTGAAGGACTCCACCACAATGCGCGCGGGCTGGCTGAGAAAAACCTTGCCAATGTCCGCTTCGTCGACTTTGCCCTGCACGTAGACTTCGCTGACGTCGCCCAGGGTCATGACCAAGGTTGCCTGCGAGCCAAGCACCAGGATGGAACTCACGGCGTCGCCGATATTCACGTCGCGCGACAGAACTAGGCCGCCAATCGGGCTGACGATCGTGGAATTGCGCAAATCTTCCTGCGCGTTCTCCAGCGAGGCCCTCGCTTGCGCCACCTGGGCTTCGGATTTGGCAATTTCTGCTTTGGAAACAGCCAAGGTGCGCTGTGCGCTGACCTGCTTGTTCAGCCCCAGCTGATAATTTTTTTCTGCGTCTTCGACGAGGCTCTTGGACATCACCCCGTCTTTATACATCTGCTCGGCGCGCTCCATATTGAGCTTGAGGAAAGGCACTTCGGGGCCTTCCGCATCGACTTTGTTGCGCTCCAGTGTGGCTTTGGAAGAATCGAGGGCAGCCTCAGCGGCTTGCAAGCTGGCCCGCGAAGCGCGTTCGGCGGCTTCGAGCTGGACTTTATCGAGTTCCGCCAGCAACTGGCCCTGCTTCACCGTCTCGCCGTAGTCCACATAAAGCTTTTTCACGATGCCGCTGGCTTTGGACTTGATCTCAATTTTGGAAAGAGGCTGAATCTTGCCAGTGGCTACCACCACGCGCGCCAAGTCACCGCGCTCCGCGGCAGCAATCTTGGAAGGATCAATTGTGCGGCTGGGGCTGAGCGCCGCCTTGACTCCATAGCCACCGCCCCCCAGCACCACCACCGCGATGGCGCCCCAGACAATGCGGCGCCGCTTCTTGCCATTCTTCCCGTTAGCTAAACCATTGCCATTGCTGGACATACCCGACCCCCGCTGTTCTGGCCTCGCTGCTACCAGTGGATACGCAACCGTGCCTGAAAAGTTCCCTAGTCCTGCGAGATTAGACGAGGGACAAAGCCGTTAGTCAGGCCCCGCAGCATTAGCCGCCTGAAGTTTGACGGGATTCGCTTGAACACCTATGATTCCGCGCACAGGTCCGCCCCGATGGTTGGCAAGAGATTCGCCCATTACGTCGTGCTGGAAAAAGCTGGTGCCGGCGGCATGGGTGTTGTTTTTCGTGCGCGCGACGAAACCCTGCACCGCGACGTCGCCCTCAAGCTGCCTTCAACGAACAATCTCACCGACGCGGAGTCCCGCGAGCGCGTCCTGCGTGAAGCGCGCGCCGCCTCCGCCC
>Ga0210409_10008611_pt1 | contig 10367 bp, 9 predicted proteins | sample IncBWH17MmetaG_FD_161649 | JGI IMG/M metagenome (GOLD analysis project Ga0210409, IMG submission 161649) | Forest soil microbial communities from Barre Woods Harvard Forest LTER site, Petersham, Massachusetts, United States - Inc-BW-H-17-M | ecosystem: Environmental > Terrestrial > Soil >...
CGGAACCGATGATGGAAATGAACATGACGCCGCTGATCGACGTCATGCTGGTGTTGATCATCATGCTGATCATCACGATCCCGATCCAGAATCATGCGATCAAGCTGAACATGCCAACCGGTAATCCGCCACCGCCATTGTCGTTGCCGGTAGTCGATACGGTGGACATCGATCCAACCGGCACGGTGATGTGGAACGGTACGCCAATGGCTAGCCGTGCTGAACTGGAAGATCGTTTGAAGGGCGTGGTTGCCGGCGGCAATATCGATGAAGTGCATCTGCGTCCGAACAAGGCGGTGGAGTACAAGTCGGTGGCGGCGGTGATGGCTTCGGCGCAACGGCTGGGCGTGACCAAGATCGGTATCGTTGGTAACGAGCAGTTCATAGGGCAATAAATAGTATGTTTTTAATCAGAAAACGCCAGCTTGTTGGGCATTTACAGTGGATTTGTACATACCACTTAAAGACCGATTGACAGCGGCTTTCTGTCCTCATACAGTAAATCCAGTTTGTTTCCGCCAATAAAAACAATGCCAACGGCAGATGAAAGCGATGGATGCAACAACATGATTGAATACCTGATCGGTGTCGACGGCGGTGGAACCGGTACCCGTGTACGGGTTGCCCGCAAAGATGGTGCATATGCCGGCGACGCAATATTTGCGTTTGGCCATGGCGGGCCATCCGGCCTCATGCACGGCGTGGAACAAGCCTGGTCGGCTGTGCTGGAAACACTCAACGCCGCATTTTCGAGCGTCGGTGCAGTCCGGCCGGCATTGGAAAAAATGGCTATCGGACTGGGGCTGGCCGGCGTCAACAACAAACAATGGGCCGCCGATTTTGCCGCAAAAAATCCGGGTTTTGGCGACGCCGTGCTGGAAACCGATGCGTTCACCACGCTTGTGGGCGCACATCAGGGCCGCCCCGGCGTCATCATCGCCATCGGTACCGGCAGCGTTGGTGAAGTGCTGACGGCAGACGGCGAGCGGCGCGAAGTCGGCGGCTGGGGCTTTCCCGCCAGCGACGAAGCGGGCGGCGCCTGGCTCGGCATGCGCGCCGTTACACACGTTCAGCAAGTGCTGGATGGACGGGCGCCGGGCAACGATTTTGCGAGCGCGCTGATGCAATTCTGCGAACGCAGCTGCAGCACGCATTTCGATAGCCATCGCGACAGCATGTTCGCCTGGCTGGCAAACGCCAGCCAGACCAAATACGCCCAGCTGGCGCCGATCGTCGTGGCCTACGCCGAACGCGAGCCGGCGGCACAACAGATAATGACGGCTGCGGGCCAGGAAGTGGCTAGAATTGCTGCTGCGCTTGATCCCTCGGGACGATTGCCGATTGCATTGTGCGGCGGCCTCGCCGCACATTTACACGCTTACCTGCCTGCACTGTTGCGGGCACTCGTGGTCAAGCCGCATGCAGATGCGGCAGCGGGCGCCCTGCGGCTGATCGATGAAAGATTAAAAGGGAAAAAAACATGCTAGCCCAGATAGAAAAACTCAAGCCGGACGCCGCCAGCGACACGCCCTTGTACCTGCAACTGGTGAACCGGCTTTCAGAGCAAATCAATAGCGGCGTCTGGCAGCCGGATGAGGCCTTGCCATCGGAACGGATCCTGGCCGACTCGCTGGAAATCTCCCGGGTCACCGCGCGCAAAGCCATCGACGTCTTGTGCGAGCGCGGCATGCTGATCCGCAAGCGCGGCTCCGGCACTTACATCACGCCCAAGCTTGAGCAGCCGCTGTCGCGCCTGACCAACTTCAGCGAAGAGTTGCGGCAGCGCGGTTTCCGCCCTGGTTCGCAATGGCTGTCGCGCGAAACCGGGATCGCGGTTGCCGAGGAAATCCTGGCGCTGGGCTTGTCGCCCAACACGGTGGTATCGCGCCTGAAGCGCTTGCGTACTGCGGACGACGTGGTGATGGCAATCGAAACCACCACCATCCCGGCGCACTACCTGCCGGACCCGAAAGCGGTGACGGATTCCCTGTATGTCCATCTGGAGACACTCGGCGTGGCGCCGGTGCGCGCGTTGCAGCACATCCGCGCCATCAACGCCAGCGCCGACCAGGCCAAGCTGGCGGATATCAAGACTGGCGCGGCGATGCTGCATATCACCCGCGTCGGCTATCTGGAAAACGGCACGGCGATTGAGCTGTCGCATTCGTATTGCCGCAGCGATTACTACGACTTCGTTGCGGAGTTGCGCCGATGATGAGTGAGCGCCAGTCCGATGGCAATTCAGATGGCAACTCAGGTGGCAACTACAAAGGCGAACTCCGAGGTAATGTACTGACCCCGCAAGGCTGGGTTCACGGTACCTTGCATTTCGACGGCCGCATCAGCGCGATCGAAGGTGCGGCGGTCGATCCCGACGACAATCTCGATCCTTACATCCTGCCCGGATTCATCGATTTGCATGTGCACGGCGGCGGCGGCAAAGACATCATGGACGGCGGCGACGCGGTCTACGTTATCTCTGCCATCCACGCCCGGCACGGCACCACCAGCATGCTGGCCACCACCATGACTTCGCCGCTCAGCGATCTGGAGCAAGCGCTGGAAGCTTGCGGCCACGCTTGCCGCCAGCGCCGGGCCGGTACAGCGCGGGTACTCGGAGTGCATCTGGAAGGCCCGTACATCAATCCCGGCAAGCTCGGCGCGCAACCTGATTTTGCGCAGGAAGCGACGCTGCAAAAAGTGGCGCGCCTGAGTGCGCTGGCGCCGGTGAAACTGATTACGGTCGCGCCGGAAATTGCCGGTCATCTTGAGGTGGTCCGCACCCTCAGCGAATCCGGCATGCGGGTGCAGATCGGCCATACCCTGGGCAGTTATGAGGACGGCGTGCAAGCGTTGCAGCATGGCGCTTCCGGGTTTACCCATCTATTCAACGCCATGACCGGATTCCAGGCGCGCGCGCCTGGCATGGTGGGCGCGGCGCTGGCGCATGCACGTTATTCGGAACTGATTCCAGACCTGCTGCATGTGCATCCAGGGGCGATCAAAGCGGCCCTGCGCGCCATCCCTCGCTTGTACTGCGTGACCGACTCGACTGCCGCCACCGGCATGCCTGACGGCGCCTACATGCTAGGGCGCCAGCAGGTACACAAATGCATGGGCGGCGTGCGGCTGGCCGACGGTACGCTGGCCGGCAGCACGCTGACCATGGACCAGGCTTTGCGCAATCTGGTCGGGCTCGGCCTCAGCCTGGAGGATGCTTCGCGCCGGGTTTCGACCTATGCCGCCGATCACCTGGGTTTGCCGGAGCGCGGCCGTCTGGCAAGCGGCTGCTGCGCCGATCTGGTGGTGCTCGACCGGCAACTTAATTTAACCGCGGTTTATGTAGAAGGGGAAAGAATTGATCTCGCAGAAGTTTAGTTCGCAAATGTTGCAGGAAGCGTGTTCCGCAGCCGAATACGTCACGCAACAGCTGCAGCGCGATGGCGAGCGCTACGCAGCGCTTGGCGCCAGCTTGCGCCGCGCCCAGCCAGGCAGCGTGCTGACCGTCGCACGCGGCAGTTCCGATCACGCCGCCAACTATTGCGCCTACCTGATCATGGCGCGCCTGGGCCGCATCGTGGCCTCGCTGCCGATGTCGCTGGTGACGCTGTACAAGTCGCCGTTATTGGCGCGCGATGCATTGGCCATCGCGATTTCGCAATCGGGCCAGAGCCCGGATGTGATCGAACCTATCCGTTATTTCCGCGAAGGCGGCGCGACTACCGTGGCTCTTGTCAACGATACCGCCTCGCCGCTGGCCGCCAGCGCGGAGTGGACGCTGCCGCTGCATGCCGGCCCGGAGTTGAGCGTGGCGGCGACCAAGAGCTTCATCACCAGCCTGACGGCGGCGGCGCGGCTGGTGGCGCACTGGCAGGACGATGCTGAATTCCTGGCCCAGATCCAAGCCTTGCCGGCAGCGTTGCAGCAAGCTTCCGAAACCGACTGGTCGGCCGCTATCGAGGTATTGGCGCCGGCTTCGCGCATCATGGTGGTCGGGCGCGGCACCAGTTTTCCGGTAGCGCTGGAGGCCGCTCTGAAATTCAAGGAAACCTCGGTGCTGCAAGCCGAGGCATTTAGCGGCGCCGAGATCAAACATGGTCCGATGGCTTTGATCAACGAAGGTTATCCCTTGCTGATTTTTGCCACACGCGGGCCGACTCAGGCGGGCCTGGTCAAGCTGGCTGAAGAAATGCGCGGCCGTGGTGCGCGGGTGCTGTTGGCGGCGCCGGCCGATATCGCCCAGCGCGACCTGACCTTGCCGCTGGCGCCGACGCCCGACCTGGATCCGATCGTGGCGATTCAAGCTTTCTATGTGATGGCCGCCAATCTGTCCATCGCCCGCGGGCTTGATCCGGATCGGCCGCGTCATCTGAGCAAAGTGACCAAGACCAATTAATCGATGGACCGATGGAGCAGCGATATGAGCAGCACCGATAGCCAAGCCGCATCCCAAGACAAGCTGAACCAGGCGCGTCGCAGCGCCGGCCAACTGATCATGATCCGCATGCCGGGCACGGTGCTGGATCAGGACACCGCGCAGTTCTTGCGCGACAACCATATCCGCGCAGTCTGCCTGTTCCGCCAGAATATGGTGAACCCTGAACAACTGAGCAAACTGACGGCCGACTTGCGCGCCGTGATGGGACCGAATGCACTGATAGGCATCGATCAGGAAGGTGGTGCAGTGGTGCGCGCCACCTGGCTGCCGACGCCGCCGGCGGCAATGGCGCTGGGCGCGATTGGCGATGTCGCGCTGGCGCGCGCGGTCGGGGCGGCGGTGGCGCGCGGTATTAAAGCGCTGGGCTTCAACTGGAATTTTGCGCCAGTGCTGGATCTCAACAATAATCCCGCCAATCCTGTCATCGGCGAACGTTCTTTCGGCTCCGATCCGCAACGCGCCACCGAACTGGCGCTGGCGTGGATGGAGGGCAGTCTGGAGCAAGGCGTGGCTTGTTGCGTCAAACATTTTCCCGGGCACGGTGATACCCATGTCGATTCCCATCGCGATCTGCCGACGGTGAGCAAATCGCGCGGCGCACTGGATGCGCTGGAGCTGGCGCCGTTCAAGGCGGCACGGCGGGCGCCGGCCATGATGAGCGCGCACATTGTCTATCCGGCGCTGGATCCGGAACATCCGGCGACCTTGTCGCGCAAGATCCTCACTGATCTGTTGCGCACCGAATGGGAATATCGCGGCGTCGTCATTACCGACGGCATGGACATGCACGCGATCGCCGGCCGCTATGGCGTCGGCAAGGCTGCGGTGCAGGCTCTGGCCGCCGGTGCTGACATGGTCATGGCGCTGGGTAATCGCAGCACACAGGAAGAAACCTTGGTGGCGCTGACGATGGCAATTGCTGCCGCCGATGACAGTAGCAAACCCGGCAGCGAGCTTGGCAGTGCCGCGCTGGCGGCTAGACTGGCGCGGCTGGACGGTTTGGCTGCCACCTATCCCTGTGCGGCCGGTGCTTATCTCACCGAGTCTGCCGATGAACGCCTGATGGCGAATGCATGGCGTCGCGCTTTGACCGTAGTTGGAACTCCGCAGCCCTTGGCGGCCGGAACAAAAATTCGTTTGCTGGCTTGCGCCGATGCCGCCGGCGACGGCGTTGCCGAAGCAGGGCTGCCGGCGCAGGCAGTCGCGGCCTTGCTGGCGCGTCGCTACGATGTCGAACTGGTGACTTTCGAGGATGCAGAAAGCCTGGACTGGGCCGCGCTGCCGGACGATGGCAGGACAGTGGTCCTGGCGTCGACCACGCGTTTGCGCTACGGCGAAAAGGCCAGGAAAAGCTGGCGGCCCGATCTTCATCTGGTGTTGTGGAATCCGTTTCAGATATTGGATATCGCAGCGCCGGCGCTGGTCACTTACGGTTTTTCTGCAGCGGCGCTGGAGGCAGTCGCCGACTGGCTGGCAAGAACGCTCGAAGCGCGCGGCAGGATGCCGGTGCCGGTTGCGGCGAACGGCTTGCAATAAACCTCCAACATTATTCACGGTTTCAAAATTCATGACATCGCCACGGCAAAAGTCATCTGGGGTCAGAGTCAACTTTCGCAGTGCTTCATCGCGAAACTTGACTCTGACCCCACATGACGGATTCGGAGAAAGACAGAGTGCACAACGCGGTTTTGTTCTTTTAACGATGAGTCAGTACTCCGTAGCCCGCTAAGTGGGGTCAGAGTGAAGTTTCTGCAAAAGGCGTGCAGAAAGTTCACTCTGACCCCAGTTAGCTGCGTTGGTTAAGCGCACCGAAAAACCAGGCACGGGCATTGTCATGTTTCATGAAACTCTCAATAGAATCCGTTATAACAATCTTACCCACGGTGGCTGCTGACATGCCTAATCAAGATAGACCCGAACACCATCCCGCACTCTGGGTGCCAACGCTGTATTTCGCCGAAGGCCTGCCGTATTTCGTGGTGGCGACCATCGCCGGCCTGATGTACAAGAGCATGGGCATGGCCAACGACCAGATCGCGCTGTGGACCGGGATGCTGGGTTTCGTCTGGGTCTTCAAGCCGCTCTGGAGTCCGTTCCTGGAAGCCGCGCGCAGCAAGAAAGCTATCGTGCTGCTGTTTCAGTTTTTCGGCGGCGCCAGTCTCGGGCTGGTGGCGCTGGCGCTGCATTTGCCGAATTATTTCGCGGTCAGCATTGCCTTGCTGGGATTGGTGGCGATTGCTTCGGCAACCCATGACATCGCCGCCGACGGTCTGTATATCGCCAGCCTTAGTCCGACCCGGCAGGCAACTTACGCCGGCTGGCAGGGCGGGTTTTACAATGTCGCCCGATTTTTTTCGCTGGGCGGGCTGGTGGTGCTGGCTGGATATTTCGAGAAACGCATGGCGGTGGCGCAGGCTTGGAGTCTGATCTTCGGCATGCTGGCGTTGAGCATGCTGCTGCTGGCGATCTACCATTTCTGGGCCTTGCCGGCTGGCCGCAATGCGGCGCGTCCGGCGGGAGGGATGCGGGGTGTCTGGCTCACCCTGCGCGACGTGATCATCGATTTTTTCCAGAAGCCCGGCATCTGGCTGGCCATCGCATTCATCATCCTGTTTCGCGCCGGCGAAGGGCAGATCACTACTATCGGCCCTCTGTTTCTGCGGGCGGGGCGGGCTGAAGGCGGGCTGGGACTGGCGACGGCGGAAGTCGGCGCGGTGTACGGCACCCTGGCCACGGTCGCCTTCATATGCGGTAGTTTGCTGGGCGGTTATTTCACCGCCTGGCGTGGCTTGCGACGCAGTATGTTTTTCCTGATCCTGGCGATGAACCTGCCGAATCTGGCATATTTTTTCCTGAGCACAGCCATGCCGAGCAGCCTTGGTGTCATCGCGGCCGCCCTGAGCCTGGAAATGTTCGGCTATGGTTTCGGTTTCGTCGGACTGATCCTGTTCATCATGCAGGAAGTTGCGGTTGGCAAGTATCAGATGGCGCACTATGCGCTGGGTACCGGCATCATGCAGCTGGGCTACGTGCTGTTCAAGATGCTGAGCGGGACGATTCAGGGCGCGCTCGGTTACCAGCACTTTTTCCTGTGGGTGCTGGTTTCCGCGATCCCGGTTTTGCTGTTGTCGCGCATAGTGCCGATCGGCCGTCATGAGCAGGCCGCCGATGCGGCGGCACAGCCGGCTGCGATCTGAAGCGGTGATGAACTATTTTTTTCACGGCTTGTTACTGTCGGTGCTGGCAGCGGCGAATGCTGGGGCCGCTGCCGGTATTTTCTTTGACGACTTTCACTATGCCGATACCGCTGCGCTGATCAATGGCGGCTGGAAGATCCGCGACCAGCAAGGCCATCCGGGCATAGAACATGGACAATGGGGACCAGGCACTATCAGTCTGGTTGACGATCCGAACCTCAACGGCCAGCGCTTGCTGCGTTTGGAGGCGCGCACCGACGGCAAGCCAGAAGGCACCTTCCAGGCGCAGCTCTGCCATCAGCGCAAATATTTCGAAGGCACTTACGCCGCTCGCATACGCTTCACCGATGCACCGATACGAGGCCCTGGCGGCGATCTGGTAGTCGAAACGTTTTATACCGCCAGCCCCTTGAAGCACGATTTCGATCCGCAATACAGCGAACTGGATTGGGAATACCTGCCCAACGGCGGCTGGGGTAATCCGCACAGCAGGTTGTATAGCGTGTCCTGGCAAACGGTGCAGATGGAACCCTGGCAGGCGTTTAACCAGGTGCATGAAGAACCGCGCGCACTGGGCGGCTGGCATACCGTGATGATGCAAGTGGCAGCCGGCAAGATCCGCTATTTCCTGGACGGTGTGCAGCTGGATGAACACGGCGGCCGCAATTATCCGGCGCAGCCGATGGCGATCAATTTCAATTTGTGGTTCTCGCCCAGCGGTGTGCTGCCCGATACCAAAGCGGAGCGGCGCTACCAGCAGGATCTGGCTTGGGTGATACACGTCAAGGACCAGCTGTTGTCGCCGACGCAGGTTGATGCGACGGTGAATAGCTACCGGCGGGCGGGAGTGCACCAGATCGACAGCGTGGCGGCCATGACGCCGCCGTTGCCGTCCAATTGCGATTTTTAACGGTCTTAATCAAGCGAGAGACAGAATGAAACTGATGCGACTATCGATGTTGCTGGCGGCGCTGCTGCCCGGTATGGTTATGGCAGCGCCTGACAAAGCACCTGCCTACAAGGTGGTGGCTTACTACTTACCATCGCAACAGCGCCAATACTCCGCAGCAGATATCGACGCCAGCAAGATGACGCATCTGAATTACGCATTTGCGCTGATCAAGGATGGTGAAGTGGTCGCCGACCAGTCCTCTGGCACAGATCAAAGCGCGCGCGATTTTATTGTGCTGCGCGGATTGAAAAGCCTCAGTCCCAAGCTGAAAACTTTGATCTCGGTAGGCGGCTGGGCCGGCTCCAAAGAATTTTCAGACGTGGCGCTGACGCCGCAATCGCGCAAGAAATTTGCCGACAGCGCCTTGGCCTTCCTGCGCAAAAACGGTTTCGACGGCGTCGACATCGATTGGGAATTCCCGGTAGCCGGCGGTGACGCCGCCAATACCGTGCGGCCGGAAGACAAGCAGAACTACACGCTATTGCTGCAAGCGCTGCGCGAGCGTCTCGACAGCGCGGGAAAGCAGGAACATCGCAGCTATCTACTGACCGCTGCGGTCGGCAATAACCAAGGGTTTTTCCAGAATACCGAAATGGCCAAGGTCGCCGCGATTCTCGATTGGGTCAATATCATGACCTACGATTTCAGCGGATCATGGAGCAAATTTGCCGGGCACGTAGCGCCCTTGTACAACGACCCGGCGCTGGCGCGGCCCGACGCCAACCCCAAATTCAATGTCAGCAGCACGGTCGAGATGGCCTTGCAGGCTGGCGTTCCGGCTGCCAAGCTGGTGCTGGGCATGCCTTTCTACGGCTATAGTTGGCAACAATGCGGCGCACCGCAGCATGGACAGCATCAGGATTGCAACGGCAAAGGCCGCGGCAGCGTCGAACCGGGAGAACTGGATTTCGCCGACATCAGCGGCACGCTGGTCAATCGCAATGGTTTTACCCGTTATTGGAACGAGGCCGCCAAAGTGCCTTATCTGTTCAATCCGGATACAGGAGAATTTGTCAGCTATGACGATGTCGAGTCGCTGGATTACAAAATCAAGTATTTGAAGCAGATGGGATTAGGCGGCGCGATGTTCTGGCAGTTGTCTGCCGATCGCAACGCTGTGCTGCTGGATAAAGTGGCGGCGGAGCTGTTGCAACCCTAGCGCTCGTTTCAGCGCATTCCATGTGAAATTCACGCAAAAAACCTTACTCCAGATGCCAGCCACGCGCATATAAACAGGACTTTACGATCTCGTCGCGCTCGCTGGCATTGATATCGTATTGCGAATACGAGGGCGGCATATACATGCCGGGGTAGGTGGTGCAGTGGGTATCGCCCTTGTCATTTCTGCGGCAGTAGGTATTGCCTGGCGTTTCCATCCCAGGGTTGACCTGGCTCACCACCACAATCGGATAAACCCGCATCGCCTCTTGCTTGCAGGCGAATTCATCGGGATACAGCGCGGTTGCCGGTTTGTTCGGATTAACCCAGGTCGAGGCGCAGCCGGACAGCATGATGGCGGACAATACAGCGATACCTGAATACAGGTTTTTATTCATGGAAATCTTTTTCGGAATAGTCAAAGCGTGTTTGCTTGCTCAATAGTAGCATCCGAATTATTGAGAGTTTCATTATTCATGGCATCGCCACGGCAATAGTCATCTGGGGTCAGATACCGTCTTGAATAGCAAGCCCGTTGGTTAAATAATTTGGATCGAAGGGCTTGCCAGTACGGACCACCCCGTAAATAAGATGCGTCATTTTGTGCATGACGGCCCCGATG
>Ga0210409_10008612_pt1 | contig 10367 bp, 10 predicted proteins | sample IncBWH17MmetaG_FD_161649 | JGI IMG/M metagenome (GOLD analysis project Ga0210409, IMG submission 161649) | Forest soil microbial communities from Barre Woods Harvard Forest LTER site, Petersham, Massachusetts, United States - Inc-BW-H-17-M | ecosystem: Environmental > Terrestrial > Soil >...
CACCGAGAGCACAGAGGTCACAGAGAAGAACTACGCGATGGGGTGGCGGTAGTCGGCGGAGTAGCGGCCGGTGGCGTGGTGTTCTAGTTGGCGCTCGATGTCGGCGAGCATGCCGCTGGCTCCGAAACGGAAGAGGTCGGATTTTAGCCAACTGGGGCCTAGTTCGTCTTTCATCAGGGAGAGCCACTCGAGGGATTGTTTGGCGGTGCGAATGCCGCCGGCGGGTTTGAAGCCGACAGCGAAACCGGTTTGATTGGCGTATTCGCGGATGGCGCGAGTCATTACCAAGCCAACAGGAAGAGTGGCATTCACGGGCTCTTTGCCGGTGGAGGTTTTGATGAAGTCGGCGCCGGCCATCATGGCGACAACGCTGGCACGGGCGACGTTGCGCAGCGTGAGGAGATCGCCGGTGCCGAGGATGACTTTCATGTGCGCGGGGCCGCAAGCATGTTTGAAGGCGGAGATTTCGTCGTAGAGGGCTTGCCATTTTGCGGCGAAGACGTGGGCGCGGGTGATGACGACGTCGATTTCGTCGGCGCCGGCTTCGACGGAGCGGCGGATTTCTTGAACGCGCTCGGCGGGCGGAGAAAGGCCGGCAGGGAAGCCGGTGGAGACGGCGGCTAGGCGGATGCCGCTGCCTTCGAGTGCGCGGCGGGCGGTTTCGACAAAGACGTGGTAGACGCAGACGGCTGCGACTTTTATGTCGAGGGATTCGATGCCGAGTTTTGCGACGAGTTCGTGCTGGAGGGGTTGGCGGGCTTTGGCGCAGAGGCGGCGGACGCGCTCGTCGGTGTCGTCGCCGGAAAGCGTGGTTAGATCCATGCAGGAGATGGCGCGGAGAAGCCAGGCCGCTTGGTAATCTTTTTTTACCGTGCGGCGGGTGACGAGGGATTGGGCGCGGCGTTCGACGGCGCTGGTGTTGACGCGAACGTCTTCGATCCAGTCGAGATTTAGGGGGACGCCGCTGTTGGCTTGTAGCGCGCGGCCGCGTAGGTGGGCGAGGGCGGTGTCCGTGGGGGAAAGCGCGGCTTCTAGATTGCGATTGCCGATTTGCTGAGCGTTGCGAGGTCCGCTATTGATGGTGGACATGTTCAAATCTCTTCTGAGTGGGGGGTGGAGCGTTGACCCAAGCTCAATCTTATCACTTTTGCTGTGCAGTCGAGTGGCTCATGGTCGAAAGAGAAAAGAGATTTCTCTCTGCGCAAGCCGACACTTGCAGGAGCAAACGTAAAGAGAAAAAGCGTCGGCTTGCTCCGCTCGAAATGACAGTGGTGGGGGGATTAGGGCGTTTACAGACGGGTGCTGTGGAACTGCCATTCTCGTTCGAAATCAGCCCGATTTAAAAAAGACTTCTGTGTTCCCACTGCGGTTGTGGAAAGGGCTGCGTAGAGATTTGCGCGCGTGAGCGCTTCTTTTTCTTGCATGCCCTCGCCGAGAAAGACGGCGAAGCTGCCGATGAAAGCGTCGCCGGCGCCAGTTGTGTCGATGGCTTCCACTTTGAACGCGGGAATTAATTCGGTTCCTTCGGGTCCGGCGAGAAGTGCGCCGCGCTCGCCAAGAGTGAGGACGACGCGCTTCATTCCCTGACGCAGAAGAAAATTGGCGCACCTTGTGGCGTCTTCAAGTGAATGAACGGGCATGCCGGTGATGAGTTCCGCTTCGGTTTCGTTGGGGATGAAATACTCGGCGCCGGTTAGTTGCTGGAAGTCCACTGGTTGTGCGGGTGCGGGATTTACGATGCAGCGGATGCCTTCCGACTCGGCGAAGCGGACGGTGTGATACACGGTGCGGAGTGGGATTTCGAATTGCATCACGATGGTGTCGGCTTTACGCAGAAGCGGGGCGGCGGCATCGATGTCTTCGGGCGAGAGCGTGTCGTTTGCGCCTTTCACAACGATGATGCGATTTTGGCCGCCCGGCTCGACAAAGATGGGCGCGACGCCGCTGGAGACACCTTCCGCGATGCGCACGTGGCTGGCGTCGATGCCTTGCGACTGAAAATTTTTGATGGTGGCGGGGCCGAAGAGGTCGCTGCCGACTTTCGCGACCATGGCCACGGACGCGCCGCACAGTCGAGCGGCGACGGCTTGGTTCGCGCCTTTGCCGCCGAAGCCGAGGTCGAATTTTTTGCCGAAGATGGTTTCGCCTGGGCGCGGGAAGACGTCGTTGAATGTGGTGAGGTCCACGTTGGCACTGCCTACGACGGCGATGAAGGATTGCTTCGCCACGTTCGCTCCTGGAGTTCGCGCGCGAATTATATAGGAAGTTTGCGGCGAAACAGCAATATGTGAATGCTGGATTGCATTGCTGCCGCGAGACGAATTCGCGTGATTCTCCTTGACAGGTGGAACTGCGGTGAATATAAGCACGGGCGGTACTAAAACTCGCGCAACTCACGGCTGGGGACTTGCCGCGACATAACTTTTTTCAAAACTGAGTTGGACCGGAGCACAGACTGAAGTCTGTCCCACCGGAGTTCGCCCGCTAAGGAGCCGGAAGTTCATGTACACGCCGCATAGTTTGGAAATTGCGCTGTTTATGATGATTACGACGGCTATTTGCTGGGGCTCCTGGGCGAATACGTTCAAGGGAGTGAAGAACTACCGATTCGAGCTTTTTTATTGGGATTACGCGCTCGGTATTTTTCTGATTTCGGTTGTGCTGGCATTCACGATGGGGAGCACTTCGAATGATACGTCTAGCTTTCTGAATAACGTGCGAGCGGCGGATGGCTCGAACGTTGTTTATACGCTCATCGGGGGAGCGGTTTTTAATTTGGCCAATCTGTTGCTGGTGGCTGCGATTGATATGGCCGGGCTTGCGATCGCTTTTCCGGTTTCGATCGGCATCGCGCTGGTGGTGGGAGTCATCACGAGTTACCTGCAGCAGCCGAAGGGTAATGCGGGTTTGCTTGGGATTGGAGTGGCTTGCGCCGTTATCGCCGTGATTATGGATGGGAAGGCTTACGGGAGTCTTGCGAAGGTACCAAGTTCGACGTCGAAGAAAAGCATCACGACTTGCATCGTTTCGGGCGTGCTGATGGGGCTGTGGTCTCCGTTTGTTGCGCACGCGATGAGCCACGGAAAAACCTTGGGACCGTATAGCGTAAGCGTTTTTCTGACGCTCGGCGCGCTGCTGTCCTGCTTTATTTGGAACATTTACTTCATGAAGAAGCCGCTGGTCGGCGAACCGGTGAACTTCGGCGAATATTTTCGCGGGCCGGCTTCGGGCCACGTGCTCGGCTTGCTGGGCGGAGCGATTTGGGGAACGGGGACGGTGTTCAATTTGGTGGCGGCAAGTTTCACGGGAGTGGCCATTTCGTATGCCATCGGGCAATCGGCGCCGATGGTCGCGGCGTTATGGGGAGTGCTGGCGTGGAAGGAATTTCAGGGAGCGAAGCCTCAGGCCAAGACCTATCTGGCGCTGATGTTCCTTTTCTACTTGCTGGCTATTTTGCTTGTGGCAAAGGCCAACACAGCAACCTGACAAATTCCGTCCAATCCCTTGTAATATTGGGTAGATTGAGGATCATGCTGACCCTAGCCCAGTGTGAAAAAGCTATGACAATTTCGGAATCAATGGGGCGTCCCCCGCGGTGCTCAGAGGTTTTCTTGGGCTCGAAAATTCACCTGCATTTTCAGACGCTGTTACCCGGGCGACGAATTCCTGCGGCCTCAGAATCCTCTCCATTAGGCATTTTCTGTCCTGTTTTCAATGCTTTACGGGATGGGGCAGCCTTAAATTGGAGGCGATTTAGGAATACCTCTCAGTACCTGCAAAATAGGGCATTCGTACTCTTACGGGACGAGTGGTTTGGCCCTAGTTTTGTTACCATCATGCCGACAGGGGTGTAGGTGTGCAGCTTTTAGGCAAATACGAGATTATCGCCGAGATCGGCCGCGGAGCTATGGGCGCGGTCTACAAAGCCCGTGATCCGCTGATTGACCGTTTAGTTGCCCTAAAGACCATCACCGGTGGCCCCAGCGCACAATCGAATCTCCTGGACCGTTTTTATCAGGAAGCGCGTTCTGCGGGCGCTCTCCAACATCCCAACATCGTGACGATTTACGAATTGGGGCACGAGAAAAATACCCCGTTCATCGCCATGGAGTATCTCGAAGGGGAGAGCCTGGATCGGATCATCGAGCTGCGCCCGGTACTTCCTCTGTCCGTCAAGCTTGGATACATTGTGCGCGTTTGCGACGCGCTCGCGTATGCGCACCAGCACAACGTGGTGCATCGCGACGTCAAGCCGGCGAACATCATGGTCACCAAAGAAGGCGTCGTAAAAGTGGTGGACTTCGGCATCGCGCGGCTCACGGACATGTCGATGACACAGCCGAACATGATGATCGGGTCGCGCGCGTATATGTCGCCGCAATTGTACAAAGGCGAGAGGGCGGATGCGCGGTCCGACATTTGGGCTGTGGGCGTGTCACTCTACGAACTGCTGGCGTACAAGAGGCCCTTCACGGGTGACAGCGAAGCCGAGCTGATGTTCCACATCATCTATGAGAAGCCCGAAGATCTCATGGGGCAGTCGCCGGAGTGCACCGAAGAATTGGCGCAGATCGTCGGCAAAATGCTGGAGAAGAAGAGCGACGATCGCTTCCAGTCGATGGAGGACTTGCTCCACGCGATCGAGCCTATCTGGAAAGCCGCGCAGCAGGCCACCGTTTCGGGATTGCTCGCGGATTGCCAAGAGTTGGTGGTGGCGAAAGACTTGCAGCGCGCACATGCGCTCCTCCGCAAAGCCCTGCACATCGACGTAGGGAACTCACAAGCCAAGAGCATGTTGGAGAAAGTGTCCGTAGAGCTTCGGCGGTCAGAGATTCAACCGAGGCTGCAGGAACACTTGAGCCGCGGCGAAGGGTATTTGAAAGCGGGTCAACTGCGCGAGGCCAAAGCGGAAGCACAAGCGGCGCTGGGTCTCGATTCGAAGCATGAGCCTGCGCACAAACTGATGGCGGAAGTGGAAGCGGCAGTCGCGAAAGCGCAGCAGTTAGAACAGAAACTGAAGTTGACCAAGCAGCGATTGGCTGAAGGGGCATTGACCGAGGCGGCGGCGGCATTGGGACAGGCGGTTGAGCTAGACGAGTCCAACCTCCAGGTGCACGAGCTCAAGAAACAGATCGAAGAAGAGCGGGGTCGACGGGAAAAGCGAAAGAAGTTAGGCGAAATCCTGCACCGGGCGCGAACGCTTTGGACCGAACTAAATTATGACGAGTGCCTCACCGTCATAGCGGCAGCTTTGCAGGAATTTCCGAATGACCCGGAACTGAAAAAACTGCAGGAATCAGCGAGGACGGACCAGGCGGAACTGCAGAAACAGCGCCAGATGGCGGAAGTGCGCAGGCTGCTGGGGCAGCAGAATTTTGCCGAGGCGCGAAAAATATTGGATGTTTTGGTCGCAGAACACCCGCAGGACACGGCCGTAAAGAATCTGCAAAACCTGGCTTTGCAGGAAGAACAGGAACAGAAACGACAAAAACGGCTGGATTCGGAAGTGACAGCCCTGCGCGGCCTGCTGGGAGCAGGCAAGTTCAAGCAGGTGGTGGCCAAGGGTGAACCGCTCTTGCAGGAGTATCCGCAAGAGTACGAACTAAAAGAATTGGTGAATTACGCGCGCGGAGAAGTGGCGCAACAAGAACAGAAGCGGAAGGAAGAGGAGCGGGAAAAACAGATCCAAGGCTTCCTGATGTGCGAGCGCTACGGCGAGGCTCTGGACACCGCGCGGCTGGCGATTGAGGAATTCCCGAAGCAAGATGCTTTCCGCAAACTGGCTACAGAAGCGGAGGCCTTGAAGAAAGAGCAGGACGACCGCGAGAGAGCCCGCAACGAGATGCAGCGGCGAGTCCGCGAAATCAACAGCAAGATCAATCAAGACAAAATCACGGACGCCATCGATTTGGCCCAGCAGACCATGGAGTCCATGGGTCCGGACCCCAATGTGACGCAATTGCTGCAGGGCGCGGAAGAAAAGCGGAAAAAGAAGGATGAGGCAGAGAAGAAAGTCAGCGCGGTGCAAGCGCTGGTGAACAAGGGTGATCACGCCGGCGCCACGCAGATGTTCAACGAAGTGATGGCCACGCAGATATTTCAGGCCTCCGATCCGCGGATGCAAGAGCTTAAAGGAAAAATTACGAATCTTGCCAGCGGGCAACAACCGGCAGCGACGCAGATATATTCGGCTGCGAAGACAGTTGTGCAAAAGCCGGCGGGTACCGCGAAAAAGGACAAGCCTGCCGCTGCCAAGCCGGCGTCTCCGGCTAGTGATCGGACGCAGGTAAGCGAATCCGCGCAAAATATCCCCGCGGCGGGATTTTCCGCTACAAAAGTTATTGGTGCGGGAGAGAAGCCGGGGGCACGAAAAGATGGAGCGGTTCCAAAGCGCACGGATTCCGTAGGCAAAGAAACTGGCTCTCGAAGAACGGAAGCTCCTGCCCCTGATGCGACCGTGATTGCAGGCCCTGCTGTGCGGCAGGCCGTTGGAGCGACTGGCGTGCCAGCGGAGCCGCGCCCGAGTGGGAGCGTGGCGGCGGCTGCGCCGCGAGTTACTGCGCCTAAGCCCAAACCTGCCGGCGATGTTATGGCGCAAGTTCTGCCGATTTTGCGGCGGCCGCCTGTGCTCGCAGGTATCGGCCTGGTGGTGGCACTGCTTCTCGCCGTGGCGCTTTGGCCGCACAAGACAAGCGGGGGAACTCCGTCGGACAGTGATTTGAAGTTGAAGCAGCAAGCCGCAGAGCTTTGGCAGAACCGGCAGTTTGATCAGTCCGAACAGATTTGGCAGGGGCTCGCCAAAAACAAGGGCCCGCTGCAGAACGAAGCTGCGCAGCAGGTTAGTCAGATTGATCAGAAGCGAGCGGATGAACAAAAACGATTTGACGACGCCGAGGTTTTGCTGAAGGACAAGAAAGACTATGCCGGTGCTCAGCAAGCTTTTCAGGACGTGATTCAGATGAATCTGTGGCACTTCGACGACGCCACGCGGGAATTGGAAACAGCGAAAACGGGTTTGAGCGCGACCGACGTCCATAAGCAAGAGCAGGATCACTTTGATCAGGGCATGACGCTCTATCAGGCCAAAGATTTTGAAAAGGCTCGCAAGGAATTTCGCGCGGTTGTTGATCTAAACGTCGCCGGCTCTACCCTTAAGCCGCAGGCGGAAAACTACCTGGGCAAAATACGCCAGTCAGGGAACGACCAGAAGGCCTACGACACCGCCATGCAGGATGTGAAAGACGAAGACTGGGCTGGAGCGAAGGATCAGTTTCAAGAGGTGATAAACCGCAAGGGAGCTCAGAGCGCGGATGCGAAGAAGCAGATGCCGGGGGTTGATAAGGCTCTGCAAACTGTGAACAGCTTTGAAGAGGCCATGAAGGCGAGCTCATTCCGCGCTGCAAAAGCCCAGGCGGATTCCGCGCAACAATGGACCAAGACTCACGACAAACTTCTGAAAGAATTGCACGGTGCCGAGCAGCAGCAGTTCGACCAGATTAAGAACAACGCGCAAGCCGCCGAAGCAAAGGGCGAAACCGCTGCCATCCAGCGTGTGCAAGATGAGCTGCATGGATTTGAGGGGCGCGCCGAAGAGCCATCGCTGCTCGCAGCGAGCCAAGATCTCGAGAAGCGAATGAATGCCGCCTATTCGATTGCGATGAGTAAGAATGGCGATAAGGCGGCCTTTGATGCCGCGGTGCTGCATTTTGAGCAGGCGAAACAGAAAAAGGACACCGATCTATTAGCGCACGGCGTGATGCAGGAATTTCAAAAAATAGCGAGTGGCGCAGGGATCTACAAAGAGAATGCATCGCTTTACGTTAAGACGACGATTCCCAATGAGATTCAAGCACTGACGCAGACTTCTGGAAAGGTTCCTCTGCAGGCTATCTTTTGCGGTCCTGGCCGGGGTGCCCCGGAAGCCCCATCCGTGGCGGGCTCCGTCACTTGCGCACAATTGGATGCGAATCCGCCTCTGCAATGGGTGGGGATTCCCATGGTGGATTTCCCTGACGTTGCCAACAAGCCTGGCAAGCTGCCTTACACGCTAACCGTCATGGTTACTGTCGATTCGAATGGAAGCGTGAAGATCGATAAAGAGGGCGACGCTGATAAGGATTTCTTCAAGAAAGTAAAAGATGCTTCGAAACACTGGAAGACGACCGCACCCAGGGCCGCCGGAAAACCAGTAAGCGTCCGCTTTCCGCTTACAATTACGTTTCAGCGCTAATATCCTGGCCGCAGTGAGCATTTTCTACCACGAGCGGCACAGGATCCTCACGCGACACTCCCTTTATCGCTATGAAATACGTCGATAGCGAGCGCCTGGAAAAAAACATCGTGCGGCTAACGCGCGACTTCCAGGGCAGTGCCGCTGTTCAGGCTTAGATCGAGCCGACAATGCCGCCGCGCGTGAGTGGCGCCGACGAAAGCATAGCCGTTGATGTTCGCCACTCGACCAAGGATGGCAGGGAACTGGTCTACCGCCGGATCTATGCGCGAAGTGGAGCTTCGGTAGGCGTTTTGACCGTGACGACGCTCGCGGCCGACCTTCCTCAAGTCTTGCTGAGCCTGCAGTCGCTTCTCGAAGGGGCCGCTTTCCGATCAACGGTCAATAACTGACACCGGAAGTAAACAGAGGTTTGACTCACTTCGAAGATAAACAATGATCCGACGCGCGAAAAAGTGTCTCTTGATAAGGCCTTCGTTCTAATCGAAGGGCACCCGAGAAAAAAGACAAAATCATAACCGCTTTGGGCGAGTTAGGGATGTTCCATGGGCCATAGGCCGATGGTTTTCGCTATTCGCTCATGTTCCAAACGTATAGAAAGTTGGCGTCGGTTGCGGTTGCAACCTTGCGACCCGCCTTGCGAGTAGCGCGATTCAGGGCAGAACGAACTTTTTCTTTTGATTCCACCAACTCCGCCAGAGGGACTTTAATGGCTGCGCCAGTTTTCAACGCATCAAGATCCTTAAGGATGATCGTAACAATCGATTTGTGCTTTCCATTGCGGCCTTGCGGCACGTCGGATTGCACCATGGTCTTGAAATGCATCGGAGCCTTTTTACTTTGAGACATGGCCACGTCGTCCTCCAAGAAAAAATAACGCTAAACAAGCGTAACGTTATCGTATCTCATCGTAACAAGTCCTGCAAGTAACAAATACGAGCCGTAAAAGCGCAAGCTGGGGGGCGAATACGGTACGAGAGCGCTTCGGTTCGTTTTGCTAACCGAGCGCATTCGGGTGGATTAAGTGAAAGGACGGTGCTCAAAAAAGTTTTAAAGATGTGACCCGTACGAATTGCGGGCTGTTAGTTTTTAGTGGTTTGAAGGAGCGATTGTGACCCCTAAAAGAAAAACACATTTCGAGCAGGTACCGCTGGAAGCGATCAAAAAGGTTGTTGAAGAAAACGCGCTGCAGGAAAAAACAAATACCGGCGAAGAGGTCCGGGGAACCAAGACAAAGGATACGGAAGCTGACGTCTTGGAGGCAATGACGGCCAACGGGTGGAGTGAAAGAGGATGAGTACGCCGTTTGACATTTTCCAATTAGACCGAGCAGGTGTGCGGTGGCTAGAATCAGCGGAAAGTCTCGATTATGCCAAAAGACGGATCCACGAATTAGCCGTGAGTTCCCCGGGGGACCAAAAGACGGGAACTAAGGTTGTGATCAAGCCAGAACGGGTGGACGCAGAATGACTCACCCGCTTGCCTCGGCATTGTCTTTCCTTGGTATGTGCCGAACATCCTTTTTCACTCAAAAGCGATATGCAACGAGCCCTTGAGTTGCGATTGTTCAAGCGCTTGTACATAACGAGATAAAAGCTGCGGAGGTTGAGATGTCTGAGTTAGGTTCGAATCCAATCGAACGGAAAGCACATGTCAGCATGTTGATTGAGTGTCCGCGGTGTGGTCAGAAGATGATTCTGCACGTTGGTTTGATAGGTGACCCCAAGGACAATTCGGTTGAATGTATTGGATGTCACAACAAGCTTGTTCCATTGGTGCCGGGCCCCATCACCGGTGGGCCGTTTGCAGATTAAACTATAAAGCTTGCCGGGGTCGGGATCGTGGCCGCAATGGCCAAAGATGAAGGGAGTCTTGCTAGCGGTTTGCCATTCCCCTAAGCGTAAGCAAAAAGAGATTGCAGCTTTCTCGTCCGTCTTGCCCAAGAGACGGCGCTCAATTGGTCGCCTGTCAGCAGGCGGGTAATTCCATCAAGGTGAAGAAAATGCGAGCCACGCCCGGCGGAGATGACACTAGAAGTTATCTCATAAACACTTTCAACGCACAGAGCGGTTGAAACTTATGGCCAATGGCGTAAATCAAGGACATGGACCTCACCGACGCCCAGTGGGCGGCGCTC
>Ga0210409_10008613_pt1 | contig 10366 bp, 4 predicted proteins | sample IncBWH17MmetaG_FD_161649 | JGI IMG/M metagenome (GOLD analysis project Ga0210409, IMG submission 161649) | Forest soil microbial communities from Barre Woods Harvard Forest LTER site, Petersham, Massachusetts, United States - Inc-BW-H-17-M | ecosystem: Environmental > Terrestrial > Soil >...
TGCTGGTTGACGTCGACCACTCGATGAAGGTGATGCGCGAGGAGACCTTCGGCCCGGTGGTCGGGGTGATGAGGGCGCGCGACGCCGAGGAGGCGCTGCGGCTGGCCAACGACAGCCGCTACGGGCTCTCGGGCTCGGTCTTCGGCGAGAAGGAGCGGGCCGAGCGGGTCGCGCGGAGGGTCGAGTGCGGCGCCGTCAACGTCAACGACGTGCTCGTCAACTACCTCGCCTCCGACGTGCCGATGGGCGGCTGGAAGGAGTCGGGAATCGGCTACCGCCACGGCGAACCGGGGATCAAGAAGTACTGCCGCACCGAGTCGGTCGTGATCACCCGCTTCGGCGGCAGGCGCGAGCCGACCTGGTACCCCTACACCAGGGCGCGCCGCGGCCTGGTGGGGCGGATCGCCCAGGCGTTCAACGCGCGCGACATCAAGCGCCGTTTGGGCTTGCGCGGCTAGTCCGCTACCTTTCATCGACCATCAAGAGCGGTCGAGGGGCCCGGCCCACAGACACCGCAGCAACCGGCCAAGATCTCCGGATCGAGGCGAGGTGCTACAGCCGGGGTCGATGGAGGTGACAGGCTTAAACCAATGGCAGGTCGTGATTTCCTAGCCGCAACGCGGGAGCGCGTCGTCGTCTTCGACGGCGGCATGGGCGCGACCCTGGAGCAGTTCGACCTGACGCAGGAGGACTACGGCGGGCTGGCGGGCAAGTGCCATGAGGCGCTGGTGCTGAACCGTCCCGACGTGATCGAGGGTGTCCACGCCTCGATGCTCGACGCCGGCGCCGAGGTGGTCGAGACCGACACCTTCCAGGGCTCGCGGCTGAAGCTCGAAGAGTGGGGGCTGGGCGAGCACACGCTCGAGATCAACACGAAGGCGGCCGAAATCGCCCGCAGGGCGGCGGGCGTGGAGCGCTTCGTGGCCGGCTCGATCGGGCCGACCGGGTTCCTGCCCGCCTCCACCGACCCGACCCTCGGCGACATCTCCTTCGCCAAGCTGGCCGAGGTATTCGCCGAACAGGCGACCGGCCTGGTGCAAGGCGGCGCCGACCTGATCATCGTCGAGACGGCGCAGGACATCCTCGAGGTGAAGGCGGCGATCTTCGGCGCCCGCGAGGCGTTCGCCAAGACGGGCCGCACGCTGCCGATCCAGGCCAGCGTCTCCCTCCTCCCCCAGGGCGGCAAGATGCTGCTCGGCACCGACATCCGGGCGGTGCTGACGACGCTGACCGCGCTCGACGTCGACGTGGTCGGGCTCAACTGCTCGACCGGGCCCGAGGACATGCGCGACGCGATCCGCTTCCTGGGCGAGACCAGCCCGTTGCCGGTCCATTGCATCCCCAACGCCGGCCTGCCGCTGCAGGGCCCCGACGGCGAGACGATCTTCCCCGAGAAGCCCGAGCCGCTGGCCGCGACCCTGGGCGAGTTCGTCGAGCGCTATGGCGTCGGCATCGTCGGCGGCTGCTGCGGCACCACGCCCGAGCACATCGCCGCGATCCGGGAGAGGGTCGACGGCCGTGTCCCCGGCGAGCGCCCGGCGCCGGGCCCGATCGAGGTCTCCTCGATGATGATCTCCACGCCGCTGGTCCAGGAGCCGCGCCCGACCCTGGTGGGAGAGCGCGTCAACTCGCAGGGCTCGCGCAAGGCGAAGGAGCTGCTGCTCGCCGACGACTACGACGGCCTCGTCCAGGTCGCCGAGGACCAGGTCAACGGCGGCGCCCATGTGCTCGACGTCTGCGTGGCGTTGACCGAGCGCTCCGACGAGGACGAGCAGATGGCGGCCGTCGTCAAGCGGATCTCCCTGACCCAGCCGGCGCCGATCCAGGTCGACTCGACCGAGCCGGAGGTGATCCGCGCCGCGCTGGAGCAGATCCCCGGACGGGCGATCGTCAACTCGATCAACCTCGAGGCCGGCCGCGACAAGGCCGACGTCGTCGCGCCGCTGGCCAAGGCGCACGGCGCCGCGCTGATCGCGCTGACCATCGACGAGGTCGGGATGGCGAAGACCGCCGAGCGCAAGGTGGAGATCGCGAAGCGACTCCGCGACATCGCCTGCGGCGAGCATGGCCTCGACCCCGAGGCGCTGATCTTCGACGCGCTCACCTTCACCCTGACCACCGGCGAGGCGGAGTGGAAGCCCTCGGCTGTCGAGACGATCGAGGGGATCCGCCGGATCAAGGCCGAGATCCCCGGGGTGAAGACCTCGCTCGGCGTCTCCAACGTCTCCTTCGGCCTCTCGCCGCGCCCGCGCGCCGTCCTCAACTCGGTCTTCCTCCACCACTGCGTGGAGGCCGGGCTCGACCTGGCGATGGTCAACCCCAACCACATCACGCCGTACAGCGAGATCCCCGACGAGGAGCGCGAGCTGACCGACGACCTCGTCTTCAACCGGCGAGAGGACGCGCTGGAGCGCTTCATCGCCCACTTCGAGTCGAAGGGCGAGGAGGAGGCAGACGAGGCCGCCGACCCGACCGAGGGCATGGAGCCCGAGGAGGCCCTGCACTGGCACATCCTGCGCCGCAAGAAGGACGGGGTCGAGGATTGGATCGACCGCTCGGTCGAGAAGATCGGCGCCGTCCCGACCCTGAACGAGGTGCTGCTGCCGGCGATGAAGGAGGTCGGCGACAAGTTCGGCGCCGGAGAGCTGATCCTGCCCTTCGTCCTGCAGTCGGCCGAAGTGATGAAGCGCGCGGTCGCCCAGCTCGAGAACTACCTCGACCGCATCGACGGGCACACCAAGGGCAAGGTGGTGATCGCGACCGTCTTCGGCGACGTCCACGACATCGGCAAGTCGCTGGTCAACACGATCCTCACCAACAACGGCTACACCGTGATCGACCTAGGCAAGCAGGTCCCCGTCGACACGATCATCGAGGCCGCGGTCGAGAACGAGGCCGACGCGATCGGCCTCTCCGCCCTGCTCGTCTCCACCTCGAAGCAGATGCCCGCCTGCATCCAGGAGCTGCACCAGCGCGGCCTCGAGTTCCCGGTGCTGATCGGCGGCGCCGCGATCAACCGCGACTTCGGCCGCCGCACCCTCTATCCGAAGGGCAAGGAGTCCGACGAGGTCTACGAGCCGGGCGTCTTCTACTGCAAGGACGCTTTCCAGGGCCTCGACACGATGGACGCCCTGATCGACGAGCCGGCGCGCGAGGCGCTGGTCGAGCGGATCCACGCCGAGGCCAAGCAGCTGCGCGAGAAGCCGGTCGTGGTCGACGACTCGCCGCCGACCACGGACGACAGCGTCCGCTCGGCCGCCCGCACCGACACGCCGATCCCCGAGCCGCCCTTCTGGGGCGTGCGCGAGGTCCCGGTCGACCTCGACGAGGTCTTTCCCTACCTCGACCGCCACGTCCTCTTCAAGCTGCACTGGGGTGGGCGCGGGGTCAAGGGCGAGGCCTGGCGCGAGCTGGTCGAGGGAACCGGCGAGGAGGAGGGCTTCGCGCCGCGGCTGGAGCGGATGTGGCGCGAGCAGGACTACCTCAATCCCCGGGTGCGGCTCGGTTACTTTCCCTGCAACGCCGACGGCAACGAGCTGGTCGTCTTCGACCCCGAGGACCCCGAGCGCGAGCTGGAGCGCCTCGTCTTCCCGCGCCAGCCCAAGCACGACCGCATCTGCCTCGCCGACTTCTTCCGGCCGATCGATTCCGGCGAGCGCGACGTCGTCGCCCTGCAGGGAGTCACCGTCGGGCCCGAGGTGACCGAGCTGATCGAGCGCCTGGAGCGCGAGGGCGAGTTCGCCGAGCAGCTCTTCGTGCACGGCCTCGGGGTCCAGTCCGCCGAGGGACTGGCCGAGTGGCTGCACGCCGACGCGCGGCGCGAGCTGGGCATCGACCTGGACCAGGGCCGCCGCTATTCCTGGGGCTACCCGGCCTGCCCGGACCAGTCCGAGCACGAGAAGGTCTGGCGCCTGCTCGACCTGGAAGAGATCGGCATGACCCTCTCGGGCGGCTACGCCGTGATGCCCGAGCAGTCGACGGTCGCGATCGTCGCCCACCATCCCCAGGCCGTCTACTTCGGCATGAAGTCCGGCTTCATCCCCGAGGACAAGGCCCCCGACGAATTGATCGCCGGCACCGATCGCGGCGGCGAACTCCCACCCGAGGGCGAGCCGGTGGAAGCGGTCAGCAGCTAGTCAGACGCCGATGCGCTCGCCGGTGTCGCGCTGCGAAGAAGGGTGGGGCTTGAGGCGAACTGGGGCGGCTGAGAGAGTTTGGACTCTCAGGTCGCTCCAGGTTAGGCCCTCGCGGACCAGAGCGGGCAGGCCGAGCATCACTGCTGTGGCGATCTCGACCGCCTGGAGGATGACGCCGTAGGCGAGGGCGTCGGCGGTGCCTATTCCGAAGCCGCTGTGCAGGACGCTGATCACCGCCAGCTGGAAGACGCCGATGTTCGACGGGGTCGCCGGCACGACTGCGGTTACGTTGACCGCGAAGAGGACCGCGGCGGCGGCGCCTATGCCGGCCTGGCCGTTGAGGCCGAGCGCGTAGAGGAGAGCCCAGCAGGCGGTGAGCTGGATCGCCCAGGCGCCGAGCTGGGCGACCGAGGCGGCGATGCCACGGCGCGGCTCGCGGAAGATGGCGAGCCCCGCCCGCACCTGGACCAGCGCCCCGTGCAGCGCAGCGCCGACACGGGCTAGGCGACCGTTGCCGTTGCGGCGCATCAGCGCCGGGGCGAAGAGCACGACGACGAGCAGCAGCAACGGCACGAAGCTGAAGGCGAAAAGCTTCTGGGTACTGGAATGGAAGAGCGGCGTGCTCGAGACGATGATCACGCCGAGCATGACCAGCGCCACCAGGTTGAGCACGGTCTGGGAGACCACCGTCCCGAGCAGGACCGGGAACGTCTCCCGCATCCGCCCGGTGCGGCGGGCCAGCGACATCGCGCGCGCCGGCTCGCCGAGGCGGGCCGGCAGCGTCGCCGACATCAGCACGCCGATCATCGTCGCCGCGGTGACGTCGCGGCGACGGACCTGGCGGTTGGGCAGCGCCGCCCGCACGATCCAGTACCAAGAGGCGGCGCGGAAGAAGAGCGAGAGCGCCATCAGCCCGCAGGCGACCAGCACCAAGGTGAGGTTGGAGCGGACGATGCTTTCGACCACGCTGTCGACGCCGATCTTCTGCGCCGCCAGAGCGGTCAGCCCGATCCCGAGCGTCCCGGCCACACCCAGCCCGACACGGCGCGCCACACGGCGGCGACGGCTGCCGCGCTGCACCGGCGCGGGATCGAGCGAGGGCAGGCGCCGCGGGCGGCGGCGCGGCCCGCCGTCGGCAGGCTGAATGCCGGCCCAGCGCGCGGCGCGCTGGGCCGCGCCGGCGGGCTCGGGCATCTCGATCGCCCTCTCGTAGACCTCTGTGACCCGGTCGGCCACCCGCGGCCAGGCGTAGCGCTGGGCACTCCGCCGCGCCGCTTCGCCCATCTCCCGCAGGCGCTCGGGCTCGTGGTGGACGCGTTGCAGCTCCTCGGCGAGACGCTGGGGATCGGCAGGCGGGACAAGGACCCCGTCGACACCGTCGGTGACGACGTCGCTGTAGCCGGCGATCGCGGAGGCGATCACCGGCGTCCCTGCGGCGAAGGCCTCGGTCAGGACCATGCCGAAGCTCTCGCCCGAGAGCGACGGCGCGCAGAGCACGTCGGCCGCGTGCAGCGAGCGCCACAGAGCCTCGCCCGAGACCCGCCCGGGGACGTCGATCCAGCGCATCAGCTCGGGGTCGGCGAGGTAGCGGAGCACGTCCTCGCGCTCGGCGCCGATCACGGTGAGGCGGCAGGGGACGTGCTCGACCAGGGCGCCGAACGCGGTCAGCAGGACCGGCAGCCCCTTGCGCTCCTCCGGGCGACCGACGAACAGCACCCGCAGCTCGCCCGCGACCGGCTTGGGGCCGGACGGAGTCCCCTCGAGGTCGACGCCGTTGGGAACGATCTCGTAGTTGCCGCCGTACCAGCGGCGACCGGTCCAGGCTGCCGCCTCGGAGACGGCGATCCGGGCCGAGAGGCGGTTGAAGACCCGGCGGGCGCCGAGCGCGGAGGCGATGTGGTTGGGGAGCGCCTTGGTCGAGTAGGCGTGGAAGGTCCCAACCACCGGCGTACGGGCGCCGAGCGTCGCGTTCCAGCCCACCAGTGGCACCACCGGCTCGTGGACGTGGATCACGTCGAAGTCGCCCTGGCGAACCTCGCGGCGAGGCGCCACCACACCCCCGGCCGGGAAGGGAGCGAGGTTGGAGATCGCGCCGTTGGAGGCGATCCCGATCGAGCGGCCGAGGGGAATGAAATAGTCGGGCGCCTCGCGCGGCTCGGCGTGCGCCCGGTGGGTCATGCGGCTGAGCCGGCCCGGGGGGTCGAAGGGGGCAAGCACGCGGACGTGGTGGCCACGGCCGAGGAACTCCTCGGCAAGCGCCTCCACATGCCGGTTCACGCCGCCCTGGTACGTCCAGGAATATGGCGAGACGAGAGCGATTCGCACGAAGTGTTAAGGGTAGTTGATCGTGTGGGTCTCTCCCGGTCGCGAGCTTTCGGCCCAGGCGTATCCCGCGAAGACCAGCAGGTAGGCGGCGCCGATCTCCAGCAGGAGGGCTCCCGAGTCGTTGGCGAGAGTGCCCACCGCGGTCGTCGCGAGCGCCCCGATCAACCCGGCGCGCATCGCCGGTATGCCCCGCAACCAGGCGCCGAGCCGATCGCGGCGGGCGACGGCGAGGACAGCGAGAGCCACGATCAGCGGCATGAAGACGAAGACGATCGGGCGGATGAAGCTGTGGGCGGAGAGCTGGAGGCGGCGCTGGGCGATCTGGGCGAGGTCGCTGAAGCCGCCGGCGTCGAGGATCGAGCGGGTGAAGTGCGCGTTGGCGCCGGAGACGAGATCGGCGAGCGCCAGCAGAGCCACGGCGACGAACGGCGACGCGACGACGAGCAGCGCCGTGCGCCGGCGGCGGGCGGCGATCGCCGCGGCGGCCACCGCCACTCCGACCGGGAAGACGATCGCCGCCCCCACGTCGGCGCCGAACTGCCCAGCCGCGAAGACGGCGGTAAGGGGCAGGCCGACGGCGAGGAACGCAACGGCGCAGCCCCGGGGCGAGAGCCGGGGCGCGAACCCGCTCAGCCCCGCCCCGGTCCCCGCGACGATCAACACCGCCAGCAACGCCTCCAGCTCGTTCCCGATTCCATAGAACCGAACCCCAAGCCCCGGGTTGGGGCCCAGCAGCGAGAGCGAGGTGAGAGGCGAGCCGGCGATGACGTCTACCGTGCAGGCGAGAACGGTCAGCCCGGAGGCCACCGCGAGTGCTCGGTAATCGCCAAATACCACCAGCGTCAGCGCGGCAAACAGTGGCGCCCCGAACATCACCAACAGCTGTTCAGCAGTCTGGCTCGGCTCCAACGCCGCACCGCCGAGCAGCAGCAACGGCAAGTAGATGACGCCGAGCCCAACGAGGCGAATGCCCAACCGCGCGGCCCGGCCCCGAGTCACGGCGATCGCCAGCCCGAGGGCAATCAGCCAGACAGCGAGGCTGGCCCCGATCACCGGCCCCCGCCGTTCGGAGATCGTCGCCAGCCGGTCTCCCAGCGAGGCCACCGCATCGGCATCGACCGACCCTTCAGCGCGAATCGGCTGTCCCGACATCTGCGAAGGGATGGCAACGCCGAGGCGCCGCAGGATCGTCGGAGCAACGTCGGTCGAGAGCACGTACCCGTCCAACCGAGTGCTGTCCGAGGTCAGGTCCCCGTCAAACCCCCGCCCCGCGATCCCGATCGCCAGCGCCCCGTTCTTCGCCGGCGGCGGCTTCTCGATAGCGATCAAGAGATCGTCCCTGCGCAGGCCTCTGACTAGCGATGGGAGCTGCTGCAAGGTCGAACTCCGAACTGCAACGGTCTTGGGGGGACGCGGGTGGGGGGTTCCGCTTAACTTTTTCGGTGGGACGTGGTCGGCTGACCGCGAATGAATTGCCGAAAAAGTGCAAGACGCTCCACCCCCCACCCGCGTCCCAACGCCTGCCGCATCCAGGGTCGAGGCCAACAGGCCCGAAACGATTCCGGCGGGAGCCGATTCCGCCCGATTCACAACAGCTCTCCACCATCCGGGTGAGCACTCCCGCTTGGAACTCGGAAGCGCAGAGCTGTAGAGCGAATCGAACACCCGGTTCCCCTGCGTGATGTCCAGATATGTCTGCGCCGCTGGAACCTGGCCAAGCCCAGCGCTGAGAAGTCCCGGCGCGATGCCATGAACCCTCGCAAGCTGCTTCACCCCGGTCCCCCTGGGCAGGAGAGCAAGAGTCACGATCGAGTGCGGGACTTGGGTGGGGGGTGGAGCGTCTTGCACTTTTTCGGCGGCAGAATCGCGGCCAGCCGCAAACGCCCCATCGAAAAAGTTAAGCGGAACCCCCCACCCAAGTCCCGCCCCGACCACCAGAGCAACGATCGCTATCTTCAGCCCTATGGCCGACCGCACTTTCGCCAAGTTCACGTTCTTCAAGATCGACCCCGCCTGGCGCCGTCGAGACGCCGAGCTCCGAGCAACGGACAAGCAAGAGTTTCTCGCGGCATGCGAGGACTTCGCCCTCGACCGCTCGCTGCGCGCCTACTCAACCATAGGCACCCGAGGCGACGTCGACCTCCTCGTCCTCAGCCAGAGCCCCAACCTCGACGATCTCCACACCTTCCACGTCGTGCTCGGCCAGAGCGGGCTGGCGAAATGGGCCGAGACGCCGCACTCCTTCCTCTCGATGACCAAGCGCTCGCCCTACTCCGAGGAGCAGGCGCGCCCCGAGATCTGCGTCTCCGACCGCAGGTACCTCTTCCTCTACCCGATGGTCAAGCAGCGCCGCTGGTACGGGCTGCCGCCGGAGGAGCGCGGTCGGATCATGAAAAGCCACATCGAGGTCGGCCGCCGCTACCCCGAGATCACGATCAACACCACCTACTCCTTCGGCCTCGACGACCAGGAGTTCGTCGTCTGCTTCGAGGGCGACGACCCGGGCATGTTCCTCGACCTGGTCAGCGAGCTGCGCCCGACCGAGTCGAGCGAGTACACCGAGCGCGAGACCCCGATCTTCACCTGCGTGGCGATGTCGGTGCGCAGGGCGCTGGACGCGCTCGACGGCACGGCTAGCGTCGCCTCCGAGGCGCCCGCCCTCGGCTGAGGCCGCGGCCCGCTTTCCCTATCCTTCCGCGTCCAATGACCCAGATCGGGACCCCCGAGAATCCGCTTCGCGTCGCCATCGTCGGCGCCGGCCCGTCCGGCTTCTACGCCGCCGAGCACATCCTCAAAGGCGAGGACGTTCACGCCCAGGTCGACCTCTTCGACCGCCTCCCTACCCCCTTCGGCCTGGTCCGCGGCGGCGTCGCGCCCGACCACCCGAAGATCAAGTCGGTGATCCGCGTCTATGAGAAAACCGCGGCGCGCGAGGGCTTCCGCTTCTTCGGCAACGTCAAGGTCGGCCACGACGTCGAGGTCACCGACCTCGAGCGCCTCTACCACGCGATCGTCTTCACGGTCGGCTGCGAGACCGACCGCCGGCTCGGGATCCCGGGCGAGGACCTGCCCGGGAGCCACGCCGCCACCTCCTTCGTCGGCTGGTACAACGCCCACCCCGACTACGCCAAGGAGGAGTTCGACCTCTCCTGCGAGCGGGCGGTGGTGATCGGCAACGGCAACGTGGCGATGGACGTCGCCCGGATGCTGGCCCTGACCGACCGCGAGCTGCGCCAGACCGACACCGCCGACCACGCGATCGAGGTGCTCGACCGCAAGAAGATCCGCGAGATCGTCGTGCTTGGCCGCCGCGGCCCGGCCCAGGCGGCCTTCACCAACCCCGAGATCAAGGAGCTGGGCGAGATGGAGGGCGCCGACGTCGTCGTCGACCCGGCCGAGGTCGAGCTGGACGCGGCCAGCCAGGCCTACCTCGAGTCCGAGGAGGCCGACAAGACGACCCGCGTCAACGTCGAGATCCTGACCGAGTTCGCGGGGCGCGAGCCGAGCGGCAAGGACAAGCGGATCGTCCTGCGCTTCCTCGCTTCCCCGGTCGAGATCCAGGGCGACGGCAGGGTCGAGAAGATCGTGATCGGCCGCAACGAGCTGGTCGAGGAGGGCGGCACGCTGCGGGCCAGGGACACCGGTGAGCGGGAGGAGCTGGAGTGCGGCCTGGTGCTGCGCTCGGTCGGCTACACCGGCATACCGATCGAGGGCGTCCCCTTCGACGAGAGGCGCGGGCTGATCCTCAACGAGGGCGGCCGCGTGCTCGACTCCCACGACTCCGGCCACAAGGTTGGCCACTACACCGCCGGCTGGATCAAGCGCGGCCCCTCCGGCGTGATCGGCACCAACAAGAAAGACGCGCTGGAGACGGTCACCCACCTGCTCGCCGACGTCGCCTCCCA
>Ga0210409_10008614_pt1 | contig 10363 bp, 12 predicted proteins | sample IncBWH17MmetaG_FD_161649 | JGI IMG/M metagenome (GOLD analysis project Ga0210409, IMG submission 161649) | Forest soil microbial communities from Barre Woods Harvard Forest LTER site, Petersham, Massachusetts, United States - Inc-BW-H-17-M | ecosystem: Environmental > Terrestrial > Soil >...
CGATCAAAGACGAGGACGGAGCTTTATGGCTTTACTCTCGATGCGGCATTGTGAAAATTGACCGGTCTGCACTCGACCGGTGGCGTCAACAAAGTGACATCAAACTGACAGTTGAGGTATTCGACAAATTTGATGGTGCACACCCGCATGGTATCGAACACGCTAATCAGCCCAACGTGTCCAAAACATCGGATGGGAGGCTTTGGTTCATCAACATGGTTTCTGCACAAGTAATCGATCCCAAACAAACTTACAGGAACCCCCTTCCGCCACCAATTCACATAGAAAAGGTGATTGCCGACCATAAGGATTACGCATTTGACGATAAGGCTAGTCTCCCTGCATTGACCCGCGACGTTGAGATCGACTACACGGCGCTGAGCCTAGCCGTACCGCAAAAGGTGCATTTCCGTTACGAGTTGGAGGGCCATGACGAAGCGTGGCAGGAAGCGGGAACAAGACGGCAAGCGTTCTATACCAATCTTTCTCCCGGCAAGCACCGCTTCCGTGTAATGGCGTGCAACAACAGTGGTGTGTGGAACGAGGCTGGAACATTCCTGGATATTTCCATCGCCCCGGCCTACTACCAGACCACCTGGTTCCGTACTCTGTGCGTGACAGCTTTCCTGGGAGTGCTTTGGCTTCTGTATCAAATCCGTATCCAGCAGGTGCGGCGTCAGGAAAGAAAACTTCGGGATGTAATCGAAACGATGCCGACATTTGCCTGGACTGCTTTGCCCGATGGCTCCGTGGACTTCGTCAATCGCCACTGGCAGGAATACACGGGTTTGTCCAATGAGAGAACGGCCGGCTCGGGTTGGCAAGAGGCCGCTCACCCAGAGGACTTGAAGCGAAATGTGGAGAAATGGCGCGCGGCTCTGGCGAGCGGCGAGCCCTTCGAAGATGAGTTGCGCTATAGGAGGGCAGAGGACGGGCAATATCGCTGGTTTTTGTCTCGCGCCGTGCCGCTACGGGATGCGCGAGGCAAGATCCTCAAGTGGTACGGTACCTCAGCCGACATCCAAGATCGCAAGCGCGCTGAACAAGAGCGCGAGAAACTACGGGCAGACCTCGCACATATGAACCGGGTCAGCATATTGGGAGAACTGGCCGCCTCGGTTTCCCACGAGCTGAAACAGCCCATCGCCGCGGCTATGACGGACGCGAACACCTGCCTGCGATGGCTTAAGCGCGACCAGCCCGATGTGGATCAGGCGATCGAAGCGACAAGCAGAATTGTGAAAGACGGGACTCGTGCGACCGAGATCATCGACCGCTTGCGGTCGTTGTACAAGAAGTCTCCGCCACAACGTGAGTTGGTCGATGTAAATGAAGTCGTCCGCGAAATGCTCTTGCTGCTGCGGGGCGAGGCCAACCGGTATGCGATCTCGATGCGTACGGAACTAGCGACTGATCTTCCCAAAATCACAGGAGACCGAGTGCAGGTCCAGCAGGTGTTGATGAACCTCATGCTCAACGCCATCGAGGCCATGAAGGACACGGCTGGTGAACTTACGATCAAGACCGAAATGGCACAGGGTGGTCCAGTGCTGATCTCGGTCAGCGACACTGGCGTGGGCCTGCCCAATGAAAAAACGGAGCAGATCTTTAATGCGTTCTTCACCACCAAGCCCCAAGGCAGCGGCATGGGGTTATCGATCAGCCGTTCCATTGTGGAATCGCATGGCGGCCAATTGTGGGCGACGGCCAACTCCGGACAGGGCGCGACATTTTACTTCACAGTGCCGACAGCGACGGATGTAGTGAACGCGCCCGCGCGGCGGGCGTGATTCCGGCATCTATTACAGCGCAATGCTTTATGAGTTTTGGTGAGGCTTCATCCCAACGTTAAAGGTTCAAGATTCGTAACAAATCTCATATCAACAGTGCCTAAAAGAGGGTGCCAGAACCACTACTACAACGGTGCACAATAATTGTCCGCTCAGAGCGGATTAGTATGGTAAACGCGCTTCACGTCACTACGTCCAGGTAGTCAGCAATGCGGAAGTCAACCACTCGCCAGTTCGAAAGCCGTTTGCCCAGGGCCGTAAGCGACCACAGGTGTGAAATCACAGGTGTGAAATTTCTGCCTGGTCTGCCAAGTCGCTGTGTCTATATTGATCTGGAGGAAAAAACTTTGCACCCCCTGCAGAACCCCTTCGGGCCGAAAGTGTACACCTATGTCTCCGGAACGTTCTGTTACCCATGTCTCCGGAACGGACATCTGGAAAGATGGTGTCCAGGGACGGAGTTGAACCGCCGACGCCAGCCTTTTCAGACCTTGAACAATAAGCACTTCCAACAACTTAGAAGTCGCGGGAGACTGCCGAAGTGCTCGGAAATGCACACAAGTCCGATAATTTGCTGACTGAAATTACTGACTCACTAACAGTAGGTCGGGAGTTCGAATCTCTCAGGGCGCACCATCACCTTCTGCTCGGGGCAAGAGAAATACCGATCCTAAATCGCCGCTTCATACAATTCCGGCGCTAGCAATTCTGAATTCGGCCTAAGGAGCTTCGGGCACAATCCGGGTTCCCGTAAAGTTTCCACTTCTCGGTAGAAATCCAGGAATTCCATGACCCTCTGCCGTGAACGTCCCGGACATCGTTCCGTCGATCAATCGTGCTATAAACTTTCCAGAGATGTATCCCGTCCTCACACCGTTCACGAAGTTGAACAAAATGGCGCTAAACACGATGCTGCCATCCTCCGTACGCGTCCAGGTGCCGATCGCCGGCGCGTTGTTACGCCCGTCGATGCGTGTGAACTCGCCGCCTTTGCCGAAGCCGTAGAGCGCGTCGAACATAGCCGGACTCGGCTGAGTCACCTCGACGGTGATGTACCAGCCGCCCTCGACGTGTTCGCTCTCCTCCGGTCCTCGCTGTTCCTCGGCAAAAACGCCGGAGGACATAAGTCCGACGGCGGCCGTCGTTCCAATCGCTCCCCTTGCCGCATCCCTCAGCAGTTGCCGACGGTTGATTGCACTCGTCATTCCTCACCTCCGTTGATCTAGCTAAAAACTAGCGGGCGAACATTCCCGTGCCGCAACTCTTCCAAGGATTCCCGTATCGGTCAATGGTTGGCGAGTGGCGCGTAGCTGACATGATTCTGACGGTTCAAATCTCTGCAATCGGGATAGTTAGCCTAAAAAGTGACATAGCTCAGAAGTTCATTTGATAAGGCTGAGGTGAGTGATAAACTCCCCGGCGAGTCGAGGAACTCCCTTGGAAGTACCAGCCCGAACCCGAACGGTTCGCTTCGGCGCATTCGAGGCCGATTTGAAGTCGGGCGAGCTACGCAAGCATGGCCTCAAGATCAAACTTCAGGATCAGCCATTCCAGCTCTTGGTGCTCCTGCTAGAGAGTTCAGGCGAGGTGGTTACCCGTGAAGAGCTTCGCCAGAAGCTTTGGCCAGCACAAACCTTCGTGGATTTTGACGTTTGTGTGAATGCCGCCATTAAACGACTTCGGGATGCGTTAGGAGATTCGGCCGAGAGCCCGCGTTACGTCGAAACGTTACCTCGCCGTGGTTATCGTTTTGTTGCCTCCACGCAAGAAGTCGGGAACGAGCTTGCGCAGCGCAAGTCTGCGGAAACGGTTACGTCCGACAACGGTCGAGATGCTGTGCTGTCTCAGGCTAAACAGCTAGCGACACCGAACAACACCAACCAACCGAAAATTGACGAACCTCAGGCGAAAACAACTCGAGCCCGTTATGCGTTTGCGCTAATAGCATCGACAATGCTGCTAATGCTGTGCCTGGGTTTTGTTTTGCGCCGACTCTGGGAACCGCCGCAGGGGAAAACGGACACCGCACATATTCGATCGCTCGCCGTGCTGCCGCTAGACAATCTTTCCGGCGACTCTACGCAGGAATATTTTGTCGATGGAATGACTGAGGCGCTGATAACGAATCTTTCCAAGATCAGTGCACTGCGGGTTATCTCACACACTTCTGTAAATCACTTCAAAGGGACGAAAAAGACGCTGCGCGAGATTGCGACGGAGTTGCAAGTCGATGCAGTCGTGGAAGGCAGCATAGAGCGCGAAGCGAACCGGGTACGGATTACGGCGAATCTGGTACAGGTCTTTCCTGAAAAACACCTATGGGCTGAAAGCTATGAGCGGGATATCCGGAACATTCTCGATTTGGAGAGTGAGGTTGCACGAACCATCGCCGACCAGATCAAGATTACTGTCACTCCGGAAGAAAGACGACGCATGGAGCTGTCGCAACCTGTAGATCCTGAAGCCCACGAACTGTATTTGAAAGGAGCTTTTTTCAACGATAAGTGGACGAAAGAAGGGTTTGAGAGGGCGATCGAGTATTTCAATCGAGCGCTGGAAAAAGACCCCAGCAATGCACGGGCCTATGCTGGACTCGCCATCGCCTATGGCGGTGTAGGAATCTACGGAGACATCAGTGCGTATCCAAAGCAAAAAGCCGCATCGTTGAAGGCATTACAGATCGACGACACGTTGAGTGACGCGCATACCACACTTGCATGGGCGGACTTCACGCTTGATTGGGACACTGCTGGAGCGGAGCGGGAATTTCGCCGCGCTATTGAGCTCAATTTGAGCGATGCGAGAGCGCATGCATGGTATGCAACTTTCTTGGCTATGCGAGGTCGCGTTGAAGATTCTTTACGAGAGGTAAAGCACGCGAGAGAACTCGATCCGCTCTCCCTGGCCAATACATCTACAGCAGCCTTCAGAACCTATTATGGTGCGCACAAGTACGACAAAGCGATCGAAGTCTGCCGTGAAGCAATCGATCTCGACAAGAACTTTCTTCCTGCACATTGGCGACTTGTACAGATATACGAGCAGAAAGGGGAGTTCCGTGAAGCGCTCGAAGAGCAAAAGCGATCCGCGGTTCTCGCCGCCGAAGATCAGCGGAGAATGATAGAGATCGACTTACTAGCCAAGGCCTATGCAAAAAACGGTGCTCGGGGATATTGGTTCAAGAAGCTGGAGTTACTTAAAGGGGATCCGGGCCCGGGACGCTCGATCGAGATCGCCAAAGTTTACGCGCAGCTCGGACAGAAGGACGCTGCGTTTCGTTGGCTGGATATAGCCTTTAAGAATCGCGTGCCCTATCTGATCTGGGCCCTCCCGGCAAGTCCAGACTTCGATGACCTGCGTTCCGATCCGCGATATACCATCCTATTGCAGCGCCTGCGACCTGCTGCCCATAGGTCAGGGGCTTATGCTGGCATCGATCAAGAATGAGCCAGGGTCAAGCTCAAGAGTTCGGAAAAATCGTCTCTCCGGGCGCGCCATGCGATTGCGCTCATGGTCGCCGGAACTCTTTTCCCGCCATCGAACTGTGCCAGCTTGCGGGCGGCGAGGATACTCGCTGCGATCAGCAGCACACGCTTCCTGCCCTCGTCCATGCGAAGCAGTTTATCATTTTCGCCTTTTGTTCGCCTAGAGTGGTTTGGTGAGAGGCCGCAGGTGTGAAATCACAGGTGTGAAATTTCGGGCTGGGTTGCTAAGTCACTGGAGTTGAACCGCCGACGCCAGCCTTTTCAGAACCGTGGTTTTGAGTACTTTCAACGCTTTGCAAGCCGCCGAGGACTGCCTTAGTACGTCGTAAGTCCTGTAAAACGGAAACGCCACAGGTGTAGACCACAGGTGAGATTGCCCTATGCGTGGCGAACACAAAGCGAACGCAGTACGCTACCCGACGTGGGTGAAGAAACATCCGACTGGCTGACGCTCCTTTATTACGCATGATAACGTCCTTTATCGTTCATCATCAGTGACTCGGCGATTTTGCGACACTGACACGATCGTGGAGACGGCGTCTGAGTAGGATTGCGAACGAAGGTGTAGGCGGCAGCCCTTTATCCAAAGGCCGCCGCTGGTTGTTAGACGCTGCGAATCAGGCCGAGTTGCGTGAGCGCTGTAACGCCGTCATCAAGGCCGACTTCTTCAGCGATCTTGTCGTTCTTAATCCGTAGCACCGTGGTCCCGGTGAAGTGCATCTTGCGACCTGTGGCGCCGGGTAGCGAACCGACCAAAAAGTCACTAAATGCCGGACCGGTGTGCGTGCCTCCTCCCTCCCAGCGACCGACGACACAATCGCCTTCCGCGATCAGGTCAGCAGCGCCCCAGAAATTAAGATCAGGAAAAGCTTCCCGAAAATCAGCCATGAAAGCTTTGATGTCCCCATGTCCACGGCGCGGTGCGTGTAATGAATATTGCAGCAGCATGTCGGGCGCTGCCAACTCGTCCACGATGGCGGGGTTGTAGGTCTTGCCCCAAAATCCCGTGAACCAGCGGCCCACGAGGTCCTTATTCGCTTGTTCCTTGGACATAATCAGACTCCTTTCAGATTTGTTTTGAGATACAGGCTTCGCTGCCTGTACTTTGAAACTTAAGAGAACACTCCGATATGAGCACTCCGTATCTTGCTCGGTAATCCAGCATGGACCAGCCGATTTGACAGCAAGAAGCGGAGTGTCTTGTCCCGCGCGGTTCGCTAGAGTCATCTCGACAGGCTAAGAAAGGGGACCGCCAATGACTAAGAGATTGACCATCAAGAAACTCGCAAGCGCGACGGTGAATGACCCTCGTTGGGCTGCCCTCATCGGCCGGGATTCCTCCGCCGATGGCAGGTTCTACTACTCGGTGAAAACTACGGGAGTGTATTGCCGTCCGTCATGCGCGGCTCGTCCTGCCCGACCGGAGAATGTCCAGTTCCATCTGACACGCGAAGACGCTGAAAGAGCGGGCTTCCGCCCGTGCAAGCGATGCAAACCCAACCAGGCGGGGACGGCCGATCAGACCGCAAAGAAAATCGCGAAGGTTTGCCGGCTGATTGAGCAATCAGAGGATGCACCTTCCCTCAAGCAATTGGCCGGGTGTGCCGGCATGAGCACATTTCACTTTCACCGGACATTCAAGTCCATAACCGGCCTCACGCCGACGGAATATGCCGCAGCACATCGCAGCAAACGCGTGAGAGCCTCGCTGAAAAGGAGCAACAGCGTGACAGACGCGATTTACGATGCCGGATTCAATTCGAGCGGACGTTTCTATGAGAATTCAAATCAGGTTCTTGGGATGACGCCCTCGAAGTTCCGCGAAGGCGGGACCGATATTGATATTTTCTTCGCGATAGGGGAATGCTCTCTCGGGTCTATTCTCGTGGCACAGAGCAAGAAAGGTGTATGTTCCATTCTCATTGGAGACGATCCAGACCTGCTCGTGCGCGATCTTCAGGATCGTTTTCCCAAAGCGAATCTGATTGGGGACGAGAGCCATTATCAGGAGTTGATCGCGAAGGTCGTCGGCATTATCGAGAAGCCCGAGGTTGGTCTGGGTCTGCCGCTGGACATCCAGGGCACTGCATTCCAGCAACGAGTTTGGAAGGCGCTTCAGCAGATTCCTCCCGGTTCGCCCGCGACCTATGCCGAGATCGCTGCGAAGATCGGTATGCCGAAGGCCGTGCGCGCAGTGGCACAGGCTTGCGGAGCAAATGCCCTGGCGGTAGCCATTCCGTGTCACCGCGTCATCCGTGGCGATGGCTCGCTCTCCGGCTATCGTTGGGGAGTGGAACGGAAGCGTGTGCTTCTCGAAAGAGAATCACACGTATGAAGACTCTGCGCGAGGAGGGGCAGATTTCAATAGCCGAGACGAGTGAGATTCTGCGAGAAGCGACAAACGCCGCGTCTCGAATCGAAATGCTCGACTGGCAGCAGATTGCCAGAGAGTTGAATGACCAGGGCAGCGCAACGCTCATGGGCGTTCTCACTCCCCATGAGTGCGGGGCCCTTGCAGGGTTGTACCCGAATGAGTCTGGATTCCGCAGCAGAGTAGTCATGGGCAGTCACGGTTTTGGACGCGGGGAGTACTTACCACAATCCAGGACAAGTTCGGTCTGAAGGACAAGAAAGAAGCTCTCGTGCGAGGAGTCATATATGCCGCAACGGTCGTCGATAGAAGAACGACTGCTGCAGTCAATGCCAGACGAGGTGTGGGAGCGAATGAGGGCGCTGGAAAGCTGGTGGGCCACATTTCCCTACGGCGACACAAAGCAAAGACTCGAGGCAATTCACAAGTTCGAGCAAGAGCACGGTCCATTAACGGAAAGGGAAAAAAGCAAAGCTCTGTACGAGTGGCCCCCCGAGCCGTTCGGCAGGTTGTTTCGGATTTCGGGCGGGTGAAGAAGTTCCAGCAGTTCTAAGGCGAAAGCGTCGTCAACCACAAACTCACCAAGACGCGAGTCCGTGACCACCAATTCCGATCCCTTTTCTCCGTGGCGCACCTTGGGCCTCGTGACGCCCATTCCGTTCACCCGCAGAGCCACTTTTCTAGCTGTCAGCATTCTGGTTCAACTTACCTTCCTGTTTTGCCAGCCGGGTAGGGCCCAAGAGCCAGGCCCTTAGCTCGACCGAGCTACGAGTGCGTAGAGTTAAAGAGCACGCGGCGCAGCTGTCACGTTCCGTCGAGGAGGAGATCAATGCGAGTTGCGATTTATGCCCGAGTCAGCACGACAACCGGGCAGAGTCCGGAAATGCAGTTGTCAGATTTGCGGGAGTACGCTTCACGGCGCGGATGGGATGTCTTCGGGAAGTACGTTGATAACGGGGTGTCGGGAGCCGAAGAGTCTCGGCCCGAATTGAATCGTCTTATGGCCGATGCTCACAGGCGGCACTTCGATGTCGTGCTGTGCTGGAAGATTGATCGGTTCGGGCGCTCACTTAAGCACCTCGTCAATACTCTCGCAGACTTTGACAGCTATGGCATTGCTTTCGTCAGCCTCCGTGACAATCTTGACCTCTCTACACCGCCCGGCAGGCTCATGTTTCAGATTATCGGTGCGATGGCCGAGTTTGAACGCTCGTTGATTCAAGAACGAGTCAGGGCCGGACTGCGTAACGCAAAGCTCAGGGGGAAGACCTTGGGACGCCCGGCGCTCGCACTGGATTGCGGCAGGATTGCTCGCCTTCGGGCCTCGGGAACATCCATACGCGCAATTTCAGCTCAGCTAGGAGTGTCTGCCTCGACGGTGCATAAGGCCCTGCAGCGGCGTACGCAAAACCCCTAGTCGCAGCCATCCCCTCAGCCCGCGCAAGTGGCTGACTTGTCAGCAGACGATTTTTGCCTGCGTGCGTCCGTTTAACTGATATTTTCCGTACGCTCGCGCAATAACATTAAACGCCCTGGAAAACGTCTCCGATGAAGTCCTCGGGGCTCCTAAAGCCCTTACCCCACTTTGCATCTGTGGCGGCAGTAGGTTTTGCGGAAACAATTTCGTTGAGCGATTTGCCTTGTTTCTTGAGAGCCGCTACTTTCTCGCGAGCGCCAACCAGGAGGTCGTGATAAAAGGCGAGTTGGGATTTGTCGCCAACCGCGCCGTGGCCTGGGATGACAATCATGCTGTCGGTGATTTTCGCTAGGTTCGCTTCGGTAGCACGGATCATGCCGTCAATGCTGCCGCCCGTGGAATAATCAATGAACGGATAGTAGCCGTTCCAGAACGTATCACCGACGTGGAAAATATCGGCGCTTGTAAAGTGAACGGAGATATCGCCGTCGGTGTGGGCCGGGGCGTAGTGCTTGAGGGCAATAGTCATGCCATTGAGTTCCACTGTTCGCTCGTCATCAAAGACTTCTGCAGGAATTGCTCCCAGCGAGGACGGCGGAAACGTAAAATTCCAGCCCTCCACTCGCGTCGCGGTAGAAAGATGCTTTCGTGTGTTCGTGTGAGAGAGGATGGTTGCGCCTGCGGAGTGCAGCCATTCGTTACCGTCGGTATGGTCAAAGTGCCAATGCGTGTTAACCAAGTGCTTGATCGGATCGGAGCTGATTGATGCCAGTGCGGCTGTGATCTTGGGACGCGCACCCGCGTAACCGGCGTCGATGAGCACCTTACCGTCCCGGCCGGGAAGGACGGCGATATTTCCACCCGCGCCCATGAGGACGCTTATCTTGCCGCGCAGTTGCTGGACAGTGATTGTTGCGGCTGCGGCGGTTTTTCGGGCGGTCTGCACGAGCCCTTCATCTTGAGCGAACATATGGCGCGGAGCTAATAAGGCGACGGTCGTCGCCATGCTAGTAGATACGAGAAAGCGGCGGCGGGAAATATCAGCATCCAGTTTGGAATTCATGGGAGTCCCTTCCGTTCCTACTTTGTGAAGGTCGCAAATCCGTTCCTTCAACGGAGTGGTCCGGCCCTCCCGAAAGGTGAAAGGCCGGGCCACTTGCCTCTACGCATTTACGCAGCTGCTCTCGCAGTAGCTTTGAGAAACGCGAGCAGGTCGTTGTTAATCGTATCGGGCTCAGTCGTGGGCATGCCGTGAGGAAAGCCCTTGTAGGTTTTGAACGTGCTATTCCTCAGCAACTTT
>Ga0210409_10008615_pt1 | contig 10362 bp, 5 predicted proteins | sample IncBWH17MmetaG_FD_161649 | JGI IMG/M metagenome (GOLD analysis project Ga0210409, IMG submission 161649) | Forest soil microbial communities from Barre Woods Harvard Forest LTER site, Petersham, Massachusetts, United States - Inc-BW-H-17-M | ecosystem: Environmental > Terrestrial > Soil >...
GCTCTCGGAGGTGCACAGTGCGAGTGATGCGTGAGTCGAGGGAGATGGTCGCCGGCAAGTAAAAGGTATCGCGGCCAAGGCCCGGGACACGGTCAGTAGCGAAATTTCCATCGTTGTTCACGTCGAAGCCCACAAGCCCAGAATACGGCTGGCCCGTCTGCGCAGTTAGAATCCCGCTTACTTGCCAGCCGCCAAGTACTGCCCGAGCTACAGTAGGCAGGTGGCTCGCATAATCCAGCTCCCAGATCCCGCTGAAAACGAACCGGTGTCGCTGGTCGTTTGCCCCCGGGCCACGGTCAGCACGGGGATTCGATGGGTCAGAGAGGAATAACGCGTTTCCCGGATTGGTACGTATGGCGAATACATTCGGATTGTCGTCAATCACCTTGCTCAGGGCGTAGGAAGCTAGAAAACTGGAGTGGCGAGAAAACCGCTTGGTCGCTCGTACGACTAAACCGTGGTAAATCGAATTGCCGCTGCTGGTGAATTGAAGGACGCGGTAAAAATCCGGGATCGGTCTCGGCAAGATGAACTTCTGGTAGCTCAGCACAGTTGAGGTGCCAGCGATACCGATAGGCGTCGCCAAGCTGGGCAGACCCAGATTGATGTCCCGCACCTGCTGTAGGTGCGTGCCCTTGGAGAATATGTAACTAGCCGCCAGAGCGAAGTTCGTCCCGAGCTGCGCCTCTCCCCCGAAGCTTCCCTGTTGGACATAGGGCTGTTCGTAATCGCGTGCGAACAGCTCCAGGGTTGGCTTGCTCGTCCGGATTGGAAGAGTGCAGCCTGGCACCGCACCCGACGGCGGCGGAGGGCCGCAGAGCGTGTTCGGATATGCCGGAATCAGAGCAGCCGTGGGCGTTCCGCCTCTAAACGTGGTTGTCTGGACCGTGATGCCGTTCTGGAAATGTGCCCGCGCAGTCATCTCGGAGGGGGTAATTGCGTAGAAAAGACCGTATCCCGCTCGCACTACCAGGCGATTGCTACGCAACGGCATCCAAGCTAAGCCTAAACGTGGGGCAATGTTATCCGCATCTGTAGGCAGCACGCTCGTGTCAATGCCCTCAGCAAATGCCACGGGGTTGCGTACCGGTGGCCGAGCGGTGAGCTGCAGGTCGTAGCGCAGCCCAAGATTAAAGGTGAGATCCGGCCGCGCACGCCACTCGTCTTGCACAAATCCTGCGAGCGCGAGGATGTCGGGATGGGTTACCGACTGGTTGGACGCGTTCCCCGCAAGGGATTGCTGGAAGATATCGCCGCTGACGGGTACGGGCGTGCCAGCCAAGCTCCGCCCAAAGCTCTCCAGACTCTGAAAGCGGAAGGTGCCCGAAAAGCCTTCTGCGTTGCGGTAGGTGATCTTGTCGAGCAGCACATCAGCGCCAAATTTCAGAGCATGCTGACCATGCTGATAGGCGAGAGTATCTAACCACTGCCCTCGATGCAGTAGTTCCCCCTGCGGCACGTTTGGCCCGCTGCCGACGCTCAGAACGAGCTGGCCTCCGTCGAGGACATTTGCCTCCGGGAGATTGCTGACCGCCAGGAAGCCAGCGTTCGCGCGAATGAAGCTGAAGCGGGCCACGTTGACCAATGTGCCTGACAGCGTCGAAGTAAGCGAAAAGCCCACCACATCGTTGTGGTTGAAATCCGGGGTGGTGTGCTCCAGCGAGTTCTGCCCGCCGGTAACGAAGTCTTCGAAAAGCCTTTCGCGGTTCCACCGCACATCGAGGTGGTGCGAGGGACCGATCTGCCAGTCGAGTTTCGCTAAGTAATCGTTGATGGTGAAGGGTTCCGTCCAGGGCGCTGCACGCGCAGTCAGATAATCGAGCGCCCGTCGCTGGAAGCCTGCAAGCGTTGGATCAGAGGAGAGTTGGAAGCCGGCGGGCAGGTTGAGGACTACAGCACTTGGCGTATTGCTGCGCAGCCCTTCGTAGTCCAGCAGAAAAAATAATCGGTCCTTTCGCAGTGGGCCACCCAGCACGCCGCCGAACTGATTGAAATGGAACGGATCCTTAGGTAGGCCGTTTAGCTTGTTGACAGGGTCATTAGCGTTGAGGGATCGATCGCGGTAGAACCAGAAAGTCGAACCGTGCCAGTCGTTCGTCCCGGACTTCGTGACCACGTTAATGACACCACCGCCCGCGCGACCCAGTTCGGCCGAGTACGAGTTGGCGTTCACCTGGAACTCCTGCACCGCCTCCTGGCTCAGGTGGAAAGTGGCCTGGGCGCCGGGGCTGAAGCCGGTCCCGCCGAGGGGCACTCCGTAGAAGTCTTCGTCGTTGTTGATGCCGTCTACCAGGAGCGAGTTCATGACACGCTGCCCGCCGAAGCTCACGCTACCGCGTGCATCCAGAGTCACACCCGGAGTGAGCAACACAAATTTCGAGAAGTCTCGTCCGTTCACGGGCAGGCCTGCGATGGAGCGGCTTTCGACTGTGGTGCTGAACTGGCTTCGCGTCGATTCCAGAAGTGGTGTGGAGAACACCTCAAGGGACTCGGCTTTGCCCGCCACGGCGAGTGTGAGCATGAGATTGACGCGCGCCCCCACGGTAACGAGCGCGTTCTTCTGAATGAGTGGGACGAAGCCGGCCCGCTCGGCTCGCAGTTCGTAAGTGCCCACGGGGAGCACGGAGAATCGGAACAGGCCGTAATCGTTCGTTGTTGCTGTGAATACGATACCGGTCGAAATATGGCGTGCAAGCACCGCCACGTCGCGCAGCACTGCTCCTGATTGATCACTGACGGTGCCTTCGACGGACCCTTCGCCCGCCGACTGCGCATACAGGAACGAAATCGGAAGAAGGCCCAGCAGCAAGATGAGAGCGGGCACGACGATCGCGACCCTTGTGACTGAGACGTGCATAAGAATCGCCGTAAGTTACTGCGGTAGGCCTACTCGCCGCAGCAGATCTCCGAACCGCGGATCGGCACGCAAGCTGGCGAGGCGCGGATTATATTTCAATTCGAGCAAATCCCTTGAGCGGACTCGATAACCTGCTTCCAGCCATTCAAACGCTTCTTGCCGTTGACCTAAACCAGCACAGACCTCGGCCACCAAAATTGGATGAACGTACTGCCGCGTCGGCATTTTCTTGAGCTGCGCCAGCATATTTAATGCATCCGCAGTTCGACCTGCGACCGCGTAGGCGTACCCCAGGTGCGCTACTGCGCGGGGGTTCCCTCGGCGGGACAGGCTGACACTTTCCTGAAGCTCCCGGATAGCTTGCGCAAAGTCCCCCTTGGCAAGGGCGACGTCGCCGCAATAAAGAGGTCCCAGACTATTAGTGGGATCAATTTCCTGCATCTTCTGGCACTGTTCTTCCGCTGCGACATACTGGCCCATGTAGTAGAAAAGTAACCAACGATCCCATCTGATCCGCGACGATAGCGGATCGAGTTCCACGGCTCGTTTCGACTCTGCAAGTGCCTCGTTGATTCGGCCCATCGCTAACAAATAACGGCTGTACGAACTGTGCGCTCGGGCGAAGCTCGGATTAACATCGATGGCCCGCCTCAATTCGCGATCAGCACCAGCCCAGTCCCATTCACACCAGAGCTCAATCTCTCCCAAGGTTGTGTGAGTCTCAGCGACTGTATCGTCCTTCTCCACCGCATTCAGTGCCGTTGTTTTCGCCTTAGAGCAGGACTCGTTGGGTATGGCTGCGTTGGCTCCGGCAACTGCGTACATTTCGGCGAGACCCGAGTAAGGCAAAGCCCAGTTCGGATCCTTTGCCACCGCGAGCTTGTAGTATTCCCCCGCCCTATCCCAGGTTGCTGGTTCCCCTCTCCACCAAAAGTATCGGCCTTCCAGGTACGCCTCGTACGCACCTGGATGCACTGGCCGAGTATTCGCCAATCGGGTGCGCTCCTGGGGCGTAAGGCTGATCTGGATCTGGTTCGCAATCGCGCGCGAAACGTCATTCTGCAGCGCCAGGACATCGCCGAGCTCTCTCTCGAAGCTGTCGGCCCATAGGTGTTTCTCAGGCCAGGCTTGAACAAGATTGGCTGTGATGCGCACGCGATCGGCAGAGCGGGTCACCGTTCCTTCGACTAAAGCATCCACTTGCAGTTCGTGTGCAATCTCCTGCAGTGGCTTTTTCGTACCCTTGTACCTCATCACTGAAGTACGTGAGATCACGCGTAGTTCGCCGACCTTGCCGAGATTGGTAACCAAGGCTTCGGTCATGCCATCCGCAAAGTATTCCTGGTCCCGATCGTGCGAAAGGTTTTCCAAAGGCAAAACGGCGATAGATCGGACGGGGTGCGGAGCGGTGCCCGCAATGCGGTGCCAAAGTCCCCCAACTTTGACTCCGAAAGCCGCAACGAGGGTTGCGCCCAACGCTAAAACGGCGATCAACAGTATGCGTGCCCTATTGTGTGCTGTCGTTGGTGTCGGCGCGGGCGTTACTCGTTCGTTCGTGCTTGCTTGCTCCGCGTTTGGAGGCGTCGAAAGAGGATGGCTATCTTGCTTCTCCACCGGAGCAACGAAACGGTATCCGCGCCTAGGGAGCGTTTCGATATAACGCGGGCTCTCAGCCGTGTCACCCAGTGCGTCGCGCAATCTCTTTATCGCCGTGTTGAGGCCGACATCAAAGTCGACGAAGGTGTCGGCAGGCCACAGCCGCGCTTGCAACTCCTCACGCGTAACCACTTCGCCGGGACGCTCCAGTAAGAGTGCGAGGATCTGGAACGGTTGGACTTGGAGCTTCACCTTGAGCCCATGTTTACGCAACTCGCCCGACCGGAGGTCAACCTCGAACGCGCCGAAACGAATCCTGCTGGCTTGTACGGGCACTTGCATACCCGAGCCCCCACTGCGCCGAGAGTCTACACCAGTCTCTAGAATCTGACTCAGAAAAGTGGGTTTCAGACCTCGTCACCTGTGGCTCTAAGAGCTGCTGTTTCAGCAGGTTGCACCGTCAGAATCATCTCAGAAGGAATCCAGCGGCCGATGATTGACGGTGAGCTACCTCCATTGCATGCTCGCCCCCGCTGATCGCAACACGGACCTGCGCTTCCCAGCGCAGGATAAAGATCTAAGGAGAAAAGTTATGAAAGCGGCGCATTTGGTGGATCGCGTTGTCGTAGTTACGCTGGTGATGTGGGTATGCGGAAAGCCCGCGCTTTCGCAGAATGCGGTCGTGGATTGGAACAATATAGCAGTTAAGACCATAACCAGCACCGTGAGTACGGCGGGCATAACTCCGACGGCAGGAATGACTGGCATTTATCTGGCCTACGTCAATCTAGCCGTCTTTGATGGCGTCAATGCCATCCATCCTGGCTTTCGCGCGTATGGCGGAATCCAACCGCAGACCTCGGCGGACAGCTCCGAAGCGGCAGCGGTAGCTACCGCTGCGCATGATGTCCTGGTTGATTACTTTCCGAACGCCACGAATACTCTGGACAGCACCTACCAAGCGTATCTGGCGAATTTGCCTGACAGTATCGAGGCCAAGAACGACGGTATATCTGTCGGCCACGCAGCCGCCGCAGCTTTGATCGCGCTGCGAGCAGGAGATGGCATTAATGGCGCTTGCGCGTACGCGCAGGGGAGTGGGCCTGGCACATACGAGTCAACGCCGTGCACTTACACATATGGAAGCGGCCCGGGCGTCTATCAGCCGACGCCTCCGGCCTTTTTGCGCGCACAGACGCCCTGGATTGCCAGCATGACACCGTTCACGATGACCAGTTCATCGCAGTTCCGGCCGGAAGAAGGGCCGACGCCCCTGGACAGCGAAGAGTGGGTTGATGACTACAACCGTACTAAGCTCTGGGGATCCCTGACAAACAGCGCGCGTACAGCCGAGCAAACGACGATCGGACTTTTCTGGACTCCAAACCCCGGTCCGCCATTCCTCAGCATGCTGGCGCACCTTGTTGCTGACCACAGCCTGAGGCCACTTGATTCGGCGCGGCTGTACGCGATGGTGTGGACCGGCTTTGCCGATGGGTTTATCGGGTGCATGGATGCGAAATATCAGTACAGCTTTTGGCGCCCAGTAACGGCAATTCGCGCCGGCGGCGGCAACCCGGAGCTAGTTGCCGACCCAAGTTGGACGCCACTGGCGGTAACCCCCAATCACCCGGAATACCCGGCGGCACATGGGTGCGGGACTGGCGCGCTGTCGACGATCGTGGCTGGATACTTCGGGACGACAGAAGTGCCGCTATCAGTAACTTCAACCTATGCCGTTCCCGCAGCATTGGGCGGAGGTTTAGCTACGTCGACCCGCACATACAGCGGCACCAAGGCGCTGCTGGAGGAAGTAGAAGCGGCGCGGATTTACGGCGGAATGCACTATCACCATTCCATTAAACAGGGAGCAATTCTAGGGAGGAAGGTTGCAAGGCAGCTTCTTCGCGACTTTTTTCAGCCGCTTGAGGACAGGGAAACTGAGGGCGGTCCTGACCGCTAAGCATTGATGGCCCAATCCGGTGGCGCCAAAGCGCACGCGACACTAACTAGCAAACATCGGAAACAAATGAAACCGAGGAGAAAACTATGCGACGAATCATCAGCTTGTCACTTACGGCTGGACTTGTGTGCATCACTCTTTTGGTCGGGTTCAACGATAAGAATCGTGTAAGTTTCGTATCGTCCGTGCATGCACAGGAGCGCGAGGACAGTGCAGCTTGCTCCGTAGCCACGCTGAAGGGCAGCTACGGCTTTTTCCGAACGGGCGCGACGGCGGTGGGTCCGCTGGCGGCTGTAGGCATTGGAACGTTTGATGGAACCGGTGCAGTCGGCACAGCGCGCCAAACCATTCGCAAGAACGGCGTCACCACTTCGGACTTGTTCACCGATCCGCCGTTAGAAGGTCCATACGAAGTCGAGCCCGACTGCGCAGCAAAATTTCTCACTCCTGACGGCACTGTATTCGCCCACGCGGTAATCGTGGATGGAGGGAATGAGATTTTCATTATAAGCCTCTCCAATGGCAATTCAGTTTACGGAGTTATGAAAAGGATCAGCAAACTGGAACGCTGACACATGTCGGCAACCGGAATGCGCCGTCAGAAATATCTCAGATGTTGTTGATTAAGGCCGAACGCGAGTCTGCGAGAATCGCTACCTTCGGGGCGGCCCAGAGAAGTTACGAGTCCACCTGCGCGCAGGTTTCCTGGCGCAGAGGAGCACTGCAATGAAAACTGAATCGACCCTGCTTCTGCTACTCACTTTGTCGTCCATATTTCATGTGACGGGTTGCGGATCTGGGAGCGCTGCTCCACCTCGGCCCACACTTGCGCAAGCACCCTCGATTATTTCAATCTCGCCATCGAACGCTGTCGCCGACGGACCACCGTTCACGCTTACAATTAACGGTGCGAGCTTTGCGTCCGGCGCTGTGGTCACATGGAATGGGAGTAAGCGCTCGACCACGTACGTGTCCTCTACACAATTGACTGCCACAATTCTGGCTGGCGACAGCGCGAGCCCCGGAACTGCAAATGTCGCCGCGGTGAATCCTCCGAACAGTGTGTCGAACGGTTTCGCGTTCCGGGTGACCACCGCGGGTGCGCCCAACTTTTCCAGCATCGGGAATATGATTCGATCCCGCGCCGCCCACACCGCAACCCTTTTGCCGAACGGACAGGTTCTTATTGTAGACGGTGGGCAGTTGGACATCGACGATCTCTTGGTATCGACTGCGTCCGCGGAACTCTTTGATGCCTCGCTCGGAACCTTTGCGTCAACAGGTTCTCCATCGGTCGCGCGAGAAAGCCATACAGCGACCCTGTTGCTCAGCGGAAAGGTAATAATCACAGGTGGAAATGAATTTAATGGTTATCCGACATGGCTCAATCCGACAGCGACAGCTGAACTCTACGACCCCGCAACCGGCACGTTTGCCCGAACCGGCAACATGTCCGTTGGCCGTACGCAGCACACGGCCAGTCTCCTGGCGGACGGTCGAGTTCTAGTTGTAGGAGGTTCCACGAATGTTGGGTCAGGCACAGCCACTACGACGACGACACTGGCGAGTGCCGAGATCTATGATCCTGGCAAAGGAATCTTTTCACCAGCCGGGAACATGGGCGCTCCGCGGGCCGGGCACACTGCAACCCTGCTGCCGTCGGGCAAGGTGCTGATCACGGGGGGACAAAATGATCAGAGTGCACAAGCAACTGCAGAATTGTACGATCCCCAAACAAATTCTTTCACCGCGACCGGCAGCATGGGTGCGCCCCGTATGGGACATACTGCAACTCTCCTAATAAATGGCAAGGTACTCGTTGCTGGCGGTGCCACCAACAAGGTCCTGTCTCCCGGAGTTCTCGGCCCTGCGGCCGACTCACAAACAACAGCGGAATTGTATGATCCGCTCAGTGGACAGTTTTTGCCAACTGCAAGCATGGCTTACGGGCGCATCGCTCACACTGCGACAGTGCTTCCCAACGGAACAGTACTGATCTCGGGAGGCTTCAAGGACTTTTCGTTTAGCGTCGGGTACGAAAGCTACAACAGTACCGAGATCTACGACCCGGCATCAGGATCGTTCACAAGCACCACCCCAATGAGTACAGGGCGGTTCTGGCACACTGCAACGCTGTTACCGAACGGCGCAGTACTGATCACTGGTGGGATTGGAGGAGACCTAGAACTCGCCTCAGCAGAGACTTTTAAGTGAGTGGTAAGCCCAGCAACATGTGAGGCCGGTTGATCGCCCTGATGTAGGCGTCGAGGGGCTCAAACGAAGAGTCAAAAGCGGTTTTGCGTGCTCCCCCACTCTTTCCTCACGCGTTCTTGCCTGCGGAGCGTAGGAACGAGCCGGGAACCCCGTTGTTGAGAACTCCGAGCAGATTACGTAAGTGCTTCATCGGATGCGCGCAAGATGGAGAGCGCGGACCAAAAAAGTGTTGGTGCGCGCGTTCGATAAAGCCGTCAGAAGGAAGCCGCTCGCGTTTGCGGCGGACGCGGTGCGCGAGGAAATGGAGATTGTGGCAGTAATACAGCATGTCGTACATGCTGCCTGTTGTGCCGCTCTCTCGCAGATAGACGCGGTCGGCAGCTGCTCCGGCTGCGTTGCTGTGGGCTGCTGCTAAGTAGTCCCCCACGCGCATGTACGTGTGCGCGGGCATGTGTACCAGATGACCAGCAGCCGGAGCGAGGGTTTCCAAGCGCCGCGTACTAGGTAGCGCCCACTCAGGATGCGGTGATGCCTCTGTTGCGCGAATATAGTAGTGATTCGCGCCAATGTGGTTGGGATCGCGCCGTAATACTGATTCCAAAACGGCAAGTATCTCCTCAGTGCCTTCGGTCGGACGACCATCGAGACTCCAGAGCTTCCACGGGTGCAAGTCCATCAGACTTTCTGCATAGAGCGTCGCCGCATCGAGATCGTCGGGATAACGCTTTGACAGTTCTCGCATCGCGATGGCGTATTCCGAATCGAGCTTCCTCAAATCGACCTTGGGATCAGACGAGTAGCGCTTCGCCAAAGCCTGAATGTAGTCGCGTTCTTTTTGCGTAGCGCTGGGGACGAGGGACAGCGCCTTCTGCACGGCTTCATACGCAGCCTTTTCGTGCGGTGGATCGACATCCAGATTGATGCACGGACCCAACGCCAGCGCGATGCCCCAAAACGCCATCGCCGACTGCGGGTCTAGCTCGGACGCTCGCCGGAAGGCACGAGCGGCTTCCTCATGGTTGAAGGCGAATACCAGTGTCAGCCCCTGATCGAAGAATCGCTGCGCTTCAGCGTTCTTCGTCGAGATCGTGTGGTGATGTTGGCCTAACCCCGTCATGAGCAGTGGGGGTTTTGGCTGGGCGAAGAACGGACAGACAATCGCGAGAAGCACACTCAAAACCGCAAGGAGTTTCATCGCATTCCCCATAAGTTCGAGGGAAGCTAGGCAAGGCTCCCTGAAATGCAAACTGCTTCCGAAGCTTATATCAATTGGGCGTGAGTTCAACAGGATGAGGTATGCGAAGCTATAGCACCAGTGGGCTGAGACCCAATGCCTCTTTGCAGCCGATGGTCGTCGCATTCGAATTGGTATGCTCAGTGACTCAGCGGAAGAGGTTGAATACGAAGATGCGAAAAGAAATCAGGGTGAAATTAGACGGCGACGAGTCACGCAAGGACGCAAGCGCGGCGTTCACGTTGCCGTTCGACACGCGGGATGTCTGGGGCAAAGCCAAAGTACCAGTAAGAGTGACGATCAACGGCTACACTTGGCGCAGCACAGTCGGGAACAGGGGAGGGATTCAGTACATCGTTGTCAATGCCGAAGCACGCCGGAAGGCTGGCGTAAAGGCAGGCGATTTCGTGACCATCACACTTGAGCCGGACACCGAAAAGCGCCAGATTGAGGTTCCCATCCCTCTACAGAAGGGGCTGGGCACGAAGTTGACCCAGA
>Ga0210409_10008617_pt1 | contig 10362 bp, 10 predicted proteins | sample IncBWH17MmetaG_FD_161649 | JGI IMG/M metagenome (GOLD analysis project Ga0210409, IMG submission 161649) | Forest soil microbial communities from Barre Woods Harvard Forest LTER site, Petersham, Massachusetts, United States - Inc-BW-H-17-M | ecosystem: Environmental > Terrestrial > Soil >...
GAGCTTTACCGGCCCACTCTTCGCCCTCAAGAGTGCCGCGACGAGAAGCGCCGCTTCAGCCGCTGGACCGTTGTTGCTGACGTAAAAGCCGCCTTCCGGCCCCGACGCGTCTTCTGACGTGCTTTTCCAGTGGGTGCGTCCATTTTCGGCGGCGAAGTGTTCATCCACTGGCGCTTTCAGATAGTCGTTTCCCGTTATGTCTGTGCGCGCTGGCATACCGTTTGCCCCAACCATGTAATGCGCCGTTATCTTGGGACCACGGCCACGATCGTTGAACTCAAACGTGCTTTCGAATCGACCGTCTCCACTAAAGGTGTCCACTTCGCTTCCCTGAGTCTTTCCGTTGGACACCACCGTATAGCGCAGCGTCTGTTGCTCCGTTGCGGCAACGGACAAAAGCGCATAAATCGAGCTACTCAGTGCAATGATCAAGGCGACCCGTCGAATAGTCATGGTGCACGGAGTCTGCCACCAATTTTTTCCATTGCCAAGCCTAGGCTTGGGTCACCCGCCGCATCCTCTGGTATCATGTGGTCTGGGACCCATGCGGCCTGATCGCATTCCTCTGTTTCCGCTGAACGTCGTCCTCCTTCCAGGCGCGGAACTCCCCTTGCATATATTCGAGCCGCGTTATCGCGAAATGGTCAAGGATTGCATGACAGAAAAATCCGAGTTTGGCATGCTGCTCTCCCTTCCGAAGGGCGTCGCGCGCGTCGGCTGCACCGCCGAAATTCTCGAAGTCGCGAAGCGCTACGGCGACGGCCGCATGGACATTCTCACCATCGGCCGCGTTCCCTTCCGTGTTGTCGAACTCTTCAACACAGACACACTCGCGGAGGGCCAGGTGGATTATCTCGAAGACCGTGAGATCCCCGCGAGTCCCCGCGTCCAGCGCGAACTCGTGGAACTCTTCGAAGCCTGTCACACTCTCATCTTCGACGACTATCCAAAGAATCTTGAGGGCGCCTCAGCCGAGGATTTTTCTTATCTCGTTGCTGCAACACTGCCCATGGATTTATTGTGGAAGCAGCAGATACTTGAGCTTCGGTCGGAAGCCGACCGCCAGGAGCGGCTGGTAGCGTACCTTCGCGAGTGGGCGCCGCATCTACAGAAGTCAGGAGCCATGCGCCAGCGCGCCGGAGGAAACGGACACGGATTAAATTGATTTCAGGCGAGCTGCCCCGGTCAGCTCGCAGAACGGGAACCCATGACGGTAAGCACACCTATGCAATCTTCAGGACATTCCAAACCGCGTACGCTGGGCGAGCTAAAAGGCATTCCTGATTTTGATCCGGGCGGGGCTTGCCGCTCCGTCAAAAACGAAATCCGTCGCAATCTGCTCCGCGCCATCGAAAAAGGCGACACGCTTTTCCCGGGTGTTCACGGCTACGAAGACACCGTCGTCCCGCAAATCGTCAATGCCCTGCTCTCGAGACACAATTTTATTCTTCTCGGCCTTCGCGGCCAGGCCAAGAGCCGTATCCTCCGCGGCCTCGTCAATCTTCTCGACGCGGAAATGCCGGTCGTCGCCGGCTGCGAAATCAACGACGATCCACTAAAACCCATCTGCCGCGCCTGCCGCGAGAAAATTGCCGCCGAAGGCGACAACACCCCGATCTCCTGGATGCCCCGCGACCTTCGTTTCGTCGAAAAACTCGCAACACCCGACGTAACCATGGCCGACATTATCGGGGACGTTGATCCCATCCGCGCCGCTCGCGGCGGGCGCGACCTTTCCGACGAACTCACTATCCATTACGGCCTACTGCCTCGCGCCAATCGCGGCATTTTCGCCATCAACGAACTCCCCGACCTCGCTGGAAAAATCCAGGTCGGCCTCTTCAACATCATGCAGGAAGGTGACATTCAGATTAAGGGCTACCCGCTCCGCCTGCCGCTCGACGTGCTCATCGTGTTCACCGCCAATCCCGAAGACTATACGGCCCGCGGTAAGATCATTACTCCGCTCAAAGACCGCATCGGTGCCGAGATTCGCACGCACTATCCCGCCAGCGTTGCAGAAGGAATGACCATCACCGCCCAGGAAGCCTGGGTAGGCCGCGATTCCGGCAGGAAAATCGAAGTCCCAAACTATCTCCGCCAAGTTGTCGAAGAAATTGCTTTCCAGGCTCGCGAAGATAAGCGCGTTGATCGCCGCTCCGGCGTCAGCCAGCGTCTCCCGATTACCACTCTCGAAAGCATCGTCAGCAGTGCCGAGCAGCGCGCCGCTCGTAATGGCGAAAAATCCGTCGTCGCTCGCGTCGCCGACGTCTACGCAGCGCTTCCCGCCATCACCGGCAAAATGGAGCTCGAATATGAAGGCGAACTCAAGGGCGCTGACACCGTTGCCCGCGAACTCATCCGCGCCGCCGTTGGCCGCGTTTTCAGCAAGCATTTCACCGACATCAACTTCCAGCCCGTCATCCAATGGTTTGAAATGGGCGGCGAACTAAAGCTCCCCGACCTGGCAACCACTGCCGAGCGCCACCAGCAGCTTTCCAGAATCCAGGGCCTTATGGAACACGTCAACCGCCTCGGCGTCGAGGATCGTAAAGATCCGGGCCCCGCCGCTGCCGCCGCCGAAATGATCCTCGAGGGCTTATGGGCCCACCGCCGCATCGGCCGGAGCGAAGAGCGCGGCTACTACGCCGAAAAACCAAAACAACCCGATCAACGCGACGCACGCGAGGGCTCGCCCCGCCCCCCGCGCCGCCAATTCAATTGACGACCCGACGAAGGGTCGTCATCGTGAGGAGCATTGCTAGGAAGGATCTCACGTCTATGACGGAAATATTCAAGAGCCTCATCCCATGAAATTCATCCGATACGGCAAATACACCGGCGAACCCGCGGACGCCATCGACCTCGAAGAACTTATCAAACGCCTCGGGGATTTTTTCCTCCAAAGCGGTTTCGAGTCCCAATTCTACGGCGTTTCCCAAATGGACCCCGAACGCTCCATGGAAGCCCTCCGCGAAGCCATCCTCCGCGCCTTGCAAGAAGGCGACCTCCTCCCCGAAGGCGCGATGAGCGACGAGCTTCGCAAAATGTTGCAGGATCCCGCCGCCATGAATAGCCAGGCGGTCAAAGATCTCCTCGACAAAATCACCGAACGCTTGGCCAACGAAGGTTTCATCAATCCGCAGCAACCTCCGCAGGTCACGCCGCCTCCACAATCTTCCGCGCGCGGCCAACTCGGCCCGCCGCACGAACGTCAGCCCGAAGCCCGCTTCGAAATCACCGACAAAACCATCGATTTTCTTGGATTCAAAACTCTTCAGGACCTGCTCGGCTCTCTTGGCCGCAGCAGCTTCGGACGCCACGATACCCGCGACCTCTCGACCGGCGTCGAATCCGGCGGCGTCTCACGCCCTTACGAATTCGGCGATACCCTCAACATGGACATCAGCGCCACGCTCTTCAATGCCGTGCGCCGCGAAGGCGCGAAAGTCCCCATCGAGATGACCTACTCCGACCTCATGGTCCACCAGTGCGAATATCACAGCTCCTGCGCCACCGTGGTCCTTCTCGATTGCAGCCACAGCATGATTCTCTACGGCGAAGACCGTTTCACTCCCGCCAAACGAGTCGCCATGGCGCTCTCCCATCTCATTCGCACACAGTATCCCGGCGACACTCTTAGCCTCGTCCTCTTCCACGACTCCGCTGAAGAAGTTCCCCTCGGCGAACTCGCCCGCGTCCAGGTCGGCCCGTACTACACCAACACGCGCGAAGGCCTCCGCCTTGCGCAGCGCATCCTCCTCCGCCAGAAAAAGGACATGCGCCAGATCGTCATGATCACCGACGGCAAGCCCTCCGCCCTTACTCTCGAAGACGGCCGCATCTACAAGAACGCCTTCGGCCTCGATCCCTTCGTCGTCGGCCAAACTCTCGAAGAAGTCAACAAGTGCAAGCGCGCCGGCATCATGATCAACACCTTCATGCTCGCCAGCGACTATTCCCTCGTCCACTTTGTCCAGAAAATCACCGAAATGTGCCGCGGCAAAGCCTACTTCACTACGCCCTACACCCTCGGCCAATACCTCCTCATGGACTACATGTCCCGCAAAACCAAGCAAATCCACTAGGGCCATTCTGTGGATCCGCGGCTCCAATTCTTCTCTGTGTACTCTGCTCTGTGCCCGCCGACCGTCCCAACCTGGTCGGGGTGTTAAATCTTTGCCCTTGCCTCTCACTCCCGACTCTCAACTTTTCCCCTCTCCGAAAAACCTGTTACCATTTCCACTTCATGTCTCTCCATCGCTGTGCCACCTGTGGCAAGGAATTCGAACGCTTCATCGGCGATCCCTCCACGTCGCTCAACTGCCCGGCGTGCGATGAACAGCGCGCCCAGGTCATCCGCACCTTCCTGCCTCCACCCACAGAAGCGCTTTACCGGCCTTCCTTCCCCATCACCGTCGGCCTGATCGCCACGAGCGCCTTGGTTTTCGCCGTCATGGTCCTCAGCGGAGTTTCCGCCATCGCCCCCACTCCCCAGCAAGCCCTCGCCTTCGGCGCGGACTTCGGCCCCTACACGCTCGGCGGTCAGTGGTGGCGGCTTCTCACCAGCATGTTTGTCCATTTCGGTTTCGTTCACCTCGGCCTCAACATGTGGTGCCTATGGAATCTTGGCCGCGCCGCCGAGCAACTCCTCGGCCGCTTCTCGTATCTTCTCGCTTATCTCGGTAGCGGCATCTTCGGCAGCATCGCCAGCGTTTACTGGCATCCGCGGGCCGTTGGAGCTGGCGCGTCCGGCGCCATCTTCGGCCTCGCCGGTGTGCTCGTTTCCTTCGTCTATCTGAAGAAAACCCCCGCCCATCTACAAATCAACCGCAAAATGCTCAGCAGCCTCGGCACTTTCATCGCTTACAATCTGGCCTTTGGCGCACTCCCCGGCATCAGCAACGCCGCTCACATCGGCGGCCTCGTCATGGGAGCAGCCGTCGGTGCGCTCCTTCCTTCCGCCTCCGCCGACGAATCGTCCCGCCGCAGTCGCCTCTCCCTCGTCATCGCCTTCACCGCCATCGTGCTGATCGCTTCCGCTGTTGTCACCAAGCGCCTCCGCTCCTCCAACAGCGAAATCACCTCCACGAAGAATGTCCTCTCCGCCGGAAAATCAGGTGAGGTCCTCTAAGCCGTCGCACGATCACCGCACGTCTCGACACTCGCCCCGAATTTGAGGTATGAATTGAGTAGCCCTACAGCCCTCGGAGAGGTGGCATGAGACGTTCTTCGATCGTTCTTCCATTGCTCGTACTCTGTTTTTTCCTCGGCTCCTTTCCCGGCTCATCGCAAGATCCCAAGGACGCTCCTGCCTCTCAGGCTGAACCGTGGTACAGTCCCAAAAAATACAATCCGGCTAGATTGTTCAAGCGCGACCCGAAATCCGCAAACGACCAGCTCGCTTCAAAGGGCGATCTCGAAGCAAAGCTGACCCATCAATTGCAAGTGCAGGAGGTCTTGCCGAAGGACAAGAATTTGCAGGACGCTTGTTCCAATTTCAAGGAACTCGCCGGCTGCGTCGCGTCTCTTCGCGTCAGCCATACATTGCAGATTGATTTCTCTTGTTTGAAATGGGATGTAACCGGTGTCAAGCCAAAGCCCGTAGCAGATTCCTGTGCTGGTCCGGCCGGCGGCAAGGCTATGAGCTTCTACAGGGCCATCGATCTCCTCAAGCCCGATTCCAACGCCAGGACGGAAGCAAACAATGCTCTCCGCCGCTCCCGTGAAGACATCAAGGACGCCAGCGAGTAGCACACAATCCATCCTGTGGTTCCGATACTAAGCCGGCTTTAGCCTCTGAAGGCCCACGTAATTTCTTTCAAAAACTCTGCTGGGACATTGAGCTAGGTCTTACCGCGACAGCAAAACCGTCGGCTCTCCCTGGTAGCTTGTTCAACGCCTCATGCCCGCCCGTTTACCCCGAGCTTCGAGGGGAGTCATCGACCGCCCATTTTCGGCTCTCTGGGGAAGCTTTGACCGGGCCGGAATAGGCATGTGCCTCTCCGACCTGCACTTTCTGTTCTCGTCCCACTTATTTTAAGTCCTTTAGCTGCAACACTTACAAAAACACTGGGGTAAGGATGAGGTAAGCGAGCTCGTGGAATTAGGAACGCTGGCGGTCGTCAGGAGCGGCGGCAATTCCCATGCGGCGAAGTTCATCCTGGTAATACTTCTTGTGGAGGACGTCCCACTCCTCGCTGCCTTCGAGGATTTCCTTTTTCTGCGAGGTGATGCGCTTGCGGACTTCCAGTTCGATTTTCTCTTCTTCTTTCAGTGTGGCGGTCAAAATCTGCACCACCTGCTGGCGAATCGTGTCACGGTCGTCCACGAATTCCACTTCCTGGCTGTCAACAAGCACGTCCGTGATCTGGTGCGAGAGGCGGATGATTTTTTCCCGGGTCAGTCGCATCGTTTCTCGAAATCCTCGTTTACTCTTGAATTCAACGACGTGAAGCCATTGACGCCACTACGCCGCAGTCCGACCGGCGGGCTACCAACCGCTCCAGCAACCGGCTAGCGAAGGATCAGCTTGCGGTCTCTCGCCAGTTGCTGCTTCACTTTTTTGTACATCTCCTGATAAGAGACGCTCGTCCGCCGCATCTCGTCCTGATGGTCAATCAGGATCTGCCGTACTTCATCGTTCAGCCGGTCTTCAACGGTCAACTCTTCCAGCATGCGCAAGCGCACGCGGTTGACCACGGCCGGCGCAGCCTTGGTCTCGATCTGCCCGCCTTCCACCAGCCGTTTCACCACTTCGTTGGCCATGTGCGCTACAAAGTCCCGTACGATCAGCATCCCAGTGTGCTTCCTTTACTCCAACGCAAGAGAGTGAGTTTACTGGCTGCGCCAATAAAGTGCAAGGAACGCCGCCGAATCGCCGAAACTTTCTCGCCCGCCGCGGGCCCGCTTCGTCCTGGGTTTTCCGCAGGAAGGTCGCGCATTTGCCGGTCACCTCATGCAGCCGGCCAAGGTTTCGTCCAAATGAAAACGCCGCGATTCGCTACTCATTCGCTACTGCGTTGACCCTCTTCAACACTTCCTGTAGCATGAATAAATTAAGGGCGCTTAGCTCAGCGGTTAGAGCGTTCGGTTTACACCCGAAAGGTCGTCCGTTCAAATCGGACAGTGCCCACCATTGTGACGCTTCACCCTTCAGTGGGGACGTAGTTCAGTTGGTTAGAACGCCTGCCCTCGTTTTTTGCAATCCTACGCTGTCACGGCCAATTCCGCCCCATATTCGACAGAACGCGCGTGAAATCGGCGAATATGTCACGTATATATATATTGAGGATGCTTTTTCGCGAGTGCTGCCAATGCGAGGGCGCCGATTGAACCGAAGCTTGAGAAGCGTCTGTTGTCCACTGAACTACGCCCGCTCGTTGTTTCTGATTGTACGCAGGAAGCGATCCCTAAAACGGTTGGGCAAGTTTCAACGCGGCAACTCAAGCAGACCACGCCTGATGCGATAACAGGCCGGCCGTCTTTGCACCAGGCAGTTTGTTTCGAAGAGCGATCCTCGGCCACCTGGGAAACACCTGAAACCATCCATCTTGCAGAATTTGAACAGGTGCAGACGGCGGGTCACACTCAACACAACTACAAGGACTTTGATTCCCTTAGTTAGCGCTCGGATCCGTCAAGGAGCAGGTCCTCTTGCGCGGCTCGCTGAGGTTCGACACGCAGACTCTAAGTGTGCAGTATCCACTTCGAGCCTAGCTCACAAGCACCCTAGCCCTGCCGATCAATCCAGATAGACGGCCCGATATTCATATTCGAGCAAACGCTCGCCCGCGCCATTCCGCGAACTTACGATCCTTGCGGGCGAGTAAATATTGGGAGCCTTGGAACTGTAGGGTACCGCTATTTCTACGCGTGATCCCTGCGGGTATTGGGTAGCGCTGTAGAAGCTTAAGCCTCCAAGCGCCAACTCTCTGACGACAACAACTTCGTTTCCACGAGCGGGATGCCGCACGCATCCAACCGCCTCCACTTGAATACGACCGTGGGACCGCCTGTTTTGCGTTCCAGGGGTCACAGCGGCAGACCCCGTGCAGGTACGGCCATGGGGACGGTTCCAAGTGGTCCAGCCACCACAATTCTCGCAGATCCGGGAGATGTAGTGGTGGTAGAGGAAGAGATTAGCCTCAAACTCGTTGAGGTAAGATACCTCCGTTCGGTCGCAGACAACGCAACTCAGCAAGGCCCGCAGCACCGCCTTATGCACGCCGGCAACGGCAGGAAATACAACGCCGAAGGGGTTTACAATGGGAGCCTCGAGCATCGTCACCCCAAATACATAACCATCGGATCCACCCGCAACGCGACCTACCACTCGAGCCATTGCCTCTTTGCCAACTCCATCGAGTCGCTGGATTTTGATGATTTCGCCAGCGAATAAGTCCCTGTCCATCTTGATGGTAGCGCCCTGTCGGCTGATGTCTATTGTCTGTCCTTCCTCCAAGAAATCTTTGCCGTGCCCGCGAATACTTGAGACACGAATGGGTAAGGTCAAAAACACACGGTCACTTTGGCGGTGATTTCTCTCCTGAGCGGGAGAAAGGGCATGCTCCGCTCCGCCGTCGTGCTCGCTGGATTCGTTGCTGAGATTGTTGGCCATAGGTAACGCCGCGAACCGAGGAACGACATAGACCCCCAATCGTCCATCCTGGCAGAGCAGAGTAATGTTTTCTCACTGGCAGCATCACGGCAATCGGGTGGAACATGGATTTCGGACAGGGTGATTCCCCTATGGCCTGTTAGACAGTCCAGCTTCCAGGTTTCGCCTGATTTGAGAATTGCGGCTCCCGACCAAAAACAGCTAGAGACAATCCGCCGCATGTCATCTTTCGTACCTTACGCGGCGATGTCGCGGACTCTTGCTATCCCGCGTGCGCGCGCCGAAGCGCTCCACGTTCGAGTTCGCGTTCCGCTTGGAGCCAATCGTCCAAGTCACGGCCCGGTTGTTCTCCGCGTTTGAGATAGATGTCGTAGGCGCGACGCCTGATTTCCTCAACATCCGTGGCGTTGCCTCCTGAAACCTGTCGCGTCTCTGCCTTGCTGGAGGTTCCTTGAGACCCTTGGCTTTCGTTTCCCTTCGGTTTCGTCGACATCCTTCTCTCCTTCTTCCTTTTCACTGGATTGCTGTGGATCGTCGAAGCGCGTTCGTGCGTCCGCTCTGCGCGAGCCGTTGCCTTGCGGGCAAAACCCGAATCCGGCTCGCAAATCGGGGTGGGTGCAATAATTTCAGGATCCCTGACCTGCGGAGGGCGTTCTTGGCGTGGAACAGCCGTCCCTTGGCTGCCGTCAAAGAGATGCCTATCGCTTTTGCCGTTTCCCGCATCGAGCGTTCTTGCAGTTGTTGAATCTGAACTACCACCCGGAGGGTCGGTCGCAGGCTCTGGATGGCTTTCTTCAGCATGCTTGCTTCTTCGCTCTGGGCGTAACGACGTTCCGGATTCAGCCGATGGTCGGTTATTTCCTCGCGCAGGCCATCCACGGCACCATCGTCGCTACAGTCGGTGGCAGTCTCAAGTCTGGATCGTTTCTTTCGGAGAATCATGAGCGCCGAGTTGATGGCGATGCGCGTGAGCCAAGTCCCGAAGCTGGACCTGCCGTCAAAATCGGACATGTGAACAAACGCTCTCAGTAGCGTGTCTTGAACTGCGTCTTCCGCGTCCTCACGGCTTCTGGTTATCCGATATGCGGCACGAAAGAGTTGCCGTCCATGTCGTTCAGAAAGAGTGGCGAAGGCCAAGGAATGCCCTCTCTTGGCGGCTTCCACGAGGCTCTCGTCACTCAGGACGTGAGGGCTGTTTCTTGACGCGACACTAATCTCCGTTGATCGGTCGGGCCGCATGGTTATGCGACTCCATTCTTGGTAACCAGGACCACGCGGAACCGCGCTTTACCTTGCATCATGCGAGCGTAAGCGTCAGCGGCCTGTTCGAGCGGAAACGTCTCGATCATCGGGCGGATTTTCTCCAGAACGCTGAAGGCCAGGGTATCCTCGTTATCAATCGGCGTACCGGTCAGGGAGCCGTAGATCGAGCGGCCTCCAAACACGAGCGGGAACGCGTTCAATTGGATCGAATCCTGCGGTACGCCAACCACGATAAGTTTTCCGCGAACAGAAAGACCCGATACCAAGGGGCCCATCGCATCGCCGCTCGTGGCTGTTGTGAGGATCGCTCTAGCCCCGCCCATCCGCTGCAACACTGCTGGAACGTCCTCGGTGGCAGAATCGATGTAGACATGCGCGCCCAAATCCTTTGCAAGCTTTTCCTTGTCGCGTCCACGCCCAATGGCGATTGTGCGATATCCCATGCGTCGCGCAAACTGGACGCCGAGATGTCCAAGGCC
>Ga0210409_10008618_pt1 | contig 10361 bp, 10 predicted proteins | sample IncBWH17MmetaG_FD_161649 | JGI IMG/M metagenome (GOLD analysis project Ga0210409, IMG submission 161649) | Forest soil microbial communities from Barre Woods Harvard Forest LTER site, Petersham, Massachusetts, United States - Inc-BW-H-17-M | ecosystem: Environmental > Terrestrial > Soil >...
GAAACTCGTGAGTGGAATCCGGCGTTCTCAGCGCGACAATTTGTGCCTCACGTTCGGCTGTGGGGTGTTCGACCCGAAGATAAAAACTCCGCCGGCGCAGGGGATCGCCGATGCGTCTCTCTTCATTGGACGTGAGCACCACGAACGGAATGCTCTTGGCTCGAATCGTTCCGAGTTTCGGAATACTCAGCTGCCACACACTCAGGAGTTCCAACAAGGTGGCTTCAAATGCGTGGTCTACTTTGTCTAGCTCATCAATTAGCAAAACACAGGGCCTTTCGTACTGGAGAGCGCGTAACAAAGGACCAGCGCTGAAAAACTGCTGGCCATGCAATTCAGTCTGCAATGACTCCCAATCGACGCTGCTGGAATTGGATTTCAACTCGATGCAAAGCCTCTGCAGTGGTTCGTCGAATTTTCCAATGGCCTTTTCTTCATTGATGCCCTCGTAGCACTGTAGTCGCTCGACACTTGTATTTGCAGCCTCAGCGACCGCATATGCGAGTTGCGTCTTGCCACTGCCCGCCGGCCCTTCCAGCAGAACGGGCTTGTGCAGCTTGGCGGCCAGAAAGACGGTTGTTGTTGCGATCGAATCGGCAATGTAGCCGGTGCACCTAAGCCTTTCGCTGACTTCTTCAAGAGATGAGAACACCCATGGCTCCTGTGGCCGAAATTCCTGCCGCGAGCGTCAGAAACGTAACCCCGAATGGAATTTCGGTCAAATCAGGGCTGATCTCCGATGGGCCTTTGACCGAACTTCGGATTCGAGGTAGAACCGTCTTCGCACTGACAGGGCACGCCGTGATCAGAGGCAAATGGTCATGGTCGTCGGAATTAACTCAGATGAACCGGCGCCCAGACGCGAGTGGAGTCGATAGATGGTGGTGCCACTTGAGAGGAACAAAACGCGCGCCTAACACGAACGGTAAATTCGCCCAGGCGCAGCGCGCCGGACTGAGAGGTTCCGAATTCCGCTCGGCTCCTCTCAATCCCGGCCCCGCCCGCCTAAGCGGCGATCACGAGCGCCCTGTAAACGCAAGAGAGGCAGCGGCATTTCTCGGTGTCTGCGCAAAGACCGCCCAAAACTGGGCGAGAGAAGGCAGGATTCCAGCGCATCCTGCCGGAAACAGCTTCAGAAATCGCTGGCTCTTCTTTATTTCTGAACTGGACGCATGGTTACGCGCTCAGGTAATCTCGAATGGCCATCCGTGCCGCCTTCATGAAAGGGAAACTGCATGAAGCGGACACGATATCAATACGGGCGCGTAGAACTAAGTCCACGCGCCAATGGACCAAACGTATGGGTTTACCGCTGGCGAGAACCCAATCCGGACGGCAAAGGCAGCCGCAAGAGCGCGATCATCGGGACCGTAGAAGAATACCCGACCCAGGCTCATGCGCTGCGGGCAGCCGAACACATGCGCCTCGCGGCAAATCCAGACAACCCCAATGGAAGGCTGATCAGTTTTGGAGCACTGATCGACCGCTACATGGCGGAAGAGATGCCACAGCGCTTTTCAACTCGGGCCGCTTACAGCAGCTATCTCGAGAGGCATGTCAAACCCAAATGGGCAAAATACTCCATCTCCGCGGTGAAGCCTTTTGCCGTGCGGGCATGGCTCAAGGACCTGCCCCTCGCGCCCAAAACCCAGGCGCACATCCGCAACCTGATGAGCGTCTTGTTCAATTGCGCCATGTTATGGGAGTTGGTCCAAGTGCAGGCCAACCCCATGAAACTCGTCAAGATCCCGGGAGCGACGAAACGCGAGGAAGAGCCTCGCGTTCTTACTGTCGAGGAATTCAACAAGTTCCTCGCACAGATCGAAGAAGAGCCCTTCCGCACGATGGTCATCCTTGCCATGTGTCTGGGCCTGCGCTGCAGCGAACTCATTGGACTGCAGTGGCAGGACTTCGATTGGGAAAACCTGACGCTACTTGTTCGGCGGGCGGTGGTTGCATCTCGTGTGGATCGAGTCAAAACGCGGTATTCGAAGAAGAATCTACCGCTCGATCCCGAATTGGCCGAAATCCTGTTGTCATGGTATCGCCAGACTGCATACAGCGGCCAGGAGGATTGGGTCTTCGCAAGTCCTTTCATGGGCGGGCGACTGCCTTATCGGTCCTGGGGCATTCAGCAACGGCATCTCAGACTGGCCGGAACCAAGGCCGGCCTGGGTCCGATCGGGTGGCACGATTTGCGCCACACCTACCGGACGCTGCTGGACGAAACCGGAGCTCCAATCTCCGTTCAACAAGCGCTCATGCGCCACGCCGATATTGGCACAACCATGAACATCTACGGCGATTCGGTGGCCGAGAGCCAACGGAAAGCCAACAGCAAAGTCGTGAGCCTCTTGCTCCGCAAGAAGACCGTTTGATGGAGCGGAATCGGGGCAGTTCCTCGATTTCGGGCTTATTGGACCTTTTTGGACCTGCGCAAAACCGGGATCTTACTCATTCCACAAGAGAAAACTGGCGGAGAGAGTGGGATTCGAACCCACGTTACCCTTTCGAGTAAACACGCTTTCCAAGCGTGCGCCTTCAGCCACTCGGCCATCTCTCCGGCGTGAATCGATTGGGAAGGAACGACTCTTAATAAAGCCGTGACATCCGCGAAACAGCCGCGAATTCGATGATTCTTTTCAATTCTATGGGTGAAGTTGCGATTGCTGCAACTCGAAAGGAGGAAGGCAACTCGGAAACCTAAGACGATTTCTCGGGAGAACTCCCCGCGACGGGTGGAACACTCGCCACCGAACTGCTCCCCGCAGATGCTCCGGCAGCAGCAGCGTTCGCTGCACCATTGCTTGGCGGAGCGGTGGTCTGGGCGGCGCTGGGCAGGGCCGGCACTTTCGCATGATCGACCACGTGATGATTCAAACAATACAATGCCAGTTCCAGGCGATCGGCTACTCCCAGTTTGTCATACACCTTGCGCAGATAATTCTTTACAACTTGTTCCGTCGTCCCGACGCGCAGCGCAATTTCCTTGTTCTTCATGCCTTGCGTTACGCATGAAACGATCAGAGTCTCTTTGGGCGTGAGTTGCACCTTCGGACGCGCTCCCGAGGTCCGGCCATTCTGGTTGCGATACGCTGCCATCACCCAATGAATCGCCTTAGTATCGAGCCAGGTGTCGCCCGCCACGACTTTGCGCAGGCACTCCACCATCAGTTCCGGTTCTACTTCACGTGAAACGATCCCGTGCGCGCCCCGGCGGAACAGTTCGAGCGTCAACTCTTCATCCGGTCCAGGCGTCACGACCACAACTTTCAGCTTCGGATTCTGCCGCAGCAGTTCGACAACTGACTCCACCGGATTCGGCGCCAGCGCCGACTCAAAGATCAATACGTCGCTGGAAAACTTCGCGACCGCCGATTGCGTTTGCGCCAGGGTCTCAGCCTGCCCAACCACCCGAATGTCATCTTCCAGCGCGAAGATCTTCCGCAAACCGGCGCGGAAAATGGCCTGTGTATCGGCCACAATCACCCGGACGAACTGGCCCTGGCCAGCGTCCTCGCCTGCTCCGAAATTTTCTTCCACGCCAATCGGATTGGTAGCCATTCGTCCCTTGGTTTACGCCCGTTCGAAGTGATATTCGTCGATCACAACGCCGACCCCGCGGCGTCCGCGGTCATCGAAACTGCGCACCACGCGGCCTCGGCAATCGATCTGCACGTTCTGCCGCGCACCCACGACATCGGCCGGCAGCAGAATCGTGAAATCCACAATTGACCCCACTGGCACATCGCGATCCATTGCGAAAAGCACGCCATTCGCCGAGATGTTTTCCGTCTGAGCGTTGTACGCGGTTCCTTCCGTCTTCACCGACGCAGAAAGATGAAGCGGAAATCGCGGAGCGCTCTGCAAATCTTCATACGGTGCTGCATTCATCTGCGCGTCCATCATCGGTGCTGTGCCTTCGGCTGCCATCTTCAACTCAAGGGCAGCGTACACCTCGCCATAGGTGAATCAAAGTTACCGAAGTCATTGAACAACCGGAGCTAACTGCTTTTCTTTGAAGGGATTAGACGAGAATTAGAGGCGCGGGACCGAGCCTGAAACAGCCTGACGAAAGCAGTAAATGAAGGGTGAAAACACGAAGAATTCCGGTAACTCTCGGACAAGATGAATTGATCCAGAAAGGGAGAAGACTAGCGGCTACAGCTCGACCCCATGCATGGCCTCGCCTTCGCGAACCAGCCCGTCGTCGCCCACGATCATGAACTCAACACAGCGCATTCGTCTTCCGTCAATCTCGGCGATATAGACGATACCGATGCGGTCTCCGTCGCTGATCACATAATCCAGAGTGAAGTGGATCGTTTGAATCCGATCGATAGCTTTGGTCCAGTACTCCCTCAGGCGGGACTTTCCTTCAACCTTCGATGTACCCACAGTCGCTTTGGCCCGAGGCGACGTGAAGATTACGCTTTCGCTGAAATGAGACAGCACGGCTTCCACGTCTTTGCGATTCCATTCAGAAATCCATCGATCGGTGAAAGTCCGGGCGTCAATGCTCGTACTCACGTTCGTTCCCTCTCAGAACTTCGTCACTTCCGTGAAGTTGAATTCCTTCACCTTCATCGCGGGCACCACCATATCGAACGATTCCTCTCCGCACGCCCGCACCGGCACGCTCATCGCTTCGACATTGGAAAGCATATGGATCAAGCTCTCGTTGAACCGGAAGTTGCGTACTCCGCCCTGCAGGCGTCCGTTCTCCACAAGAAACGTGCCATCGCGAGTCATGCCGGTGAGCACTTTTTCAAACGGCTCGACCTCGCGGATGTACCACAGCCGTGTAACCAGGATTCCCCGCTCCGTCGACGCAATCATCTGCTCGATGGTCTGCGGATTCCCGGCCAGTGCAAACACAATATTCAGTGGCATCTCTCCCATCTCGTTAGGCAGTGGGAAACCGTGGCCGGTCGGCTCAATCGGCCCGGCTTTTTCGCGATACTCGGACTTCTTCATTCTTTCTGCGGTCGCACGGGCGTACACGACGCGCTTGATGATCCCATTCTCCACCAACGGGATTGTTCTCCGGATCATGCCTTCCCCATCGAAGGGAGATCCAGATTGCAGGGGATGAGCTACGTCGTCAATGATCGTGATGTTGTCTCCGAACAACCTGCTTCCGATTCGCCCCGTCAAAAACGACCGCTGATCAAGAATCGCCATCCCCGAATAGTCCCAAAACATGAATCCCACGATATCGAGCACTGCTGCCGGTTCCAGGATCACCGTGTACTTCCCCGCCGGAAACTCCCTTGGATGCGCGGTCTCAACGGCCTTCTGCGCGGCAGTCTCGGCCAGTCTCAGCGGGTCGAGATGCGCCACATCCGGCGAATTCGCCTTCTGCCACCCTGAGGAATCCCCCGCCAGCATGGTGATCGAAACTTCCGCCGAAGTCTGCGTATGCCACCGGCTCAATCCGCGAGAATTAAAGATCCCGTCAATCCATTCGCCGCTAGAGAAGACCCCAGCCGTAGTCAGCCTGTGCCGATCCGCAACCCCGACAATTTTGCTGACACCCTCCGCCCGCAACTCAGGAGTAATCCCCGCAGTCTGTTCAAAACATCGGGAAGGCACGACTCGCGTAGGGACAGGCGCCTCGCCTGTCAGGCCAGGGCGAAGCCCGGCCGGTTCATTTTCGGAAGGCATGGGCAAAAGGTCCGGATCTGGATGCTGAACCTCGGCCAGACTTTCCGAAGATCGCACCACCTGCCGCAGACTCTCATCATCGAACTTGTTCGTAGTCGCCCGCGCCGTCATTCCGCCAAACACCGTCCGCACTGACACCACATGATTTTCATCCGCCACATTCTGATGAATGATGTTATTCGCAAACCGAGTCAGCGCAAACCGCCCGCCGGAAAAGAGAACTTCCACCTCGTCCGCGCTCGAAAGCTTCCGGATGCGGTCGAAGACATCCCCGGCTTGTTCCTTAGTCAGCATGCAAACTTGAGTAGTTCTCCGTGCCTCTGTGACTCCGTGGTCGGTCTAATTTCCCTTGAAAGCACTTCCCACTTTGACCCCTCGAAATCTCGCCGGCGACGCTCCATGCCCCGTTCCCATCACCTGCTGCGGCTGTCCCTTCCCGCAATTCGGTGTGCCCCACAGCGTCCACTCGTCGCGCGAGCAAATCGCGTCCAGCGCATTCCAGAACTCCGTCGTGATCCCCGAGTACGACGGATTCTTCACCATCCGAACGCGCTTTCCATTTTTGATCTCCCACCCAATTTCGCATCCGAATTGAAAGTTGTAGCGCTTGTCGTCGATCGACCACGAGCGGTTGGTCTGCATCAGAATCCCGTGGTCCGTCGCCGCAATTAGTTGCTCGAGGCTCAGTGGTTTCTCCGCCGGCAGCAAGCTGATGTTCGTCATGCGAATCATCGGCAGCCGGTTCCATCCCTCCGCCCGCATCGTGCCGCCGGAACGAGTCTCCCCGATCGTATGCGCAGTCTCGCGTGAACTCAGGTATCCCGTGAACAACCCGTTCGTGATGATCGGCGTGCACTGCGCCGCCACGCCTTCATCATCGAATCCAAATGTTCCCAGCCCTGGACCATGCTCCTGCCGCGCATCGGCAACCACATTCACCAGATCGCTGCCGTATCGCAGCGTGCGCAGCTTATCCAGCGTCAGGAATGAAGTCCCGGCGAAGTTCGCTTCCATCCCCAGCACCCGATCCAGTTCGATTGGATGCCCTACCGATTCATGAATCTGTAACCCAAGCTGCGAGCTATCGAGAATGATGTCGAACTTTCCCTCCGGACATTGATCCGCTCTATGCAGCGCGACTGCCTCTTCCCCAGTGCGCCGGGCGTTTTCCACCAGCTTCAATTCTTCGATCAGCTCATATCCCTTGTTCTGCCACTGCCCGCCAAACGAATTGGGATAAGACCTCTTCTGAATCTCGCTTCCCGCAAACGAAAGGGCTGCATACCCGGCGCCGGTAGAAAGTTTCGTTTGATGAATGTCCGCGCCCTCCGATGACCCAAACCACTGCTCCTCCCGGCTGAAGTTCAGATTCGTTTCGGCCAGCGTGACTCCCGCCACCGATCGCAATTCCGCATCAATTCTCAACAACAGTTCGATGTTTTGTTCCACCGAGATCGTGAACGGATCGATCTTGTACGGCGTACTCCACTCCGCGATCGCAGGCTTCTCCGCCGACAGCCGAACGTCTTCCCTCTTCACGCGTGCCGAAGCCTCGGCGATCTCGACGGCCCGTGCCGCGGTGGCTTCCACGGCCAAGCGCCCCAACTCCGCCGACGCTGCGAACCCCCACGCGCCATCGACGATCACGCGCACATTCATCCCCACTGATTCGGAATCCGATGCGCTTCCAACCTTCCCGTTCTTGGTGCTCAGGGCCCGACTGCGCTGCGCAATGACCCGAACGTCGGCGTAGGTCGCTCCCTGCGACGCTGCGGCATTCAAAGCCCAATTGCAAACGTGTTTCATGCGAAGAATTTCAATCTAACACATGACGTCGGGACTCAACCTTGGCGGTCAGAAAGGCGCCGTTAGCTAACCTGTCGCCCCACACACACTCCCCTGTGATTCTGAGCACGGTCTACGAGACTCCCCTGCCGTCCAATAGACCCGAATGCCACTCCCCAAAGGGATTGCCCCTCCGTTGTCTGCATCAAGAAGGAGTTTGACGCCCATGAGTCTTTATTCTTCGGAGCCCAGCACCTCCTCGCCCACATCTGAAATCGACGACACATCGACCGCAACCCCGTCCTATTCCGACACTCAAGCCAGCAAGAAAGCCGACCTCGCAGGTCCAGGCATCGGGAACTATGCCGAGTTGGAGAAGATCCTGCCCCAGGACTACCACCCTCTTCTAACTCCGAAAGAAACGCAAAAAGCACTTTTCCACTTACGCCGTTACATCGAAGACAATCTATGCAACGAACTAGGCCTGATGATGGTCCAGGTCCCGCTGATCGTCGACGCCGAAAGTGGCGTCAACGACATGCTCGACCGCGACGGCTCTCGCACGCCCATTCAGTTCCACATCTCCAACGATCGGAACAAGAATCCCATTGAATCCCAGGTCGTTCAGGCCGCCACCAAGTGGAAGCGCGTCGCCCTCAAGCAGTTCAACTGCCACCCCGGCGACGGCATCTGCACCGACATGCGCGCCGTCCGCAAAGACTACTTCCTCGATCACGATCATTCCGCTTACGTCGATCAGTGGGATTGGGAACGCACCACCACCGCCGAGCAGCGCAATCTGGAATTTCTCAAATCCATTGTGCGCAAGATCTGGAAAGTCTTCGTCGGCGCCGAAAAATTCGCGCAGGAAATGTTCTCCGAACTCCGCAACCCTCGCTACCCGAATCTGCCCGAAGAGCTTACGTTCCTGCACGCCGAAGAACTGCTTGCCATGTACCCCGACTTGCCGCGCAAGCGACGCGAAACCGTGGTTCTCCAAAAACACCCAGCCGTCTCATCATCGGTATCGGCTGGCCGCTCAAAGACGGCTACCCTCACCAGATGCGCGCCGCCGACTACGACGACTGGATCAGCGACACAAGCAATCAAACCAACCGCGACACCCACGGTCTCAACGGCGACATTCTGGTTTGGAATCACGTTACCCAGCGCCGCCACGAACTGAGTTCCATGGGCATCCGCGTGAATGCCGAAACCCTACGCAAGCAACTCGAGATGTCGAACTTGCTCGACAATCTCAAATTCCCCTACCACCAGGGAATCATCAACAACATGCTCCCGCTCTCCATTGGCGGTGGCATCGGCCAGTCCCGCACCCTGATGCTCCTCCTGCGCAAAGCACACTTAGGAGAAGTCAGCGTCACCGTGTGGCCAAAAATCCTGAAGGAGATGTGCGCCAAGAAGAACATCTGGGTGCTGGAATAATCAGGGCATCTAGGAATGAACGGGGCGGCGATAGCCGCCCCATTGTGGTGGAAGAGCGGCGCTTTAGCGCCGCGTCAGGAGTCCGTTTAAAAGCGTTCAGCGCTCGTGGCCCGTCGCCCACTACATCACGGCGTCGCATGTGCCTCCGCCAGCGCCTTCTTCACTGCCAGCAATTCCTTCAATACTCCCCGCAGCTTGGTCGACTCCAACGCATTCGCTCCATCCGACTTCGCTTCCTTCGGATTGTCGTGCACTTCCATGAACACGCCATCCACCCCAGCCGCCACTGCCGCCCTCGACAGCGCCGGGATAAACTCCGGCTGTCCCCCACTCACCGCCGGCCCTTTGTCCTCCCCCTGCGAAGATGGCAACTGCACTGAGTGCGTCGCATCGAACACGACCGGCGCAAACTTCCGCATGATCGGCAGCGATCGCATATCAACCACCAGATTGTTGTAGCCAAAGCTCGCCCCGCGCTCGGTCAGAAAAACCTGCGCATTCCCCGCCTCGCGGCACTTCTCCACCGTATGCCGCATGTCCCACGGAGCCGCAAACTGCCCCTTCTTGATGTTGACCACGCGCCCGCTCAACGCCGCCGCCACCACAAGATCGGTCTGCCGGCTGAGGAATGCCGGAATCTGCAGCACATCCACCACTTCCGCGACCTTCGCGACGTCCGCCGTCTCATGCACATCGGTCAACACCAGCAGGTTCAGCTCATCCTTGATCTTCTTCAGAATCCGCAGACCTTCCTTCAGCCCCGGCCCGCGAAAACTTCGAATCGACGTTCGGTTCGCCTTGTCGTAGCTCGCTTTGAAGATGAATGGAAAGTCGAGCGACTTCGTCACTCCTTTGATGATCTCCGCCATCCGGATCGCGTGCTCTTCGCTCTCGATCACGCACGGTCCGGCGATCAGAAACAGATCACCCGACCCGATATGGATGTCCCCGACTTGGAACGAAGTTGTCATCCCAAAAATCTAAGGACACGCAAGAACACGACGCCCTGAGAGGCCTTCGTGTAACTTCGTGTCCTTCGTGGTTATTCTATCGCCCCCCGACTCGCTCCGGCCGGTGGAACATCTCCACCTCGACCGTCTCTTTCTCAGCTTTCCGCTTCTGCCTACATTCGTAAGCCGCTCCCACAAATGTCTTAAATAAAGGATGCGGCTCCAGCGGCTTCGACTTGAATTCAGGATGGAACTGGCACCCGATAAAGTGTGGATGATCCGGCAACTCGATCATCTCCACGTAAGTCCCGTCCGGCGTTGACCCTGAAATTCGCAACCCGGCAGCCACTAATGGCTCCTCGTACTCGCGGTTGAATTCGTACCGATGCCGGTGCCGTTCACTGATTTCGAGCACGCCATAGATCTTGTGCGCCAGTGTATTCGGCTCGATCTTGCAAGTCCATGCGCCCAGCCGCATGGTTCCGCCCAGTTCCTCCACGCCGCGCAACTCGC
>Ga0210409_10008620_pt1 | contig 10360 bp, 7 predicted proteins | sample IncBWH17MmetaG_FD_161649 | JGI IMG/M metagenome (GOLD analysis project Ga0210409, IMG submission 161649) | Forest soil microbial communities from Barre Woods Harvard Forest LTER site, Petersham, Massachusetts, United States - Inc-BW-H-17-M | ecosystem: Environmental > Terrestrial > Soil >...
CCGATCTGGCATCTCGGAGCCGGCCACAATCAAACGCGCGCGGGGTTCACGCGAGAGTATTTGCGGCAGAACTTTTCCGACGAACCAATCGAGGGCTTCCAGATTCGGCGTGTGACGGAAATTGCCTAGGAACAGCATGGTGAAAGGCTCGCGGCCCTCCGCGCGGAATTCGTAAAGCGAGGTATCGACACCGGCGCGGAAGCCGTCGTCGATTCGTCCTTTCAGCCTTGGCAGGAAGGACAGGAGATAGTTTGCGTTGTCCGGGCTGCAAACCTGAATGCGGTCGAGCGTGGGCAGCATGCGCAGCTCATAGCGCAGCGCGCGCAGATATTCCCAGCGCGCCACCATCTTTTCGGCCGGATCACTCATGAACGGCAGCCGGCGCGCGATCGACTGGAAATAGACGTCGTGCTCGAACAGGATGGTGGGGATGCGGCGGAACTGGCCGGCGTACTGCCCCATCACCGTGTATTCAAGCTGCAAAACGTCAATCCTGCGAGTATAGATTTGGCGGTGAATCAGCCAAGCCAGATCGGGGTCGCGGAACTCGCGCACGGCGTGGGGCTCGGGCGCCGCCCCGCCCCTCGGCAGTCCGCCCCGGCGAACCACGTATTCGGTGGATGCGCACATTCGGTCCAGCTCTTCATGCGCCGCGCGCTCTTCCGGATAATCGAGCAGAACAATAACGTGCAACTCGCAAAGCCGCGCGAGTTCGCGAACTGTCTGATACATGAAAACACCGCCCCCGTGCGTGGGAGGGCAGATCGGATAGGGGGAGACAAAGAGCACGCGCGGGCGGTCCGGTAAGTGATCCATGCGGGCGAACGCGTCCCGGAAGTGGCCGGCCAAGGGGCGACGAAATGCTTCCGCATCGGAAATGGCGGCGAGCCGGAGCGCTCGGGAGCGTGACGCAAGCGCTTGAGGGAGCTGAAGCATCGCGCGCGCCAGCCCCCCAAAACTCGACCGCTGCGGAGAATCGCCGACCAGCCAGCTCAAAAAGGCTCCACTCCACGTGTAGAACAAGTGCCCCACCAGACGGGGCCATTCGTGGATGTTTTTCCACGTGAAGAGCACGACGTTTTTTTTCAGCACGCCTTGAATGTAGGCGTCGCTGAAATGCCGGCCAATGGTGCCCCGATGTTCGTGATAAACGACGCTGGCCGGCTGATAGAAATTCTTCCAGCCTCGTTTCCACGACTGATAGCCCAGATCGGTGTCCTCGAGATAGAAGGGCGACAGCAATTCGTCGAAGCCTCCGAGCTCCAGAAACTTTCGGCGGTCGTAGGCGCACGATCCGCCGCCGCCATAAGAGCAAGGGTATAAGTCGCGCACGGCCGGATCAATACGGTGCCGCACGCGCAAGCTGCCCTGCTGCCACCAGCTTTCGGTAAGCCCGGTTTCCTCCCGGAGCTTATCCGGATCGGAAAAGAAGATTTGGCAGGAGACCGAGAATACGCGATCGTCGCTGAAGCCCGCCAGCAGCGGCGCGAGGAAATCCGGCTCAACTCGCATATCGCTATTGAGCAGCACCACGACATCGTTGTTGGCGGCGCGGAAGCCGGTGTTCGAGCCTCCTCCGAAACCGAGATTGTGCGGCAGTGCGACGATTCGAATTTCGGGAAAACGCTCGCGGACAAACGCCGCGCTGCCATCGGTTGACCCGTTATCCACCACGATCACTTCGCTACCGGGGAGGCGCAGCGTGGCGGCCCTGACCGAAGGCAGATACTTTTCGAGCAGGTCGCGGCCGTTCCAGTTGGGGATGACGATGCTGGCCGCGATGGTGCGGGGTTGGGTGTCCACGGGAGTTGAGCGCCGGGGCAGGAACCGGAGCCGTAGGGTAGCGACGAGATCGCAACAAGCTATGGAAATCGCCGCCAGCACCAGCAGAAACGGCGAGATGATGGCGAGTGGCAGTCCTTGAAGAATGCGCCGGAAAGCGCCCGGACTATGCTGCGCCACCTGATCCGCCACCCGGTGTGGTGTTTTCTTCGTCGATCTGCGGGCCTACACCGATCTTGCGCCCCAGCTTGATCCAGCGGGATTCGCGCAGCATGTTCCAGCGAGCTTCGAAAATCTCAACTCGTTGAGCGAGGTCCTGAACGCGCTCATTCAAGCTGATGGCCCACGCCGTTCGGTCCTCCAGCTCTTTGTGGACCCGGTCAAGGTGGTCTCGCGCGATTTGCAAGTCCTGGTCCAGTTGCAAGCCCCAGCGGTTCTGCTCTTCCAGATGCCGCGTCAGCTCGGCGTGGACGCGGATCATCTCGTCGCGCTGGCCACGGGCCTCCTCCAGTTCGCGTTCCAGGCTGTGGATGTGACGCTCGCGTTCCCGGAGCAGGTTTGAGCCTTGATGAACATACAAAAGCCCGCGCAACGCCGCGGGGCTCCTCATCGAGCACATAGCAAGAAAGAAATGGGCGTCCTGAGCGGTACCGCGCATGCCATCCACGCGCGCATCGACAGGCGGGAGGAGTCCCTCCGGATAGAAGGCGACCGCCTCGACATGATTCTGCAGGAGAACGGTGACCGTGGGAAAGAACTCAGCAAGTGCGGATTGGAACTCTGCGAGCTCAAATTCGTGAACGTGAAACGGATTCGGGCCCTCCGCGCCGCGCGATTCGGTGTAGTACAACTGGTTGGGCGTCGAGACGAGGAAAACGCCCTCCGGGCGGAGCACGCGGTGCGCTTCAGCCAGCAGACCGCGCCACTCGGACAGATGCTCGATCACCTCGAAGGCGGTCACCAGATCAAAGGTGGAATCGGCGAAAGGCAAGCCCGTGGCTGAGGCCGCCACGAAGCTAAGATTCGGTTGGCCGTAATGAGCGCGGCCGTATGCGACCGCCTCCGGCGCGATGTCGATTCCAACGGCCGAGAGCCCGCTTCGCGCCAACTCTGAGGTCCCGTATCCGGTGCCGCATCCGATATCGAGGACGCTGGCTCCAGCGGCACCGCGCGCGGCGAACGCATACCGGGAAATGTGCTCCGCCCAAAGGTCGTCATTCACCTGGCCGGGAACCACGCGTTCGCCCGTGAACTCGCTCACAGCGCAACCGCTCCAGCACCGATCTTCGAGTTGACTTCCACGCGGCAGGGGAAACGGAAGTGGCCGTAGAGAGGGCCATCCGGCGCGATCATCTCCAGCACCACCGCGTTGTCGATCCAATCGCAGACCGCGTGCCGTTCCAAGGTGCCGTTGGACACCGCCGGACTGAAGGAGAAAGACGAGGAATAAAGCGTGGGCAAATCCAGATAGAAATCGACGGTGCAGATCTCGCCCGCCGGCATCGGGGGCAGGCGATGCCCTTCACTTTCTGTATTGACGCCGGCGAAATCGACCCCCAGCTGGTTGCGGATCATAAGACCGACAATCGGCCGATCGAGGTTACTTTTCGCCCGGATGCTGACCCGAACAACGATAGTTGCATCGGGTGACAGCGCGCCTAAGGGACGCCCCGAGGCGTCATACACCGCGATGCCCAGGATTTCCGCGCGGCCATCGCCGAAACGATGATCGATGTTCGGAATCTCTTCGATCACCTCGATAGCAACACTGGCGGGCGTTGCACGGTGATGGAGAGCATCCTGCGCCTGGTATTTCGCGTCCTTCTCGGCCATGGCAGCCATGTATTTCGAAACCACGAGGGCCGGAGCACCGAGCGCTCTCACGTTGCCATGATCGAGCCACACGGCGCGATCGCCAAGAGCTTTTACTTCGCCCATAGAATGCGAGACGAACAGGATGGTAACGCCGCGCGAACGAAGTTCGTGCACCTTACGCAGGCAGCGTTGCCGGAAATAGACGTCGCCCACGGCCAGAGCTTCATCCACGAGAAGAACCTCCGGATCCACGTGAATCGCGACCGCGAAGGCGAGGCGCACGACCATTCCAGTCGAGTAGGTCTTGACCGGCTGTTGGATGAATTCACCGATCTCGGCGAACCCCGTGATATCGGAAAACTTGAGGTCCATCTCCTTCGTGGAGAAGCCCAGGATCGCCCCGTTGAGGTATACGTTGTCGCGGCCGGAGAATTCCGGATTGAAACCCGCGCCAAGTTCGAGCAGCGCCGAAACACGGCCGTGGACGATGGCTGTTCCCGAAGTCGGCTGGAGAATACCAGCACAGATTTGCAAGAGCGTACTTTTGCCGCATCCGTTTTCCCCCACGATGCAGAACGTCTCGCCGCGCCGGACCTCGAGAGTAACATCGCGAAGCGCCCAATAATCCTCGTGAAAGCGGCGGCGCTGAAATGTGGCGAATTCCTTGAGACGATCGCCCGGCGCCGCGTAGATCGAGTAGCTTTTGGAAACCTGCGAGAATTCGACAGCCGGGGAAAACACTATTCCAGATTGTAGATCAGGCGGGATCGCAACCTCATAATCGTATATTCGGACCTCCTTATCTTAATACTTGACAGTGGCTTTGCTCGCTGCCTACGCTGGTAGTGCGCCGGTGTAGCTCAGGTGGTTAGAGCGACGGTCTCATAATCCGTAGGTCGTAGGTTCGACTCCTACCGCCGGCACCAGTTTAATTCGATCCCAGGATGTGCTGGAATAGCCGGTCTAGTTCCCCTTGAGAGTAGTATTCGATCTCGATCCGGCCGCGCTGATCGCTCAACTCTACAATTCGCACGCGGGTTCCGAGGGCGCGTTCCAATTGGTCCACCGCAGCTTTAACGTTGGGATCGTGCGAGGCTTCTTTTCGAGAACCTCCACTCTTAGGGCGATCCGATGTCAATTCCTGCACGAGGGTCTCGACCTGGCGAACCGAGAGTCCTTGAGCAGCGGCCTTTTCTGCGATTTCGATCTGCTGTTCTGCGGTTGGCAACCCGAGCACAGCCCTCGCGTGGCCCATAGACAACCGGCGCTCAGCCAGTAGAAGCTGAACCTCCGTTGGGAGCTTCAAGAGGCGCACGGTATTCGCGATGCTGGTGCGATCCTTGCCCGTGCGGCGTCCAATTTCCTCCTGCGAGAGACCCAACTCCCGTCCGAGGCGCTCGTAGGCGTGTGCGGTTTCGATCGGGTTCAAATCCTCGCGTTGGATATTCTCAATGAGCGCTAGCTCAAGCATTTGGGGTTCCGCCACGTCCTGCACCACGACTGGCACTTCGGCGAGTCCCGCCATCTTGGCAGCCCGCCACCGGCGCTCCCCCGCGACCATCTGATATTGTCCGTCATGCCGGCGGACGACCAAGGGCTGGATAATGCCATTTGCGCGGATCGAGGCCGCCAACTCCTCCAGACGGTCAATCTGGAACACAACTCTGGGCTGGACAGGATTGGGATAGACTGCATCGATTGGTAAACGAGTTGGGGGCTGAAGAGCCTCTGCAGGCGCGGCCGCCGCTGCTGTTCCGACCACAGACGACACCGACACCGTCCGTCCGGGCAGCAGTGCGGAGAGGCCCTTACCGAGTGCCCTGCGCTGCTTGTCGATCGCGTTGCTCATTCTTGAGGATCTCCTTGGCTAGGTTGATATAGCTCTCGGCGCCGCGCGATCGCGGATCGTACATCAGGATCGGTTGACCATGACTGGGGGCTTCAGCCAGTCGGATACTGCGCGGGATTACAGTCGTAAACACCTCATTATTAAAGAATTCTCTCAGATCTTCCGCTACTTGGCGCGCCAAATTCGTCCGATCATCGTACATAGTTAGGAGGATACCTTCCAGTCTAAGTGGGCGAGAGAAGGCTTCACGCACTTTCTCAACTGTATCAATCAGTTGCGAGATGCCTTCAAGCGCAAAGAATTCGCATTGGATTGGAACTAGCACCGAATCCGCAGCCACCAGCGCGTTGAGGGTCAGCAGATCCAGCGCCGGCGGACAGTCGACAAGAATGTACTGATAGCTATCGCGCACAGGAGCCAAGATCTTGCTCAGTTGGGATTCTCGCTCAGGAACATCCACCAGATCAAGATTGGCAGCCACTAAATTCTTATCCGCGGGGGCCAAATCAAATCGTTGACACTGAGTTTTCACAAGCACGTCCTGGAGGGGAACCCCAAGCAATAGTGCGTCGTAGAGCGTGAGAGTCTCAGGGCCTTTTTCTATGCCGAGGCCGGTCGTTGCATTACCCTGAGGGTCACAATCGATCAACAGGACGCTTAAGTCATTGGCCGCCAGCGATGCTCCGAGGTTAATAGCGGTCGTGGTCTTGCCGACGCCGCCCTTTTGATTTGAAATGGCGATGATCTTTGCCACGGTTCAAATCTTATCAAATGTTTCATGTGGAACTCCAGTACCGTTTCATCCGGCAGCTAGCACACGGTTGATGAGGCCTCCCCGCGAAATCCCCAGTGATACCCCTAGAGAGCTGATTTAACCTGAATTCCGAAGTTGGACAATTAACGTCCAGGCTTTCAGCAGTTCGGGTGCTCGAAATCCAACTTCGACGACGCTGGATTTCCACAATGCAAGCGGTTCAAAACACATCGGATCATCCTCGTACCCAGTGTCAACTTCGGTATTCAGGTTCAATTGTCTCGATTAACTGGCGCTTCGGCCGTCTTAAGCCGTTTCGTACCACGTGCTTGTATGGTTCCCCGTTGACCCACAATTTCTCTCGGGCAACCTCCAGGTTTCTCGAGCCTTGGTCCTGTCGCGCCACCAGCATCTTCCTTACAGTAAACCGTTTCAAGCCGGCTCTTGTTCCACGTGGAACGCCAAGACTCTTCGCTCTCCCCACGGCACTTTCAAGACTTCCAGACCGTCGGCATTGCCGCCAACCAACAGCGCAAGGCTTGGGGCCAATTTCAGCTTCAGCAATCCTTCAACGCGCACTGCGCGTGAAATCACCCAGTTATATCCGCTGGTGCACTCCTCTGCGCGCATGGAGACTACATTCACATTCGGAAGTTCCTGGGAAGCCTCTCTGAGGAAAGCCGCCTTCCTCTGGTGAGATTCAATCAAGTCGACGGTACAGTCCGGACGCAGCACGGCAACCGGGATACCCGGAAAGCCAGCGCCAGAGCCGACGTCTGCAATTCTCAACTTACCTTTTGGGAGCCACTGCCCGAGGAACAAGGATTCGCAGTAGTGAAATTGCACTGCCTCGCGGATGTTGCGGATTCTGGTGAGATTAATTCTTTTGTTCCAATTACATAGAAGATGGTAGTGTTGTTCGAGAAAATCCAGCTGGGAGTTGGTCAGCCTACCAAAGGGCCCGAATTCCGACGCCAGCAGCGCCTTGAAATCATCCATTCTGGCGAACAAAACTTAGGTAGACATCGAGAACCGCGATTGCCGCCGGCGTCACCCCTGGGATTTTACCGGCGTGGCCCAAGGTATTTGGCCGGACGCGCTCAAGTTTCTCGCGGACTTCCCGCGACAGCCCTGGAATATCTGAATAGATAAAGTCGCCGGGGATGGGCCGCCCTTCCGCATCTCGGAGTTGGTCGACTTGCCTCTTTTGCTGCGCGATGTACCCGGCATACTTGATCTCTGTCTCAACGGTAGTTAAGACTCCCCGCGCGAAATCCCCTAACGACAACTCTTCAATCTTCGAATCGGGTCGGCGAAGCCAGGCCGCTTGATTTGGCTTCGCATCGAATAACGCCCTCAACTGCCGCTTTTGCGCCTCTTTGCGCTGGAACGAGTCCCAGCGGTCACGACGAATCGAACCCAATCGCTGTCCGACAGGCGTCAGACGTTCGTCAGCATTATCGATGCGCAGATGGAGGCGGAATTCAGCTCGAGATGTGAACATTCGATACGGTTCATCCGCTCCTTGGGATACGAGGTCGCCAATGAGGATGCCGATATAACCCTCGGTCCGGCCGATGACCAAAGCGTCAAGATGGCCGACATAACGAGCCGCGTTAATCCCGGCGATTAATCCTTGGCACGCTGCCTCTTCATAGCCCGACGTGCCATTGATCTGGCCGGCCAAAAACAGGGCGGAGACTCTCTTAACCTCCAAAGAATGAGTAAGTTCCCTAGGATCAATAGCGTCATACTCAATGGCATAGCCCGGCCGGATCATCTCGGCGTTCTCAAGGCCGGGAATCGAAGCTACTACCCGAGTTTGTACGTCGATGGGCATGCTTGTGGACATCCCATTGACGTAAATCTCGTTCGTGTCTAACCCCTCCGGCTCTAGAAAAATCTGATGGCGCGCTTTATCCGGAAACTTCACGATCTTGTCCTCGATTGACGGACAGTAGCGCGGACCAACACCCTCAATCTGGCCGCTATAGAGCGGCGAGCGCGAAATGTTATCCCGAATCGTCGCATGCCCTTCCGGGGTGGTGTAGGCGATATAGCAGGGGACCTGCTCCCGATCGATTTTTTCGGTCATGAATGAAAACGGCGTGGGATCAGCATCGCCGTATTGCGGTTCGAATCGCGACCAGTCGATCGTGCGGCCATCCAGCCGCGGAGGAGTCCCCGTCTTCAACCGCTTCCATTCCAGTCCAAGTGTCCGGAGCTGATCGCCCAGCAAATTTGAAGGAGCCTCGCCGCTGCGGCCGCAACTGAACGTCTGCTCACCCACATGCGCCAGCCCGTTGAGAAACGTGCCAGTCGTCACCACGACGGTGCTGCTGCTCAGCGTACGTCCGTCGCGAAGCAATACGCCCCTTACGCGACCGCTCGAAATCGCCAACTGCGCCACCTCCGCCTGCAGTATTCGGAGATTCGGCTCTTTTTCTAGAATTTCGCGCATCTTGAGGCGATACTGCTTCTTGTCGCATTGCGCGCGCGGCGACCATACGGCGGGGCCACGGCTGGTATTGAGCAGCCGGAACTGGATTCCGACCGCGTCGGTAATCTCGCCCATCACGCCGCCAAGAGCGTCGATTTCGCGCACCAGGTGGCCCTTGGCGATACCGCCCACGGCTGGATTGCATGACATCTGAGCGATCAGGTCGAGATTCATCGTAATCATCGCGGTCTTGAGCCCGAGGCGGGCGCAAACGCGTGCCGCCTCGCACCCGGCGTGCCCAGCGCCGACGACAATCACTTCATACTGGTTGGCCACTGATTCACCATTTTATCGGAACACGCTAAACTTACACTTCATCGTGAAAATCCTCATCATTGGAAGCGGCGGACGCGAACACGCGATTGCCTGGCGCCTCTCGCTTGAACGACACGAAATCTACGCCACCCCCGGCAACGCGGGCATCGCGCAAGTAGGCCGTATCCTACCCACCACCGACTACCTCGCGGCGGCCGAATCCATTCACCCCGACCTTACCATGGTCGGGCCGGAAGTGCCGCTGGTGGCCGGAGTGGTCGATCAATTCCGTGCTCGGGGGTTCGCCATCGTCGGTCCAACCCAGGAGATGGCACAACTCGAGGCGAGCAAAATCTATTCAAAAGAGTTCATGCGAAGGCTTGGAATTCCCACGGCCCGCTTCCTTCGAGCGGGATCGGAAGAATCAGCACTCGAGGGATTGTCCCAGTTCACCTACCCAGTGGTCGTGAAAGCTGATGGTCTGGCGTCGGGTAAAGGCGTGATCGTCGCTCGAGACCGCGCCGAAGCCGAGTCGGCCGTGCGCACCCTGGGCCCGCGCCTGGTGATCGAAGAGTTTCTGCAAGGCGAGGAGGTCAGCTTCATCGCTCTGAGTGACGGCCGAAATATCGTTCCGCTCGACGCCACCCAGGATCACAAAGCCGTTGGCGACGGCGACGCTGGCCCCAATACCGGCGGCATGGGGGCTTACTGCGACGGGCGGATCCTTTCGGCCGAGAGCAGCCAGCGAGTGATGGACACGGTGATCGAGCCTGCCGTCCGCGCTACGCGCTTCACTGGTTTCCTCTATGCGGGTCTCATGATGACGGCCGATGGATTCAAGGTGCTGGAGTTCAACGTCCGGCTTGGAGATCCTGAGACTCAACCACTGATGCACCGCTTCGACGGCGACCTCGCCGGCGTTCTGATGCGCGCTGCCACGGGGGGTCTGGCCGGCGCGGCGCTGCGTTCGAAACCGGAACCCTCGGTGTGCGTGGTGCTGGCGGCCGCCGGCTACCCAGGGCAGGTTCGCACGGGCGATCCAATTCGCGGGATCGAGAACTGTGGCGCGCAAGTTTTTCACGCGGGTACGAAAATGGGCGAGGGCGGGCTCGAAACGGCGGGAGGCCGGGTGCTGGGCGTGACCGCCTCGGGCCCCGATCTGGCGAGCGCAGTCCGCAACGCTTACGCAGCCGTCGACCGAATTCATTTCGACGGCATGCACTATCGCCGCGACATCGCGCAAAAGGGTCTGAAACGCTGGTCTCCTGTTACAATCGAATCAAGTTCGGGGACGTAGCTCAGATGGATAGAGCGGTCGCCTCCTAAGCGACAGGTCGGCAGTTCGAATCTGCCCGTCCCTACCACTACCCCGCCAACGCTTCCAGCGAGTTATGCTAATAGGGTC
>Ga0210409_10008622_pt1 | contig 10359 bp, 9 predicted proteins | sample IncBWH17MmetaG_FD_161649 | JGI IMG/M metagenome (GOLD analysis project Ga0210409, IMG submission 161649) | Forest soil microbial communities from Barre Woods Harvard Forest LTER site, Petersham, Massachusetts, United States - Inc-BW-H-17-M | ecosystem: Environmental > Terrestrial > Soil >...
AAACTCCTACCGGGGGTTCGAATCCCCCCCTCTCCGCCATGTCAACTAAATTTTTCCAATTCTATTGGGAAATCTAAATCCTTCAACTACTTGGGAGATTTCGTTTGTTCGGCTAATGTCTCCCTGTTCTCTCCATTTCCCTCTTTTCTCCCAATTTTTCGAGCTAAATTCGAGCCAAACGACGGGCTGAAACTATCTCTTGAGCAGTCCGCTTACGGTACGTGCCGTGGTTCGTCTCCGCCAACCTCCACGTGAACTTCGAACGCACCCAAGTGGTCAACTACGCGCAGTGGAAGATAGCCGCGAGACGACCGCGGCCGCGCGCGAAGACGATTGGATCACGGGCGAAGCGGAAGTTATTTCGGACCAGAAGTGGAAACCGCGGCAGCCTCTGTGACCTCATCCACGCTGGCTGATTTGAGGTAACGACTGTTCGGTGCGCCGCCGAAAACTCATCGCGTCGACTGAAACGCTGTATTAGAGAATGACAAGAAATGTGTTGCGCGGTTCTCCGGTAGCTCAAAGGTAGAGCGCTCGGGTGTTAATCGAAGGGTTAACCCGCGCGACGAAACTGCAGTTGGATTTCGGACCTGCAATTGGAGCACGTTTGTGGATGCGAGCGGGACTGTTGGGGGCGGGGGGAAGCGAACGGTGCTTCTACTCTCCTTAGGCATCATCTCTGGTGGTGCTGGAGCAATGTCCTCCACCGATGTAGTCTCGCACCGGTTTGACCGACACAGAGGATTGGCTCCCAGCGTCATGATGCTTGGGATGGAATTGGGTGCGATTGTTATTCCTTCGGTCGCGCAACGATTGATCGCAGCCCTCGGCTGGCGTCTCTCGTACACAGTCTTCGGTCTCGCGATTTTGTTTCTCCCCTTACCGGTTGTTGCAGCATTCTTGAAGGAGCGGCCCGAGAATGTGGGTCTCCTCCCAGATGGGGATGCAGAGGCCCACGCCTCGACGACGAGCGCACTGAAGTCTTACCAGGGTCGCGTGTGCTTCTCGGAATTCGGGCATCCTGAACAGGATTCACGCCGTCGAATGCGCCTTCATTCTTCGCATGAGTGAGCTACGTACGGTTTCCTTGGGGTAGCAACGAACTCCGTGAGTGGCTAGATCGTCAGCTCAAGATGGGCGGTTGTACATTCACGGTGGAGCGTGGTTCGTCCGATACCGTGTACGCGTGCGGCAGGAGGATGGCTCGACCAGACTCCAGCAGAAGGCAAAGGAACATACCCAGGTTTCGGGGACGTTCAGCCGGTTCGCCAGTTCGGTTGGGTCTATCACTTCTACTTCGACTTGATTCATGGATGTTCGGCTAAACGAATCGAATTGAACGCGCTAGATTGATTTGTGAGAGCCATCAATCGGTTGGGTCGGAGTTGCCTTTTCCGTCGCAAGGTGCTGCTGCGCTTTGCTGACGGTTAGCCGCGCGTAGTACAGCGGGTCGCTTTTCTCGCTGCTGCGAAAATCCGCGATCCTGCCGATGATTTCTTCGGGGTCGTCGCCGCGGGCGAGGGCGCGCTTCGCATAGATCCAGTCGTGCTCGGACTGGCTCAAGGGTCGCCTTTCAGAAGACCGTTGCGTTAACAGCCTATAGTGCGCGCGGAAGTCGTTGTCGATCGGCTCAGTGCGTAGACAAAAATCTTGTAGGTGATGAATGCGGTCGGTGTGCTTCTCGGCTTGCACCCGAAACTCGGTTTGATACTTTCGGTTGACGAATCCCGGGAGACGCAGAACGCGAGTGGAATCGGTGGCAGCAGGATCGCCTCCGAGTTTGCGTGCCATGGCACGCAGCAGGGCCTCGCCGTGTTCCCGGTCAATACCCTCGACCCGCCACACAATCTGGAATTTCTCAGGCGATGTATTTACGGTGTAATTCGGCGGCGGCACCAGGTTGGATTGTCGAATCTTCGCCAAGGCCGACGGGCCATCGTGATCGATGTCCAGGTAAAGATGACGGATGGTCTGAATGTCCTCCTTAGTTCGCGTGCGGGCCTCGGGTTTCAGGGTGTTCATTCCGATGTAGATGTCGCATGCCTCTTTTTCATTCTTGTGCTGGAGCCATTCCTGAGTGGAAGTTCCCGCGATCCGTTCAGCAGTCGCGATACGCTGGATCGTTTCGCCCGTACCGCCGTTGCGGACCAGGACGGCAATCCGATCAGACGGATGAAAGTTTGTGCTGATGTATTCGCTGGCTGAGATGTCCTTCATGTGTTTCGACTTTCGTCCGTCGTCATTGGGATGGCTCCTATCTCTGGTAGATTGCACAGTAATCGAAGGGGTCGCCGTCGGCGTCGTAGCTGTTGATTTCGAGCACTTCCGAGATGTAGCGGCGTCCTGGTCTGCGCTTGATCTGAATCACGACATGGAGCGAGTCAGCGATGTTGCTCTTGATAGCTCGGTAGAGTAGCTCGACGCCGCTTTGCAACACGCGACTCGTGAAGCGGGCGAGGCCCTGCTTCGCCGAATTGGCGTGAATCGCTTCGCTGATGAAGTCATCGAGAATGAGATGTTATACCCTGTAAAACAGAATCCGTCCTGACGGACCGAGTTGCCGAAGGAAGTGGAAATCCGCCGCGTTGCGCATCAGCCATGGAATTCTGAGAGAGCAGCCAGTCCGGAAAGTAGTCGGGCAGGCTAAGTTAGCGAGAACTGTTTGGATCGAGTCCGAATCTGATCCAATTCCCGTCCGACCTCTTGCTTTCGCAACGACCGCCTCCGGCATTTTCCTTGGATCGTCTTGGCACGGGTGCGGAAGAAAATCCCGACGTGTTCCTCACGGGAGAGAGTCTCTCTCTGCGCTTCCAAGTGGGGGTTCTGCCCGTTTCGCCTTGTCTACGGACACGCTGACCGATGTGCGGTCTCCGGCGAGTGCTCCTTGCGGCTGGTCCCATGTTTAAGGGCGGGCTAGTCCTTACGCTTGGGCAAATACGATCCGTTTCTCCCCTTGCAGGGAATCATGAAGAGCAGCTGCCACAGCCATGCCGTCCACAATGCCTTCCAGGGCTTTTGCTTCTTCTCGCGTCACGCGAAAATTCGTGGCCCGCGGGCGCCGCAAGATGCTCAAGGTAGCGAATTCCGCCCGCGATGAAAGATACGTCCGTTGAATCGCTGGTTCGATCAGCTTGAGCAATCGGATCTTTACGCGAAGGCGGTCTCCTCGGAACTTTTCACTGTTCCGGATGAACAGCAGTTGTTCTTTCGGCTCCGGTTGAATCCGAGGCGGCTCGGATACCTCCGCCAGTCCGATGATCCCTCCCCGCGGACCCGACTCCCACACATACACCCTGTCTCCCGACTTAATCTGTTCCTTGTGCTGCTGGACGAGCCAGGTATGTTCCCTAAGGGTGCGAACTGCACTCCGAACGTCGGAGAATTCCGAGCTGGCTTGAAAGATCCAGGTGTTCCGGCAGTCTGCCGTGGTACCTATCGGCTCTTCCTTCTTCTCTTCGTGTTGTGCCCCGTCTTGAGTCGGCCCTTTCCCGGAAACATGCGCATGAGAAACGCACCAAGGAGGAACCCCGTTCGTCCCACTGGTTTCCTTTCCTGTGCGAGTCATTGCTCTGTGGGGGTCGATTCCATTGCCTGCCAAGCCGCCACCGGGCTTGATGACTTGAATCCCGATGCATTCCACGGAATCACCACGAACCTCTAAAACCAAAGAAATGTTTAGTTCCAACGCCTTGTCCGATATCACAGTCCATCTCCAAATCCGCGCCCTTTCTTGGGGCACGCAATGCTCGAATTCAGCTCCAGGGCTGATACCGACAGAGCGAACCAATCTCGCGAATTTGGGTGTTCCGAAAGAAACAATATTCCCGCGCGTGCGTGGCCAGAAACGATCTTTTACTTCGCATACTGATATTATCCTGGTGATTCTGCTGGCCCATGCATGTTAGAACCGTAGACTCCCGCCGGTTAGACGGCTGTCATCTCGGCGCCCGAGGTTTCTTCTTGGAAGCGCAGCAGAGCCTGGATTTTGAGGAACTAGCCCATCGGCTGACCGCTTTTGGGCTGCGAACCTTTTACGAGTTTGGACTCGGTGGGCGTAACTCTACAGTCGCCGGCGTCGGTCTGTCCGTCGACGACTTTGTCTCGGCAGTCTTGGTGGAATATATGGAAGGCAAGCTTCAACATCAAGCCTCCCGTGGCGATTTGTTCTCCCTGCTGGCGACCGCCTTGCGCAATGACATTATCGATTCCCTTCGTAAGGCGGCACATGCCCACGAGGAGAGCCGATCCTCGCTTCCTGCCGAACGGGATGCCGATCCTGCTCCCCTGTCGCTCGACGAATTGCCGGGATCGACCATAGATTTTGCGGGGTCCATCGATGAAGAGCGGTACGGCGAACGCGCACGGACTGCCTTTGCCGGGGAACCGGAACTAGCGGAAGTTGTGAGCGCGGTGCTGGAACTCAACCTTTACAAGCCCCGCGAAATAGCAGCTGAGTTGGGCATTACTGCAGCAGAGGTGCAGAACAGGAAGAAGAGGCTGCAGCGGCAGCTCATCGATCACAACTTGGTAGAGAGGAAAACCGCTTGAGCGAACAGAAGGAAAAGGGTCTTTTTCCGCAAAAGGCGCGGTTGGCACAACTGTCCGACAGCTTGTACGGCAGCCCGAGCGAGCTGGTTGCCCGGGAAGCCCGGGAACTCTTGCGGCGCGCAGGAATTGATCCGGAAGACGTCAAAGCACGCCTTTATCGAAAGTTCGATGCCCTAGCAAAACAGTACGCGGCAGCAGGCCGGCCCGTTCCGGCGCTCTTGAAACAGGCGCTTAGTGACTTGCGTCCAGGCGCACCCGGTTCCCCAAAGGAAAGAGCATTAGTTCGCGAAGCCCGAGCGGCCATCCGGAGTGTCATCGACCATGCTCAGCGTATGCAGGAACGACTCGCGAGGCTGCCGCGTGTGACTTTGGCTACCGCCTATCGCAACAAGAAGGAACTCTCGGAACGGGACAAGAAACTCCTGGACGACCTCGCCGAGGATCTTTTGAAACACAATAATCGCAGCCGCCCGAAAGACGGTCGATGAGCGGGTCGCAAAAAGGCGGCGCCTATGCACGTGCCCTCGCGCGCGAACTGCCGCTCGAACATGGCGATCTGCGGGCAATCGCTTCGCGACTCGGACTCCAAATTCGCGAGGTGGACGCTGATGGGTTTGACGGCGCCTTGATTCGAGCGCGCGAGATTCCTTTGGGAACGATTGCGATCCGGCAATCGATCCGCGAGGCTGGCCGCAAGAATTTCACGCTCGCCCATGAAATCGCTCACTTTTTGCTGCCCGATCACGACCTGACGGAGCTCGTTTGCACCAAGTCCGACATCGGGAACTGGGGCGACTGGTCGCGAGAACTCGAGCGCGAGGCCGATGAATTTGCCGCCGAGCTTCTCCTGCCCGCTTCCGCGGTCCAGCCGATCGTCGAGTCCGCACCGCCTTCTCTGCAAGTGATCGAAAAAATCGCCCAGCGATTTCATACTTCTCTTTCGGCAGCGGCCTGGCGGTACTGCGATCTGTCGAAGCAAAGCTGCGCGATCGTATGGGCCACGAATGACCGAATCGATTGGTCGAAACGCTCGAGACACTTCGGCTTTCCGCTCCAAAAGGGGGCGCCCCTTCAGCAAGGCACGTTTGCGTTGCAATGCTTTGCGGGAACACCTGGTCCAAGCAAACCGCAGGAGCTCCCCGCGCGTTTGTGGATCTCCGCAACCGGTTTTCCAGAAGATGCCCCCATATGGGAGGAGTCCAAGGCGCTGCCCGCTTACAACAGTGTAATTTCGCTGCTTTGGATCAAATCGTAGGTTCAACGAAGGCCGTGGTAGAGCCTGGCGTTGGTGCAGGCGGGCAAGAAATCATCTAGGAAATCAATCGAAGGAAGCTTGGGGCTAGTCCTGACTGCAAGCCCGCGATAGCCCCAAGTTCTCGGTCATTGCTAATCGCCGGTATGCTCGTCGGCGAGCTCGCTCCCGCTTTGCGCTCCATTGCTTGGAGCCCGCGTAAGGAAACGTACATCGCTTGCCACCACTTCTGTGGAGCGGTGCTTCTGGTTTTGCTTGTCGATCCAGTTGCGGATGATGAGCTTTCCTTCGACATAGACCCGCGCACCTTGCCGCAGGCTTGCGCTTACCGTTTCCGCAAGGTCTCCCCACACCTGAACCCGGTGCCACGCAGTCTTTTTTTGCCACTCGCCCAAACGGTCTTTGTACGACTCCTCGGTTCCCAAAGAAAAATTCGCCACGATCTGACCGACTTTGGTATGCCTCACTTCGGCATCACGGCCGAGTCGCCCCGCCAACATGACTTTGTTGACGGCGTTCTGTCCCTCGAGATCCAGCTGGTTCCCGTTAGGTTGGGCCGAGCTCGTCAGCGAAGAACGCTGCGGCGTCTTACCGCTACCGTTTTGTTCCGCCGGTGTTTCTGCGGGCTGCCCAGGCGGTCTCGGCGGAGAGGCCGGTGTGCCGGTCCCGCTCGGGGTTTGCGCCTCCTTTTCAAACGTTGCCTGCTTTGCACCCTCGGCGAGCGCAGCATTCACTTCCAACGACATATTCGATACCACTTTACATCTCCAAATTGAGCGCCCTGTACAGCAGCACCCAATCCATTTGAATTTCAGCAGCAAGTGCTGATATCTCTGAAGCGGACTGCTAGCTCGGATTTTGCCATTTCGGTGGGCGCAACATTTTTCCCACGCACGGCCAAACCGGTCTGCTATTTCGCTTACGTAGTGGATGTACCCGGCGCTTGAAAACAGATGTCGCTGCGTTCTTCTCACAACCAGAAGTCAACGCACGTGTCGCACGCAGAACGGCGATGCGCATCGGCGTCGGGTCAAGGGCCCTCTGACTTGACAGCGCAGGTAAAATGAGTTTACCCAGATGGAAGGGTTCACCGCTTCGTTTTTCTATCCTTGAGCAAACCGCGACAGGAGGTAAATTTCATGTTTGAGTCTATGGCCTCTCACTCTCGTTTGGCATCCAGCGCCGCATGGACCATCGCCAGCTCCGTTAACCGCGTCCTGCCTGAAGGGGCGCTGCCCGCACCAAGCTGGGCGCCGGGTCGGCTTCTGAAGAAGCACCAACGAACGCCAATGAGGACGGGGGTTCCGAGGCGCACCCTGTCGCTCTGCCCGGATTGCAACCGCGAAGCAGTCGAGGCGGTCATCAGGGGCCAGAACGATGTAGCCGGTTTTAGGGAGCGTCCGGGGATCATTGACGCCGAGATCCTTGAGGAAGGCGGGCGAATCCTCATGCGAAAGGCGTGCGAGACGCATGGTCCATTTGAGGACGTGCTATCGAACCATCCCGATTTCTTTCAGAGAATGGAAGCGCAGTCCTTGGGGGGCGACTTCGATTGCGTTGGCGACCGTGAGGTCCACGACCACGGCCCTAACAGTATCCGGGCAGGCCGAGGGTCGTATTTGATCGTGGATCTGACCAACCGATGCAACATGATGTGTCGACCTTGCTTCATGGACGCTAACGGAGTTGGTTACGTCGACGAAACAGATATGGAAGACCTGAAGACAATTTTTGATCGGGCGGGCTCTTTCAAGCCTAACCGCGAAATCAACGTCTTGTTCTCCGGTGGCGAGGCCACACTCTCTCCGATCTTCCTTGACGCAATTCGACACGCGAAGAGCATGGGCTTCCATCGTCTTCACGTTTCGACCAATGGTATTCGTTTTGCGGAAAGCCGAGATTTTGCGGTCGAGGCGAGCGCCGCCGGGTTGCACGGCGTGTACCTGCAGTTCGATGGCGTCTCCGAGGAGAAGAACAAACATCGCGGGCTCGGAAATTACATTGAAGTGAAACTCCGCGCCCTGGAGAACATCGCTGCGGCTGGAATGCAAACCACCTTGCAAGTTACCGTGGTCAACGGTCTCAACAATGATTGCGTGGGAGAGATCGTGCGCTTCGCTCTCCGCAACGCCGATCAAATCCACGGCGTAATTTTTCAGCCCGTTATGTTCACCGGCCGAGACGAGCGCATATCCACTGAGGACCGCTATGCAGAACGGTATCCTCTCTCTCAACTCGCTTACGACCTGCAAGCCCAAACTTCGATCGACTGGAGGCCCATGCGGGATTGGTACCCAGCTTCGGCGTACGCGATCTTCAGCCATTTAGATGATGTCCTTGACCGGGGTTCAGAGCGCGGAAGTCTCTTTCCTGACATGCATCCGGACCACGCGATAATGAGCCCCTTGCTTGTGGATACTGATAAAGGGAAGGCGATTCCGATTCCAACGTTCTTCGATCTCGGAAGGTTCATGCAAGACGTTGTACAAATAACAGATTCCGGTAGGCCGCCTCGGGTGACCAGGGCCATGGTTTTGCTTTCACTTCTTCGGAATTTCAACCAGGCGAAGGCTCCCGCGGGATTGGGACCCTATGAGCTCCGTAGTCTGTTTGAGGGCTCATTGTATCGTTTCACGAGAAGCGACGACGATTGGTCGCGGCAAGCATCTGCGAAAACCGCGCACTGGAGACTCATGTTTTTCAATGGGATGTGGTTCCAAGACGCCTACAACTACGACTTTGCGACGATCTACAATTCGAACGCGCCGGTAGCAACTTGGCAGGGCGAGATCAGTTTTTGTGCCTACAATGGTGGTGGCTGGCGCAAGGTACTCGAGAGCGTCCATCATACGGCGACCGTGGCCGATTGGTACAGAAACCACGGTCGGCACCAAATCTATGCGGCAGGCAAGAAGGTACATCTAGTGGAATCGCTGAGCCGCCGGCCTGAACCATTGGTTCAGATTGAAGCCGCCCCTGTCGGTACCTTCTTCACGCGTGGATGTAGGGATCTAGAAATGAAGCGGCTAGTGCGATCCGGAGGGTAGTGGGGTATTGCGGGTGGGATTGAGTCCCCGAGACTCAACTGCTGGAGAAATGGCTACTCAACCTAGTGCGAAGCCCAAAAATTTGTTGACTCAGGGACTTGTCCTTGCCACCGAATCACTACTCCTGCGTCGAGCTGCAAAAGTCCAGAAACGTAACCAATTCCCGATAGCCAATGGCTTTCCGGGACCATTGCAGAAAGCTCGGTGCCACGAGGAAGTTCTCCTCGAGAGCCTGACCCGTCCTGCGCGCCACCAAACTCCGGTGTCATCCAAGCGTGCGGCCCGTTCCGATCTGGACGCGGCAATCTCTCCGCTTCTGTCCCCTGTTTCGCTTCCTTGCTCCCTCGGCTGTGGAGGTGAGGTATCCCAACCCTACTTCATATTGTGGAGCACACTTAGAGCACAGTTGTTTCCGGATACGGAGATCGTGGCCCGAAAACGGGCTCAGCGTCCGACGTAGTCTATTGAATCCAAACAACAGGACCTGGGACGGTTCCTCTTTGCTAAACCGTTGTACGCGCTAAAACGTAACGCGGGGCGGCATGGGGCTCTCAAATAGATGGTTTGCACATTTACGCTGCTGGACTCTTGCTGGACTCTGGACTGCAAATGAGGTGTTTCAGCGCAAATGAGAATGCGCTAACGCTAACCAAATGAATCAAAATCGGTGAGCACGAACAGGGCAGGTAGAATTAGCAAACCGCCGCATTCAGCCGCTCTGCCACCTCTCCGCGGCTAACGTCTTGCGACATTGTAACTTATTACCGCATTTGGTGACAGTCCCTCCTTCGGTTGCTGCATTTTGGTGCACGAAGTGTCGCCAAGTAGATTGTCTCAATGAGGGGTCCGCCACCATTTGGTGTAGATGGACGGGCGCGCCTGCCTCGTGAGCAGGTGCGTGGACCAATTCTGTCCCTGGATTAAAGATCGGGCATTTCAGTTCGTGGAGAGTATTGGCCAGATCCTGTCTGCGACTCCGACTCTCTAGTTTGTGATTGCAGCGGCGGGGGTTGAGAACGTCGCGCTGGCTCAGGAATGTTTTCGAGAACGCGAGACATGTCGTGCGACGTTGTCGGCCTTCCAGAGGAGGGCAGGATGTTGGCGGATGCGCTCGATGATCTCCGGGTCTTTCGGGAATAACAACTCAGGTCGATACCTTCCATTAGCTATTGCCTCGAGATAAGCCTCTTCGCGGTTATGGTCGAGAATTGTCTGGAGAAGAGGTGTGACTGCCTTAACCATTGCGGGGACGGTCGGGCGGTCGTCGGCCTTGAGCAGAGGATAGAGAAGTCGTTCAAGGTCCTTCGGGTTGATCGCCTCGACACGATCCGCGTGATAGGTGCGGAAGTCCCGATCCATGGTGCTCGAAAAAAGCACCGCGAGTTTGCGGAGAATTTCAGGATTGTGGTCAAGATGGACATTTGTGAAACGGAATAGGTCGTAGAGGTCGCGAGGATGTCGACGGTCGATCAAGGCCTTGATCTTTCCCCGAAAAGCTCTTCCGTTTCGAGG
>Ga0210409_10008623_pt1 | contig 10359 bp, 7 predicted proteins | sample IncBWH17MmetaG_FD_161649 | JGI IMG/M metagenome (GOLD analysis project Ga0210409, IMG submission 161649) | Forest soil microbial communities from Barre Woods Harvard Forest LTER site, Petersham, Massachusetts, United States - Inc-BW-H-17-M | ecosystem: Environmental > Terrestrial > Soil >...
CTGAGGCGCGACTGTCAGTTCCACTGGACTAATCGCGGCTACGCGAGCTTCGACGACTACCTCGAGTCCTTCACCGCCGAGAAGCGCAAGAAGGCGCGGCGCGAGCGGCGGCGCGTGGCCGAGAGCGGGGTACGCTTCGAGACGCGCTTTGGCGGCGAGCTCGACCCGCCACTCCTCGAGCGGATCTACGCCCTGCACCGCGACACCTTTCTGCGCCACGGGCACGAGCCATATCTCACTCCGGAGTTCTTCGCCGAGGTCGCGCGGCGGCTGCCCGAGTCGCTCATGGTCAAACTCGCCCTGCACGGGCACGCCGTGGTCGCGATGGCGATCTTCTTCTCGAGCCAGGAGGCGCTTTACGGCCGCTACTGGGGCGCGGCTGCGGATTTCCACAGCCTGCACTTCGAAACCTGCTATCACCAGGGGATCGAGTTCTGCATCGAGCGCGGCATCGCGCGCTTCGAGCCCGGCACCCAGGGCGAGCACAAGGTGAGCCGCGGCTTCGAGCCCCAGCTCACCTGGTCGGCGCATTTCATCGCCGACCGCCAGTTCCGCGCCGCCATCGCCCAGTATCTCGAGCGCGAGGGCGCGGCGGTCGAGAGTTACGCGCTCGAGGTGCAGGAGCACGTTCCGTATCGAAGGCGGCGCGGCGTCGGCGAGCGCGCATGAAGACCGTCACCTGGATTTCGGCGCACGATGCGCCCGAGTGGTTCCCGCCTCCCGAGCAGGCGCTCGAGGACCCGCCGGGACTGCTCGCCGCGGGCGGCGACCTCTCGCCCGAACGACTGCTCGCCGCCTACCGGCGCGGCATCTTCCCCTGGTACTCACCCGGTCAGCCGGTGCTGTGGTGGTCGCCCGACCCGCGCGCGGTGCTGTTCCCCGAGGAGTTTCACTGCACGCGCAGCCTCGCCAAGACGCTGCGCAACGCCGGCTTCACCACCTCGATCGACCGGGACTTCGTCGCGGTGATCGACGGCTGCGCCGCCCCGCGCTCGGCAAGCCCGGGCACCTGGATCACCTCCGACATGCGCACCGCGTACCTCACGCTCCACGCCCTCGGCTGCGCCCACAGCATCGAGGCCTGGCGCGACGGTGCGCTCGCCGGGGGGCTGTACGGCGTGCGGCTCGGGGGCGTGTTCTTCGGGGAGTCGATGTTCAGCGTGCTGCGCGATGGCTCCAAGGTCGCGCTCGCCCACCTGGTGGCAGTGTGCCTGCGCAACAGCATCGTCGCGATCGACTGCCAGCTCTACTCGCGCCATCTCGGCAGTCTCGGCGCCCGCACCATCCCGCGGGTGCAGTTCCAGCGCCTGCTGCGCGAGCAGGTCGCGCTGCCCTCGCCCCCCCTGACCTGAGCGCACGCCGGCCGCGCAAATTGCCTTAGCAAGGGCCTTTGTGCTCCAATTCGCGCCCCCGAGGCCGTTAAGGGCACCATGCCGAAAGAAGACGCGATTCAGATGGAAGGCGAGGTCGTCGAGACCCTGCCCAACACGACTTTTCGGGTGAAGCTGAAGAACGGCCACGTCGTGACCGCGCACATCTCGGGCAAGATGCGCAAAAACTACATTCGCATCCTGACCGGCGACGCGGTCACCGTGGAGATGACCCCCTACGATCTCACCAAGGGCCGCATCATCTACCGCGGCCGATAGCGAGAGCAGCCGTGTCCGCCGAAATCACTTCCTGTGATTTCGGCCAATCTAAGCAGGTACGGCCGGCACGTGCGCCGGCTCGACGTGCAGGACGAGCTCCGAGCCATCCTCCTTGACTGACACGCGCACGTGTCCGCCGCTCGCCAGGCGCCCGAACAGGAGCTCCTCGGCGAGAGGCCGCTTGATGTGCTCCTGGATGGTGCGCGCCATGGGACGTGCGCCCATCTTCGGGTCGTAGCCCTTCTCCGCCACCCAGCGCCGCGCCGCGTCGTCGAGGGAGATCGTGACGCCCTTCTGCTCGAGCTGCGCCTCGACTTCGAGGATCAGCTTGTCCACCACCCGCTCGATGGTCGCGGTATCGAGCGCCGCGAACTGGATGACGGCGTCGAGCCGGTTGCGGAACTCGGGGCTGAAGATGCGGCGGATCGCCTCCATGCCGTCGCTCGTGTTGTCGGCATGCGTGAAGCCGATCGACGGGCGCGCCATCTCCTGAGCGCCGGCGTTGGTCGTCATCACGATGATGACGTGGCGGAAGTCGGCCTTGCGGCCGTTGTTGTCGGTCAGCGTGCCGTGATCCATGACCTGCAGCAGCAGGTTGAACACGTCCGAATGCGCCTTCTCCACCTCATCGAGCAGCAGCACGCAGTGCGGGTGCTTGGTGATCGCTTCCGTGAGCAGCCCGCCCTGGTCGAAGCCGACGTAGCCCGGCGGCGCACCGATCAGCCGCGACACCGTGTGCCGCTCCATGTACTCCGACATGTCGAAGCGCAGAAACTCGACGCCCATGGCGATCGCGAGCTGCCGCGTGACCTCGGTCTTGCCGACGCCGGTCGGGCCTGCGAACAGGAAGCTGCCGACCGGCTTGCGTGTCTCGGCGAGGCCCGAGCGCGCCATCTTGATCGCCGCTCCCAGCGCCTCGATCGCCTTGTCCTGGCCGAAGATCACGAGCTTCAGATTGCGCTCGAGGTTCTTGAGGATCTCCTTGTCGGAGACCGAGACGCTCTTGGCCGGAATGCGCGCCATGCGCGCCACCACGTCCTCGATGTGGCGCACCCCGACCACCGGCTCGCGCTCGGCGACCGGCTTCAAGCGCGCACGCGCGCCGGCCTCATCGACCACGTCGATGGCCTTATCCGGCAGATGCCGCTCGTTGATGTGCCGCTCGGCCAGCTCCGCCGCGGCACGCAGCGCCTCATCCGCGTAGGTGATGCCGTGATGCTCCTCGAAGCGCGGCTTGAGGCCGAACAGGATGTCGATGGTCTCGGCCACCGAGGGTTCGACCACGTCGATCTTCTGGAAACGCCGGGCAAGAGCGTGGTCCTTCTCGAAGATGCCGCGGTATTCGCTGTAGGTAGTCGAGCCGATGCAGCGGATCTCGCCATTCGAGAGTACCGGCTTGATTAGGTTCGAGGCATCCATCACGCCGCCTGAGGCGGCACCGGCGCCGATCACGGTATGGATCTCGTCGATGAACAGCACCGCCCCGGGAAGCTTCTTGAGCTCCGTGATCACGCCCTTCAGGCGCTTCTCGAAATCGCCGCGGTACTTGGTGCCGGCGATCAGCGCGCCCATGTCGAGCGCGAAGATGGTGCAGTCGGAGAGCACCTCGGGCACCTTGCCTTCGACGATGAGGCGCGCCAGGCCCTCGGCGATCGCGGTCTTGCCGACGCCGGCCTCGCCGACGTACAGCGGGTTGTTCTTGCGGCGGCGGCACAGGATCTCGATGGTGCGCTCCACCTCGAGCTTGCGCCCGATCAGGGGGTCGATGCGCCCCTCCTGCGCCATGCGGTTGAGGTTGGTCGTGTATTTCTCGAGCGCGCTGCCGCCCTCGCCGTCGCGCTCCGCATCCGGCTGGCCGTCCTCCTTCTCGGTCTTCTCCTCGGCTATCTTCGACAGCCCGTGTGAGATGTAGTTGACGACGTCGAGCCGCGTGACGTGCTGGCGGTTGAGGAGGAACACCGCGTGGCTCTGCTTCTCGCTGAAGATGGCGACCAGCACGTTGGTCACCCCGACCTCTTTCCTTCCGCTCGACTGCACGTGGAACAGGGCACGCTGCAGGACCCGCTGGAAGCCGAGCGTCGGCTGCACCTCGCGCTCCTCGCCCTCCTCGAGGCGCGGGGTCGACTGATCGATGTGCTCCTTGAGCTCCTGGCGGAGCTTCGCGAACTCAACCCCGCAGGCGCGCAGCACTTCGCGCACCTTGGGGGTGTCGAGGATTGCGAGCAGCAGATGCTCGACCGTCAGGTACTCGTGACGCGCCTCGCGCGCCTGGTGGAAGGCGTCGTTGAGGCAGTATTCCAGTTCGTTCGACAACACTTTGAGCCGAGCCTTTCAGATGGTTCCGTTACGTCCGCTCAAGCCTCTTCCAGGGTGCACATCAGGGGATGCTGGTGATCCCGGGCGTAGGTGGTCACCTGCGCCACCTTAGTCTCGGCAATCTCATACGTGAAGACCCCGCACACGCCCTTACCCTTCGTATGGACCTCCAGCATGATCCGGGTGGCGTTGGGGCGGTTCAGGCCAAAGAACTTTTCCAGCACATCGACAACAAACTCCATGGGGGTGTAGTCGTCATTGAGCAATACCACCCGGAACAGCGGCGGTTGTTTGACCTCCGGTTGCGCCTCTTCTACGGCAATGCCGGAGTCGGGACGGACCGGATGCTGCTCGGGCATGGCGTTCTTTATAGGGGTGGTGAAACGGCAACACAAGAGCCGCACAATGTCATGTGGTTAGTCCAGCAGAAACAATCGCTTGAGAGCCCAAGCAGCCCGCCCGTATCATTGGGCGGATTGGCCGCGGTCGTCCTTGCGCGAAGGGCGTTCCCGCCACGCGAAGGAGTCGGATTGAACTCCGTTAAGCTCATGCTTTTGGCCCTATGAACGCCGCTTCCTGGCTCGAGGGATTGCCCGCGGGAGATCGCTGGCGCGTGCTCCTGCGCACCGAGGGCCCGCGCCTCGCCACCTGGGTCCTGGCTCTCGCGCTCGGCGTACAGGCGGCCTTCATCGTCACCGATCTCGCGGGCGCCGGGCGCGCACCGCGCGCCGCCGCGGCCGTGCCGGCGCCGGTGCAGGCACGCTTCACCGACGTGGCCGCGATCACCAATGCGCACCTGTTTGGGTCGGCCCCGGTGCCGCAGCAGAACGACGCCAACGCCCCGCAGACGAATATGCCGCTGGTGCTGACCGGAATCATCGCCGGTAATGATCCGCAAAACGGGCTGGCAATCCTCGGACCCAGCGCACAGGCCGCCAAAGTGCATGCAGTTGGCGACACTGTTCCCGGGGGCGCACGGCTGCACTCGGTGTATAGCGACCGCGTTATCATCGACCGCAACGGACAACTCGAGTCGCTGATCCTGCCCCGCCAGGCGAGCGCGGCCGCGCCCGCACCGTCCGCCAATTCGCTCCCGACTCAGGCGCCGGTGGTCGAGCGCATGCGTCGGACGCTCACCGAGCAGCCGGGGCTGATCGCGGATCTGCTGCGGCCGCAGGCGGTGATGGATGGAGACAAGGTGAAGGGATTCCGTGTTTACCCGGGACGCAACCGGCTTGCCTTCGCGCGACTCGGGCTGCGCCCGGGAGATGAGGTCATCGCGATCAACGGCTCACCGCTCGATGACCAGGACCGCGGGCAGGCGATCCTCGGCACACTCAGCGCCTCGTCCGAGGCGCGCGTCACCGTAATCCGCAACAACCAGCAGATGGATCTCACCCTCAACATCGCTCAAGTGGCGCAGGAAGCGGAGACCGCGGCCGGCGGGTTCCCCGCTGCAGCCGCCGGGGCCCCGATACCCGGGTTCGGTCAGTTTGCGCCGGCGGCGCCGCCGGTCCAGCCGAACCCGGTGGCCGCGCCGGCCACGGTGCCCGAGCCGGCGCAGCCGCAGCCGCAGCCGCCTGCCGCGATTCCGGGCGCCGCCGCCGGCGCGAGCAGTCCGCCACCTCCGGAACAGCCCGGCACGCCGGAAGGCACTTCGCCCCCGTAGCTGGGCGCGCACTCTCAGGGGAAAACAACAGTGACACGCCTTCGCCCATTCGCTCCGTGCGCGCTTGCCGTCCTGCTCGCGGGCCCGCTCGCCTCGGCCCAGCAGACCCAGCGCATCACGCCCAATTTCAAGGACGCCGACATCACCCAGGTCGCGGAAGCCGTGGCCGCCGCCACCGGCAAGAACTTCATCATAGATCCGCGGGTGCGCGCCCAGGTGACCATGCTGTCCTCCACGGCGATGACGCCGCCGGCCTTCTACGAGGCGTTCCTGTCGATCCTGCAGGTGTACGGCTTCATCGCCGTGCCGCAGGGCAACATCGTCAAGATCATGCCCGACACCAACGCCAAGACGAGCCCCTCGATCGATCTGCCCGATCACATCAGCTCGTCTTCGGATGAGATCGTGACCCAGGTGCTCGACGTCAAGAACGTGAGCGCCGCGCAGCTGGTGCCGATTCTCAGGCCGATGGTGCCGCAGTACGGCTCGCTGGTCGCCTACCCGGCCGGCAACATCCTGGTGATCACCGACCACGCCAGCAACGTCAACCGGATGATCCGCATCATCCGCCGCATCGACCAGGTCGGTAATCAGGATCCCGAGATCGTGACGCTCACCAATGCCTCGGCGGCCGAGATCGTGCGCGTGGTGAATTCGCTCTACCAGGGCAATGCGGCCGAGGGCAGCGCCGTCAAAGTGGTGGCGGATGAGCGCTCCAACACCGTGCTGATCGGCGGGCAGGAGGCGCAGCGGCTGCGCATCCGCGCGCTGATCGCGCACCTCGATACACCGCTCGGCGGCGGCGGCGACACGCGGGTGCGGTACCTGCACTACGCCAACGCCGAGAAGCTCGCGCCAAAACTCAAGGAGCAGATCACCGGCATCGCGCAGGCCGCCGCGGGGCCGACCGGCGCCGCGGGCGCGGCCGCCAACCCGCAGGCGCAGGCGGAGAAGAACGCCATGGTGTGGGCCGACCCCACCAACAACGCTCTGGTGATTACCGCGCCGCCGAAGATCATGCACGCGGTCATGGAGATCGTCGACAAGCTCGACATCCGCCGCCCGCAGGTGCTGGTCGAGGCGATCATCGCCGACATCAACTTCGACAAGGACGCCGAGCTCGGCGTCAACTGGGCGGCGTTCATCAACGGCGCCAACGTGCCGGCCGGCGCATTCGTCAGCCCGGTGGGGGGCACCAGCATCGTCGACCTTGCCGGCGCGATTCAGAATCCCGCCAACGTCTCGACCACGCTGCTGCAGGGCACGACGCTCGGCATCGGCCGCATCAGCGGCGGCAACGGCACCAACTTCGCCGCGGTGCTGCGCGCGATCCGCGCCGACACCAACGATAATGTGATCTCGACGCCGTCGGCGGTCACCATGGACAACCAGGAGGCGGAGCTCAAGGTCGCGCAGGAAGTGCCGTTCATCACCGGCCAGTACACCGCCAACAACACCGCCGTGGTCGGCGGCGCCGTCAATCCCTTCCAGACGATTCAGCGCGAGGAAGTCGGCACGATCCTCAAGATCACGCCGACCATCTCGCCCGAGGGCACGGCGGTGATGCTGAAGATCGCGATCGAGAGCTCGACCATCGGTCAGAAGCCCGCCGGCGCGGTCGACCTCGTCACCAACAAGCGCACCGTCAGCACCACGGTGATGATCGATGACGGCGGCATCGTGGTGCTCGGCGGCCTCACCGAGGACAACACGACCAAGGGCGAGAACCGCGTGCCGTTCCTCGGCAACATTCCGATCATCGGCTATCTCTTCAAGACCCGTAACGAGCAGTCGACCAAGAACAATCTGATGATCTTCATCCGGCCGAAGATCCTGCGGGATGCGGCGCAGGCGGCCTTTGAGACCGATCTCAAGTACAACTACATGATCGAGCAGGGCAGACAGGTCGACAAAATCGGACAGCACGATCTGGTGCCGATGCTGCCGGGCGTGAGCCGCGGCACGCTGCCCCCGCTCCCGCCGGGAGGATCGGCGCCCCCGATCAGCGGCGCGCCGCCGACCAGCCAGGGACTGCCCGCGAATCCCACACGCACCGCGCCCCCACCCGGCGCCCCCGTCGCACCCGGCATGCCGGCCGAGAGTCCGGCCGCGACCCCGGCCGAGCCGCCGCCGCCCAGGCAATGAGCGTCGCGACCTCATGAATGCGGTGACACCCGGCGAGACCCAGGCCGGCGCCACGGCCGCGGCGTCCGACGCACGGCGGCTGTCGTTCGCGTTCGCCAAGCGTCACGGAGTGCTGGTACGCGGCATCGTCGATGGGGTCGCGGATTGCGTCTGCCGCGACCACGCTTCACCCCTCGCGCTCGCCGAAGTGCGGCGCTACCTGCGCCGGCCGGTAAAGCTCGAGCGCGTACCGGAGGCGGAGTTCGATCTGCTCCTGCGGCGCGCCTACGAGGCCGGCTCGGACGCCATGCAGGCGGTCGAGGGGCTCGATGAGACCGCCGATCTCGCGCACCTCGCCCAGGAGCTGCCCGAGCAGGCCGATCTCCTCGACAGCCAGGACGACGCGCCGATCATCCGCCTGATCAACGCGGTGCTCACGCAGGCGGTCAAGGAGAACGCCTCCGACATCCACATCGAGCCGTTCGAGAATCGCCTCGTGATCCGCTTCCGCATCGACGGCGTGCTGCGCGAGGTGCTGCAGTCGAAGCGCGCCGTGGCGCCGCTGGTCGTATCGCGCGTCAAGGTCATGTCGCGGCTCGACATCGCCGAGAAGCGCCTGCCGCAGGACGGACGCATCAGCCTGCGCATCGCCGGCCGCGCGGTGGACGTGCGAGTCTCGACCATCCCCTCCGGTCACGGCGAGCGCGTGGTGCTGCGTATCCTCGACAAGCAGGCTGGCAAGCTCGACCTCGGCTCGCTCGGCATGGACCCAGTAATACAGGGCGCGATGGACGAGCTGATCCACAAGCCCCACGGCATCATCCTGGTGACCGGCCCGACCGGCTCCGGCAAGACCACGACGCTGTATGCGGCGCTCGAGCGCCTGAACGACAACACCCAGAACATCATGACGGTCGAGGACCCGATCGAGTACTACATCGACGGCATCGGCCAGACGCAGGTCAACACCAAGGTCGAGATGACCTTCGCGCGCGGCCTGCGCGCGATCCTGCGCCAGGACCCGGACGTGGTGCTGATCGGCGAGATCCGCGACCTCGAGACCGCGCAGATCGCGGTGCAGGCGAGCCTCACCGGCCACCTGGTGCTCTCGACGCTCCATACCAACACCGCGGCCGGCGCCATCACGCGCCTGCGCGACATGGGCATCGAGCCCTTCCTCCTGTCCTCGAGCCTGATCGGCGTGCTGGCGCAGCGCCTGGTGCGGGTGCTCAACCCCGACACCAAGCAGCCCTTCAAGGCGGGCGAGCGCGAGCGGCGACTGCTGAACCTCGCTGCCGGCGATCCCTCGCCGACGCTCTACCGGCCGGGCCGCGACTCCTCCGGCGGCTACCGCGGTCGTACCGGGATCTACGAGCTCATCGTGGTCGACGATGCCATGCGCGACATGATCCACGATGGGGTGTCGGAGCACGAGTTCGAGCGCCACGCGCGCCTCAGCACGCCCTCGATCCGCGACGACGGCCGTGCCCGCGTGCTGCGCGGCGACACCACGCTCGAGGAAATCCTGCGGGTCACGCGCGAGGATTGATGGCGGCTTTCGGCCAATAGCCGTGGGTGCGTTCGAATACACCGCCCTCGATGCCGCCGGCAGGGAGCGCAAGGGCATCCTCGAGGGCGATACCCCGCGTCACATCCGCCAGCTGTTGCGCGAGCAGCAACTGCTGCCGGTCACCGTCGCCGAGGTTGCGCAGAAGGAGGCCAAGGCCCAGCGCTCCTTCAGCCTGCTGCGGCGCGTCTCGCCGACCGATCTCGCCCTCTTCACCCGGCAGCTCGCGACGCTGGCGCGCGCCGGGCTGCCCCTCGAGGAGGCGCTGCTGGCGGTCTCGCAGCAGACCGAGAAGCCGCGCGTGCAGAGCATCGTCCTCGGCGTACGCGCCCGCGTCATGGAGGGCCACACCCTCGCCGATGGCTTCGCGGAATTTCCGCGTGTATTCCCCGAGATCTATCGCGCCACGGTCGCAGCCGGCGAGCAGGCCGGCCACCTCGACAACGTGCTCGAGCGGCTCGCCGACTACACCGAGAGCCGCGAGCTGATCCGCCAGAAGATACTGGCGGCCCTGCTCTATCCGATCGTCCTCACGGTGATGTGCTTCGCCATCGTCTCGGGACTGCTGGTGTTCGTGGTGCCGAAGGTGGTCGCGGTATTCGAGTCGGCCAAGGGCAAGCTGCCCCTGATCACCCGCCTGCTGATCTCCACCAGCGACTTCCTGCGCCAGTACGGGCTGTATCTCGCCATCGCGCTGGTGGTGGTGGTGTGGCTGTTCCGGCGCTGGCAGCGCGACCCGGGCGCGAAGCGCCGCGTGCAGCGCTTCCTGCTCACGGTGCCGATCGTCGGCAAGCTCTCGCGCGGCTTCAACACCGCGCGTTTCACCCGCACCTTCAGCATCCTGTCGGCGAGCGCGGTACCGGTGCTGGAGGCGCTGCGCATCGCGGGTGAGGTGGTCACGAACCTGCCGATGCGGGACGCGGTAGCGGATGCGGCCGCGCGCGTGCGCGAAGGTGCGCCGATCGGCCGCTCGCTGGCCGTGAGCCGGATGTTTCCGCCCATGACCATCCACCTGATCTCGAGCGGCGAGTCGA
>Ga0210409_10008624_pt1 | contig 10359 bp, 11 predicted proteins | sample IncBWH17MmetaG_FD_161649 | JGI IMG/M metagenome (GOLD analysis project Ga0210409, IMG submission 161649) | Forest soil microbial communities from Barre Woods Harvard Forest LTER site, Petersham, Massachusetts, United States - Inc-BW-H-17-M | ecosystem: Environmental > Terrestrial > Soil >...
TACGGCGCCGGCGTAGACGACGACCTGGGCGGCGGCCACGAAGGCTGCGGTGAGGAGGAGGAAGAGGACGGCGAGCGAGAAGAGGTGGACGATCAGCGCCAGCACGCTGTAGAAGGGGTTGCGCATCGCGACGACGCCGATCGCGCCGCCGAGGGCGCCGATCGCCGCACCGAAGAAGAGGGCCGCTTCCACCTACTCGCCCTCGCCTTTCAGCGGCGTCCGCTCGATCGGCTCGGCCAGCAGCATCTCCTTGGTGAAGATCAGGTCGGAGCGGTCGTAGTCGGCCAGCTCGTAGTCGTGGCCCATCGTGATCGCGTCGAAGGGGCAGGCGATCTCGCAGTAGCCGCAGAAGATGCAGCGGGAGAGGTTGATCTCATAGACCGCCGCGTAGCGCTCGCCGGCGGAGACGCGCTCGCCGGGGATGTTCTCGGCGGCGACGACGCGGATGCAGTCGGCAGGGCAGGCGGCCGCGCAGAGCGAGCAGCCGACGCACTTCTCGAGGCCGGTGTCCTCGAACTTGTGCAGTTTGTGGCGGCCACGGAAGCGCGGGTAGACCGGCGTCTTCTCCTCCGGGTACTGGATCGTCAGCGGCCCCTCGATCAGGCGGGCCATGGTCGTCTTCAGCCCGCGCAGCGTCTCGCGGAAGGCGCGGTAGGCGCCGCCGACGCCGCCGGGGTCGGGCCCCCGTTGGACCTCCACCACGCTGTCGTCTTTGAGATAGGGGAACTCGGTCATGTCACCACCACCAGCACCGCCGTCGCCAGCACGTTGAGGGTCGCCAGGGGTAGCAGCACTTTCCAGCCGAGGCTCATCAGCTGGTCGTAGCGCAGCCGGGGCACCGTCGCCCGCACCCAGATGAAGAAGACGACCAGGCCGAACATCTTCGCCAGCATCCAGATCGGGTCGAGCCAGCCGGGGCCGGGCCCCATCCAGCCGCCGAGGAACATCGCCGCCGCGATCCCGGAGACGACGATGATCTCCATGTACTCGACCAGCAGGAAGGAGCCGAAGCGCATGCCGCCGTACTCGGTCATGAAGCCCTGGACCAGCTCTGCGTCGGCCTCGGGCAGGTCGAACGGGGCGCGGTTGGTCTCGGCGAAGCCGGCGGCCATGAAGATCAGGAAGCCGACGGCCTGGGGCACGATGAACCAGATCTGGGCCTGGGCGTGGACGATTTCCACCAGCGAGAGCGAGCCGCTCATCATGATCACGCCGAGCAGCGCCAGCCCCATCGAGACCTCGTAGGAGATCAGCTGCGCGGCCGAGCGCATCGCGCCGAGGAAGCTGTACTTCGAGCCCGAGGACCAGCCGCCGAGCAGCAAGCCGTAGAAGGCGAGCGAGCCGACCGCGAAGAAGTAGAGGATCCCTATCGGCACGTCGATCCCGTACAGCCCGACCCCGTCCTGGACGTCGCCCCAGGGGATGATCGCCAGGGCGAGCACCCCGGAGAGGACCGGCAGCAGCGGGCCGAGGATGAACAGGGTCGGGATCGCGTTGGCCGGCCGGAAGGCCTCCTTGGAGAGCAGCTTGCCGACGTCGGCGAGCGGCTGCAGGATGCCGAAGGGGCCGACGCGGTTGGGTCCGTAGCGGTGCTGGAAGCGGCCGATCAGCTTGCGCTCGAGGACCGTCATCAGCGGCAGGATCGCGAAGACGATCGCGAAGATCACCAGCGACTTGACGATCATCACCCAGGCGGCTTCGGCGTAGTAGGGGTCGGCGATCGGGATCACGCAGGCCCCTTGCTGATCTGAACGCTGACCGGACCACCGTTGAGCAGGGCGTTGGCGTTGCCCTCGGCGGTGCCCTCGATCAGGAAGCAGGCGCCCTCTTGCATCCGCTCCTTGATCGCCACTCGGGCGCGAACGCTGGCGCCGTTCTGGGCGACGTTCACTTTGTCGCCTTGTTTCAGGCCGAAGCGCTCGGCGTCTCCCGGCGCCAGCTCCACTCGCTGAGTTGGCTCTAGGAAGCGGAGCGGGGGGTTCAGCTCCGTGATCGGGCCGGCCCACAAGTCGCGGTACGTGCCCAGGTTGAGGGTGGGGGAGGGCGCCGGTACCCCCTCCTCTCTCGGAAGTCGGCCGGACGCGCTGCCGCCGTCCGAGGGGGTGGTCTGTGCCGATTCCGCAAAACGTTCGGAGGGGGTACCGGCGCCCTCCCTCTCGGTAACGCTTGGCAGCGCGGAGGACTCGGGACGGTCCTGCCAGCGGACGCCCCGGCCGCCGATCTGGGAGTCGTCGATGCCCGAGTAGAAGGGGACCGCGTTGGCGATGGCGGCTAGAGCTGTGGGCTGGGAGGTGATGCCTGTGTCGTGGTCGAGAGTTGCCGAAAGCTCGGCGAGGACTTGCAAGTTGGAGCGGATGTCTCCTGGGCGGGAGGCGCTTGGGCGGACTCTTTGGATGCGACCGTCGGGGTGGGTGGCCGTGCCGTCTTTCTCCGCGTGGGTCTCCAGGGGGAAGACGACGTCGGCCTTTGCGGCTGTGTCGTTCTCGAACATGGAGAAGGCGATGACGTGGTCGGCTGCTGTCAGGGCGCGCTCCCACGCCTCCGTGTCGGGGAAGTCGCGTAGGGGATCGACTCCGAAAAGCAGAAGGGACTTGAGTTCTCCGGACTCCAATGCGGCGCGAATGGCTTCCGTGTCCTTACCTGCTGCCGTTGCCGTCAGGCCCGGGCCGGTGTCTGGGAGGCAGCCGACCTCTCTCAGGCCGCGGGCGTTGGTGACGTCGGGGATTTCCAGGAGGCCGGAGCCTTCGGTGGTGGCGATGTTGAGGGCGGCGGTGACGTCTAGGAGGGCTGTTAGGGCTCCCTCGCCCTCGCGGCCGATCCGGTCGCCCCAGACGACTACGACGCTCTTGGCGTCGCGGAGGACTCCGGCTACTGGGGATGCGCCGCCGCTCTCGTTGTGCAGGCGCAGGCAGGCTGCCAGCTCGGAGAGGAAGATGGTGGCTTCGCCTGGGGCGTAGCGGGTGGCTGCCTGGGCGCCGCCGTCGAGGGCGGTGGGGCGGTCGGTCGCTATCGCGAGCTTGGCGCCGTTGCGGCGGATCGCCTTGCGGATGCGGAGGTCGAGGATCGGGGAGGTGTGGAGAGGGTCTGTGCCGACGACGAGGATCGCGTCGGCGTCGTCGATGTCGCGGACTCGGGCCGAGATCTCGGGTTGGGAGAGCTGGACCAGCGAGTCGCGAGAGGGGCCACGCGAAGGGCGGGAGTCGATGTGGGGCGAGCCCAATGCCTCGCGCAGGATTCGCTGGAGGAGGTAGCCCTCCTCGTTGGAGGCGTCGCCGACGATCGCCGCGGTCGCGCCACCGGCCTTGCGCAGGCCCTCGGCCGCTTTGGCGATCGCGTCCTCCCAGTTCGCCCCGCCGCCCTTGAGCCGCGGCCCGTCGATCCGCTCCTCGGCCCCGAACATCTCGAAGCCGTAGCGGCCGCGGTCGCAGAGCCAGCCGTCGTCGACCTCGGCGTTGTCGCGCCCCAGCACCCGCTTCACCTGCTCGTCGCGGACGGTGAAGCTGACGTTGCACTGGCTCGGGCACAGCGTGCAGACCGAGCCGGCCTGCTCGATGTCCCAGGGCCGGGCGCGGAAGCGGTAGGTGTAGGAGGTGAGCGCGCCGACCGGGCAGAGCTCGGTGATGTTGCCGTGGAAGGGAGCGATGTAGGGGCGGTTGTCGAAGGTGCCGACGAAGGAGCGGTCGCCGCGCTCCAAGAGCTGCAGCTGCTCGTCCTCGGCGACCTCCTGGCTGAACCGCACGCAGCGGTAGCAGAGGATGCAGCGCTCGCGGTCGATCGCGACCAACGGCGACAGCTCGATCGGCTTCTGGAAGTGGCGCTTGGGGTCGGTGAAGCGGCTCTTGCCCGGGCCCCAGCCCATCGAGATGTCCTGCAGCGGGCACTCGCCGCCCTTGTCGCAGACGGGGCAGTCGAGGGGGTGGTTGACGAGCAGGAACTCGACCACGGCGCTCTGGGCGTGCTTCACCTGGTCGGTCATCGTGTGGACGACCATCCCGTCGCGGACCGGCGTCGAGCAGGAGGTCTGCAGTTTCGGGATCCCCTCGATCTCGACCAGGCACATGCGGCAGGCGCCGACCGGCTCGCCCAGCTTCGGCTCGTAGCAGAAGACCGGGATCTCGACGTCACCGCGCTTGGCCGCGTCATGGAGGATCTCGCCCTCGGTCGCCGTCACCTCGCGCCCGTCGATGATCAGGGTCACCTCGCGGCTCACGCCGCCACCGCCTGTCCAGCCGCAAGAACGGCCTCGAACTCCTCGCGGAATTTGCGGACCATCGCCCCGACCGGCATCGCCATCGAGTCGCCGAGCACGCAGAGGCAGTGGCCGATGATGTTGTCCTGGACCGAGCTGATGATGTCGAGGTCCATCGGGGTCGCCTCGCCGCGGACGACCCGCTCCAGCATCTTCACCGTCCAGTTCGTCCCCTCGCGGCAGGGGGTGCACTTGCCGCAGGACTCGTGGTGGTAGAAGCGCGCGGTCCGCAGCGCCATGTGGGGGATCGAGACGCGGTCGTCGGCGACGATGATCGAGCCCGAGCCCAGCATCGAGCCGGCGGCCGCCATGTCCTCGAAGCTGTAGGGGAGGTCGAGGCCCTCCTCGGCGGTGAGGACCGGGGAGGAGGAGCCGCCGGGATAGAAGGCCTTCACCTCGTGTCCTTCCTCGGGGCCCCCGGCCAGGTCGTAAATCAGCTCGCGGGTGGGGATGCCCAGCTCGACCTCGTAGTTGCCGGGTCGCCGCACGCATCCCGAGACCGAGACGACCTTGGTCCCCGGCGACTGCTCGGTGCCGAAGCCCTTGAACCACTCGGCCCCGTTGGCGACGATCCCCGACACGTTGGAGAGCGTCTCGACGTTGTTGATCAGCGTCGGCCCGCCGTAGAGCCCCTGCACCGCCGGGAAGGGCGGCTTCAGCCGCGGGTTACCGCGCTTGCCCTCGAGCGCGTCGAGCAGCGCCGTCTCCTCGCCGCAGATGTAGGCGCCGGCCCCGCGATGCACGACCAGCTCCAGATCGCGATGTGAGCCGTGGATGTCCTCGCCCAGATAGCCCGCCTCGTAGGCCTCGGCGACGGCGGCGTCGAGGATGTCGGCCTGCAGGGCGTACTCGCCGCGGATGAAGATGAAGGCATGGCCGGCGCCGGCGGCCAGCGCCGCGATCGCGATCCCCTCGATCAGCTGGTGCGGGTTGCGCTGCATCAGCTCCCTGTCCTTGAACGCGCCCGGCTCGGACTCGTCGGCGTTGCAGCAGAGGTACTTGTCCATCTCCCCGCGCGGCAGGAACGACGCCTTTTTACCCATAGAGAACCCGGCCCCACCACGCCCCCGCAACCCGGAGTCCTCCAACTCCTTCAAAACCTCATCGGCCTCCATCTCCCGATAGGCCTTCTCCAGAGTCGAGTACCCGCCGTACCTCTTGTACCCGGCAATGGTCCGCAGCTCGGGATCTTCAGCGTGCTTCAGCAGGACGCGCGTCTCAGGCATCAGGGCCTCCCGGCAGCGGCCGCTTCGCCAGCGCCTTCTCGGGTAACACGTCCTGCCCGGCCTTCAGCTGCCCAATCGCAATTGCCGCATCCTCGTTCTCCAGCGGCCCGAAGTAACGCTCGTCAATTGAGGCCATGGGAGCAATGTCACAAGCCCCCAAACACTCGAATCCGGTTACGAAGACATCGTTCCCCTCAGCAGCCATCCGGAACGCATCGAGAAGCTCATCACCCCCCCGCATCCAGCAGCTGATGTTCGTGCACACGGCAACTTTGTGAGTACCAACCGGCTCGGTGTGCAGCAGGTCATAGAAGCTGGCAACCGACTCCAGGTAAGCAGGAGTAACCCGCATAACCGCAGCAGCCTGCCGAATCCCCTCCGGCATGCACCACCCGTACAACCGCTGCACAGCCCAAAGCGCCGGAATAGAAGCCGACCGCCGATCGGGGTAGCGCGACATCAAAGTCTCGATGCGCTCTCGAAGCTCCGGCGGGCAATCCACTTCGTGAAGCTCAGGAACCCCCTCGGGAACCCGATCCGGAACGCGCCCTTCCGTGAGGGCCAGGTCGACGGGCAGCTCAGCCACGTTGCCTCCACCCGCGGGCAGAGCCCATGGTCCTTGCAGTCATCGATCCACCCCGCCGAGAATCGGGTCCAGCATCCCCAGGCTGGCGATCATGTCGGCGACATACCCGCCCACCGACATGTCCTTGAACGCCTGCAGGTTGACGAACGACGGGTCGCGGAAGTGCACCCGCGCCGGCTTCGCCGACCCGTCGGCAAGCACGAAGCACCCCAGCTCCCCGCGCGGCGACTCGACCGCGTAGTAGACCTCGCCCGGCGCCACCCGGTACCCCTCGGTGACCAGCTTGAAGTGGTGGATCAGCGACTCCATCGAGGTCGGCAGCTCCGAGCGCGGCGGCAAGACGTACTTGCGGTCGTCGGCGATGAACGGCCCCTCGGGCAGCCCGCCGAGCGCCTGCTCGACGATCTTCACCGACTCGACCATCTCCGCCAGCCGCACCCGGTAGCGGTCGTAGCCGTCGCCGACCGTGCCGACCGGGATCTTGAAGTCAAAGTCTGGGTAGGAGAGGTAGTCGAAGGCCTTGCGCAGGTCCCAGGGCTCCCCCGCGGCGCGCAGCAGCGGCCCGGTCACGCCCAGCTCCAGCAGCCGCTCGCGCGGCACGATCCCGACGCCCTTGGTCCGCGAGAGGAAGATCTCGTTGCGGTCGAGCAGCGCCTGGTACTGCTCCACCCGGACCGGCATGTCGGCGACGAACTCGCGCAGCTTCGCCTCGAAGCCGAGCGGGATGTCCTCGATCACGCCGCCGACCTGGAAGTAGCGGGTGTGCATCCGCTGCCCGGTCGCCATCTCGAACAGGTCGAGGATCCTGTCGCGCTCGCGGAAGCAGTACCAGAGCATCGAGATCGCGCCGAGGTCCAGCGCCGTCGTCCCCAGCCAGACCAGGTGGGAGTGGATCCGGTTCAGCTCGAGGAAGATCACCCGCAGGTACCTGGCCCGCTCCGGGATCTCCAATTCGACGAGCCGCTCGACCGCCCCGCAAAACGCCTCCATCTGGAAGAAGTAGGACACATAGTCCATCCGCTCCACGAATGGGATGACCTTCCAGTAGCTCTTGTCCTCACAGGACTTTTCGATCCCCGTATGCACATATCCAATGACCGGCTTCAGATCCCGAACAACCTCACCTTCGAGATCGACAATGAGCCGCAACACCCCATGAGTAGCCGGATGGTGCGGCCCAATATTCACCGTCATCACCTCGGTAGTGGTGTTGTCGTTCAGCGTCTCAACCACGGTCGTGCTCGTTGTAAGTGAAAAGAACGGGCTCGCCGCCAACTGGGAAATCGCGACGCTGAGGCCACCCGACGTAATCGTCCGGCAGCAGGATCCGAGTTAGGTCAGGGTGCCCGCGAAACACGATCCCGAAGAAGTCATAAGCCTCGCGCTCCTGAAACTCGGCTGTCGGGAACAGCTCAACGCAGGAATCGATCACTGGCAGGGGATCATCGGCCGCTCCCTCGACGCTGCTCCGCGGGTGGCGCGGGGGAGGGGCCGAGAACGGAGCCGCTGCACCGCCCGCAGGCCCCTCCCCCGTGACAGGACCAGCGGCCAGAGCGCCCGGGTCCCGTAGCAGTGCCTTAACGCGCACCCGCTCAACCCGATCCCGATTCAACAACTCATAGTGCACCCCAAACCGCGGCTCCGCCGGCAGGTAATCAGCCACGTGCAGGCTGGAGAGAAACCGGTACCCCTGCCCCGGCGCGTCCCGCAGCCAGCCCAGCACGCCCAGCACCTGCTCAGGGTCGACGACCAGCGCCGCCTGCCCGCGGTCGAAGCTGGTGTCGAGCACCGCCCCGGGGTGGTTCTGCTCGATCTCCCCCCGGATCAGCTCCAGCCCGGGGGCGTCAGGCACGGACCAGCTCCCTGGCGGCGTCGTAGGCCGCCGCCTCCTCGGGGCTCGGTTCGCTGCGAGGGCCGCCCCGCGCCCACTCCTCGGTGCCGGCGGCGTTGTAGCGCTGCCGCCAGCCCGGGTCGGTATTCCCCATGATCTTGCGCTGCAGCTTGGTGAAGCCGTAGAGGACCGCCTCCGGCCGCGGCGGGCAGCCGGGGATGTGGAGGTCGATCGGCATGAACTTGTCCGCCCCCTGCACCACCGCGTAGTTCGAGAACATGCCGCCGCTGGAGGAGCAGGCGCCCATCGAGATCGCCCACTTCGGCTCCAACATCTGGTCGTAGAGCCGCCGCACGACCGGCGCCATCTTGATCGAGACCCGGCCCGAGAGGATGATGAAGTCGGCCTGGCGCGGGGAGGCGCGCAGCGCCTCGGCGCCGAAGCGGGCGAGGTCGTAGCGGGCGGTGACGATCGAGATCGGCGCCTCGATCGCGCAGCAGGCGAGGCCGAAGGTGAGCGGGAACATCGAGTTGGCCTGCGCCCAGTGCTGCAGCTTCGCCAGCGTCGTCGTGACCACACGTTCTTCGACGTAGCGCTCCAGGTCCTCGCCCTCGAGGTCGCCGCGCAGCATGTCGCGCGAGCGCAGCTGCCTCGACCGCATCGTCTGGCGCTCTACTTCCAATCCAGGGCTCCCTTGCGCCAGACGTAGACGAAGGCGACCAGCAGCAGGACGACGAATGTGATCAGCTCGCCGAGCACGAAGACGCTGTCGGCGCCCTTCAGGATCACCCCGACCGGGTAGAGGAACACCACCTCGATGTCGAAGAGGATGAACAGCATCGCGACGAGGTAGAAGCTGACGCCGAAGCGGAAGCCCCGCGCCGCCTCGACCGGGATCCCCGACTCATACGGCTCGGCCTGGCGCCGGCTCGCCGCGGTGGGCCGCTTCGGCCGCTTCGGCCCGATCACGTGGTTGAGCATCGCGAAGGCGCTGCCCACGGTGAGGCCGAGGCCGGCGAAGACGAGAATCGGGAGGTAGCTCTTCAGCACTGGAGGTCCGTTTGGGCCGGAGGCTCACGCGGCGCACTCGCCGCAGGCCGCCGCCCACAGCCGCTGTTATACACCCTTTGTGACACATTGCCACATAGTGCTTTTCCGCATCAGCAAGCCGAATCCCGACCCTTCCAGGCGGATTTAGGGATGGCCCCGGTCCACCTCGTCGTCGGCTGCGCCGTCATCCTCCTCAACCTGGTCGCGGGCGCCGCCGGCGGCATCGCCTGGTACCGCGACCGCCCCTCGATCCCCTTCTGGTACCTGCTGCGCGCCGCCCAGGCCGCGGTCCTCCTCGAGGTGATGCTCGGCGGCCTGCTCGTCTTCACCGGCCACAAGCCGGCCGACAACCTCCACTACCTCTACGGGATCCTCCCCCTCGTCGTCTCCCTCCTCGCCGAGGGCGCCCGCACCGGCGCCGCCCAGCGCGAGCTGGGCGGCGTCGACTTCGAAGCCCTGCCCGCCGAAACCCAGCAATCCCTCGCCCTGGCCATAGTTCGCCGAGAGATGGGAATCATGGCCGTGAGCTGCGGCGTGATCTTCTTCCTGGCCCTCCGCGCCGCCGGCACCAGCGGCCACTTCTAATTCCGCCTGACGGGTTCTCAGAGCAGTGGCCGGTACTCGCCGCGGTGGAAGACGAGCGGATCGCCGCCGGCCGTCTCCAGGGCGGTTACTTCGCCGGTGACGACGACGTGGTCGCCGGCTGCGACCACGTCGCGGAGGTCGCAGGCGACCCAGGCGAGGGAGTCGTCGATCGCCGGGATGCCGTTGTGCTCGCTCCAGGCGACGCCGGCCCACTTGTCGGCCACCGGGGCCTTGGTGGCGAAGGCGCGGGCTATCGGCTCCTGTCCGGCGCGCAGGACGTTGATCCCGAAGCGGTTCGCCGCCTGGATCGCGAGCAGGGTGCGGGAGCCTCGGTCGAGGCAGCCGAGCATCAGCATCGGCTCGATCGAGAGCGAGCAGACGGCGTTGGCGGTCGCCCCAGCCGGGCCGTCGGCGCCGGTTGCGGTGACGACCGTGACGCCGGTCGGCAGCAGGGCCATCGCGGCGCGGAAACGAGCTGTGTCGGGCGGCGGCATCGTCGGAGAGCGGGATCGCCGCCAGACAATATGATGCGCGCCGCGTGCGCCCAGCTCTGATCACAGCCTTGGTGGCCGCTGCCGCCTTCGGGCTCGTCGCCTGCGGCTTCGGCAAGGAGGGGATCTCGGTCTCCAAGAACGACCCCAACTACAACGGGGCCGTCGCCTTCGCCACGCACTGCTCCGGCTGCCACACGCTGAGCGCCGCCGGCACGCAGGGAACCGGCAATCGCGGCGAGCGGACGCAGGGTCCGAACCTCGACCAGCGAACCGAGACCTACCAGGATGCCCTCTTCGCGATCCAGAACGGCGGTTTCTCCGGGGCGATCATGCCCCAG
>Ga0210409_10008625_pt1 | contig 10357 bp, 12 predicted proteins | sample IncBWH17MmetaG_FD_161649 | JGI IMG/M metagenome (GOLD analysis project Ga0210409, IMG submission 161649) | Forest soil microbial communities from Barre Woods Harvard Forest LTER site, Petersham, Massachusetts, United States - Inc-BW-H-17-M | ecosystem: Environmental > Terrestrial > Soil >...
GATCCAGGCGATAACGAAGAGACCGACATGCGAAAGAATCAATGCCAGAACGAGACGGCCTTGCCCCAACAGCAGGTCCCGAGGAATACCCGTCATGCTTACGAATAGTGACGCGGGCAAAGCAAAGGAGAGGGCCAGCTTGCTGAAACCCGCGGCTTGGTCTGTGTCAAAGGTATGGCGCTTGCCGCCCAGATAGCCCAGTGCAAGCACGAAGAATATTGGGAATAGCGCTCCTACGATGTTACTGATGTTCATACGGCACCCTTTTGGCATTTGCCTAACATTTTTTATGGCCTACGCGAAACCTGTTTCTCCCTCATCTTGCTAAACCCGTGCTCGGGTGAGTCGAAGCAAATGTGCCATATTGTTCAGCTGGCGTTTGCCACATATGGGTGCACCATCTTCGCCGGATCGACCACCCGCTCGAATTCGTCTTCAGTCACGAATCCCAGCTTTAGTGCGGCCTGTTTTAGGGTGAGATCGTTATCAAGCGCGTAGTGCGCAATTTTGGAAGCCTTGTCATATCCGATCACTGGCGAAAGTGCGGTAACCAGCATCAGGGAGCGGTCCACGTATTCCTTGATCTTTTTCAAATTTGGCTTCGTGCCTTCGACGAGGAATTTGCGAAAGTTCGTGCAGCCGTCAGTCATGATGGTCACGGAGTGCGTGATGTTGAAGATGATGAGAGGTTTGTAGACATTCATTTCCAGGTACCCTCCTGCACCACCGAATCCGACGGCTACGTCGTTCGCCATGACCTGCACTGCGATCATGGTTAACGCCTCGGCCTGTGTCGGGTTCACTTTGCCAGGCATGATGGAAGAACCCGGTTCGTTTGCCGGAATGATCAATTCTGCAAAACCGGCGCGCGGACCGCACGACATCAGCCGGATATCATTCGCGATTTTGTAAAGAGAAACAGCTAGAGTTCGCAGTGTGCCGGAGAGCTGCACCTGAGCATCATGAGCGCCCTGCACTGTGAACTTATTTGGGGCGCTGACGAATGGAAGATTAGTGAGCTTCGCGATTTCAGCCGCGGCAGCTTCGCCGAACCCGGGGGCTGCGTTGATCCCAGTCCCCACGGCAGTACCACCGAGAGCGAGTTGGTAGGCACCCTTCAGGGCATCTTCGATTCGGTCGAGATTGTCGCTGAGCATGCCCACGTAGCCTGACCATTCTTCACCAAGAGTGATGGGGGTCGCGTCCTGCATGTGGGTGCGGCCTATCTTGACGACGTCCTGCCACTCTTTCGACTTTGCTGCAATGGCGTCCCGCAGTGCTTCTACGGCAGGCAGAAGTCTTTCCTTGACGTTTACCGCTGACGCTATGTTCATGGCAGTAGGAAACGAATCGTTGGACGATTGCGACATGTTGACGTGATCGTTGGGATGAACAGGCGTCTTGCTGCCCACCGCTGTGCCTGCAAGCTGAGAGCAGCGGTTGGAAATCACTTCGTTCACGTTCATATTGAATTGCGTACCGCTGCCGGTCATCCACACATGCAAGGGAAACATGTCTTGGTGCTGACCGGCGAGGATTTCGTCGCAGGCCTGAACAATGAGCCCGTATCGTTTGTCGTCCAGTCTTCCGCCTGCGTGGTTCGCACGGGCGGCGGCTTTTTTCAAAGTGGCATAGGCGGTGATCATCTCCCGCGGGATCAGATCATGACCGATGCTGAAGTGTTCGAGCGAGCGCTGGGTTTGCGCTCCCCATAGCTTGTCGCTTGGTACATCGACTTCGCCTAGGCTATCTGTCTCTTTGCGAATACCCATAACCATTGCATCGCTGATTGCAGCCATTGCTTTTACTCCTTCTCAAATTGTTTTGTTCGGGCCGACCTCATATTTCCCTGCCCTGCCGAATTGGAGCTTCCGAGTTGCTGAATTGCCCACACAGATCGATGAGTCTCACGCCGCGTCTGGCACGAACTGGGTGTTCGCGCCTTCTTTGAAGATGACGTAGGCGCGCTTCCAAGGTTCGTCATTGATCAGGCGCCATTTGTGGCCTGAACCGGTGTGGTCCTCTGCCACAAGCACGTCACCCGGACGGAGGGTAAAGTTCTCGCCGCCGGTCGTCGCAAATTCGAGCACGCCGGACAACGTAATGACGTACTGAGGAATCGGGTCATTGTGCCAGTCAAAAGTCGAATGTGCCGGCGTCTCTTTGAACTCGACCGACTTCGCATCCACCAACTTGGCGCCGTTCACACTTCCACGTACTACGTGGGAGTTCCCATCAGGCCCCGTGTACAACCGATAAGCGCGAATCATTTTCAGTCTCCTTGATTGTGATGTTGTTGATGTTCAAGATCGCAGCAGTTTCTGCGCGCACACGCTGGCACAAATCCGGATTGTCGATCAGAGATTGCCCGTAGGAAGGAATCATCTCCTTCAACTTGTCCGCCCATCCTGCACTCTTCAGCTTGTCCCGGAAGCAGCGCTCGATTACCTGAAGCATGATCCAGACTGCCGTCGAGGCGCCCGGCGAGGCACCGAGCATCGCAACAACGGATCCATCCGATGCGGTAACGAGCTCGGTTCCGAATTCCAGAATGCCGCCGTGCACGGGGTCCTTCTTGATGATCTGCACTCGTTGTCCCGCCACCTCAACCTTCCAGTCCTCCTCGTTTACACTCGGATAGAACTCGCGGAGCGCGGCGAACCGCTCGTCCGAGGACTCTAGGACCTGCCCTATCAGATATTCTGTGAGAGCCACGTTATCCCTGCCGACAGCCAACAGCGGCAGTAGGTTTTCAGGGTCGATGGAGCCGAAGAGATCGAGATAGGATCCATGCTTGAGAAACTTCGTCGAGAAGCCTGCATAGGGCCCGAAAAGCAAAGAAACTTTGTTTTCGATGTGCCGTGTGTCGAGATGCGGCACGGACATCGGCGGTGAGCCGACCGAAGCTTTGCCGTAGACCTTCGCATTGTGACGAGAAGAGACTCCCGGGTTATCGCAGCGCAGCCAAATTCCGCTTACTGGAAATCCAGCATAGCCGCGCCCTTCCGGAATCCCCGATTTTTGCAACAGACGCAAGGACCCGCCGCCGGCGCCGATAAAAACAAACTTGGCCTGAACGAATCGGAGCTCGCCAGTCTTTTCATCCCTGATTTGCACTTTCCAGCCATCTCGGTGCCAATCCCCGTCGCGCTGCAGATCTTGCACCCGGCTGAAGTAATGAATGGAAACTCCGTCCTTCCCTTGCATTGAATCAAGCAGATCCTTTGTAAGTGCGCCGTAGTCTACGTCCGTACCAGTCGCCATGCGCGTAGCCGCGACCACGTCATTAGGGTCACGCTCTTCCATGACCAGGGGAATCCATTCTCCGATCCGCTTTTTGTCCTCCGAATATTCCATCCCGTAATAAAGAGGATGGCTCGTAAGCGCCGCAAAACGTTTCCTCAGGAAATTCCGGTTATCGACCCCACGCACGAAACTCATGTGAGGAACGGGATGAATGAAGGACTGAGGGTCCTTTATCGCTCCCTTCGTCACCAGATAAGCCCACAACTGACGGGAGAGGTCAAACTCTGTGTTGACCTCGAGAGCCTTGGAAATGTCGATGCTGCCGTCGGCTCTCTGCGGAGTGTAATTCAGTTCACAAAGCGCAGCGTGGCCGGTGCCAGCGTTGTTCCATGCATTTGAGCTCTCTTGAGCCTCGCTTCCAAGGACCTCATGGATTTCAATTTTCAGCTTGGGATCAAGCTCTTTCAGGATGACCGCGACTGTAGCGCTCATGATGCCTGCACCGATGAGAACGACGTCCGGGTTAGATGGGTTAGTTGTTGCTATGTTGCTAGAGCGCGTCATTGCAGAGTCTCCTACGTGATTTTCAGCCGAGATTCTTTGGTACGAAGTGTGCCTTCACTGGAATGGCTCAGGTTGGGAAGACCCCTGCCAATCCACACCGCTGCGATGCCGACTGCGATGCCAATGAGAGTGTCAAATAGCCGCAGGATGAGTTGACTCCACGCGTGCTGTGGGCTAATTCCAGCTACAACCATGACGACAGCTGTTGTAATTGAGGTGGTAATGATGTCCCCCGGCCGCTCGATCATGATCAGAATTAAGAGCCCGATCGCGATCAGAATGGTCATACCCCAGGAACTGAACGGCAAAAGTAGTAGGTAACCCAGGCAAAGAATAAAGCTTAGCGACGTTGCTGCCGTTCGTGACAAAGCGGCGCTTACGCTTTCGTTGTAGCTTTGACGAAAGACAAACAACGTTGCCACGACTGACCACATTTCTCCGAGCATTTGATCGTCCCGGGAACTAAATTTCACTCGTGAGAATCCGAGTGGTCAGTTCGTAGCTCACCAGGGCGGCTAAGGCCAGTCCTGCACCAGAAGCCGACGCCCAAGCGATGCGCAGGAGGCCATTCCTCCCTCCGTGATGTACTGTGACCGCGGTCATACCACCAAACTTTTTTTCTCCGATGTGTAGTACGGGTTGCTGCTCGGCTGACCTCGGGAACACGGATGGGCTATCTTTTGCTGGATCGACGAAGCGATCGACCTCATCTTCTGTCACAAAACCAAGCTTCAGTGCGGCTTGCTTCAATGTCATCTCACCGGTCCTCATCATCCACGAAGATGTTGTTACTTATCGATGTAGCCGCGGTGTCCTCAGTACGTGCACTCCTTCGAAATGGTGGTAACCGAGTTCACCATGATTGTTGTTGAAGGGGCCGACCTCCCGGCGTCGGAAGTGTCGCTAAGCGTGGGAGATTTGGTTCCTGTGACCTTCACTTCCCGTCCGAGGTAGTGCCCCAGCTTAATGTTTTTGACTGAATGAAGGACATAACTGTTGCCCGGGTCAAACTGCGTAAGTACGTAATCACCGCTCGACAGGCTGACGCATCCGCGCACAGTGACCTCCTCTTTTTTATCGTTTGGCGACCGAACTGGATTCGTCTGCGCCATCAGCACGCCGCACATTAACAACAGGAACATCATGGTTGTACGTTTCATCAGAGTTTCCTTCATTTGTTTGTTATGACTCATGTTTCATGTCGCGTTACTTGCGAATACAAACAACTGGCTACTCGAACTGTCGGTTCATCTCAATCCGACCCTATCGAGCAGTTAATGGCCTTCCATTACTCCAGTGAGAGATAAATCCTGCCGAAGTATTGCGGTTGAGTCAGATGATGTTGCCTTCGCGAGTGAGACTCTTATGACATCCTGCCGCAGCAAATAGACAGAAACGCCAAGGAGAACCAGATCCTTCATCAGGAATGCAACCCTCTCGGTCATTGCAGGGAACCCGCCGGCCGAGGTGGCCCAACCGCCGGGTATGAAAGGAATGATTGTCGAGGTTCCGAGCATAGAGAAACATAAGCCGAGAGCCCCGAGAATCCCCGCCTTCTTGTTCCAGAATCCAGCGAGCAACAGTGCTCCGAATAGCCATTCCGAGGCGCCAAGAAAGTAGGTTGCTCCACGAATGCCGAAGACGGGGTACAACCAGAAGATGAGGGGACCGTGACTGATATAGGGAATCAAAGCCTGCGCCTCATAACCGAACCATTTCTGATATCCAAAAAACACGGCAATGATGACCATCAACGCACGAAGTAAATGGTAGTCAAGGTCTTTCTTAAGAATGCCAAGCTTAATCAAACTTCTGATGATGAAATTCATGATGCCCTCATTGAGCCGGCGATTACAGGTCGTCCGTCTTTGCTTGTGGCGTTTCGTCACAGCGATCCGCTTAGCACATCGAGGAGCAACCGGCGTTCCAAATACAACGGCACCGTTTGCAGCCATCCAGGTCGACCTTTCGCACATGGATTCAACGTGCTGACAGTCGCAATTGAGAAAGTTAGGTCAGCGCCCTCATTGGGATCTTTGTGGTGGTAGTTGAGATAGCGACTCCGTGACGCGATTTCGACTCAGATCATTTTCAACAGCCTGGTTTTGACAAGCCGCAATCTGACCACTTCAGACTCCGGCTGATACTTCCCCAATTGTCGGTTCGGCTTTGGCCGAGCGTCACATGAGGTCTGTCGGTGTATCGATAGGTGTCTTTAGGTCGTCCACTGCCGCGACGAACCCCGTCTCAAATGCGTTTCACCTTCGTCCTGCCCTGCGCACTAGGTTCTTTCAAATCCATTGTGAGAAGAAGCACAAGCAGACCAATGACGCGAGGAGCTCTCACGAGAGTCTCTGACGATAGTTTAGGTACTCTGCGCATCGCGGGCGTTTCCTCCTACGTCTCTGCCGAGCGAACGTGTTAATGGCTCGAACTGTGAAGCGGCAAAATCCAATTGGCAAGTTGCACACCAGTGTGAATAATGCACTCGCCTTGCCAAACTCCAAGGGTCTGCTTCGTGAGAAACCGCAAGAGGGGAGGCTCAGAGCGACATTAAAGCGGAAAGCGTTGTTCTCTTACCGGTGATCGTGTTGCTTCGGAACGTCGCAGTTTAGACGGATGACGCCCCACCGCCTTTTCGAAGCGCGTCTATTGCAAAAACGAACTGACGACATTCTTTCTTGATGTCCGCATTGGAAAAGCACAGAGCTCTTCGTGTAATCCGCCACCAGGACACAGGATTTGAATTCAGAGTCGCTGGTTCCACTCGCATTTGGAATTCGATTTGCTCCAACCAAAAGCGCCAGGTTCTCGACGTCAAAGTCCGATGGTGGGTTTTATGGGGAGCGCTCGTTCGTTGTTCAACGGTTCACTACGCGATCATTCAGGCGTCAAGCAGGAAGGATCATCCTGAAATATTGGTAATTGCCTATCCGGATGAGAATTGCCTGCGCAATCTCATCGCCGCACCGAGCATCGTCGGGCTCGGCTTCAGGTCGCGCGAGGAAGCGATGGCTAAACTCGTTGATGGTATGCCAACCCCGGAAGCTTTGAAGGAAAAGCGCCGCCCCATTTCAATGTCGTACAAGGCTCAACAGGACATTAGCGCGGCGAGCGGGTCTGGCTTCCACAAGAAACATAGAAACACATGCCACATCCTGCAATGCGCGCTTGCGACTATCACTGTCTTTTTCTATTCGAAAAACCTGCTCAGCGTACTGCTCCGCCTGGCGTTGGGGTTTTCCTCCTAATTAAGCGAGATTTCGCGAGAAAGGCGGAGCAACTTTGGGTGATCGAGTAGAGGTCGCAAATCGAAGTGCTTTCTGACGAACCGGCTATGGAAGACGAGCAGTTGGATCAAGAAGAAATCTGGTCAGCGATTCGCTACCTTGATCCCGACGAACGGGATAAGGACAGAGAAGCTAAATCCGCCACGATAATCGCGGTATTAACTGTCCTGCTTACGGTTTGCGCTGTTTGGGTTGTGCTTTGGCTGCGAGTACAAGGACTGTGACTTCCCCAACTCAAGTAGTGAGGCAGGTTCTCGTTTTGCTGTTTCCCCAAGAGCTCACCGCCTGCGACGAAAAGTGAAGCTCGAATCCCGCATCTCGCTAGAGAGACACATGTTCCGCCCGCGCGACACTCGCTAGCTGTACGTGTTCATGAACACACCGGCTCCCGCCGTTCTTTTTTCCAGCCGGTTCTTCTCAATTCTCCAGAGGCGTATTCTGCTGAGTTTGATCTTTGCCAATTTGACTGACCTGTTTGAAGGTGGGAAAACAACAGGGCAGATACCAACCTAGTTTTGCAACATCGCGTGATCCGTTCTCAATGGTGCCGCGCCGAAATTCTTGGCGAACCTTTTGCACCAGATAGAGACTGTCCGATACTTCGACAAGTTCAGATCAGCTCCTAATGCATAGTTCTGGTCGCCGATGTTTCCCTTGATCGTTCCCAGGTCGATGGAGTCAGCCCGCTTCACTGTCGCGCTGTCTTTTGCATCGTCGGCGGCGACCAGGTACACGTGCACATTAGGACCATTCGAAGTACTGAAGTTCGTGAAGCGGAGAACCCTGTCTCCGTTCCCAAGGCGGTAGATGGTTGCTGTACCCGCGGTGGGGTGCACTACTCCGTAGAAAGTGCCGGACTCAAGGATTTGTGCGGATGAAGGGTCTTCACCCCCAGGAAAGCCCTCGGTCACCCGGTGATTGACGACCAACCGCTCCGGCCGGAACGCGTACCAGGCGGCGAACAGTGCTATGGCGAGCACGGCGATGGCGAGTTTCCATTTGTGCATCTTCATGTCTCCTTCGAAATAAAACTCTTGGACTTGCGCCGCGCGATCTTCGTGGTGGAATATGCAGCGGCTGTCATTGTCGTGATGCAGCTTTGCGCAGTAGGAACCGATGCCCAGGCGAGCCCACAAAACAACAACCGGTACCAGCGCCTGATGACTCGAGGACTCGATCGCATCTGCTGCCGGGGTGGGAGCACGAGAATAGCCAAACCAAGTGGGGAATGTTGAATGCCGGTTATTCCGTCATTTGTGTGTCAGTCTTGAAGTGCGAGATCAGCCGGATGTACGGGAACCAGGTCTCCGTGTCGATATAGAAACGCCGAGACTTCTTTACGACAGGAGATGTCTACCCGACTCTGGTTTGGATCCTTGCGTTAATCGTCCTGCTGAGCCTGATTGCGTGATGCGGTCCACTCGTTGAATTTGCGATTGGAACGGTTCGTGCAACGGACCAGAATGAGATGCCGCCAACATAGGCAACCTTAAGACAGCGGAGCCGAATGCATATATGAACATAGGTCTTCTTCTCTTGCGGTTAACGGTCGGATTGACTATCGCCGCCCACTGTTTACAGAAGCTGTTCGGCTGGTTCGGCGGGCCGGGACTTTCCGGCACCGGGCAGTTCTTTACGATGCTTGGCTTTCCACCCGGCCGACGCCACGCAGTTATGGCCGGCGTCACGGAAACCATTGGCGGTCTCATGCTGGCACTCGGACTCGGCACGCCGCTTGCGGCAGCGGCCGCCATCAGCGTGATGCTCGTCGCCATTTTCAGCGTTCACATCCAAAAGGGCTTCTTCGCGCAGAACGGCGGCTATGAATACAATCTCGTTCTTGCTGTCGCAGCTTTGTCGCTCGCATTTACAGGCCTAGGTTCACTCTCAATAGACGCGCTACTTAGCTACAGCTACGCCGGATGGTTCTGGGGTCCGGCCGCTTTCGTCATTGCTATTCTTGTGGGAACAGTTCCGCTGCTGCAGCGAAAGGCGGCACCGGCTGCAGAAATAACGAGCATTAAGTAATTGGTGCCCCACAGGCCCACGAGGCTAGGCCGGAACCAGCAGCATCCTCATTGGACCTTCATTTGTGACTCGTCAACGGATTCATGAGTCCCTCGCATACCATGCCGCGCAAAGGCGTTGTGACATTTACTGAGAATGGCTTTATTCCTGGAATGGCTATTCCGCCATGGTGTCGATATGACAACCCTCCAGCAGCATCTATCGAATGCGGCTAGGGAGTCTAGTGTGCACGTCGTCCGACAGAACATTATTTTTGTTTGCGCAAAGTGTGAAGCGTTTAAATTCTGAGGACAACATTGATTGGAAGCTCGATTGCTAGTTTTCGACCGGTTGGTAACGCAGCACTGTTACTGCAACTATGTTTTTTGCAGTAGAACAAAAAGGCTTCTCGATGACGACAAACTTAAGTCCAGTTCAAGACGTGACAGTCGGATCCAGAGGGCTCTCCTACGCCGCAAATGGTCTGGCGCTGGTTCGATTAACAATCGGCGCGATGTTCGTCTGGGTCTTCTTCGAGAACCTGGGCAAAGGCTTGTACACGCCGAGGGGCTACGCCGGACTGATCAACTACTACATCAAGGCGAGCCACTCTCCGGCTGCATGGAAGGCGGTCATGGCAATGGCCGCAAGCCACGCCGCGATGGCCGCTCCCATGCAGGCGGCCACGGAAATCTCTTTGGGAATACTGCTCGTTTTTGGCTTGCTCACCCGTCCGGCCGCTTTTGTGGCCTTTCTGTATCTGGGCAGCCTCTGGGTGTCAGAGTGGGGCACGGCATGGATTTCGGAACTCCTGGTTCCGGTCCTGGCCTCGCTTGCACTCGCGCTGGGACGCGCTGGTCGAAACTGGGGTATCGACGCGTGGATGGCGCAGCGGCGGCCCTCCTCCCTATGGTGGTGATTGAATAAGCAGGAGTGAATTATGACTATCATCTCGCGAGGTTTTTCCGGTCGACGCAGTGGAGCAGAAGCAAAGCTCCCACCCGGTCAATATCTCACTACTGATTTTCCCGTCTTGTCGGCAGGACCAACTCCACACATACCCCTCGATCGCTGGGAATTCACGATCGACGATGGCAGTAATGTTTTGAAACGATGGGATTGGAAGTCGTTTCGCGAGTTGCCCAGCGAAACGATTACCACTGATTTGCACTGCGTAACGCGGTGGTCGAAATTGGGTACGTCCTGGGAGGGGGTTCCGCTGGATGTTCTGGTCGCAGACGTAAAGTCAG
>Ga0210409_10008628_pt1 | contig 10355 bp, 6 predicted proteins | sample IncBWH17MmetaG_FD_161649 | JGI IMG/M metagenome (GOLD analysis project Ga0210409, IMG submission 161649) | Forest soil microbial communities from Barre Woods Harvard Forest LTER site, Petersham, Massachusetts, United States - Inc-BW-H-17-M | ecosystem: Environmental > Terrestrial > Soil >...
GCAAGGCAATCTCATCCCGGTTTACGACGTTTTTCCCGCCGATTTGCTTACGCCGGTAAGCGCCTATCTGCGCATCGCGCAAGGCGCGCGTTACTCCTTTCTCCTCGAAAGCGTCGAGGGAGGCGAAAAAATCGCGCGCTACACCTTCGCTGGCGCCCATCCCGAAGAGCTTTTTCGCTACAACGCAGGCGCGTGCGTCATGGAAAGCTCCGATCGCGTTGTGTGGGAAGAGCGCGACCCGGTTTCCTTCTTGCGCGAACGTATCGAGCGCTTTCAGCCCGTTCGCGTCCCCGGCCTTCCGCCGCTGGTGGCTGGTGCCATCGGTTATTTTTCTTACGACATGGTGCGCCTAATCGAGCGCCTCCCCAAGCGTCTGCGCGACGAAATTGGTCTGTACGACGCCATGCTCGCGTTCTATCACGGCCTCATCGCCTTCGATCACGTGCAGCACCGCCTCTGGATGGTGCGCAACGTGTATACCGGTGGCCCGGGTGGAACCCTGCGCGCCCGATACAACGCCGCGGTGCGTGAGATTCGTCGCACCCGCAAGCTCCTGGAACAGCCCGTCGCGGCCGAACGCCCCCGCAAGGAGTCGCGAGGAAAAGCTCGCAAGCTGCGCGTCACTTCAAATTTTCGCCGCCCGGAATACCACGCCGCCGTGCGTAAAGCCAAGCAATACATCCGCGCCGGCGACATTTTTCAGGTCGTGCTCAGCCAGCGCTTTTCCGCCAAGACCAAAGCCCAGCCGTTCGAAATTTATCGCGAACTGCGCGCCCTCAATCCCTCTCCGTATCTCTTCTACCTGCAAATGAACGACGTGGCCATTGTTGGCAGCTCTCCGGAAATGCTGGTTAGGGTGCGCGGCCGCGATGTTTTCTATCGCCCCATCGCCGGAACCCAGCCACGTGGCAAAGACGAAGCCGAAGACCAGCGCCTCGAAAAAGAATTGCTGGCCAGTGAAAAGGAACGCGCCGAGCACATCATGCTCGTCGATCTTGGCCGCAACGATCTCGGCCGCGTCTGCGACTACGGCACCGTAAAAGTCGACCAGCTTATGAGCGTTGAGCGCTTCTCCCACGTGATGCATATCGTCTCCACCCTGCGTGGCCGCCTCCGCGAAGATGTCGATTACCTCGACGCGCTGATGGCTTGCTTTCCCGCCGGCACCGTTTCCGGCGCCCCCAAAGTTCGCGCCATGGAAATCATCGAAGAACTCGAGCGCACCCGCCGCGGCATTTACGCCGGCGGCGTGCTGTATATGGATTTTGCTGGTAATCTGGATTCCTGCATCGCATTGCGCACCATGGTCGTGAAAAATGGCGTCGCCTATGTGCAGGCCGGAGGCGGTATCGTTGCCGATTCCACTCCCGAAGGCGAGTATCAGGAGTCGGTCAGCAAATCGCGGGCACTCCTGACCGCGTTAGAGTCCGCGAACCGCGCCCGTGGCTGAGAGAAGTGCCTAAGGAAGCGTCATGGTTCTGCTCCTCGACAACTACGATTCGTTCACCTACAACCTGGCCCAGTATTTGGGCGAACTGGGCTGCAACGTCGAGGTTCACCGCAACGACAAAATTTCTGTCGAGGAAATTGCCCGTCGCAAACCCGAACGCATCGTGATATCCCCCGGTCCTTGCACTCCAAAGGATGCCGGCATTTGCATTGAACTGATCAGCCGTCTCGCCGGCAAATTCCCGATTCTCGGTGTCTGCCTGGGCCACCAGGCCATCGGCGAGGCTTTCGGCGGCAAAGTCATTCGCGCGCCCAAAATCTTTCACGGCAAGACCAGCCAGATTCACCACGACGGCAAGAACATTTTTCGCAAGCTCGCCGATCCCTTCACCGCCACCCGCTACCACTCCCTAATCGTCGAGCGCAAATCGCTTCCCCGCGAGTTGGCCATCACCGCCGAAACCGATGACGGCACCATCATGGGTGTCCGCCATCGCCGCCACAAACTCGAGGGCGTCCAATTCCACCCTGAGTCCGTCCTAACCCAATCCGGCAAGCAACTCCTCCAAAATTTCCTATCGTTATAGTCAGCGTGTTGTCCCGGTAGGGGCGCAGCACCGCTGCCAGCTTGGCAAGGCGTCCATCAAACCGAGCCCTGTTCGGTTCTTTTTGTAGTGGCGCAGCCACCGCTGCGCCAAACTCCAGTAGGCCTGGGTGTTCAGTCACCAGCCGTCAAGCTCGGTGCACTCCCTACCGCACAGGTTCGCGGAATAAAAGAAACAGACTGATTCGGCGCGGTCAGGCCGATCATCCACTCGCGATTTTGCTCATCGATGTAGGTTATTTCCACTCCGATTTCCGCTTCCGGGCTGGTTGTCCACCGAACCACCCCTTGACCTGTCACCTTGCGCTGATCAACCTGAAAGTCCAGTACCAGGTCCACCGGGCCCTCTGCCAGTTTCAACGTCGACTGCACACAGAACCCTCCGCGCCCTAGTGCCAGCAGCCCTTGGCTCAATGCGCCTGCAAGGCTATCGAAGGTCGCATCGAGAATGGCTTCGGCCTTCTCGCTGGGAGGAAAACGCCAAAGCTCGTTCCGCTCGGCGAGGATTCGAGTGACGGCCGCGATTAAGTGCCGCCGCTCCACAGGCTTCGACATCACCGCCTCTACGCCCAAATCATAAGATTCGCGCGGCTTGATAACGTCGGTAAAGCCGCTCACGAACATCACGCTGGACTTGTAGCCGCTCTCTTTGACTCTCTTTAACAGGGTGATCCCGTCCATCACCGGCATGCGGACGTCGGACACCACCACATCGATCCGGTTTGCGGAAATGATCTGGAGAGCTTGTGCACCGTCCTCGGCAACCAGCACATGGCACCCCTCGCGCCTAAACCATTCCGCGATAATGGAGCACAGATCTGGTTCGTCATCCACAAGCAATATTGTCGCGTCTTTCAGTTGCATTTTCGGGCTCCTTGCACCAGGGGAAGAACGAGAGAAAAGCATGTGTGATTATCTTTTTCGCACAGCTTCAACTCTCCTCCGTGTTCGTCAACAATGCCTTTCGACAGGCTAAGTCCTAATCCGGTTCCTTTGCCCACCGGCTTGGTGGTGAAAAATGGTTCCATGATTCGCGCCTTGAGATCGGGAGGGACGCCCGGCCCGCTATCGATGACATCAAACGCCGCGGACTGCGCGTTACTTGCTACTTCCAGCCGGACCCACTTTTCTCCTTCAGTTTCGATAACGGCGTCAAACGCGTTCTGCAGCAGATTCAGCAGAACTTGCGCAATCTGCACTTCGCGGCAAAAAATATGCAGCGTTGGATCTATTGTCGGGGTCTCCAGCCGCACCGAATGCACCCGGAAGCGCTCCTTGCATAGTTCCAGGGCCTGCTCGACAATTTCCGCGATGGAAGCGCGCTGAAACGGATCGGTGCTTCCTTCACGCGCCGTCTGCCGCAGGCTCTTCACAATCTTGCTGATACGATTGGCAGTCTGCTGGATGCGGCTGCTGGCCGCTTGTAGGTCTTTCAGCGGAACTTCACCTGTTTCCGCCATGTCCATCAGGTCGCTCGCGGAAGCGTGGATGACCGCCAGCGGATTATTGATTTCATGGGCTATGCCTGCCGCCATCATGCCCAATGCCGAAAGCCGCGCCGAAGCCACTGCCTGCGCTCGACGCACCTCCAACTCGGTCTCCATCACCTTGCGGTCACTGATATCTCGGGCCACCTTGGAGGCTCCTACCAGGTTGCCGAGCGGATCGAATATCGGTGACATGGTTACCGAAACCTCCACGTTCCGCCCATCCTTTCGCGTTCGCACCGCGTCGTAGGCGTTGATGGTTTCCCCACGTTTCAAAGACTCCAGGGCATCTGATTCCTCGCGCTCTTTCTCCGGCGGCAGCAGCATGGAAATCGGTTTACCGATGGCTTCCGGCGCTGAATAGCCGAAGATTCGTTCGGCGCTCCGGTTCCAGCTGGTGATCACGCCCTCCATCGTCTCGCCAATGATTGCGTCGCCGGATGAGTCCACAAGGGCCGCCAAATGAAACCTCAGGCCCGCACCAGGCTCGCGATTAGAGACATCGCGAATGAGACTCAGGTGCAAATTTCCCACTCCGGTCTGCAGCGGGCTGCGCATAACGTCGATCAGAAACTCTTTGCCGTCCTTGCGTTTGCCGCACCGTTCGAGCCCCATATCCAGCGCTCCGCGCCGATTGTCCTGGTGCTCGCCAAGTCCCAGATGCATGTGACGGAATTGTTCCGGAAGCAGTATCTCAATGGGTTGGCCGTGCAATTCGTCACGGCTGTACCCAAAAAGCTTTTCCACTTGCACGTTGACCCGCACAATGTGCCCATTCTCGTCGGATATCACCACTGCTTCCGGCACCGACTCGAACAACGCTTCGAGGATGTGGCGGCTCTCCTGAGACGCTTCACCGCTTTGTTTCGGCGCAATTAGGCTTGGATTCATACACGTTTACGCTGCTCGCAAGAATAGCCAGAGACGGTTAGCCAGAAACGCTTAAAGGACAACAGAAGGGGGGAGGAACGACTGCCCACTCAATCTAAGCCGCTTGAACTACCCCGTCAACGCTAATTACTGGTGTGATTTCTTAAATAACCGCAATTGCCATGTGATCGTTGGATTCCTTACTTCCGAACTCGGTGCCCTCTGCGTCTCATCACCCTGAGCCTGCCTGCCGCAGACGGGCCTCCAAGGATGCGTCAAGCTTTCTTCGTCACCAATTCAAGTCCGCTAAAATCGCCCCGTACTCCTCGATCCCCCGCCAAAATTGTCCCAGTCGCAAATTTTCGTCCGAACTATGTTGGTGATTGTCGTAATTCGCAATGGGCACGCCAATCCACGGCAAACCCAAATCCTCAAATATGTACATTGGCACGCTTCCCCCAAGTGTCGGCGCAATCACCGCATTTCCTCCGCTGGCGTCTTGCACCAGCTGCACCAGCGCTTTGGAGACTGGCAAGTCCATTCCCGTGCGCGACGCGCGATATCCACCTTCGTCCACGATCTTGGCGATTCGCGCGTGTTCGCGGCGCTCGTCCATCGTTGGCTCGTGGTCGATTACATAAAATCCCTGCTTGCGGATAAACCCGACAATCTGCTCGTATTTTTTGCGCGGGTCCTCGCCTTTCACCAGCCGCGCATCGATCGAAGCTTCCGCCTTCTCTGGCACAACGTTTTGCGCCCCTTCGCCTACGTACGCGCTGCGCAATCCCCGGACGTTGAGCGACGGCTCGTGGATCAACTCCACTAGCTTCTTGCCGCTGCCTTCCGGTTTGGCGATCCCCAGTTCACGCTCAAGTTCCCCATCGTTGTCCGGCATCTTGCGCAGGGCCTCTTTTTCAATCGGGCTCAGCGGCGTGATGTCATCGTAGTAGCCGTCGATCAACACCCGGCCGTTCTCGTCACGCATCGACGCTAGCAAGCGCGACAGCTCCATAGCCGGGTTCGGCGCCCAATTCCCGTAATGCCCGCTATGCAGGGCGCGCACCGGGCCATACACTGTAATATCCAGCCCGATGTCGCCGCGATTGCCGAAGAACACTAGCGGCCGACCGGACTGGTGCACCGGGCCGTCTGCCATGGCGAGCAAGTCTCCGCCCAGCAAATTTTTGTGCAACTGCAGCGTGCGCTCCAGGTTTGTTGAACCTGCTTCTTCTTCTCCCTCGAAGATCACTTTCAGGTTCACGCCCAGTGGAATCCGCTGCGCGCGCAGCGCGTCGAGCGCCGCCAGCAGCGCTACAATCGACCCCTTGTCATCAGAGGAGGAGCGCGCATAAATTCGCCAGTTGTCGTTATATGCGCCGGGATGCTTCTCCGGAAGCGGAATGCGCTTGCCACCCGCCTCAATGGAGTCGCTGCGCAGCACCGGCTCAAACGGTTTGCCGTCCGTCCATGCCGCAGGATCGACCGGCTGCCCGTCATAGTGCGCATAAAAAATCACGGTGCGCTTGGCATCCGGCGCGTTCAGTTTCCCAAAGACAACCGGGCCACGTCCCGAAATCGGCAGCAAATGCGTTTCGATCCCCCGCGCCTCCAACATCTCTACAAGGTGTGCGGCATTCTTCTGAATATTTTCCGTATCGCTAGCCACATTCGGGATGGCCAGAAACTCCGTTAGCTCGCGCATGATGCGATCTTCATTGTTCAGCCGGTAGTTCCGCACCTCAGCGACAACCTGCGCCGGCGCAATCGCCTGCCTCTTCTGCGCCCAGCAAGGCGCAGCCCAAAGAAAAAACAACGCGGCAATCGCAGCAGTCTTCAACTGGTTCCCCCCGTTCTTAACAAACGCATTCTAGCCGATTTTCACTCGCTTCTTCTCCGTGCCCTCTGTGCTCTATCTCCGTGACCTCGGTGTTAAGTCTTTCTCTTTCTTTTTGGCTGCGCTCGACGGTCGACCGCTTCACGCACTTTGTGGCACACTAAATGATTACACGGCGTCAATTGCACGCCGCACCTTACACGCAAAAAGAGAGCCCTGCCGGCATAAGGTAAATGGACCCAAAGTTCATCCGCAATTTTTGTATCATCGCGCACATCGATCACGGCAAATCCACGCTCGCCGATCGCTTGCTCGAAATGACCGGCGCATTGTCGCAGCGCGAAATGCACGAGCAAGTGCTCGACTCCATGGATTTGGAGCGCGAGCGCGGGATCACCATTAAAGCCAAAAGCATTCGCCTCCACTACCAAGCGGAAGACGGAAACACGTATCAACTGAATTTGATCGACACACCGGGCCACGTCGATTTCTCCTATGAGGTCTCCCGCGCGCTTTCCGCCTGTGAAGGCGCCTTGCTGGTGGTTGACGCCAGCCAGGGCGTGGAAGCGCAAACCGTCGCGAATACGTTTCTTGCCGCGGGGAGCAATCTCACCATTCTTCCGGTCATCAACAAAATCGATCTGCCTGCCGCGCAACCCGATTTCGTAAAAGAGCAGATCGAAAACGTTCTCGCCATTCCCGCGCACGATGCCTTGATGATCAGCGCGAAAAGCGGCCTGGGCGTGCAAGACGTTCTCGAAGCCATTGTGCAGCGCGTTCCACCGCCGAAGGGCAGCGCGAAGAATCCGTTGCAGGCGCTGATTTTCGATTCCTGGTTTGACATTTATCGCGGCGCCGTCGTTCTTGTCCGTGTGATGGAAGGCCGCATCACGCCGCACATGAAAATTCGTCTGGTTTATAACAATCAGGTCTACGAAGTCGAAACGCTCGGCACGCTAACGCCGAAACCGGTCGCACTCGAGGAACTCGAAGCCGGCGACGTGGGCTTTGTGGTTGCAAATATTAAAGATGTGGCCGACGCGCGCATGGGCGACACCATCACCGACGCGGACCGGCCTGCTCCCGCGCTCCCGGGATTCGAGGCCATCAAGCCCATGGTGTTTGCCGGATTGTTCCCGGTGCTAGCCGATGATTACGAGCCGTTGCGCGATGCGCTCGGTAAACTGAAACTGAACGACGCGTCATTCTTCTACGAGCCGGAAAATTCCGTGGCGCTGGGCTTCGGTTTTCGCTGCGGCTTTCTCGGTCTGCTGCACATGGAAATTGTGCAGGAGCGGCTGGAGCGCGAGTTCGGGCTAAACTTGATTACCACCGCGCCCAGCGTACGTTACCGCATCACGCGCACAGACGGCAGCGTGATGGAAGTCGATAGCCCCGCGAAATTTCCGACTCCCAGCGACATCAGCAAAATCGAAGAGCCGATCATCAAGGCCATGATCATCACCAACGATGAATCGGTCGGAGGCATTTTGCAGCTTTGCCAGGACAAGCGCGGGACGCAAAAAGGATTCGAGTATCTGTCGCCGACGCGCGTCATGCTCACTTACGAATTACCGCTGAACGAAATCGTTCTCGATTTTTACGATCGCCTCAAAAGCGTCTCACGCGGCTACGCGTCGCTCGATTATCACCTGGCCGGCTACAGCGAATCGGACTTGGTGAAACTCGATGTGCTGGTGGGCGGCGAACCGGTGGATGCGCTGTCCATGATTTGCCATCGCGAGCAATCTTATGAGCGCGGCCGCGACCTGGTCACACGCTTGCGCAAATTGATTCCGCGCCAAATGTTCGAGGTCCCCATCCAAGCCGCCATTGGCAGCCGCGTAATCGCCCGCGAAACCGTAGCCGCCATCCGCAAAAACGTTCTGGCCAAATGCTACGGCGGCGACATAACCCGCAAGCGCAAGCTCCTCGAAAAACAAAAAGAAGGCAAAAAGCGCATGAAGCGCGTCGGCCAAGTCGACATCCCGCAAGAAGCCTTCCTCGCCGTCCTAAAAGTAACCTCCACCGGCGACGAAGAGTGAAGCCCACGGTTTTGGTTTAGCCATTTCCTACGCTAAGCGCTTTTATCTTTAACTTCCGTAATTAAGTTTCCGCGGTGGAGCTGGATGTTTACGGTGTCTCCTACGGTTACTTGGGTGGCGTTGCGGAGTAACGTGCCGGCGGCGTCGGTGGCTATGGCGTAGCCGCGCTCCAGGGCTCGCAGGGGGCTGCGCTCTTCTAGTTGGAGGCGGAGGCGGTCGAGGCGCTCGCGTTTTGCGCGCAGCAGGCGCTCGGCGCGGGCGGCCAGGTCGGTGCTGCGTTTTTCCAGGCGCAGGCGCAACGCTGCAATTTTCATTCTGAAATCGAAAGTGACGATGCGTATGTGCGCGGTGGTGAAGCGGCGGCGCGAGTGGCGAATATTTCCGCGCAGGCCGTGGGCTAGGCGCGACGTTAGTTCGTCGGCGCGCTGACGCTGCTGGCGGAGGATATCGAGCGGGCGGCGGAAGCCGCGGCGGGCGGACACCTCGTGAACGCGGCGGCTGAGGACAAGGATGCGATAGCGAATCTGGTCGACTAGGGCGCCGCGAAGTTCGGCGATGTGCTTATCGAATTCGCGGCGAGTTTGCACGACGAGTTCGGCGGCGGCGGAGGGAGTGGAGGCGCGGACGTCGGCGACGAAATCGGCGATTGTGAAATCGGTTTCGTGGCCGATGCCGGAGATTACGGGAATTTCAGAGGCGGCGATGGCGCGCGCGACTTCTTCTTCGTTGAAGGCCCAGAGATCTTCCAGCGAGCCGCCGCCGCGGGCGAGAATGAGCACATCGACCATTTTTTGGCGATTGAAGAACCGGACCGCGCGAACGATTTCGGTCGAAGCGCCATCTCCCTGCACCCGCACTGGAAAAACCGTGAGGTGCACGTTGCTGAAGCGGCGGCGCAGGATGCGCACCACGTCGCGGACGGCGGCGCCGCGCGGCGAAGTGATCAGGCCGATGCGGCTGGGGAGTAGGGGCAGCGGCATCTTGCGGTTGGCGGCGAAAAGGCCTTCCGCTTCCAGGCGCTTCTTGAGTTGCTCGAAGGCGAGCTGCAGCGCGCCGAGGCCGACGGGTTCGATATTCTCGACGTAGATTTGGTATTCGCCGCGCGATTCGTAGACGCTGATCGAGCCGCGCACGGTGACGTGCAAGCCATCCTCGGGACGGAATTTCATGGTGCGCAGCTGGTTCTTGAAGCAGACGCATTTCACCTGGGAGCGTTCGTCTTTCAGGGTGCAGTAGATGTGGCCGGACTGGGCTTCGTGGCAGTTGGAGATTTCGCCGGTGACCCAGATGTCGGTGAAGTTGCGAGTAAACAGATCGCGGATCCTGGCGGTCAGCTCGGTGACAGTGAAGGCGCGGCGTTCGGGCATGAGGTTGAACTGAAGTTGGCTCACTACCCCACCCCCTCCCCCCGGGGTTTTTCGTAAGTGCGCATTCTAAAGGGGTTACGGGTAATTTCTTGTGTAAGTGCGGATTCTAAAGGAGTTGCGTGGGTTGGGGCTGCAGAAGCTGGAACGCGGGGATGACGGAAGAAACATGACGACATAGCGATCGATAATAACACAGTAATTACTAGTTGTCAAGAGATTATTATAACTTGTTTGGTTTGTTTGGGTTGGGGAAAGATACGGACACAACGGCTCGGCTGCGAGGCTATTGAGGACGCTTTTGGAGGTGGATCGACCGTGAAAGCGGCGGCAAGCCGCCGCACTCCATATACGGCTGGTTGACAGGGATTTTGAGGCGGGCGGCATGCTAAGATGAACTTACGCAGTGGCGCTATGGTGCAACGGTTAGCACGTAGCCCTTTCAAGGCTAAAATACGGGTTCGATTCCCGTTAGCGCTACCAGAATTCCGCGTTCCCTCTCGTTCTTCATGCTTGGTGAGTCCTGCGAGCCAATTCTAGACACCAGGTCGGTTTGCACTACGTGAGACGGTACTCTCTGCTCGAAGTGATTCATCGCCGCGTTTAACTTGTCATAGCGGCATCGGACAAGTACGATTTCTCCTCCATGAAACCCGTCCTAGCCCTGATATTCCTGTTTTTGTGGTCCCCGGCGATTTGCGC
>Ga0210409_10008629_pt1 | contig 10355 bp, 9 predicted proteins | sample IncBWH17MmetaG_FD_161649 | JGI IMG/M metagenome (GOLD analysis project Ga0210409, IMG submission 161649) | Forest soil microbial communities from Barre Woods Harvard Forest LTER site, Petersham, Massachusetts, United States - Inc-BW-H-17-M | ecosystem: Environmental > Terrestrial > Soil >...
CGCGCGCCGCGAGGGACGGCGATTTCTTGCAAGGGGTGGCAGCAGGAGGCGGCGCTGCGGATGCTGTTGAACAATCTTGATCCGGAGGTGGCGGAGAAGCCGGAAGAGTTGGTGGTGTATGGGGGGACGGGCAAGGCGGCGCGGAATTGGAAATGTTTTCACGCGATGGTGCGGTCGCTGAAGGCGCTGGAGGCGGACGAAACGCTGCTGGTGCAGTCGGGAAAGCCGGTAGGAATTTTCCGGACGCATGAATATGCTCCGCGGGTGCTGCTGTGCAATTCCAATCTGGTGGGGCATTGGAACAATTGGGACCGGTTTCATGAGCTGGACCGCGCGGGATTGATGATGTACGGGCAGATGACGGCGGGAAGCTGGATTTACATCGGGACGCAGGGGATTTTGCAGGGGACTTACGAAACGTTTGCGGCGGCGGCGAAGAAACATTTTGGCGGGGATTTGAAGGCGAAACTCGTTGTGACCGGCGGGATGGGCGGCATGGGCGGAGCGCAGCCGCTGGCGGCGACGATGAATGGCGCGGCGTTCCTGGGGATCGACGTGGACCCGGAGCGCATAAAGCGGCGCGTGAAGACGGGTTATTGCGACGTGATGGTGACTTCGCTGGATGAGGCGCTGCGGATTCTGAAGAACGCGGTGCGCAAGGGCGAGGCGATTTCGGTTGGGTTGGTGGGAAATTGCGCGGACTTGATTCCGGAACTGGCGAAGCGCGGGGTGGTGCCGGACTTGTCGACGGACCAGACGAGCGCGCACGATCCCATCGGCGGGTACGTGCCGAATGGGATGACGCTGGAGGCGGCGCTGGAGCTGCGGAAGAAGAGTCCCGAGGATTACAAGAAACGTTCGATGGCAGCGATGGCGGCACACGTCCAGGGGATGCTGGACTTGCAGAAGCTGGGTGCGGTGACGTTTGATTATGGGAACAACATTCGAACGATGGCGTTCGAGCAGGGCGTGAAGAACGCTTACGACTTTCCGGGTTTTGTGCCGGAGTACATCCGGCCGCTGTTTTGCGAGGGGAAGGGGCCGTTCCGGTGGGCGGCGCTTTCGGGGGAGGCTTCGGATATTGCGCGGACCGACCGGCTGGTGCTGGAAATGTTTCCGCACGACGAGCATTTGCGGCGCTGGATTGCGCTGGCGCAGAAGCGGGTGAAGTTTCAGGGGCTGCCGTCGCGGATTTGCTGGCTGGGGTACGGGGAGCGCGACAAGTTCGGGCTGGCGCTGAATGAGTTGGTGGCGAAGGGCGAGTTGAAGGCGCCGGTGGTGATGGGGCGGGATCATCTGGATTGCGGGTCGGTGGCTTCGCCGTTTCGGGAGACGGAAGCGATGCTGGATGGTTCGGATGCGGTGGCAGATTGGCCGCTGTTGAATGCGCTGATCAATACGGCTAGTGGGGCTTCGTGGGTGTCGATTCATAATGGGGGCGGCGTGGGGATTGGGTATTCGCAGCATGCGGGGCAGGTAACGGTGGCGGATGGGACTCCGGAAATGGCGAAGCGTATCGAGCGGGTGTTGACAAATGATCCGGGAATGGGCGTGGCGCGCCACGTGGATGCGGGATATCCTGAGGCGATTGCGTTTGCGAAGAAGACGGGCGTTAAGGTTCCAATGTTGTAGTAAGAGCGGCCCGCCTCAGAATGCGGGCCCTACACTGGTGACTCCCTTTTCGGCATAATCGAGTGGTCTTGGCGGATTCCCTTCTCATCACGGGTGCATCGCAACTTCTGACGCTGGGCGGACGCGGCCCGCGGCGGGGCGATTCCCTTTCCAACTTGGGATTGATCAAGGATGGCGCGGTGCTGGTGCGCGATGGCTTGATTGCGGCGGTCGGGGCACAGGCGGAGGTGGAAAAACTTTCGGAGGCACGGGGGGCGGAGAAGATTGATTTGGGCGGGCGCGTGGCGCTGCCGGGATTTGTGGATTCGCACACGCACCTGGTTCATGCGGCGAGCCGGGCGGAAGAGTATGAATTGCGGATTGCGGGGGCAGGTTACGAAGAGATTGCGCGGAAGGGCGGCGGGATACTGAATTCGGTGAAAAAGCTGCGCGCAGCTACGAGCGAAGCCTTGAAGAAACGGGCGTTTGCGGCGCTAAAAAAGTTTGCGAGACACGGAACGACCACGCTGGAAGCGAAGAGCGGGTATGGGCTGGATGTTGCTAGCGAGTTGAAGATTCTGCGGCTGCACAAGGAGTTGGCGGCGGAGCAAGCACTGGAGATCGTGTCCACATTTCTTGGGGCGCACGTGGTGCCGGCGGAGTTCCGAGGAAAGAGCGGCGGGGCCGAGCGATACATAAAGCTAATTGAAGAAAACCTGCTGCCGCACATCGGCGAAAACCGGCTGGCGGAATTTTGCGATGTGTTTTGCGACCGCGGGGCGTTCACAGTGGAGCAATCCAAGCGCGCACTGCAGGCGGGGCGACAATGGGGATTGGCGCCGCGGATGCATGCGGAGCAGCTTTCGCGGACGGGCGCGGCGCGGCTGGCGATCCTGATGCGCGCAGCGAGCTGCGATCACCTGGAACAGGTGAATAAGAGCGACATCAAGGCACTGGGAAAATCGGAAACGGTGGCGACGCTGCTGCCGGGTTGCGATTTTCATTTGGGATTGAAGCAGTATGCGCCGGCGCGGGCGCTGATTGAGGCCGGAGCGATTGTTGCGCTGGCGACGGACTACAATCCGGGAACGAGTCCAACGGTGAGCATGCCGATGATTTTGTCGCTGGCGTGCAGGCAACTGCGAATGACGCCGGCCGAAGCAATTGCGGCGGCGACCATCAACGGGGCGTATGCGCTGCGGCGGGAAAAAAGCATCGGATCGCTGGAGGTTGGCAAACAAGCGGACATCGCGGTATTCGAAGTGGCCGACTACCGGGAAATTCCCTATTATTTTGGAGTGAACCATTGCTGGATGACCGTGAAGCGTGGTCGCGTAATCCATGCCGCCGAACAAGCCCCAATTTAACTATTCGAAGGTAAAGAGAATCCGCCTTCTCAAGATCGGGCCGCCGCGAAAGACCAAGAGCCTGTTTGAAGAGTATTTCTACGGAATCGTGGCGGCAATGTGCCTTGCGGTGATGATTCTGGGAAAGGCAGGCGGGCTGACCGGCTACAATGCGGTCGTTTCCGGGTTGTGGGTGGGAGCGTTTCTGTGGTTCGCGCGGCAGGTGCGGGGGTACCGCCAAGAGCAGGCGAAGGCTGGGTCGCGCGAAAAGGCCAAGCAAGCGGTGCAAGCGCCGGCACAAATGATGAACCAACCGCTGCCTCCAAACATGAAGCCGATGATCGGACCGCAATGGCCATTGAAAACTTTGCCAGGGACAACGAGAGCGTGGCCGACACAGAGAGTGGTCAGGCCGGCTCCGCAAGAATCAAAGAAGGCCGCGCCGGCGTCGACGCCGGCTCCAGCTTCAGATGGACCAGCCCCGGCGGCGCCAGGCAATCCGAATAAGCCGGCGTTTGTGTACCAACGGCCCACGCTGCCAGACCGAAAACCAAAGCTGCCTGCCAACTGGGCGGGACAACAAGACAAAAAGCCAAAACGATGAAACGACTGATCGAGTGCGTGCCGAATTTTTCCGAAGGACGCGATCCTTCCAAGGTTGACGCGATTGTGGCGGCGATGAGCAGCGTGCCGGGCGTCTATGTGCTGGATCGAGAGATGGACGCGGATCATAACCGTTGCGTGATCACGCTGGCGGGCGAGCCGGATGCAGTGGCAGAAGCGGCGCTGCTGGGAACCGGCAAGGCCATGGAACTGATCGACCTGACGAAACACACGGGCGCGCATCCGCGGGTGGGCGCAACGGATGTGCTGCCGTTCATTCCCATTGCAGGCGTGACGATCGAGGATTGCGTGGCGCTGGCGCGGCGGGTAGGCCATGAAATCTGGAAGCGCTACCGGATACCGGTGTTCTTTTATGAAGCGGCGGCGACGCGGCCGGACCGCGTGAATCTGGAAAATGTGCGGCGCGGGCAGTTCGAAGGGCTGGGCGAAGAGATGAAGCACAATCTCGACCGGCAGCCGGATGTGGGCGAACCGAAAGTGCATCCGACGGCGGGCGTGACCGTGATTGGCGCGCGCAAGTTTCTCATCGCCTACAATGTGAATCTAAATACTTCCGATGTTGGCATCGCGAACAAAATCGCGAAAGCTATCCGGTACTCGTCGGGCGGGCTGCGGTATGTGAAATCGATGGGGGTGGAACTGAAGGCGCGGCCTGGCGCAGGTTTCCATCAACCTGACGGACTTTGAGCAGACGCCGATGCACCGCGTATACGCGATGGTGAAGCGGGAAGCGGAGCGCTACGGGGTGACGCCGGTGGGGAGCGAAATCGTTGGGCTGATTCCGAAAAAAGCCATCGAGATGGCGGCAGATTTTTTCTTGCAACTGGAGGACTTTTCACCGGCACAGGTTTTTGAAAACAAGCTGGAAGCCGCGCTGAGCGGCGCGCCGCTCGAAGGGGGTAAAGGCGAGAGGCTGGCGGGATTGGCGCGCCCGTTTCTGGAGGCGGTGGCGTCTCCCACAGCAACGCCAGGAGGAGGAAGCGTTTCGGCGTTTGCGGGAGCGCTGGCGGCGGCCCTGGGGCAGATGGTTGCAGGGCTTTCGCGGAAAAAGAAATCGCAAGCGGGATTTGTCGATCAACTCTCGACGGCGCTGGACGAGATGCGCAGAATTGCGGATGAACTTACCGAGGCCATTGACCGCGACGCGGCCTCCTACGACGCGGTGATGGCCGCGTTCAAATTGTCACAGGGAGACGCGCAGGAAACGGGGCAGCGCGAAGAAGCGATACAGAAGGCCACGCGAGGCGCGGCGGAAGTGCCCATGAAAGTAGCTACGCGTGCCCTTGAGCTTTTCGAACGCCTCGGACAACTGGAGGGTATCGCCGCAGCATCCATGCGGTCAGACTTGCAAGTAGCGCGGCTGATGGCCGAAGCGGGCGCTCGCGGAGCGCTGGCGAACGTGGAAATCAATCTCGAGGGGCTGACGGACGCCACGTATGTCGCTTCAATGCGCGTGAAGATCTCGGCGCTGCGGGAGCGTCTTGGCAATGCAACCCGCGCGACAAGGGCGTAGACTAAGAGTTCACCTTGCCCATTCGAAAGGAGCACGACGTGAAACGGAAAACGAATGCAGGTGTGACGCGGAGGCGGCTGGGGCCGGCGATCCGCAGACTAGTGGCCGCCGGGATGCTGGTGGCGATGTCCCTGGCGATGCCGAAGCCGACGCGAGCGGGCCGCCTTGGTGCAGACATCATCGCGCTCTTTCCCAAAGAGATTGGTGAATTTGCCTACGCCGACTTGAAAAAGGCGCGCTCGCTGAAATGGTTTCCGCAATTGCAGGAGCAGATGCTCCCCGACCGCTTCCGGCAATTCGAGAAATTTCTGGCTTCGGCGGGAATTGATCCGAACTCGCAAGTCGATGAACTTGCCTGGGGCCTGGTCGCGGAGGGGATGAGCGCGAAGAGCGAAGGCGCGGGCTCGACGGAGGTTCCCACCGGAGAAGAGGTCGTCGGAGTGGCTCTGGGGACTTACAACCCGAACTCGACGGAAGCGTACTTCAAGCAGCAAAAGCTTCCGTCGTCCAAGGCGCGGGGTTACACGCTATTTGCTTTTGGCACAGGTTCGGGAGCGAACGATTTATTTTTCTTTTTCCTGGATTCGAATACCGCGGCGTTTGGCCATCGCGCGGTGCTGGAAAAAATGATCGAGGTGCGCTTTGGGAGCGAGGAAGGGTTGATGCGCAACGAGACGCTTTTCCCGCTGATCAACGAAGCGAACGGCAGCGGCGTCGTGTGGGCCGTGCTGAATCCCGCCTACACGCGGCTGGCGATGCAGCAACTGGCGCCGGAAGTGCAGCAGTTCCCGGAAGCGGCGAAACTGGTGGCGCGGATGCAGAATATGATTATCAACGTGGACGCGAGCAGCGGCCTCGATGGAAAGTTCCAGGCGGTGTGCGGATCGACCGATGATGCGAACACACTGGGCCAGTTCCTGCAAGCGGCGTTCCTTTACAAACGGTACCAGGCGCAGAAGGACAATCCGGATCTGGCACAATTGCTGGACCAGGCGCGCGTGACGCCCGCGGGCGACCGCGTGACGCTGCGGCTATCCCTCAGCGACGACCAGATGACGTCGCTCATTCGAAAGAATACCTTCGCGCTGAAGATGTAGAGTTTGGAAAACGAAACCGTGCAAGCGGGAAGGGTCGGCGGCCGTGCTGTCCGGCCCTTTTTTGTTAGGAACAACGATTATTTTTTGGGAGCGACGTGGCCGATGTACTTTGTCAGGCGAGTGACGGCTTCCCCGTTCTGCGTTCCGTACTGGGTGCGATCGAAGCCGGCGAAAACGCGCCGAGGTGATCCCGTGCCGCCGGTTCCCGGAACAAATACCGCCGTGTTGAGGCCAAGCACTGGAAGGCCGTCGCCGCGAGGGGCTAGCGACACTTCCATGCGGTCGGATAAGCGCGTAAAGGTGATTTCCAGTCTGGGATGATCGGCGGTGAGTTGCTCAAAAGCTTGCGCGCACGCAGCGATGACCGCGGACTGCAATCGAGCGACGGCGTCGCTCTCGAAGCCCGCGAGATCGGCGAGATAGCGCACCACGCCTCCAGCAGCCGCGGCCAGGCGCGCGTCGGCATCGAGGAGCAAGCGGAAGGTCTTCGGCTCAGGTGCCACGGCCGGCCAGAGAGACGTCGCAGGCTTCGCGGCAGTCCGGGCAATAGTAGAGACCGTCGGAGCAAAGGCGGACGTTGTGCTGGCCCTTGCAGATGGTGCAGTACCTTTCGCAACTGCAGCGTTCTTCCGGCAAGTCGCATTGCGCGCAATTGGTCGGAGCTTGCATGGGGCCTCTCGAGAAAACTTTACCTGACCATGGGAGGTTGCGGCAAGGCGAAGGTGCGATTTGATGCGCGAGTTGCTCACCTCCTTTATCGGGAGAACGGCTCACTCCGGTTGTTAGCGGGCTTCTTTGACCCGCTGGAGAGCGCGTGCTAGTATCGATTTCTGCTTGAGCCATTGGAATGGAATCCCCCGCAACTCCTCACAAAAGCGCGCTTCGTAAGACGCCGCTGAACGCGTTGCACCGGCGCGTGGGCGCAAAGATGGTCAATTTTGACGGCTGGGAGATGCCTGTCGAATACCCATCGAGCGGCGGGCTGATTGCGGAACACAAGGCGGTGCGCTCCGGCGTGGGGGTTTTCGACGTCAGCCACATGGGGGACATTCGCATCCACAGCGGCGCGAGGCCCGGCGGGGCGTTGGCGGCGGTTCAGCACATCAGCATGAACGATGCATCGAAGCTGGCGATCGGGCAGGCGCACTACTCGGCGATGCTGTATCCGGAAGGGACGTTTGTGGACGACGTCATCGTGCACCGGCTAGGGGAAGATGATTATCTGCTGGTGATCAATGCCGGGACGCGCGAGAAAGATATCCAGTGGGTGCGCGAGAACACGCGGAATTTCGATTGCGTGGTTGAGGATCTGAGCGACGCTTACACGCAATTGGCGATTCAGGGGCCGCGGGGCATCGATGTGATGAAAAAGCTGACGGACGCCCACCTGGAAGGCCTCAAGAATTATTGGTTCACGCATGGGACGGTCTGTGGCTTGAAGAACACGCTGATTGCGCGCACGGGCTACACGGGCGAGGACGGTTTTGAGATTTACGTCCCCTCCGACGCGGCGACCAGCGAGAAGGTCTGGAATCAGGTGATGGAAGCGGGGCGCGAATTCGCGGTGGTTCCCTGCGGCCTGGGATGCAGGAATACGCTGCGGCTGGAATCGAAGATGGCGCTCTACGGGCACGAAATCAGCGACAAGATCAATGTGTGGGAAGCGGGGCTGGATCGCTACTGCAATATGGAAAAAGGCGAATTCGTGGGACGCACGGCGCTGGAGAAGGCGAAAGCGGCGGGATTGCGGCGCACGCTGGTGGGGATTGAAATGATCGACCGTGGGATTGCGCGCGACCAATATTGCTGCTGCAATGAAGCTGGCGAAACCATCGGCGTGGTGACGAGCGGGTCGCCTTCGCCGACGCTGGGGAAAAATATCGCGCTGGCTTATGTGCCGCCGGCGTATTCGGCGGTGGGCACGGTTTTGCGCGTGGAGATTCGCGGGCAGAAGTGCAAGGCGCAGGTGGTGCCGACTCCGTTTTACAAGCGGGCAAAGAAAGCTGCGGTTCAACAAGTATCCTGACAGGCGAGAAACGGATTGAAGGAGTGGTCTGATGGCATATCCGAAGAATTACCGCTACAGCAAAGAGCATGAATGGATCAAGGTCGAGGGCGGAGTTGCCACGATCGGAATCACCGACTACGCGCAGCATGAACTGGGAGACGTGGTGTTCGTCGAGCTGCCCAAGCTAGGAACAAAAATCGAAGCTGGAAAATCCTTTGGCACGGTCGAGTCGGTGAAGGCCGTCAGCGAGATTTACGCGCCTGCCGCGGGCGAGGTGATTGAATCCAACGGCGAGCTTCAGAATACGCCGGAGAAAATCAACACTGATCCGCACAGCGCTGCGTGGCTGATCAAAGTGCGCCTGACCAACGCCGCTGAGCTGAGCGGCTTGATGGACGCCGCCGCTTATGAAGCCTACATTGCGGCGAAGGGCCAGGAAGCTTCGGCCTGATGCGCTACCTCCCGAAGAGCCCTGCCGAGCGGCAAGAGATGCTCGCCGCCATCGGCGCAAAATCCATTGACGAACTGTTCTCCAGTATTCCCGAACGTTTTCGACTGCGCGAAGCGCTAAACATTCCCGGACCGTATTCGGAAGCCGAGGTCATTCAGTATTTCAAGGAGCGCGCGGCGGAGAATTCGAATGGGTACACCAGCTTTCTCGGCGCGGGAGTTTACAACCATCTGCGTTCCGTGGTGACGGACGCGATCATCCAGCGCGGAGAGTTCCTCACCTCCTACACGCCCTATCAGGCGGAAATCACGCAGGGCACGCTGCAGGCGATCTTCGAATTTCAGACGTTGATGTGCCAGCTCACCGGGCAGGAGGTAGCGAACGCGTCGATGTATGACGGGTCGACGGCGACTACCGAAGCAGTGTTGATGGCGGAGCGCTTGACGGGCCGACAGCGGGTGCTGGTGGCGCGGTCCGTGCATCCGGAGTACCGCGACGTGCTGAAGACCTACGCGAAAAACTCCGGGTTGCGCGTGGAGGAGATTCCGTTTGCGGCGAACGGCACGGTGGATGCAAGAGCGTTGCAGGCAGCCCTGAAAGATGATGTCGCTGCAGTTGTCGTGCAATCGCCGAATTTTTTTGGCGCAATCGAATCGTACGCGCCGCTGGCCGAGGCCACACATGCTGCTGGCGCGCTGCTCGTCGCCGCGATTGCGGAAGGCGTTTCGCTGGGAATCCTCAAGCCGCCAGCGGAAGCGGACATCGTGGCGATGGAAGGCCAAAGCTTCGGGCTGCCGCCGAGTTACGGCGGGCCGTTCGCCGGCGTGATTGCTTCGCGTGACAAGTTTGTGCGGCAGATGCCTGGGCGGCTCGCGGGGCAAACGACGGATTCCGAGGGCCAGCGCGGGTTCGTGCTGACGCTCGCGACGCGCGAGCAGCACATCCGCCGCGAGAAGGCCACATCGAACATTTGCACGAACCAAGCGCTCTGCGCCCTGGCCGCCACGGTGCACCTGACGCTGCTCGGCAAAGAGGGGCTGCGCGAGATGGCGGAGCAAAATTTGTCCAAGGCGCAGTTCGCGCTGGCGGAGTTGCTGAAGATTCCCGGCGTGCGGCGGACATTTGACGCGCCGTTCTTTAACGAGTTCACGGTGGAGATGCCGCGCTCGGTGAAAATATTGAATTCACAACTTTTACGCGAAAAAATCATCGGCCCGCTGGCGCTGGGGACGCCGTATCCGGAATTGACCAAGCACGCGCTGGTGTGCGTCACGGAAACGACGCCGCGCGCGGAAATTGAACGATTTGCGGGTGCGTTGAAGCTGGCGCTGGCGCGGCCGATTTAGGTCGACGTTTTCTTAGTAGGGGCGCAGCCCGCCGTGGCGGGCGCCCCTACAAAGGAAAATGGGCCAGCCGCAGACGACGGGCACGGCGCAGGCAAGAGCAGGATAAATCAAGGAAATGAACACAAAAATCAAAAAAGCGTCACGCCACACCAGTCAGAGCGAAGGGCTGATCTTTGAGAAGTCCTCGCCGGGAAAGCGCGCGTTCGAATTGCCTCCGCTCGATGTGCCCGCCGCCGACGCCGCCAAAGCTCTCGGCGCGCATCACCGGCGCGCGGGCGTCGAAGGCTTTCCCGAAGTGAGCGAAATCGAAGTTCTCCGCCACTTCACGCGTCTTTCCACCTGGAACTACGCCATCGATT
>Ga0210409_10008630_pt1 | contig 10355 bp, 12 predicted proteins | sample IncBWH17MmetaG_FD_161649 | JGI IMG/M metagenome (GOLD analysis project Ga0210409, IMG submission 161649) | Forest soil microbial communities from Barre Woods Harvard Forest LTER site, Petersham, Massachusetts, United States - Inc-BW-H-17-M | ecosystem: Environmental > Terrestrial > Soil >...
GCTCTCCTCGAGACTTGGCCCGCGCACCAGCATCCAGATTTTCGCAGCGAAATTGCGCAGGAAGACGGCGGCCTGGCCCGCCGAGTTACCACCCCCGACCAGAACGATCTCCTCGTTTCGACACAGGCGCGCTTCGATCGGCGAAGCCCAGTACCAGACGCCGCGCCCCTCGAAATCACCAAGGTTCGGAATGTTAAGGCGCCGGTAGCGCGCGCCGGTGGCGATGACCACTGTCGAGGCCTTGACGCGCCGGCCATCGTTGACGTGAACCGCAATCGGGGTTTCGGTCAGATCGAGGCGTGTCACTTCGGAAGGTATCGCCATCCTGGCACCGAATTTCTGCGCCTGCACATAGGCACGCCCGGTGAGCGCCTGGCCGGAAATGCCAGTGGGGAAACCGAGATAGTTCTCGATGCGAGCGCTTGCTCCGGCTTGTCCGCCGAAGGCGCGCGCGTCGAACACGATGATCGAAAGACCCTCCGACGCGGCATAGACCGCGGTCGATAGGCCAGCCGGACCCGCGCCGACGACCGCGACATCATAGGTTCGATCCCATTCGTCGATCGGCACCATGCCGAGCGCGCGCGCCAATTCGGTCTCGTTCGGGTTTTTCAGGATCGCGCCTTTCGGACACACGGCCAGCGGCAGGTCCGCGGGATTCGGAGCATATTGCTCGACCAGTTTCGCGGCGTCCGGATCCCGCGTCGGGTCGAGCAATTGATGCGGGTATGCATTGCGGGCCAGGAAGCCTTGCAGGCGAACCACGTCCGGACTGTCTTCGGCGCCAATCAGGACCGGACCGCCGGCACCAGCCTGGACCAGAGCGACGCGACGCACGATCAGCGCCCGCATGATCCGCTCACCGAGTTCCGGCTCTTCGATCATCAGGGCACGCAGATTTTCGGGCGGAATCAGCAGCGCTTCCACATCGTCGATTGCCTGAACGTCGACGAACGCCGGCTGGCCCGACAATTGTCCTACTTCGGCGACGAACTGGCCGGGTCCCTCCTCCACGATCGGGGCGCTGTGCCCCAAGGGATCGCGTCGGGTGACGCGCGCCGAGCCCTTGATCAGCACGTACATGCCGGAAGCGATTTCTCCTGTCACGAACAGCGGCTCGCCGGCGGCGTAGTGCCGAACTTCGCCGAAACGGCGAAGCCGATCGATTTCCTGCGGTGTCAGCTTCGGAAACATTTGCTCGTTGCGGATATCGATATCGGCGTTTGACATGTCGATCCTCGCTGTTAGGGCGACGTAAGCCCATTAATGAGCCATCAGTAGCGGAACAGGCGACTCTTGCATCAGATTGTAGGTCACGCCGCCGAGCAGCCGCTCACGCAGGCGGAGATGACCATATCCGCCCATAACGATAAGGTCGGCCTTTCGCCGTTCAGCCTCTTCCATCAAGTGGGCTCCAACGTCGGCAGGCCGGCTCTTGACGCGATGAAGCACGGCGTCAATCCCGTGATGCTTGAGGTGATTGACTGCATCGGTCCCCATGATGACCTCCTCTTCGGCCGGGTGCTCGTCGGTGATCACCACGACGACGGTGACCTCATTTGCCCGGTGCAGAAACGGCATGGCTTCGGCCATGGCTCGGGCCGACTCCCGGCTGCGGTTCCAGGCGATGAGGATACGATCGAAGGCGATCTTCGGCCGCTCCGTCTCGGGAACCAGATAGATACTCCTGCCCGATCCGAACAGAACGCCTTCGACCAGCCGTTCGAAATCCATTGCCCCATTGGGACGCAGCGCGACGAAGGTATCGGCGGAGCGCGCCTCGCGGGCGGCAACACGGGCGACGTCGTCGGCCAGTATATCGAACCGCCGAATCTCGATTGGACGGTCAAGCTGTCTGAGCCGCTTGGCCAGCAACGCCTCGGTTTGATCGCCAGCCTCGCGCGCAAGGTTCAACAGCTCGGCCGTGGCGAGCGCACCACCAACGTCCGCGTCGACCGGTCCGGGCAACGGCAAGAGAACGAGAAACAATCCGATGACCATCTGGCTGTCGAGTTGCCGGGCAATTGCGTCGGCAGCTGCCAGACGAATTTCGTCGGAGATACTTCCATCCAGCCAAACCATGACATCCTTGATCATCGCTACCTCCTGGGCTTGACGACAAACGCCGCGACGAAACCGTTTGGACTGCGCCGCCGATCCGACCGGACCGACGTGATCGGCTTGAAGCGGAATGTCTCGAGCAGAGTTACATCAGCAGATCGAAAATGCGGAAGCACTTCTGCCAATGCTCGGTTGCCGGATTCTTCAGATTACCATCAATGATCTTGAAGGTGCGCGCGAGCGCCACGCTCAGCCCGCCGACGACCTCAGGCAGTTGACTTTCGGTATCTTGGTCATAGGCGAGGTCGAGCGGCGGCCGTGCGGTGAGCTGATCGAGAATCGGCTGCAGTTCAATCTGCTCGTCGATCTTTTTTAATTCGTGGATGCTTTCCTGCAGGCCCTTGGTGATCGGCAGGTCGCACGGCTCGATGATGAGCCGGCCATTTGCCTTCGCGGTGGCTTCGGCCCGAAGCACGAGGTCATAGACCTTCTGATTGATGAAGTCGCTGTAGCGCTTGAGGTCCTGCTTGTCGACATCGAGTCCGGCCGCGATCCGCAAGAAACGCTCGAACTTCGCCACGCTCATGACGTGAGTGGTCGGGCTTCTGTTCAATTGCACCGCGGCGGTCATGGCTTTTGAATTCCTTCTGCGATCTTGCCGTGCCCGGGCCGTGCTCCAATTGACGATTGTCAGATTCTTTCGATTTTCTCGGTGGCGCCGAAAATTGATCCCTCACAGGGCGCCGTCGGTGATCTTCCGGCAATCGTTCCTCTTTCCGTGGAGCCCAGGCGATGGCAGCCGCCGCTATTCATGTTGTTCCGGACGACAGCTTCGACGACTGGGTGGTGCGCGGCGACGCTGGCCAGGAGTTCGGACATTATCCCACCAGAGAAGCGGCCGAACTGGTCGCCCAGCAGCTCGCGCGCGAGCGCGAGGCCGACCTCGTCATTCACCTTCCTGACGGACGAACGAGCCGTGAGAGCCTTAAAAAGGGCTGGGCGGCCAAACTGCTCGGAAGTTGATCGGATCGGCCGATGCAATGCTATACCTTCACGCCATCGACATGCTCGCGGGTCCACGCCAGCAACTGGGACAGGGGCATGACGCCGGACTTGCGCGCAATCTCGCGGCCGCGGTGCACGAGCATCAGCGTCGGTATGGCCTGAATGGAGAAGCGCTGCAGCAGTTCCGGCACCGCGTCGCTATCAACCTTGATCAGCCGAACGTCGGGCTCGAGCTGGGTTGCCGCCTGTTCGAAGATCGGCGCCATTGACTTGCAGGGACCGCACCATGCCGCCCAGAAATCGACCAGCAGTGGAATGTCGCTATGCCTTGCATGCTTGTCGAAGCGAGCGGCGCTGTTCAGCGCGGCCGGCCGCCCTTCAAAAAGCCGCCGATGGCAGGATCCGCACTTGGCGTCATCGCGCAGTCGTTCGCGCGGCACACGGTTGATGGCGTCGCAATGCGGACAGACAATATGCAGCGCGCTTGTCATGTCTATTCCAGAGGGGCTCGGCGCTGCAGGATGAGGCGTCGCCCGCGGCGTCGCCTTGACCGACATCAACTTTTCTCAATCAAAGCAGCAGAGCTGCAGGAGCGTCTGGAGCCTTCATTCGCCACCAGGCACCGTCTCCGCGTGCGACCGCCCAAATAAATCTCGCGTGATCTTGACGGCGGTCAACGCTCCCCAAGCTTCCTCATTTTATCAAACCCGCGTCATTTGCCCAGGCGCGATCTGAAAGCGCGCGACATTGTCCTGCATCCGCGACATACGCTCGAAGAGGCGCAGATGATCCCGATCCGGAACGCTGTCCCGTCCCGCTATCCGCCTGTGATCACCTGGATGCTGATCGGCACCAATTGCCTCGTGTTTCTGTTCCAAAGCAGCCTAAGTCCCGACGAACTTGAGCTGCTCCTGCGCCAATTCGCGCTCATTCCCGCGCGCTACTCCGAGGTTGCATCTGGAGGCATCGATTTGGCTGCCGGGGATATCCTGCCTTTCTTCTCAATGATGTTCCTGCATGGAGGATGGCTCCATCTCATCCTGAACATGTGGACGCTGTGGCTGTTCGGTCCGACCATCGAGGATCGGCTGGGTCATAGCCGGTATCTGGCGTTTTATCTTGTTTGCGGGCTCGCGGCTTCGATTACGCACGTCATGTTCAACCCGACTTCGAACATACCCGCATTGGGCGCCTCTGGCGCAATCGCCGGCATTCTCGGGTGCTACATGCGCCTGTTCCCGCTGGCGCGGGTCGTAGTGGTCGTACCGATCCTGTTCATCCCACTGTTCTTCGAAGTCCACGCGTTTGTCTTTATCGGTCTCTGGTTCCTGGTTCAGATCCTGGAGTCGACGATGGAGCTTCTGCAACCATCCTCCACCGGAGACGTCGCATGGTGGGCCCATGTCGGAGGATTCTTGGCGGGGTTTATACTTGGCCCTCTGCTGGTCCGATCCGAGCAGCGTTACCGCGTGTACTACCCGGACGAAGGCGTGCTCGGCTTCGATACAAGGGGGCAGATATGAGACGTCATGCCATAGGAGGATTCCATGTCCATCGGTGATCTGTTCTGGCTTTTCTTCATCTTCTCGGCGATCCAGCCGATGCTGCGGCAGCAGATGCTCGAAGCCATGCGGGTACGCAAGATTTCGCAGCTCGAGCGTGAGCGAAAATCGCGGGTGATCCTGCTGGTGCACCGGCAAGAGACCATGCGACTCCTCGGTTTCCCAATCGCGCGTTACATCGACATTAACGATTCCGAAGACGTTCTGCGCGCCATTCAGATGACGGACGCCGATGTGCCGCTCGACTTGGTCCTACATACGCCGGGTGGCCTTGTACTGGCGGCGCTGCAAATCGCGAAAGCTGTCCGTGAGCACAAGGCTAAGGTCACCGTCTTTGTGCCGCACTATGCCATGTCAGGCGGCACGCTGATCGCGCTCGCTGCCGATGAAATCGTCATGTGCGAGCATTCCGTGTTGGGCCCGATCGATCCGCAACTCGGAGAATTGCCAGCGGCCTCGCTCATCAAGGTCACCGCAGACAAGCCTATTGCGAAAATCGACGATCGAACACTGATCTTGGCCGATGTCGGGCGCAAGGCGATTGCGCAAGTCAGGCAAGCCGCGAGCGAGTTGATGACCCGCCGCCTGCCGGAGGAAAAGGCCAGTTCGCTCGCCGAACAACTCACATCCGGTAAATGGACGCACGACTACCCGATATGGGCCTCGACCGCGAAGTCGCTTGGCCTGCCAGTCAGTACAGATATGCCGCACGATGTTTTTCAACTGTTGAAGCTTTATCCGCAACCCGTCCGCATGCAGAGTGGCGGCGTAGAATATCTGCCGGTGGAACGACGAAGTCCGCGTGAAAGCAGCCGTCTCGGCTAGATATTCCAGCGACATTACGATCAGCGTCTTCCTCGATAAATCCCCCGCCACACGACACAGGGCGGGCCTTTCGGCCCTCGCCTGCCCAAATTCGAAGCCGCAACCTAACCGCTTTCCGAGTTTTGGAGTATGGATTATTTTTCTACTATTCCTTATGAGTCAATTTTTCCATTCCATAACCGCCCATTACGCGCATAAGCCCAACTCTAAAACAGGGCCCGGCGCCGGCCTGCCGTTCGAGTATTACATCCCCCAGCGCAAAGCCGGTGTGCAAACGGGCGCATCCCAGAGACGCTTCATCTCCTCGTCAAGGACCGTTATCGTCACCGAGCAACCTGCCATATCGAGCGACGTAACAAAATTGCCGACGAGGGACCGTGTAACGACACTACCGGCCTTTTCGAGCAATCTGCGTACAGCATCGTACATCAGATATAGCTCCGAAAGCGGCGTTGCCCCGAAGCCGTTGATCAACAGAATTACCTCACCACGCGCCCGCGCGCCGAGGTCGGCGGTGATTGCGTTGACCATCTCTGCCGCAATCTCGGCGGCCGGCCTGAGTTTTACACGACGGCGCCCCGGCTCTCCATGGATGCCAACGCCGACCTCCATCTCGTCCTCGGCGAGGTCGAAAGTCGGCTTGCCGGCTGCCGGGACCGTACAGCTCGTCAATGCGATCCCGATCGAGCGCGTCGCCGCGTTGATGCGATCGCCCAGGACCTTTAGGGCGGCGAGGTTGCGTCCCTCTTCGGCGGCAGCGCCTACGATTTTCTCCACGATCAGCGTGCCGGCAACGCCGCGCCGTCCGGTCGAAAAAGTCGAAGTTTCCACCGCTACGTCGTCATCGGTAATCACGGTCGCAACCGATTTTCCCGTCATTTCGCGCGCCATGTCGAAGTTCATGACGTCGCCCTCGTAATTCTTGACAATGAACAACACGCCACCGCCGGTGTCCGCGGCCTCAGCAGCAGCGAGAATGAGATCGGGCGTCGGCGACGTAAAAACCTGACCGGGACAAGCGGCGTCCAGCATGCCGTGCCCGACGAAGCCGGAGTGAAGCGGCTCGTGTCCGGAGCCGCCGCCCGACAACAGGGCAACCTTACCGGACTTGAGACGTCGGCGGAGCACGAACGGCGCAGCCTCGCCCATGCGCACAATATCGGAATGTGCTGCGCAGAATCCGGCAAGACTTTCGCCTACCACGTCATCTACGGCGTTGATCAGTTTCTTCATCGCGCCCTCCCCGTTTCTGGCTGCTTCGGCGTCAGTTGTCCTCGATCAGCCTTGCAACTTTCTCCGCGAACTCACTGAGCAGCGAGTCCAGTTTGTGGTTCTTCTGTTCCGACCCAAGATCGGGCAGCATCAGCGTCAGTCGCCGGCTCCGCTCCCGCTCCTTGAGCAGAAGCAGACGCCGCGGATGCGCGCGGTGATAGGCGTCGAGAAACTTGTCCCGTTCCTGCGCCGAGAAATGGCAGACCTGAATGATGGCGTGAACGTGCTGCGCCGGGATCGGTGTCTGATAGGCCGGGTTGGCAATCTGCGTGATGAAACTGCGGTTCTTGCCGAGCGCTTCGGCCAGGCGTTGGCGCATGCCGGACGGGCGCCGATCCAGCACGTCGCTAAGGATGGCCTTGTACGCCGCGATCAGGCCTTGAGAATTTTCCGGTGTTGCTAGCGTGCTCATGCGGGGGCGCCGGAATAACGGGCTATCGCGGCCTTTACCGGCCCGAGCGCTCCGGGCGCCACCGAAAAGGTGCGTAGGCCCTGGTCGAGAAGCGCCCCGACCTGCTCGGGATCGCCCGCGAGATCGCCGCACAGGCTGGTTTCGCGTCCCGCGCCCTCGGCATATTTCACGACATGCCTGATCAGGCCGAACACCGCGCGTGAGGGGCGGGCAAGATCGGCGAGTTGCGGCTCGTCCCGGCTCGCGGCCGCCACATATTGGATAAGATCGTTGCTGCCGATGGAAAAGAAATCAGCATTGAAGTCCTCTATGGCAAGTGCCGCCGCCGGCACCTCGACCATCATGCCGAGCGGCGGCATCTGCGCTTGCCTGCCCTCGCGACGCAACTCCTCGAGGGCCTCTTCGAGTAGCGCGCGGCAGCGGTCAAGCTCCTCCGGAATCGTGACCATCGGGATCATCACCTTGAGATTTCCCGCGACCGCTGCGCGAACGAGCGCCCGCAATTGTGCGCGAAACACATCCAGATGCCGCAACGACAGCCGCACGCCGCGCACGCCGAGAAATGGATTGATGTCGCCGGACTGCGTCAGACCTGCGATCGGTTTGTCTCCCCCGGCATCAAGGGTGCGAATGATCACCGGCTTACCGGCAGACCATTCGAGCATGCGCTTGTAGATCTGATATTGCTCTTCCTCGGTAGGGAGGATTTCGCGGCCCTGAAACAGGAACTCGGTCCGCATCAGGCCGATCCCGTCAACCTCAGCTGGGTCGAGCCCCCTGAGCTCGGCAAGGCCGGTGACATTGATCATGACCCGGACCCGTTCGCCGCCCGCGGTAAACGCCGGACCCCTGAATGAAGCTTCGGCTTGCCGGGCCTCGGACTGTTCGGCGCGGCGCTGGCAAAAGATCGCCCGGACATCGGCGTCGGGATCGATAACGAGGATCCCCGCGTCGCCGTCAAGCAGCGCGTCCTCGCCATCGGCGAGATGATCGACGTCCACACCCACGATCATCGGCACACCGCGCGACCTCGCGAGAATAGCGACATGGCTCGAGGGACTTCCCCGGCGCAATACCAACCCGCCGTCACGCCAATCGGTAGCGAGGAACATGGATGGCGGCATGTCGTCGGCCGCGACGATCACGCCCGACGGCACGCTTTGGTCGGCTTCACCGGCGAGATGCCGCAGCACGCGATCGCGCAGATCGCGCAAATCGGATGCACGGGCACGGAAATGGGGATCGCTGGCCTCCTCATAAGAGGCGATTTCCGGATCGATTGCCGCGCTCCACGCCCGGCTGGCGGCCTCACCGTCGGCTATCAGCGCGAACGCGGGCGCGGCAAGATTGTCGTCTTCGAGAAGCGCAATCTGGAAAGAGAGAATGGCTTCCGCCTCGGCATCGCCGGCTTCGCGCGCGAGCAGAGCGAGCGCTTCCTGGGACGCCGCGAGCGCATCGACGAGCGCCTGGTGCTCCTCGGCCACAGACCGATGTTGAGTTGTATCCCGCTGCATCGCAGCCAAACGCACGAGCGGACCCAGCGCGATCCCAGGGGCGGCAGACCGTCCCTGGATGCGACGAGCCGCCCGATGCGCTCTATCGTCCATCCTGAAAATCTCCATCGACCAGCGTCACCAGCGCTTCCAGCGCGGCCTTTGCGTCACTTCCCTCGGCGCGAAAATAAATCGTCGAATCCTTTGGCACCTTGGTCGCCATGACCTTGACGATGCTCTTGGCGTCGACCCAAGGGCCATCCGGCGAAAGCCCAAGATCGATACGCGATTCGAAGGCCTTCGCAAGTTTTGTCAGCTTGACCGAGGGTCGGGCATGGAGCCCGACCTCGTGTCGTATCAGCACTGACGCTTGATGCTTATTCATCCTCATTGCCTCGCATCAGGCTGGCGTCAGTTCTTCGGCAGTACGACGCACCGCCTCAAGCGTTGCGCCCGAAGCCGCTTCGGTTGCCGCCATGACCGCTCCCTCGACCACTGGCGCGTTGCAAACGACGACGCGGCTGCGGCGCTCCTCGGGCAACATTTCTATCGCCATCTCACTGTTGGTTTCCGCGCCGCCGAGATCGACCAAAATGGCGACGCCGCGCTCCGACCACGCCTGATCAATCGCCTTCATGATCGCTTCGACGCTGGTGCCCAATCCGCCGCCTGGGTCTCCGCCGCACCAGCCTAGCGGCACTTCACGGCCGACCATCTGTTCAACCATCAGCGCGGTGCCGCGGGCCACGTCGGCTGAGTGAGAGACAATGACGATTCCAACATTTTCGCTCATGCTAGCCCTTCCATGACGTCTGCGACCGCGTCGACGATCAACGCGGACGATCGTGCGCCGGGATCCATGTGACCGACGCTGCGCTCGCCCAGAAACGACGCGCGCCCGCGGATCGCCCGCATCGGGATGGTTTTTTCCGCCGCCTCCCTTGCTGTCTCCTTCAGGCGTAGCGGCAAGCGGTCTCCACCTTCGCGCAGGACTTCGAGCACGGGAAACAGCACGTCGAGCATGGTCTTTTGACCGACATCGGACTTTCCCCGCGCCTTGACCGCATCGACCGCGGCAGCAAACGCGTCGGCGACCTGCTCGCGGCTCACTTCATCCTCTAGCGACTTGCCGAGCGACATGAATAATGTCCCGTAAAGCGGGCCGGACGCGCCGCCGACCTTCATGACAAGGGTCGTTCCGACACCCTTCAGGGACTCCCCGAAATTCCTGGCGGAGAGGTCATCAACCGCGGCCAGCACCGCTTCAAACCCGCGGCGCATGTTGGCGCCGTGATCGCCGTCGCCGATGGCGCGGTCGAGATCGGTCAATTCATCGGCGCTCGCGATGACGCGCTGCGCCACAGTCTCAAACAGAAGCTTGCGGGCCTGGCGATCGATCATCATGCGTGCCCCCGCAATCCGTCCGCGAAAACCCGGTTGCCGGCATGGTCGAAATACAGCGGCTCGGCAAATTCGAGCGAAACCTCGTCGCCTGCCTTGAGCGGCTGGGCCGGGTCGGCCAGCGTCACCAGCGAATGGTCGGCGAGCTTGAGATGAACGTGGTTCTGATCGCCGAGATGTTCCACCCAGTGGACACGGGCGCGGGGGCCGGGACGATCCGCAGAGGAGATCCTGATATGCTCGGTCCGCAAGCCTACGGTTTGCGCGTTCCGCGGTACCGCATCGCTGCCTAGAAGCTCGGCGGGAACGAGGTTGATGCTGGGG
>Ga0210409_10008631_pt1 | contig 10355 bp, 12 predicted proteins | sample IncBWH17MmetaG_FD_161649 | JGI IMG/M metagenome (GOLD analysis project Ga0210409, IMG submission 161649) | Forest soil microbial communities from Barre Woods Harvard Forest LTER site, Petersham, Massachusetts, United States - Inc-BW-H-17-M | ecosystem: Environmental > Terrestrial > Soil >...
GAACCTCTCGGTCTTTCTCCAGACACTTGTTGATGATTTCTTCGAGCTTGGCGGGAACCCCGGGGTTGATCCGCACCGCAGGCACGGGTTGGCACTCCAGAATGGCGTGGAAGATCATTCCCGAGGTGTCGCCACGGAACGGTAGTTGCCCGGTGGTCATCTCATACAACACCACGCCGAAGGAAAACAAGTCAGTTCGAACGTCCAAATTCTTGCCTCTGACCTGTTCCGGCGACATATAAGCGACTGTGCCGAGAGCCGTACCGGGGCTGGTGAGATGCTCTTCTACGTCGAAGGTCGCAGCGGTCGGCTCTGTCCCCGACACAGGTTTCGCCGGAAGTTTGGCCAAGCCAAAGTCGAGAATCTTGGCGTGACCGCGCTCGGTCACAAAGATGTTCGCTGGCTTGATGTCTCGGTGGACGATTCCTTTGGCGTGGGCCGCTTCGAGCCCATCGGCAATCTCGATTCCCAACTCCTGCACTTCCTCAAACGGAAGCGGCTTGCCAGAAATGCGGTGCTTCAGCGTCGTGCCTTCCATGAATTCCATCGCAATGAAAGGTTGACCGTTGTGTTCGCCAATTTCATGGATGGTGCAAATGTTGGGATGGTTCAGGGCGGAAGCAGCCTGTGCCTCACGCTCGAAGCGGCTCAGAGCTTGGGAGTCTGGCGCGAACCGGTCAGGAAGGAACTTCAAGGCAACGAAGCGGTGCAGCTTGGTGTCCTCAGCCTTGTACACAACGCCCATGCCGCCGCCACCGAGCTTTTCCAATATGCGGTAGTGCGAAATGGTCTGACCGATGACTGATGCTGGGTCCGTCATTTGTCGCACATGTTAGGTCGCGCCAGAAGGCAAGTCAACGAAGAGGGAGGGACACGAAGAGGAGAGGGGAGCTTGCAGCCTAGGCTATTACCGGGACGACCCTGTCTGACTGGACCACCCGCAGAGGCACAGTGGATGTTTGTTAAGGCGTGGCTGGCTCGCGAGGTTCGATTGCAGTAGGCGGAGGAGTCGCGGCTGCGTGCAGCGCGAGCGGTGGGGCGGGGATGAGATCGCTGACACGGCCTCATCCCCTATCCGACACGGAACAGGAGGCGTCCCGCACCGGAATGTCATCACAAAGTCTCTTCGGCCAATCTGGCCATCGCTGATTCAATTTTTTCAATCGCCGGCTCGATCTCACCGGATGACTGAAGCGCAGCATGGGCTCGCACGAGGGCGTCGAATGAAAATTTCAAAGCCAACTTCTTTCCAACACCAAAGGTGCGCCAGTCCTTCAAAGTTGTGATCGCAAGATCCAGGGCCCTTTGGCTTGCGGTTCGGCCCAAGAAAACTTGGTCGCTATCCTCCAAGAGCAAAACTATGGAGTCGCGAATATCGGAAATGTCGTTAGCGAGTGCGGCCATCTCTTCTGGCGAGATCATCGCTCACCCGCTTCCATCGCGGCCGGCAAGACGTGCAGCAGCTTCGCGACTACAATCCGATCCACCGTGACCCAATACCTGCCACCGTGAATGCCCTCGCGCAGTTCGCTACGGACGATGATGCGGCACGAGATTTCTACGGTTCTTCCTTGCAGTCGTGGCCAGATGGATGAAGGTTCGAGCAAAGATGAATCGTGGGAACCTTCGTCGTACGAAGAGCTAAGGAAAAGAACGCGACGGCCTTGGGGGAGATGTACGCTTTCGAGGTAGAAGGATCCGTAGCGGGATTGCGACAGTGCCGGAGCACGACACGTGAAGTCAATCCCTCGAAGTGGCGATCGCCAGCGCAGAACTTGGCCGCAACGAGGTCATCTACGCCATCGGATGGAGTGTCTTCTGAGTTGAATTGTGGGGGAAAAAGCCGATCGTCTTGTTCGGCTGCTTGCGCGGGATCATCTGCGTCAAATAGACTTCGATTAACTTCCATAAGAAGGTCACCTCTTCTTGTGTGAGCCAGGGGCCGGTCGCGCTTCCAACGCTTCCGGTCCCGACTTTGTTTCGATCTACTTCTTTGCCAGATACTCCCTGATTGCTCGACGAATCAGATCCGACGTTTGCAAGCCTTCACGCTTCGCGAGAGTCTCGAGCTTCTTCGAATCGTCGGGAGGTATGCGTATTGATCTTACTTTCATTCTCATGACACTCATTGTAGCACATCAGGTGCTCGCGATATCAACGCCGACATCAAACCTCTAAAACCACCTGCGGATACGGCCGACCATTTCGCTCGTGCGGATACCCGTACGGATTGCAAACCACACGAGTCTCGCCGAGCATATAGTCACACGCTACGTGCGAATGCCCGTGCAGCCACAGTCGCGGTTGTTCTTCTTCTATCAATCTTGTTTGATCGCTGACAAAGAATCGGTTCAACTGATCGCCGCGAAAAGCTTCCGGCGTGGATCGCGCATGCGGCAAATGGTGCGTGACGACTATCGTGCCCTGCCGAACCAACTCTCGAGCACGCTGTGTGAATTCATCATTGGTTTGATAGACCCAGTGGCCCAAGTCTTTGATTTGCGAGAAGTCCGCAATCTTTTTCTCATACATCTGGTTGAGCCCATCACGATCTGGGAACCACATGCACCCGCCAAAGAAGTGGACGCCGTCCAGCCAGATTGCCGAGTTGCGCAGCCAGTAGACGTTCTTGTAGCGGCTGGCATAGTTGGCCATCTTAGCTTCTGTGTGTTCGTGGCTGAGCGACTTGTAGTATTCGTGATTTCCTTCGATCCACAGAACACGGCGCGCATGCTCCGAGAAGAATCTGAAGACAGGTTTGATTTCTTGCTCCGGCTGCGCGGCAAATACGACGCTGTCACCCGCCACGACCAGGAAGTCCAGGTCCGGAACGATTTCAACATTTCTGAAGACGTGCTTTGGCCCCTGATAAAACTCCGTGTGGAGGTCGCTGATGAGTTGGAGCTTCACCACTCCCGCCTCGCGCCAGCATACACGCCCGGTATTGTGCTCGTGTTGCTGATGATGGCGCCGTCGAACCTGGCGCGCTTGACGTCGGTGTATAGAAGGTCAGCTCCGTCCAGGTCCGCTTTATCGAACCGCGCTCCGCTGATGAGGGCATACGCCAAGCACGCGTTGCGCAAATCACAGCAATAGAAACTGGTGCCACGGAGGTCGGCCCCAAGAAAGTTCGTATCGCGAAGGTCCGCGCCATCAAGCCATTGGCCTCGCAACACGGCGTGAGATAAATCCTTTCCGCGTAAACATGTTGAGCCAACCAAATCTCGCACCGGGACTTCAAGGAGCGTTTCGCCAAGAACATTCTTGATCAAAGTCTTGGGCTGCGGTCGAGGTGAACCAAAAAGATCACTTAGGAATCCCACTCTATACCTCCCCAAGACGAGGTTCGCCGATGGGATGTTGAGGGTTCGAGGCCAATCCGAGTTGAACGTGTAACCGTCGATGAGTGGCAGAAAAAGTTCATTCAAGAAGCAGAAGCCGCCAACTTAAGCGGCGAGACGCTTCGCAGGTACAAACACCTCTTCCGACAACTGCACGATTTTGCACGCGACAAAGGCATTCGAAATGTCCTTGATCTGGACCTTACCACCCTCGATGACTTCCGTGCGACCTGGAATGACGGCCCACTTTCTTCCTCCAAGAAGCTTGAGCGGCTCCGCAGTATTTTCAAGTTCGCACTGGTCCGAAAATGGATTAGCGAGAATCCAGCCACCAATCTAAAATCCCCGAAAGTAAACGAAAAGCCAACTTTTCCCTTCCCCGACTCCGAGATGACCCAAATCCTCAAAACTGCTGCCTTGCCTGAGATCGATGCTCGCGTTCGTACTTTTATTCTGACGATGCGTTACAGCGGTTTGCGGATCAGCGATACGACCGCACTGGCCTGCGAGGGCCTCAAAGGCGATCGCTTACAGCTGCATCAAGCCAAGACAGGTGAGTACGTGTTTGTCCTACTGCCTACGTTTGTTGCAGATGCGCTGCGGAAAGTCGTGCACAGAAACCCCGCCTATTTCTTTTGGACCGGAACATCGAAGTTACCGGCCGCGGTGTCAGTGTGGCGCAAGAGGCTGGCCGATGTGTTCAAAAAGGCGAAAATCAAGAATGGCCACAGCCATCGATTCCGTGACACCTTCGCGGTGTCCCTGCTTCAGGCTGGAGTTTCGCTCGAGGATGTGTCGACGCTGCTGGGGCACAAGAGCCTGCGGATCACGCAAAAGCACTATTCACCGTGGGTCAAGACCCGTCAGGATGCCTTAGACAAGGCCATCGCCGTAGCTATCGCACACACAGCGAAAACGAGAAATCCCTGTGAAAACCGTTGTACAATTTCGGTACAATTTCCAAAAGCGTCCCTGGAACATTCACTTTCATTGGCTTTTTGTGTAATTTTTATGGAGGCGCGGGTGGGAATCGAACCCACGCATAAAGGTTTTGCAGACCTCTCCCTTACCACTTGGGTACCGCGCCTCAACCTTACAATTATAGCGAAAACTCGCTTGGCCCGTAAGCGCAGGGTTCCCGCTGCAGCACGTATCCTTCGGCTTACTTTTTCTTGACAGGCTCTTCCAGCTGCGCCTCGCGCAGAAATCGCGCTGACTCCTCGGGCGGCGTCGGATTGATGTAGAAACCGGTGCCCCACTCGAAACCGGCGACCTTGGTCAGCTTGGGAATAATTTCGATGTGCCAGTGGTAGTGATCGTTGATTTCCTCACCGATGGGCGAAGTGTGAATCATGAAGTTGTACGCGGGGCGGTCCAAAACCGCTTCCAAGCGCATCAGCGTGTCTTTCATCATCTGCGCCAGGCTGGCATACATGGAACTCTGGTTATTTTCGTAAGCCGAACCGTGCACCTTGGGAAGCAACCACATTTCAAACGGGAAGCGCGGCGCATAGGGGGCCACCGTAATGAAGTGGTCGTTCTCGCCGATCACGCGCTCGCCGGTGTCGCGCTCCTGGCGAATGATGTCGCAGAAGATGCAGCGTTCTTTTTCGTCGTAGTAATGCCAACAATTGTCAACTTCCTCGCGGACGCGGCGCGGGACGATGGGCAAGGCAATCAATTGGGAATGGGGGTGCTCGACCGAAGCGCCAGCGGCTTCGCCATGATTCTTGAAAATAAGAATGTAGCGGAAGCGCTTGTCATTCTTAAGGTCGAGCATGCGATCGCGATACGCCCAGAAAACGTCTTCGACCGACTTCTGTGGGAGCTGCGCAAGGGTGGTCTGATGCTGCGGCGTCTCGATGACTACTTCGTGCGCGCCGATGCCGTTCATCTTGTCGAACAGGCCTTCGCCCTCGCGGTCGAGTTCGCCTTCAATGCCAAGCGCAGGAAAACGATTGGGGACCACGCGAATGTTCCAGCCCGAGGTGTTGGCACTGGCACCGTTGCGGCCATAGGCCAGGATTTCGGGTGGGGTCTTCAGTTCATTTCCCGGACAAAACGGACAATTCTGCGGTGGCCCGGGAAACACGCTTTCCCGGAGAAAATCCATGGGCCGCTTTCCGCGGTCCGTTGAAATAATCACCCAACGCCCAGTAATAGGGTCTTTACGTAACTCAGGCAAATCGCCCTCCGAACACGTGTAATTACACTACCGCGCCGCACGCTACGATGCAAACTCCGTATTGTACCGCGTACCGCGAGTTAGCCCAGTGCGAGCGAACCTGCTGAGCGTTGCTTAGTCACACTGGCGTCCTTAGAATTCCTGAGGATGGGATGCGTCACCCCGTAGGAGGGATTCATGAGGACTCGCTTGGTTTGCCTGGCCGCGTGGCTGTGCTTCCCTCTGGGGCCGCGCTTGCCCAGGTCGACTACGACCGGCACGTGGTCTTCGACAACAGCTTGGCCGACGGCTCATGGTACTACAACCACAGCCATGTCGTCGCGCCCAGTGAATTCGACCAGGCCGACGGCAAGATTCCTGTGGACGGAGATCACTTCCTGACGCCGCCAAACGCACTGCGGGTGAAATGGCGCTCTGCGACTGGCGGAGATTGGAGCGTAAGCCTGGACCTGCCGGGACGGTACGGCCGGGTGGAATTCGCGGGCTCGTCTTTGCGAATGTGGTGCTTATGCCCAAGACGCGATTTCCGCTGAGCAGGCGCCCCGGATCGCGCTGAGCGACTCGGATCACCACGGCACTCCCGCGATTCCGCTATTCAATGCAAAGAACGTGCCGCCTGCGGGGAAATGGATGCAGGTGGAGCTGCCGTTCGACTCGTTCGTCGGGATCATAAGAGCCACGCGGCCCGACATCTTCGATCCACGGAAACTGGAACGCATCATGATTTTTCAGGGCTTGGACGACGGCAAACCGCACACGGTGTACATCGACGAAATCACCATCGACGATGCCCAACCTGCATCGGCAAAGGCTCCCGCTACTCCGTCAGGATAAGCAGTCTGCGCTTTCCGAAGCGGTTAGCGGCAGCACGCGCGCCATGAGCGACGACGAACTGTTGACCATGGTGCAAGAGGCGTGTTTTCGCTACTACTGGGAGGCGGCGCATCCCAATGCGGGCATGGCCATTGAAATCCTGCCGGGAGACATTGTGGCGCTGGGATCATCTGCATTCGGGATCATGGCCATTGTGGTCGGCGTGGAACGAGGATTCATCACCCGCGAGCAAGGCCTGGAGCGAATGCAGAAAATCACGCATTTGCTGTCGACCGCTAACCGGTTTCACGGCGTCTGGCCACATTTCCTAGACGGGCGCACCGGCAAAGTAATCCCCTACTTCGCTAAGTATGACGATGGCGGCGATCTGGGCGGAAAGCTGTGGGGCAATTACGGATTTCGCGATGGCTACAACGAATCGGAGTACTGGTTCGAGGATGTGAACATGGCGCTAAACCAGGCGCCGATTGTGGTGATGATCGAAAATCACCGCACGGGACTGATCTGGAAGACGTTCATGTCCAATGCGGAGATTCAGCCGGCGTTGAATGCCATCGGCTTCCATAAGGACTGACGTGCGCACGCATCTTGCGAGAGCGATTTATTTTGTCGCGGCCAGTGACGAGAGGCTCGCTTTGCGTATCTTGGCCACCACGCCGACATTGCGGTCGGCCACTTCGGAGATCTTGTACTCGATCGAAGTGCCCAGAACCGCGGCTACTTCGGCGCCGGTGAGCTTGTACTCGGTTTGCAGCCAGGCGGCGAGTTCGGAAGTAGCTTCGCGGAAGGCATCGTCCAAGGAGCCGGAGAGGCCCAGGGCCATCAGGTTGTCTGCATTTTCGACGCGGGGAGCGCCGATATGCTTTTCACGCTGCACATCGACGCTGAACACGATGTCCATGGAGGTCTCCAGCGCGTTGCCGTTCAACTCGCCGTCTCCTTGCACCGCGTGGGCATCTCCCAAATAAAGCAACGCGCCGGGTTGCTGCACGTTGAGGAAGATCGTTGCGCCCTCCGCGACACCATTAAAATCCATGTTGCCGCCGAGGCTGCCGGAATCCTGCGTTTGCACCGGCGCCCTCCAGGGATTGGGAGCAACGCCCACGCAACCCAGCATGGGGCGTAGCTGCACGGTGAAGTTCTTCAAGTGCTCGGGAGGATTTTCGAGAGTGGCAGTCTGTTTGTCGGCGTCCAAATGCCAACGCGTGTCTTTCCATTCCTGTTTGTTTTCGGAAACGTAATCGTTGGTGAGGGCGCGATCGACAAGGGCGCTGTCGCTGATGGCCCAATCGCGGTTGATGCGCAGGCGCTTGATGGAGATCACCAGCACGTCTCCCGGCATCGCGCCCTCAACATAGAACGGCCCCGTCAGTGGATTACCGCCCGCGACGCGCTTCGCGCCTTTTTCATCCCGGCCGCCCGCATCGACGCTGGTGGTGTGCACGGTATCGCCGGGCCAAATGCGCAGCACGGGTTTTGTCTCCGCGGAGAGCTGGCGATAGAAGTTGGTTGGAACGAAATCGAGTGTGCGCGGTGACGCGGGCTTGTCTGTAGGGGCTCGCTTCGCGATCCAGGTCCCAGTGCTCGTCTCCGATTCGCCTTTGACGGAATAGTTCCCGGACATGCCGGCGTCCGTAAGCTTGCCATCGTACGTGTCGGTCTCTTTACCGTCCTGAAATTCCAAGTGGATTTCGCCGCTCTTCACGGTTCCCTTCACCGGAACGCTTTTGCCGCTGCGGTAAATCTGCCCGCTGATATTTTCGCCGGCACTGGTGAGTTGCAGTCGCTCCGTGTAAGGAATCGCCATTTCGACTGTGGTGAGCTGCCATTCTCCTGTCAGGGCCTCGGCCGCGTGAGCTTGCGGCTGGGCTAGCGCCGAAAAAATCAGGAGCAGGATCGTGCACACGACCGAGGAACAGACAGCAAACATTCGCATAACGGGAACTCCTTGATTGAGAACGACCACTCGCGAGGTCTGCGAGTATAAGCCAAGCCGCGAAACGTCACCAGCGAGGAACTACAATCGGAGTGACGGTGGACAACGGGACTGAGAGCGGACTTGTGCGCAATGGGGGCTGGCCGGGAGTGTTATCGATGGCCACCACGTCAAAGCGCAGCGGGCATTCTTTTATAGGGCGCTCGCGAAGGAAGTAATGCCCGGTGCGAATGAGAGTTTCGTGTTTTTTCGGTGTGCTGCTCAATTCGGGAAGCGCGAACTTGCCCTTTACAGCGAGGCGAGTGCGAACCCCGACGAACGCGAGTGTATCTCCGTCGAAACCGATCAGATCGAGTTCGCCTTTGGCATGCTCCGGCATGTAGTTTCGAGCAACGAAGATACAGCCGAAGCGCCGCAGGTACCAGTAAGCATACGTTTCCCCACGCACGCCTGTCTGCAGCGCCTCAAGCTTTTGCTTTTCGGGAGTGGAAGCGACTGTGTCGGAAAGACCGTGACGCGCCTTCCACTGCACGAGCGCAAATCCGATTCGCCCGAGAACCTCCCTCCTTCGTTACTTACTGAATACTAATCTATCCAGTAAAACAGAAATCCCGCGGCTGGCGGAAGTTTCTGCGGCCACGGGATGTGTAGGTCGTTCAGTTAGCTTCGGGCTCGACTAGAGCGACTTCTCGGCTTCGCGAATGCTCTCTTCCATGATGCGGATGGCGCAGTCGGCCTGTTCCTGATCGATGATCAGCGGAGGAGACATGCGAATGGAATTTTCGCCGGAGCCGAGCGTGAGCAGACCACGATGGAAAGCATTGTCGATGATCTTGTCGCGCAGGCCGGGCGCCTTTTCCTTGGTGTTCTGGTCGCGGACGATTTCGACACCAATCATCAGGCCTTTTCCGCGGACGTCGCCGACAATCTTGAAGCGCTTCGGCCAGTCAGCGATCTTGCTGAAGATGTAGTTGCCGATCTTTTCGGCGTTGGCCATTAACCCGCCTTCGATCAGGTCCATCGTAGCCAGAGCAGAAGCGACACACACGGGGTTGCCGCCGTAAGTGGTTCCGTGCGAGCCCGGCTTCCACTGCATGATGCTTTCTTTGGCGATGAATGCGCTGATGGGCATGCCGCTGGCAATTCCCTTCGCGGTCAGGACAATGTCCGGCGTAATGCCGGCATGATCGTAGGCCCACCACTTTCCGGTGCGGCCCATGCCTGCCTGAACTTCGTCGAGGATCAGCACGATACCGTGCTGGTTGCACAGGCGTTGTAGTTCCTGCAGGAAGAACGCGGGAGCGGGAATGAAGCCGCCTTCACCCTGAATCGGTTCGACGATAATGGCGGCAACTTCTTCCGGGGCGAACAAGCGCTTGAAGATCTGCTGCTCGAGCAGTTCGATGATTTCGCCGCCGCAAGTTTCCTTGGTGTGGCCGAGGGCGCAGCGATAGGCATAGGGATAGGGAATGTGCTCGACGCCGCCCAGCAACGTTCCGAAGTGCTTGCGTTGGGTGTTCTTGGACGCGGTCAGGGAAAGCGAGCCGAGTGTGCGTCCATGGAAGCAGCCATAGAAGGCGATGAGCTTGTCGCGGCGAGTGGAATAACGCGCGAGCTTGATGGCCCCCTCGACCGCTTCGGTGCCGGAATTGCCGAAGAACACCTTGTAGTGGCTGGACTTCGGCATCGTACCCACCAGGCGCTCGGCCAGTTGCGGCATGTGCCGGTGATAAAAATCGTTTCCGGCAATGTGAATCATTTCGGCTGCTTGCTTCTGAATGGCCGCGACGACTTTGGGATGGCAGTGCCCGGTGGAGCAGACGGCAATGCCGGCAGCAAAGTCCAGAAAGGTGTTGCCATCGGGATCTTCGACAATGCAGCCATACGCGTGATCGGCGACGAGCGGATAATCCCGCATATACGACGGGGACATGAACTTGTGGTCGTAATCAATCACTAGCTGCGACTTGGGGCCCGGCAGAGGCGTATTGATGCGGGGAAGTTTGGTTTTTGTTTCGGTGGCGGTGATCATGATTCCTCCCAGAATCGGTTGAGTGGT
>Ga0210409_10008633_pt1 | contig 10353 bp, 6 predicted proteins | sample IncBWH17MmetaG_FD_161649 | JGI IMG/M metagenome (GOLD analysis project Ga0210409, IMG submission 161649) | Forest soil microbial communities from Barre Woods Harvard Forest LTER site, Petersham, Massachusetts, United States - Inc-BW-H-17-M | ecosystem: Environmental > Terrestrial > Soil >...
GCGCCGACATTGTGGAGCAGGTCGATCCGATTTTTTATGGCGATCCGAAGACGGCCGCAACGAAGGTGTTCGGTAATTTATAGGTGAGGCGGTGGGTTTCGGAGTAGACGGTCAAGAACATGACAAGCGATACCACATGGACGCGACAATAGTTTCGGATCCAGATTATCGCTGGCGGGCAGTCGAGAGATCAGGCATTCTTAGCCGCACAACCGAAGATCAAGTACTGAGTTCCTTTGTGCAAGTCTCAAACGTAGTATTCAGTGGAAGGCAACGAGGCTGGACAGCGTATTGCTCGCCTTGAACAACGTGAGATCTAGTTGTCCTCAGAGCAACCATCTTAAGGCGGGGCGTTGGGGATCCATTGAAATAGCGCTGGGCCGCGTCTTCACGACCATACTGCGATTCTGCGAACATCCAGACAGACGTCGGGCAACGAGGATACCTTTTCACGCGGTACGGGTTGCGGTACGGGTCTGGAATTCCTTCTACGGCCTTTCAACGACTTGCAGCGCCACCCACCTCTTCTAAGTCGTTGTAAATACGTACTGTTTCGGTTGTGAAAGGGCGATGTCCTAGGCCGGGCTAGACGACGGGGACGATTTACGGACGGGCAGGTTGCGTCTGGCGAACATTTGATAGTAGCAAGCGCTTCTCAACCCTGTCAAAACGTTGCACGATGACGCAGCGAAACTTTGTGCGACGCTTGGCGGTTGCGCTCACCCACCTTGCAACCCAAGCCGACTTACATCATCTCTACCGGCAGACGATGCACGCGCCCCTAAACTTAAGCGCGCGCCGAGACGACCGCAATGCTCCGAATCGGTGGCGCTTGGCAAACAACTTCTGATCTCCCCCAGCCGATTTGTCACTGCGCCAAACTCCACCCTGCTGACCAAAGGCTTTACAATACCGTGACGGCGTATGCCGTCTGAGAGTGCACCTTGCCCGATCCTCTTTATTTGAGCCTGTGGTTCCCGACCTTCAATGAGCAGAACATGATGGCTCATGCGCTCGCCGTGTTGCGTCAATTTCCTTCGTCCGCGGCGCGTCCGGGAGTTTCCTATCTCGCTGTGCATCCAGTGTCATGGAACGAGGCAACTATTCTAGAGCGCCGCTTCGGCCCGGGTGTGTCTCCGGAAGATGCTGTCAACATCGCATCCGACCTCTTGCATGAGGACTATGCCTACATGTTCGACGTGTATTGGGATCTGTGGACGGTCGATCCAGCGACCAGCCAATGGACGCTGGCGCCAAACCGGGTTCGCATGATTGTCCAGGGTGCGGAATTCGACGAGAGAGCCTCGGAAGGAACCGGCCAGATCGAATTGGACTTCGGCTTGGATACTCCTTTCTTGCAGGAGCAAGTCGAATTGGATGCGCAGGCAGAGGACCGCGTCCGGGCCAATGTTCACAAACTGGTGGACTTCACGAACAAAATTGAGAAGAACGCTCACGCTAACGGACGCCTGCTCTGGTCCGATTCAGAAGACAATCTCGCGCAAAAGCTCATCGCGCGCCTGCAAAAAGTTCAATAAAAAAGAGCGCGAGGCGGGATGGCTGTCCGCGCCTCGTGTTCTAGACTCAGTGTCGCCTAGTAGCCTTCGGTCTTACTTCGTCCGTCCACCTTCCACTTTGAGTTGATCCGCTGCCGCCGCCTGCGCCGCCGCCAATCGCGCGGTCAACACGCGGAACGGAGAGCACGAGACGTAGTTCAGACCAACCTGGTGGCAGAACTCGACCGATGACGGTTCACCGCCATGCTCGCCGCAAATTCCTACCTTGAGATCCGGACGAGTCTTCCGCCCGCGCTCGGTCGCAATCTTCACCAGTTGTCCGACGCCTTCACGATCCAGCGCCGCAAATGGATCCTGCTTCAGTATGCCCTCCTCGAGGTAAGTGGGCAGGATCTTGTTCACGTCATCGCGCGAGAAACCGAACGTGGTCTGCGTGAGATCGTTGGTACCGAATGAGAAGAACTGCGCTTCTTTGGCGATTTCGTCAGCCACCAAAGCTGCACGCGGCAATTCGATCATCGTGCCCACCAGGTAGTCGACCTTACGCTCCTTCTCTTTGAACACTTCCGCTGCCACGCGGTGCACGATCGCCGCCTGGTTTGCCATCTCTTTCAAAGTAGCTGTGAGCGGGATCATCACCTCGGGCAGGACTTTCACTCCATCCTTCGCGACCGCGACTGCCGCCTCGAAGATAGCGCGCGCCTGCATCTCGGTGATTTCGGGATACGTGATGCCCAGGCGGCAGCCACGGTGTCCCAGCATCGGGTTGAATTCGTGCAGTTCTTCCACGCGCCGCAGCAATTCCTCTATGACCTTCTTCAAATTCGAAGCACCCTTCGCACCGAATCGCTTGTATTTCTCAACAAGTTCTTTCTTTTCCTTCGTACTGGCGCGCGGCAGGATCGCGATATCGACCATCAGATCTTCGCGCCGCGGCAAGAACTCGTGCAGTGGCGGGTCGAGTGTGCGGATCGTGACAGCGTATCCGTCCATCGCGCGAAAAACTCCGATAAAGTCCGCTCGCTGCATGGGCAGCAACTTCTTCAAAGCGGCGCGACGATCTTTTTCGTTGTTCGCCAGAATCATCGCCTGCATGTGCGGAATGCGATCTTCGGCGAAGAACATGTGCTCCGTGCGGCACAGGCCGATACCCTCGGCCCCGAATGCCCGTGCCTGGATCGCATCGCGAGGGATGTCCGCGTTTGCCCGGACCTTGAGTTTCCGGAATGGATCGGCCCAGCTCATGAATGTCTGCAATTCTTTATCGTCAGGTGACGGCGGCAGAGTGTTGAGTTGGCCTTTGATGACACGCCCCGTGGTGCCGTCGAGAGAAATCCAGTCGCCGCCCTTGAAGACCTGGCCTTTGACGCGCATCTCGCGAGCCTTCTCGTTAACCTCGATGTCGCCCGCGCCCGCCACGCAGCACTTGCCCATGCCGCGCGTGACGACCGCCGCATGACTGGTCATGCCGCCCCGGGAAGTCAGAATACCGGAGGCGACTTCCATGCCGTGGATGTCCTCCGGGGTTGTCTCGCCGCGCACCAAAATCACCGATGCTTTCTTTCCGTGACCGGCCTTCTCCACAGCCTCATCTGCTGTGAAAACAATCTGACCGACAGCAGCACCCGGCGATGCCGGCAGTCCTTTGGCCAAAACTTCAATCTTCACTCCCTTTTCGTCGAGTCGCGGGACCAGGAAGTCGTACAGTTGGTTCGGCTCAACGCGGAAGATAGCCTCTTCCTTCGTGATCAGGCCTTCTTCCACCATTTGCAACGCAACCCGCACGGCCGCAAGTCCAGTCCGCTTGCCGTTACGGGTCTGCAGCATGTAGAGCTTCCCGTCCTGGATGGTGAACTCGAAGTCCTGCATGTCCTTGTAGTGCTTTTCCAACCGCGTTGTGATATCGCGCAGCTGGTTGTAGACCGCGGGCATAATCTTCTCGAGTTCGAGAATGTGCACCGGCGTGCGCACGCCTGAGACCACATCCTCGCCCTGAGCATTCAGCAGGAACTCACCGTAAAACTCCTTCGTGCCGATCGCAGGATTTCGCGTGAAGCCGACGCCCGTACCGCTGGTTTCCCCGAGATTGCCGAAAACCATCGCTTGCACGTTGACGGCCGTGCCGAGATCGTCGGAGATGTTGTTGATGCGGCGGTAGTGCTTGGCGCGATCGTTATTCCAAGAACGAAACACGGCATCACGAGCCATCACAAGCTGCTCGTGCGGATCCTGCGGGAACTCGCGCTTGGCATGCTTCTTTACAACCTTCTTGTATTCGTCAATGACTTCCTTCAATGCCTTGGCATCGAGATCGGTATCGAGCCTGGCTTTCTTCTGCTTCTTCTTTGCGTCGAAGAACTCTTCGAATTCGGACTTCTCGATCTCGAGCACGACGTTGCCGAACATCTGAATCAGGCGACGATAGGAGTCATACGCGAAGCGCGCGTCGGCTCGCTTGGCCAGCGCTTCCACGCTCTGATCGTTCAAGCCGAGATTGAGGATGGTATCCATCATCCCGGGCATCGAGAACTTCGCGCCCGAGCGAACGCTGACCAGCAACGGGTTCTCGCCCTTGCCCAGCTTCTGTCCTTGCAATTCCTCGAGATGACGCAGCGCCTCGTCCATCTGGCGGTCCACTTCTTTTGAGACCGAGTTGTGACGCATGTACTCGCGGCAAGCTTCCGTTTGAATCGTGAAGCCCGGAGGCACCGGAAGCCCCGCATTGGTCATCTCGGCCAACCCGGCGCCTTTGCCGCCGAGCACGTCTTTCATCTTTCCATTGCCGTCCGCCTTGCCACCACCGAAGAAATACACATACTTCACGTCGTTCTTGGGGCTGGTGGTTATTTCTACTTCGTGTTCGGGGAGAGTTGTCGTCGCCATAATCAGTCCTTTACTGTTTCGAGGGATCTTTGGATTCTTTGCCTTCAGTAACGATCTCGGAGAAATCCGCGATCGTCGAGAATTCGTTGACCAGCGTCTGCAGCAGTGCGAGCCGGTTCGCCCGCAGTTGCGCGTCTTCCACCATCACCATTACCTTGTCAAAGAACAGGTCGACCGCCGGCCGCAATTTGGCCACCTCCAGAAGCGCCTGTTCGTATTTGCGTTCTTCCCTAAGAGCTTTTACTCGCATGGCAGTGATTGGAACTTGAGACGCCAGCTCTCGTTCCGCATCTTCCCGAAGGGCCGATGCGTTTACTCCATTGCCCGCTTCCCTGCCCCCTTCGGCCGCCTGTCGCAGGATGTTTTTCATCCGTTTGAATGCAATCGAGATGGATTCGAAGTCCGGTGAAGGCCGCACCTTTGCCACCGCCTCCGCCCGCGCCAGCGCATCGACCACGTCGTCCGCATGGGCCCCTAGGACGGCGTTCACAACGTCGTAGGCATAGCCGTGCACATCGCGCAGATAGAACTCCAGGCGCTCTCGAAAGAAGGTTCGAGTGGTTTCTTCGAATTTTGCGTCCGCAGCAAACTTCTTTTCCGCTTCGGAGCCCCGATAGCGGACCCGCGCATCTTTCATCAACGCGGCCAAGCCGAAGGGCAGCTTGTGTTCGGCGATGGTCTTGACGATGCCGTTCCCTTGCCGGCGCAACCCGAACGGGTCCTTCGATCCGCTCGGAATCAGCCCAAGCGCAAACATGCCAGCAATGCTGTCAGCCTTATCGGCGATCGCGAGCACCGCTCCTTCGATCGTCCGCGGGACCGAGTCATCCATCGACTTCGGTTTGTACTGATCGTAGATCGCAATCGAGATTCCCTGGCGGACATCGTCATTAAGATGCTCGTCGAGCACCTGCACCGGAGCGTACAGTCCGCCCACAATGCCTTGCAGTTCAGTGAACTCTTTGACCAGTTCGGTGGTCAAATCCGTTTTTGCAAGACACGCCGCCTTGTGCACGATTCCAGGTCGAAGAGTAATCCCACCCTGCTTCGCAATCTCGGATAGAGAACTCGCCAATCTCTGCATGCGGATAGTTTTGTCGTAATAGCTGCCCAGGTCTTTTTGAAAGGTCACATGCCTGAGCAGTTCGAGTCGGTCGCGCAGCGATTGCTTCTGGTCGGTCTGCCAGAAAAATCGAGCGTCGTTGAACCGGGCTCGCAGCACGCGTTCATTCCCATGGCGGATCGTGCCATCGCGATCACCGTCGGTATTCAGAACTGCCAAGAAATGTGGCGCCAACTTGCCGTGGGCATCCTCCACTGCGAAATACTTCTGGTGGTCGCGCATCACCGTAACCAGAACCTCTTCAGGAAGCTCGAGGAATTGCGGATCGAAGTTGCCGAGAATTGCGGAAGGAAATTCCGTGAGATTGACGACCGTATCAAGCAGCTCTTTATCCTCGCGCCAGCGTGCGCCCGGAATGGTCCGTGCGGCCGCGTCCAAAGCCTTGCGGATTTGCTTCTCGCGCTCCGGACGGCTGAGAACTTTGACGTCTGCTAGAACTGGAACGTACGCACCGCCGTGAGAAACGGTCACGCTCCGATCTGCGAGAATGCGATGCCCGCGGGAACAGTTGCCTGCCCGTATACCATCGAACTCCAGCGGGATCACCTCGCCATCGAGCATGGCCACAATCCAGCGCACCGGGCGGACAAAGCGCTCGCCGGCCTTCCGCCAGTACATGTTTTTCGGCCAGTAGATCGAGTTGATTTCCTTGGGAAGCGCCTCAGCCAGGATCTCGCTCGCGGATCTACCCTTCTTCGTCAACCGCGCCGATAAATACTCTCCCTTGGGTGTGTTGGTCTTCTCAAGTTTCGATACCTCAATCCCGGCTTTCTTCGCAAAGGCCTGCGCCGCCGGAGTTGGTTGTCCGTCTTTGTACGCAACCGCGACCGATGGGCCGGTAATCTGTTCCGTGACATCGGGCTGAGCAGGCGGAACTCCAGCCGCCAAAATAGCCAGACGACGCGGCGTATCAAATGGAGAAACGGGACTTGTGGGAGCGAGGCGCTCGCGCTGCAACAACTTCTCCACGCGTTCGCATAACTCTTGCGAACCCGCGTCGATCATTCGGGCAGGAATTTCTTCGCATCCGATCTCTAGCAAGAAGTCTGGCATCAGGCGATCAATCTATCTTCCCAAAATTACAAAGACGTGAATGTGAGCACCATCACAAAACCCCGCCGAATTGCCGCTTTGCGAGTTCCGTAGCGCCGCCATCTCGCCGGCCGTTCAAAGCATTGTTACTTTGCGCGTCCGTAGCGCCGGCGTCTCGCCGGCTGTCTCGAGGGCGTCCCGCCCTCGTTTCTTACGCGACGGGCACAGTCTCTTTCTTCCGTACAACCTTCTTCGAGGCTGCCTGCGCCTTTCCGGCGACCGTAGATTCCTCCTCGGCAGTTTTGTCATCACTGCCGGATTGCTGGTCCATATAGGCCTTCGCAATACCTACTGCTAACGCCCGCACTCGCGCAATCACCCCCACCCGCTCAGTAACCGAAATCGCCCCACGCGCGTCGAGGATGTTGAAAAGATGTGAGCACTTCAGGCACAGGTCATATGCGCCGAGCAAGGGAAAGCGCTTCTTGTTGGCGACGCAACCGTCGGTTCCCGGCTTTGCCTTCGACACTTCACCATACTTCTCGATCAGAGCCCGGCACTCGGATTCGTAGAGCTCAAAGTGCTTCCACGTCTTCTCAACGTCTGCGGCTTCGAAGTTGTAAACCGAGAATTGCAGTTCATCGGCCAGCCGCACATCGCCATACGTCACCACCGCACCCGTCTCCGGATCACGCGCCCATACAATGTCGTAGATCGAATCCACGTCCTGCAGAAACGCCGCAATCCGCTCCAGCCCAAAGGTGAGCTCCGCCGAGATCGGCAGCAGGTCGATTCCGCCGCACTGCTGAAAATACGTGAACTGGGTGATCTCCAAACCGTCGAGCATGACCTGCCAGCCGATGCCCCAGGCGCCCAGCGTCGGCGACTCCCAGTTATCCTCCTCGAACTTGATGTCGTGCTGTCGGAGGTCGATCCCGATCGCGCCCAGCGACTCGAGATATAGTTCCTGCACGTTTTCCGGCGGAGGCTTCAGGATCACCTGAAGCTGGGTGTGCTTGAACAGCCGGTTCGGATTCTCGCCGTAGCGGCCGTCCGCCGGACGTCGCGACGGCTGCAGATAGGCCACCTTGTAAGGCCGAGGCCCAAGCACACGCAAAAACGTCTCCGGCGCCATTGTTCCCGCGCCCACTTCAACGTCGTAGGGTTGCTGCAGCACACATCCGCGCTGCGCCCAGAACGTTTGCAGCTTCAGGATGAGTTCCTGGAAGGTTGGCGGATTGGGTTTCGATGAAGTCATCGGCAACGATACAACGTTTAAATTGAAGCAATCAGCCGTCAGCGCTCAGCATTCAGCCCTCGAGTGAACGTAAATTTCGTATTTGCTCTCGTGCTTTCATGACTGAATGCCGATTGCTGAGTGCTAAGTGCTAATCTTCTCCAGCATTCCCGCGGTCACCAGCTTCTTCTCGATATGCCGCTCGAGTATTTGCATCAAAAACTTCCGCAGATCCGAAGCTTTTGCCTTCGGCCATTCCCCTGCTACGAAACTCTCGACGGGAGCCCGGAACATTTGCGCTGCCAGTGCCCGTGATTCGCTCGACATCTCCGATGAAGCCAGCCGCTTATCCTCGGCGCACATCAAGCCGTCCGCCAGAACGTGAAAGTAAGCGCGGCTGCCGTTGAGCGCCCGTCCACATGCGACACACTCGGAAAAATCCGGCAGAAAACCAACCAGCCGCGTCATCCACAGTTCGAAATACGTAATCGGCATCCAAATTTCCGGCCCGCGCAGGCGGCTGAGCACCGAGAGCGTGAGGCGAAACACCGCATCGTTCGCCTCGCGTTCGGGCAATAGCTCATCGAGCAGTTCGGCGATATGCGCCAGTGCCACTGCCCGCGAATAGCTCACTTCGCTCGCCAGCGGCGACTCGAGCACTTCCAGAGCATCCAGCCGCGTCAATTCCTGGCGTTCCCGGTCTTCGTAGAAGGCCCGCACAAACGTCAGCGGCTCGAGCGCCCCACCAAATCGTTTTCGTGACTTTTTGGCCGAGCGCGCCACTCCCCGCACTTTTCCCTCAAGCCGCGTGAAAAAGGTGACCAGCAGATCAGCCTCGCGCAACGGGTAGGTCCGCAGGATGATCGCTTCCGACTCCTTCAGTGCCATGGGAGCCCAGCAGGTAATTCTTGATTGTAATGGATGGAGCCGCCGAACGTCAGGGAATTGGCTCCCTTTCGGTTAATCCGCAACCGTTGCCCTCTCCCCGACACCTGCGGCCTGACAGCGATTTTGAGGTCGCATTTTGCGACCTCAAAGCCGAAAGCGCATATCCGTGTTCGGACATGCGCCTCGCATCTTGCAGGAATTTCGCGCGTCCCCGCCTGAAAGCCGGTGACCAAGCCGACAGCTATCTTCCGTAATACTTCGCGTTCCGCTCCGTGAATGCTGCCCACTTCTCCGGCAGGTCATCCAAAGCGAAAATCGCCGAGACTGGGCACACCGGCACGCAGGCGCCGCAGTCAATGCATTCCACCGGATCGATGTAAAGCAGTTCTTCTGTGGCGTGGGCCGGTTCGTCCTTCTTGGGGTGGATGCAATCCACCGGGCACGCGTCCACGCAAGCCGTGTCCTTCGTCCCGATGCAGGGTTCTGCGATCACATAGGTCATGTTGTTTCTATCTCCTGAAGACTTCTGCGGCTCTCAAAGAACCGAGAATTTTAGCAAGAATCGCGCCTACGGTACAGGGTGGAAGCCCCAACTATCGCGGCGCCCCATCCAACCCGCAAAACCCGCCGCTGAACGGTGGGCTTGCAAAGCTGAAATGCATTCTTACCGTCTACTGCCCGCCAACTCGCGCTCCTGGCTTGGTTGATATTCGACGATGTACCCCGCCACGGCGCTCGCCGCAACCGTGAGGGGGCTCGCCAGATACATCTGTCCCGGCCCGCTTCGGCCGGGAAAGTTGCGATTCTGGGCGCTGACGACTACCTGCTCGGGCCTTGTCGAAACACCTGGCCCGGCATTGATGCACGCCCCACAGCTGGGCTCAATGACGCGTGCCCCGGACTTCTGGAAAATTTCCAGGTACCCTTTGCGCACGGAGTAGTCGCGCGTCTCCTGGGATCCAAATTGGATATAGAACTCCACCGATGACGCCACGCGCTTGCCCGCCTTTAAAGCATCGGCAAGCACCTCGGCGTACATGTCCATGTCCTCGTTTTTGCCCGCGGTGCAGGTGCCGCCATAAGCCAAGTCGACCGGCACGGGCGTGTTCAATTCGCGGATGTATTTCCCGTTCCCCGGATCACCCGGCGTGGCCACCATCGGAGCAATCTCCTCCGCGTCGAGTTCAATGACCTGCGCATACTCGGCATCGCGATCGCTCTGCAAACCGAGAATCATCGCTTCCGCCTCGCTCCGATTCACACCGCGCCGCTCGACCAGGAAGTCCACTACCTTTTCGTCAGGGGCGACAATGCCGGTGAACCCGCCAATCTCGGCCGCCATATTGGTCATGGTGGCCCGTTCATCGACACTCAGCGCCTCCACGGCCTCGCCTGCGTATTCCATCACCTTGGCCAGGGCCTTGCCGCTGCGCACATAATCAAGACTCAGGATTTTCAGGATGAAATCTTTTGCAGTGACGTTCGGCTGTTTGCGCCCGCGGATCACGATTTTCACCGACTCCGGAATTTTCACCCGGACATCTTTCGTGATCCAACTGTTGAACACGTCTGTGGTACCAATCCCGAAAGCCACACACCCAATCGCTCCCACATGTGGCGTGTGCGAGTCCGAACCAACGTTGACCTGCCCCGGCAGCGCATAGGATTCCAGC
>Ga0210409_10008634_pt1 | contig 10353 bp, 8 predicted proteins | sample IncBWH17MmetaG_FD_161649 | JGI IMG/M metagenome (GOLD analysis project Ga0210409, IMG submission 161649) | Forest soil microbial communities from Barre Woods Harvard Forest LTER site, Petersham, Massachusetts, United States - Inc-BW-H-17-M | ecosystem: Environmental > Terrestrial > Soil >...
CACACGAATCCAGAATTTGATTGAGCAGCACCACGAAGTATCTGCGGCGGAACTGGCGGACCTGATACTTCGTGATGTGGATTGGTTTACGCGCAGCGCTCCGCTTTCTGACGATCGAACCCTGGTGATCGTGAAAGTCCGATGAGCTCTTCAGGCACCTCGTCTTCCCGAAAACTCAACTACATCGACCCTGTAAGTTTCACACCTCACTTTCGCTGGAAACCGGCGAGCCGCCGAGATTCTTCGTGGGAAGAAGTTGTCTGTGAAGGGGTTTCGCTGAATGCAGTGGCAGATAAGGCTGGAACTCCGGCCTATCTCTATAGCCGGGCGACGATCGAAGATGCTTTCCTCGAGCTCGACCGCGGCCTGGGCTCGCTGCCGCATACCTTATGTTTCGCCGTAAAGTCCAACGGCAATCTTTCCATTCTGAATCATTTAGCCAAGATGGGGAGCGGCTTTGATATTGTTTCCCTCGGTGAACTGGAATACTTGCGGCATATCGGCGTGCGCGGAGATCGCATCGTTTTCTCCGGTGTGGGGAAAGACCGGCATGAGATTCGCGAGGCACTGAACTATCGGCCGTCACGACGCGATGGCAGAAGGGGAATTCTGCTTTTCAATGTGGAGTCTGAAGCGGAGCTTGATGTCCTGGTTGATGAGGCGGCGCGGCAAGCGGGGAAAGGCGGACGTGCGCCGGCGGTGGCAATTCGTGTGAATCCCGATGTGCAGGCTGGCGGTCACCCGCACATTGCGACCGGCCGTCACGAGCATAAGTTCGGTTTAGATTGGGCTGGTGCGAAACGTCTTTACCTCAACCATCGCGATTCGAAATGGATTCGGTGGCAGGGAATTAGCGCGCATATCGGATCGCAGATCACTTCACTCGAACCATTTCGCCGCGCTGTTGGTCGTCTCGGAGGATACGTTGGTGAACTTCGCCGCGCTGGAATAGAACTGCGCTACCTGGATGTCGGCGGGGGTCTCGGCGTGCGGTATTCCGATCAGGAGCCGCCAACGCGAACGACGTACGCGCGGCTAGTTGCGAAAATGGTTCGAAGATTTGGCATGCATCTCTTGCTGGAGCCCGGCCGCTCGATCATTGCGTCCTCCGGGGTTCTTCTGACGAAAGTCGTCTACACCAAAACAAATCGCGGCAAGACCTTTGTGGTCGTGGACTCCGCAATGAACGACTTAATGCGCCCTGCGCTGTACGGAGCCATCCATCCGATCACTAAAATCACCCGCAAACGAAGTGACAAAAGAAGTGAAAAGCAGCGCGTCGACATCGTTGGCCCGGTCTGCGAGACGGGCGATTGTTTTCTACATGATTGGCCGCTCGGTGAAGTGAAAGCGGGCGACGTGCTTGCCATATGGGGTACCGGCGCGTATGGAATGGCGCAAGCGTCAAACTACAACGCGCGATGTCGACCCGCTGAGGTTCTAGTGAAAGGGAAGAACTTTAGCCTGATTCGCCGGCGTGAAACGAAGGGCGATTTGCTGCGAACCGACGTTCTTGTTAGATGATAAGTTTCTGAATTTCTTATTCTATGCTTCGCCCCACTTCAACTTGTTCCGCAAAATCTCAAAATAGGGTTTCTTGGGCGGCTGGATAAGCTTCAACATCTCTTTCGCGCGGGAGATTCGAACGCGGTCCGTCACCTGAAGCGGAATTCCTTTTTGTCCATCGAGTGTCAGGAAGACGGACTCCGTGTTTCCGGAAAGCTTCATCTCAATCGAAGAGGAATCCCGCACCACTACCGGGCGGTCGCTGAGCATGTGCGGGCAGATAGGTGTGATGATGAAGGCTTCGACCGCTGGATGAACAATGGGACCGCCCGCCGAAAGGGAATAGGCAGTGGAGCCCGTTGGGCTGGCCACGATCAAACCGTCGGCGCGGTAACGGCAGACGAAATCCGTGTCAATGCTGAGCTCCAGCTCAATCATGCGGGCCAGCGCGCCCTTGTTGATCACGGCTTCGTTGAGCACGCTCTGGCTTTCGATTACTTTGCCGAGGCGTTCGAGCTCGACGTGCAACATGATGCGTTCACTGACGGAAAATCTTCCCGCGAGACAATCCTCGAGCGCCGGATAGAGTTCCTCGAGGGTGAAGCTGGTGAGGAAGCCCAGGCTGCCCATGTTGATCGGCAGGATAGGAATCGCGCGCGGGGCGGCGAGACGAGCTGCGGCAAGCAACGTTCCGTCGCCGCCAAGGACTAGCAACAACTGTGACAGGTCGGCTACTTCCTGGCGAGTTTTCCCCCGCGGCCCATGCGGCAAGGACCCGGCAGTTTCCTCGTCATACAAAGTCCGCACGCCGCGGGCTTCGAGCCATTTGAGCAGAGGAGGAACCACGGCGTCGAGATTCGAACGACGGGGACGTGAAATGATGCCGATAGTTTGGAAGGATTTTCCGGGGTGCATGTCTGCCAGAGATTCTACTCCAGTGACTTTTTGTGTGCGTGCAGAAAATACTCTTGATTGCCTTCGGCCCCCCTGAGGCGACTTGGACGGACGCCGCGGCATTCAAGGCCCATGGACTCCGCCGCCTTCTGTACTGATTCAATGGCTTTTTCGTGCAGCTTCTCGTCCGTCACAATGCCGCCGGTAGGGATCTCCTCACGTGATAATTCGAATTGCGGTTTGATAAGGATGAGAAATTGTGCGCCGGGTGCTGCGACAGAGATTGCAGGTGCAATTACCTTGCCGACAGAGATGAATGAGACATCGATGACAACGATGCTGGCTGCTTCGGAAATGTCCTTGGCACGCAGGTCGCGCGCATTGCGCTCGATTCGAATGACGCGGGGATCCTGCCGCAGCTTCCAGTCAAGTTGCTCCATATTCACATCGACGGCGTAGACGCGGGCAGCGCCGTGCTGCAGCATGCAATCCGTAAAGCCACCGTTTGAAGCGCCGATATCCAGGCAAACGCGCTCATTGGGGTCAATGGCAAAGTCTTCCAGAGCCCCTTCCAGTTTGATACCGCCACGGCCCACGAATTTTTGCGTGCGGCTGCTTACCTCGACAAGTGCATCTTCGCTGACGGGCATGCCGGCCTTTTCTACTCGGCTGCCGTCAACGCATACCTCGCCCGCCAAGATCATCGCCTGCGCTTTCTGTGATGTTTCCGCGAGGCCTCGCTCGACGAGAAGCAAATCGAGCCGCCCTCGGCCTGCCTTGGGTCTCATGGCTCCTTCAATCCTTCAGGCACGCCGGAGCACGAGAAACTCGGCGATCTCACGAAGACGCGTGGCTCTTTCTGCATAAGGCTCGAGTTCTGCGATGGCTTTGGTGGCGAGGTCCTTGGCGATCTCATGGGATCGTTCCAGTCCGTAAACTGCGGGGTAAGTAGCCTTCTGCTGCGCAATGTCTTTTCCCGCCGTCTTGCCTAAGGCAGCCGAGGATTCCTCAACGTCCAGAATGTCGTCGGTGACTTGAAAGGCCCAGCCGATGGATTCGCCAAAGCGGCGAAGGCGCGCGACGTCTTCGGGCCCAGCACCCGTGCACAAGGCACCGGCTGTAATCGCAGCGCGAATGAGGGCAGCTGTTTTCGAGAGGTGAATGTATTCGAGCATCTGCGGCTCGACGCGTTTGCCTTCCGCCTCGATGTCGGCCACCTGTCCGCCCACCATTCCGCGGACTGTGCCGGCGGAAGTGGCGACTTCGGTAAGAATGGCCACACGCCGCTCCGCCGCAACGGGAGCAGCTCCGATGGATTCGAATGCAAGAGTCAGGAGCGCGTCGCCCGCCAGAATGGCGATAGCTTCCCCGAATTTCTTATGACAAGTGGGCTTGCCGCGGCGGAGGTCATCGTTGTCGAGAGCCGGCAAATCGTCGTGAATCAAGGAATACGTATGAATGAACTCGATTGCGCACGCAGGATAGTGCGCGGGTGCAACGTCAACTGTGAAAATGCGCGCCGTCTCCAGGCAAAGAATGGGGCGAATGCGCTTCCCGCCGGCAAACACGCTATAACGCATCGCCGTATGAATGGAAGATGGTGGTGTGGTTTCCGCTGGAAGAAGGCGCTCAAGTGCGGCGTCAACAGAAAGCCGGTCTTCCTCGAAAAAGGCAGGCAGCTTCATTACGCCAGGAAACCAGCGTGCCGCAAAATGCGCATGTGCGTCACGAGTCGCTCTCCCGCTCAGGGTCGAACGGCTCTGCCGCGAGCTTGCCATCCGCCTTTTTAAGGAGGATTTCCACACGGCCTTCTGCTTCTTCCAACTGCTTCTGACATTCGCGCGACAGTAACACGCCTTCCTCAAAGAGTTTCATGGCGTCGTCAAGCGAGAGTTGCGGGCTCTCGAGCCGGCGCACGACTTCCTCCAGACGCGCCAGGGAGCGCTCGAATTCAGGTTTCTTTGGCGGTTCGGGCTTCTTGGCAGCTGGTGAATTCACGTTGTATCAGCCTGTATCCTTCTCGGTGCTCATTTCTGGCAATGCCCGCAGTAGTAAGTGGACCGGCCGCTTTGGGCAATGCGCCGGATGGGTTGCCCGCAGCGTCGGCAGGGATTTCCTTCACGGTCGTAAACGCGAAGAATTTTTTCCAATCCCTGAAACCACCATGCCGGATCGCGAAAGTCAGGCGCCGGATGTAGACAGCATTCTAAGGCACGCTTGAGAACAGACACAATTGCTTTGTGCAGCCTTCCCGCTTCCTCGCGTTTTAGAGTGTTCGAACGGCGCCTCGGGTTGAGCCGCGCATTCCACATCGATTCGCACGAATAGATATTGCCAATACCGGCCACGCGCGTCTGGTCCAGTAAGAATTCCTTCAGAGGGCGCTTGGATCCTGCGAGCAATTCGCTGAATCGCCGTGTTGTAAACTCAGGCGAAAGCGCATCGATCCCCAACCCAACCAGGCCGGGGCATTTGTCGGCGGATTCCCACACGTGGACGCGGCCGAAGTGGCGCCGATCCGCAAAACCAAGTACGCCGTTATCCAACTCGAAAGCGACATCTACGTGGACTCCGTTTTCGCTTTGATTCGCGCGTTTCAGAAATTCTTTCCCGTTCGAAAACCATAGCAACTGGCCGTCCAGCCGGAAATGCATCGTGAGGAGTCCACGGTCAAACTGAAGGAGCACGTATTTTCCTTTGCGCTCAACGAGATGAACACGCCTGTTCTCTCCAGAGCGCGCCACCAATTCTGCAGTTTGAGGTTTCGTTACAATCGGGTGAAGCACGTGAACACATCGGATCCGGCGTCCCTGTATCAAAGGGCGCAGTGTTTGAATCACAGCTTCGACTTCCGGAAGCTCAGGCATGAGGAGAGTGGGCGATCACAACGTCGGCTTAAGAGTGAGCGTATGCTTGCGCGCGCGCGCCTCTGCGGCGTCGCCGAACGGCGCGAAAATCGGTTTGCCTTCGTACCAGTAAGAAAATTGATCGGAGTAGTGACTGCTCCCAAGCTGGCCGGATTGCCCAGCTGGAATCAACAAGATTGAATTGTCCCAATCGCCGGGATTGGCCACAAATCGCATCGCCGGGCCGTGCGTCTTTGTCGGAGCGCGGACGCTGTACGATGTTCCCGACTGTGGTTTGTCGGTAATGCTGAGAAACCATTTCAGAACCCCAGCGTGGCCGAGTGGATGAAACATGTCCAGAGAGTTGAATCGTTTCCACGCCCAATCCTCGGTCTTTTCGCTTCCGCTCTGCATGGCTAGTTGTACCACCGCCTGGTCCGCGGCCGCGGCGAGTATTTCGTCATAATTTTTGTAAGCAGGGGGCAACCACTTCGCCGGCCGGTCCGTGAGAATCCTTTGCAGAAATGCAGTGCTCCGCCACTGGTAAATTGCTGTTTCTTTTCCGAGGAATGGTTCGAGCAGCAGGTCAATTGCAGCGCGTCGCGTAGCCTGAAGAAAACTGACTTCTGGTGAGTTGGCGTCCGCGATGCCGTTCCAATCCTTCAGGCCTTCAATCAATTTCTGCGTGCGCGGGTCTTTGGGTTTGACGGTTCTCACCGCCGCTAACAATTGATCTGCGATAAACGCATGGGGATAGCTGTAAGTATCCGTCTGGACCTTGAGCATGTCCTCCGGGCGCAAATCGTGCCGGTCATGCAGTAAGTCATAGATTCGCGCGGTTCGGTAAGGCTCCTCCCAGCGGTCAGTCAAGTACGGCTTGTAATTAGGCCCAACTACGCGCGCATTGGCTGTGGCGATCAAGCCGCTCTCCGGATTCAAAGCCTGCGGTAGTTGTTCGAAAGGGATGTAGCCGGTCCACTCGTAGTCGTCCGTGTCTCCGGGAATGGGCACCTCGCCATGGCCCTTTTTTCGAATCGGCACGCGAGCGGCCATAATGTACCCGATGTTGCCGTCCACATCGGCGTAGACGGCGTTCTGCCCCGGACCCCAGACATGTTTCATGAAATTTCGAAACTCGCTCCAGTTCTTCGCTTTCCCAAGCCAGTTGTAGCTGTTGGCGAGTCCGCCCGGTTCCGTGGCGGTCCAGCGCAAGGCGTAAGCATTGTCACCATCGCGGTGCACCACAGGGCCGTGCCGTGTGACCATCACCTTCAAGTGTTCGTCAGCCTGGCCTTTTACATGAATCGTCTCGTCGATGATATTGGCCTTCAGCCATGCGCCTTTGACGCGATACTCGTCCGCCGCGGCCGGATTGACCGTCTCGATGTAAAGATCCTGTACGTCCGCGCCATTGTTGGTGAAACCCCAGGCGATGCGATCGTTGTGGCCGATGATAACCAGCGGTGCGCCCGGCAATGTGAGGCCCTTCACGTTCAGACCCGGCGCCGTAAGGTGCACCTCATACCAGATCGATGGGATTGTGAGTTCGAGGTGCGTATCATTCGCCAGCAAGGGCTTTCCCGTCGCGGTGTGCGCGCCGCTCACGACCCAATTATTGCTACCGAGGCCTTGGCGAATCTCACTCCGCGATTGCTCCAAGAACCCTTGAATGGAAGGCAGGAGTGCCGTGGCCAGGTCTGGAGCGCTCTCCGGCGCCGCAATCCCATTCGCCCCGCGTTGGCTCGCCTTCAGGACCGTGTCCGGCTCCATGTCGTCATCATCATCCTCATCGTCGGCGTCCGCAGCCGAGCGCTGAGAGCCGTCGTTGGGCGCGTTGGGATCACCGACGACGAAATGATCCATGGCGGCTTCCTGGGAGAAAAGGTCTTTCGAACGATCCGGGCCAGACAACTCCATAACTTTGGCTCGATTCAGTTCTCGCTCCCAGGTATCCGTCAGCGTCCGATACATATAACCGGAGATAGCGAGCGTATCCGAAGGTTGCCAGGGCTGCGGCTTGTAGCGGAGAAGCGAAAACTCAAGCGGAAGATTCTTCTGGTGCTGCTCGATAAATTTGTTGACGCCCCGTGCATACGCTTCGATGAGCCTGCGAGGTTCCGCATCCAAAAGCGCGACGTCACGCTCCGCAGCCCGCCCAAAACCCAACGTCCGAAAATCCTTGTCGATCTTTAACGTGGCGGGACCAAGAATCTCAGAGAGCTGGCCCCGTGCGACCCGCCGCAGAAGATCCATCTGCCAGAGGCGGTCCTGGGCCATGACGTACCCTTGAGCTTCCGCCAGATCGTCCAGCGACGCGGCCCGAATGTGCGGAACGCCCCATTGGTCGCGCTCCACGGTCACCTCATTTTGTAAGCCCGGCAGGGAAGCGGTGCCGTCGATTTGTGGTAGCGGCCGGTACACAAACCACCACGCGGCAACACCGACAGCGAGCACAACGAAAGCAAGAAGCCAGTAGAAGACTCGGACGATCACTCGCAAGGTCGCTCCCGCACAGCTTGGGCAAAAATTCAGTGTAGAGGACAGGCTACGACCATGCAACCGCACTGAGCGGAACTTTCATTTGGTGCTGATGGCGCCGGCCGAGGACGCCACCATCACTCGCTGGACAACGACCGCGCGTGCCTTGCTTTGGTACTGCTACAATGCCGCAGGGGGAACCGACGCACTTATGTTTGCAGTACGCCTGCTTGGCGTTTTGGCGTTGGTCGCACTGAATGGGTTCTTTGCCGCCACGGAATTCTCGCTTGTGGCCGTGCGACTCTCGCGGGTACGGCAGCTGGTAGCCAACGGCAACGTAAGGGCGCGAGTAGTCGAAGGACTGCTCGGCGATTTACACCGCGTCGTTTCCGGCGTGCAGCTCGGCATCACTTTGACCAGCCTAGCGATCGGTGCACTCGGCGAGGCTACCTTCGCGAAAGTGTTTCAATCCCTCTTGGCCAGCGTCCCCGGGGCCCACACCGCGCTCATTGTCCATGCCGTCGCACTCGCCTGTGCCTTTGCTCTTTTGAGCGCACTCCATGTGGTCATCGGTGAACTCGTTCCCAAGACATTGAGTTTGGCGCGGGCCGAACGCGTTGCCTTGCTGGTAGCTGTGCCATTTCTCTGGTTCTTGAATACCTTTCGCTGGGCAATCAGCCTTCTCGACGGGATATCAGGTGCCATCGTGAAGGCTTTAGGCGTCTCCTCGCCCCAAGCTCACGGGGGAGCACATTCAACGGAAGAGCTTCAGATCCAGATTCAGCAGGCCCGCGAGCGCGGGCTCCTCGCTCCCGGGGAAGAAAAATTCATTCTCAGCGCGATAGAACTGGCGCAAATCCAGGTGCGGGAAATCATGGTCCCGCGACCCGACATGCACACCCTGTCCGTGGAGTCGACGCTGGATGAAGTGATGCGTTCCTTTGCAACAACCCAACGTTCGCGCATCCCCGTTTACCGCGGCACAGTCGATCACATCCTTGGTTTCGTCCATATCAAGGATATGATGTGGATTCTTCTGGATCGTGAACGCCGTCTCGAGGAGAATCTCTCTCCTCCCCCTTTCGATTTACGTCGCGTCTTGCGCGAAGTGCTCATCGTGCCGGAAACCAAGCCTGCCAGCGAGTTGCTCCTGGAGTTGCGTACGCGTCGCGTCGGGCTAGCTGTTGTGGTGGATGAGTTTGGCAGCATCCTCGGGCTTGTGACCATGGAGGACGTCCTTGAACAAATGGTCGGTGAAATTCACGATGAATTCGACGTCATCGAGCGGCCGCTCACGCTGGCGGACGGCGCCCTGATTTTCGACGCGGCCTTGAATGTGAGGGACCTCGACGCGCAATACAACATCACCGTGCCCGAGGATCCCGCCTACGCCACCGTCGGCGGCTTCGTGCTCGATCAGCTCGGCTTCATTCCCAAAGGCGGTGAGAGTTTTGAATACGGCAACTATCGCTTCTCGGTCGTGGAAATGGACGGGAAGCGCGTGGCACGGGTAAAAATCCAGCGCGTCCGCTCCCCCGAAACAGAAACAACGCCTTCGAACGCCGCCGACGCTATGCTCCAAGTTGCAAAAGATCCCAAATCTTCCGGAAAAGACTCTTAAGGGGTTTAACGACCCGCTACATCCTCAGACGAATCCTCCTCGCCCTTCCCGCCCTCTGGTAGACAATGAGGGCGTGAGTCCGCACAAGCACCGGCTCGCCGATTACCTGCGGCCCAAAACTCTTTCGATGTTGTTGCTCGGGTTTTCTTCAGGCCTTCCCTTTTATCTGGTCGGCAACACGTTCGGCTTCTGGCTTCGCGATGAACACACCTCCCTGACGGCCATCGGGTTTCTTTCCTGGGTGGGCATTGCGTATTCGCTAAAGTTTCTCTGGGCGCCCTTGATAGATCGCGTCGACTTACCGTTGTTTAAACGGCTTGGACACCGGCGCGGATGGATGATGTTCTCGCAGATCGTCGTCGGACTGGCGCTTGCCGCCATGGGCGGAACTGGGACGAAAGCCGGGCTCGTCCGGCTTGGCGCTTTTGCCCTCGTCGTCGCGTTTGCCTCATCGACACAAGACATTGTGGTCGATGCCTGGCGAATTGAATCGGCGGACGACGGAGAAGAACAAGGTCTCCTCGCATCTGCCTATCAGTTCAGCTACCGCCTGGCGCTTCTGACTACGGACTCCCTTATCCTCATCGTCGCAGCAACGGTGGGCTGGCGCATGTCCTACGGTATCTACGGAGCATGTATGGCCGTTGGAATGATCGCGACCTGGTTTGCGAAGGAACCGGAGCGCGCGGATGCCCTGATGGATGAAAAAAAGCGCGAAGCGGCGCTTTGGACACGCGGTTTCTTCGACGCTGTTGTCGGACCGTTCATCGCTTTCTTCCGCGCGCATGGCTGGCTCGCGCTTGTGATGTTAGCGGCCATCAGCCTCTACCGGTTGCCGGACTTCATCATGGGTCCGATGGCCAATCCCTACTACCATGACATCGGTCTTTCGAAGCAAACGGTCGGAGAGGTGCGCGGGTCCATCGGACTCTTCGCTACGTTTGCAGGCATCGCCGCGGGCGGATTCTGCTCGCTGAAGCTTGGCTACATGCGCGCGCTCGTCATCGG
>Ga0210409_10008636_pt1 | contig 10352 bp, 11 predicted proteins | sample IncBWH17MmetaG_FD_161649 | JGI IMG/M metagenome (GOLD analysis project Ga0210409, IMG submission 161649) | Forest soil microbial communities from Barre Woods Harvard Forest LTER site, Petersham, Massachusetts, United States - Inc-BW-H-17-M | ecosystem: Environmental > Terrestrial > Soil >...
GCGGATGGAAGGATGGCGACAGAGGCGGCTTGGCTGGAATGGGAACTGATTCACGGAAAGAAGAAGATGAAAGTGCCTTGACATCAACCGGCCTTCTCATGGAAGGACTTGGTTTGCTAATCGTCGTGATGTAGCATCACCCCGGGAGGAAACCATGAGCCGTCGGGTCTTCCCCACAGCAATGATTGTTCTGTTCACCCTGGTCTGCCTCGCAGCTCTGCGGAGCCCACACCCCACTCAGTCTGCTCTCGCGTTCGCGCCTAAACCGACGCAGAACGAGGTAGCCGAAGCATGCCCGGTTACGAAGCCTCCGGCTCAGCCGTTCGTACCTCCGCCGCCATATTGGAGAGACCACCACCCCAATCAGTTTTGGTATGGGACCGACTCACTTTGGACGCTTCTCGGTTCCTGCACATGGAACATTCATGGCAACCCAAAACTTACCTATTGGCACCGAGGCTTCGACTGGCGAAAGGAACTACAACCAGAACTCATCGTCATCGCGAAGCGACTCGACCGCGCAGCACCTCCGGTCGCCGCTGGCGGCGCAGTCCCCGTCTTTGTGACAACCGAAAGGGCAGCGATGATGGTGACCGGGTTTGATATACCGTCAGCCGGTTGTTGGAAAATTACTGCTCAGTATCGCGGCAATGAACTCAGTTTTATTGTATCGGTCCAACCTTGAATCTGTGTATGGCCTTGCTCCTGTTGTTGCCCGCAAAGTCCTGTCGGCTAACCAGACAAGTTCGTATCATTACTCCTTGTACGCCTGGTAGCAAACCAAATTAACCGACACCGGGAATGCCAGTAAGATTTGCCAGCCCCAACCAATGTCTCTTATGTGGAATACGTCGCCCCGCACGAATGTCGGAAGCATACGGCAACGACACGCCTAATTTCATCGCAATTGTTGAGATCGAGAAGTTGGCTAGTTTTGGGTGAACCTGCTCCGCATACACAACTTCATCAAGCCAAGCCGGTTTGTCTTCTGCCTTCCAAGCGAGTTCGGCTAGCCGGTGAGATCGTTGTTTTTCTCCAAGCCGGGCTAGCACCTCAGGCTGCTGAGCTGCAATCCGACCCTTCTGTGCTGCTTTTAGAAGTGCGTCCCGCGAGTTTACCTTGGAACAGGTTGAGCATGATTCAGTACCCCGTTTGATTGGTTTGCCACACTGCTGGCAAATAGTTGGAAGGCTTGGCGCGGGCTTTGAAGCTGAAACAGTCAAAGTACCCTTTGCTGTCCGTCGCCGAGTCTGGGTTAGAGGTGTAGCGTTGAACCGATCATCTGATGCCCTTGGTACGGTCGACCACAGAATCCGAGCACAGCGTTCCGCATAAGGGGCTACGGCATGACCCCAAGGTTTCGCAGTCTCTGAGAGTTGCTGTGCAAATTCGCCCATGAGGCGACAGTTACCGTCTCGCTCCTCAAAGAACCATTCGCGTCGTAAGAGACCTCGTATGAGCCAATCGAGCAGGTATGCGTCGACCCTTGGACGCACCGGTTCCATGAGATCGCACGCCAAACTATCGCGTGTTCGACTGTCTACGTGCAGCACCCCAAGACCAGGATCAAGTCCCACTGCGGCCGCTGCTAATCGTGCCTCGGATTCGAGAATGGCATAGAGATAATTCAGGATCGCGTTTGGAGGATTCACCGCTAAACGGGGCGAGTTCGTGAGCGGGGACTCTCGGGTACCGAATTGTTTCCAATGATCGGGCACTCGCCGAAGATCGAGTCTCGGAAAATTAACTGGAACTTCTCGCCACGCTCGCCAGTACAGCTTGGCTGCCTGAGATTCTAAGATGCGGATCTTGTCTATTGAATTTGCTGACTCAACGCCAGTTCGTAATTCCGTAATTTTCTCGGAGACTTCAGGATTATTTAGACATCCATTGGCCACCCTTGCCTGACCAAATAGCTTCTGAGAGATCAGTTCCATTGTGATCAGCGTCGCTGCCCCAGATTCGTTGCCGAGCGCCTGTGCCCGCCTTAACCTCGCGTCAGAAGCTCGAACGGGACCAGTCGTGGCGAGCACAGTGCCATCTCGCTCCAACATCACAAACGCGGCGTCTTGATCGGCCAGCCACCGAAGAGCTGCAAACGAAATAACCCCGTCAGAACCGATCACGACCAAGCGTCTCAAGCCGTGACCGACGCGGGGAAGATGCGCGCATCGGCGATCTGATCCAATGCCGTCTTCCAAGACAAGGTGTCCTCGTTCAACGCGTACCCTTGTCCCGTAACCAAACAGTGTGATGATGCCGAGACGTGGCGATATCGATTTGTGAGATTGCCGAACTTGAGGTAGGGTCTGCGTAGCTGCCATGGGAGTTCACGCTCCTTTGGTCGTTAGGGCTTGTCGGCTGCTCGTAACAGCTGGCAGGCCCGCTATAATCAAAAAAAGACTTACAGCACTATTATACACTGGAGAGATCGTGCGAGTCACCGGCCTAGACAGGCAAAATTTTGCGCGTTTCGGTTGTACGCTCTTGCCAAAACAGGGCCTCATTTGCATCAATTGGGACAAAGATCGTCAAAAGCAAGTGTCGTTCGCAAATATTATTGTTCGTGGTCTACACGGTAGACTTTCGAGCGGCCCCGTGTTTTGTCTCGCATTTGAGATTTCGATCACAAAAATGCTTCCGCAATACTGTTTCTTTCCGTTCGACTTGAAGAATAAAGACCATCGGAACTACCTCTTGCATAGCTTCAAAAAACAAAAACTAGAACTGTGTTTCCTCGCCGATTCGCGACAGATCAGACGCACACACGAATTGTCAGTCAAAGGGTCTGCGAAGATCGCCGGTGTATTCGAGCTAGCTTGCTCGGACTTCAAAAGACTTCCTAGGGGGAAGTACGACCACTGGGCGGGAGTCGCAGAATTCGAGCAAAGAGTGTGGCTGCCGGAGGTATTTGATCGGGTCCTCTCCGAGTCCGAATTTCACCAGATGATTGACAATTTCAGGCTACAAGCAGCAAAAGTTCCGCCGGAACAAAGGGCAAGAGCAACAAAGATCGCCAACGATTTACTTGAAGCTTTTCGGTCGCGAGCAGAAGGATTTATCTCTGACCAGATCAAGCAATTCACAACTTATAGGCGGGCGCTCCTCTTCTGTTCTGACCTTAACAGAGAATTTGAGGATGATTACCCGAGGTTCTCTCAATTTATTTCAGATGTTTTTACCGTCCATGCAGCTAGCCAGCCTCTTGGGGAGATAGAGAATCTGATTGCAATTCTCAAGTCTGTCTTCAACCTTGCAGATTTGCTCAAGACAACTCCACGAGAGGAAGAGGAATCGCGCAACCAGCTTTCAGCTCAGTTTCGGGAGATTATGGATCGCGCTGCGGGTGGTCGCGGTTTGTCCATTAACTCAATAAAAGGTTTTCTTTCCATAATTGGCATTCCTATCGGAGGAAGTCCAGGGCGCAATCCCGAGGACTATTCAGCCGAATATGAATTAAGAGCCGCTGGTTTCACTTGGCGCCAAATCGCACAACATAAACTCGAAAACAACATCGAGACTCGTGAAGAGTTTGGTGGTCGCGCGTATCAGGATCTGTCATTTAAGGAACAAGAAACGTTAAAACATCGGATACGAGAAGGCGTTCGCAGTCACGCAAAGAGAACGGGCAACGTACTCCCAGCACAAAAGACAGGACGCTCGTTACCACAGAAGACCTCTTAGAGCAGATAACTTCACGAAATCCTGCAAGGCAGTAATTGTTCTCGATTTTCTGCTCCTGTTAGGGCGAAAGAAAATCAGACAGAAACGCTGCACTGCAGCAAAGCCGGATATAAATTACACCCCAAAGAAACAAGCCTCATTTTCTCCAGTGCAGTAAGGCTGACGATTCATTGCATCTGTTCAGGGCGCGAATCCTCGCGTACTTTGCGCGCAGTTGTTTGTTTGGTCAGGCAGCTGCACCCAAGCCAAGGAGAACAGAATGGCCAAGAAGAAGAAAACTCGCAGGATCAGGACTAAGCGCAAATCCGCGTTACGAAAACGCAAGAAGGGACGGTATGTCGCGAAACCAACTGATACACGCTTGCGAAGGTTACTGGTTCCGACACCTAAAGGTGTTCGCGAAGTCGCAATACGAGGATCGGCAGAAGCATCGCGGCTAGGTAAATACTGGGCAGCTGTCCAAAAGTATCTTCAAACCGGTGACGACTCCGCTTTGCTCAGGTTCAAAGGCAGAACATTTACGGACGCCCGCGGAAATCGCCATTTATTCCCCACAGACCTTAAGCAACTGGATCGACAAGCCTCAGCCGGAGTTCTGTCCTTTGAATCCATGTACGCCGGTGGCGGGCGATGAAGAAGAAACCACCGCGGGACCCTATTGCATCATTCGAACGAGAAACTCGGGCAGCTCGGCGGGTCGGCCACGGTAGCCAATGCCACATATGTGGAGAAGAAAGACCTCTTGCGCTAATTCCTGGCAGCAAACCCACAATTTGCGCTGCTTGTCAGCGATGGAAACTTGGGTATTCCAGGCATGACTATCATCACCCTGCGGGCGAAGCGAACGATCCGGCCACAACACCGATTCCAGTGAATGACCACCGGGCCATACTGAGCCCAGAGCAATACGAATGGCCCCAAGAAACCTGGGATAACCCATCAGGAAGTCCGATTCTCGCGGGTGCAGCTTGTATGCGCGGATACTGCGAGACGGAGACTTATCTTGTCGGCGCACTCGTAATTCCAAAGGCCGAAATGCTTGAAGTGCTGGACGCGTTTCTGAAAAAGCGTCTGGGTCCGGAATGGTGGGTCGGCACCGAGATGGAGCGCTTCGCCCCGAAACGCAAAGACACTGCGAAGGAGGAAAGGTAATGAAACCCATTCGTCTACCGATTGCGATCCGCGTCTTTCCAGCCCTTAAATCTGGTGCAGCCAGAATTAGCAAAAACAAAGTGTGGCGTCAGCCCCGCGCTATGCTCGTATTTGACACCGAAACACGAACGGACGCGAGCCAGCGTTTCACATTCGGGAGCTATCGGTTTTTTGTCAATGATCAACTCCGGGAAGAAGGGCTTTTCTATGCCGATGATTTACCGTCCAAGGACCGCAAGGTGCTGGAACAGTATGTAGCGGCGTACAACAAGCAAGGAAGCCACCTTCTCCTTTTGAGTCGCCGCGAATTCCTGAAGAAGTTTTACAAAGCGGTATACAAAGGCCGCGCTTTGTTGGTCGGGTTCAATCTGCCGTTCGACCTTTCCCGCATTGCGTTCACTTCGCGTTCAGCCCGAGGGCGTTTTGCAGGCGGATTTTCTCTCGCGCTTTGGTCATATGTGAAACAAGGAATTGAGAGACCTGATCCCCACCGACCGGGCATCGGCATTAAACACATTGATTCGAAACGCGCCTTAAAGGGATTCACGGCCCGATTCGGGGCAGATGAGTCTGACTTGATTCCTGAGGATTCCACTACGGGAGAGCCCGAGAAGGGTTACAAGTTTCGTGGTCACATGCTCGATTTGCGGACGCTGGCCTTTGCATTAACGGATAGAAGTTATTCTCTGGAGAGTGCCTGCCAAGCTTTCGGTGTTGAGCACGGAAAACAGCATGTCGCAAAACATGGCGTCGTTACAAAGGCCTATATCGACTACAATCGCCGCGACGTTCAAGCCACTTCCGAGCTAGCAGTCAAACTCCTCGCCGAGTACCGAAAACACCCGATCAATTTGCAGCCCACCAAGGCGTATTCACCAGCCTCAATCGGTAAGGCCTATTTGCGAGCGATGGGAATCAGTCCGATTCTCGAACGGCAACCGGATTTTCCACCAGCCTACTTAGGATTTGCGCAGACGGCGTTTTTTGGTGGGAGAACGAGTGCTCACATTCGAAAAGTACCAGTTCCTGTCGTTTACGTGGATTTTCTCTCGACGTATCCGACAGTGAACGGCCTGATGAACTTGTGGAGATTTCTTATTGCTCCGAAGATCCGGGTAATTGAGCATTGCCAAGCCGAGATCGAGGAATTTCTTCGCACGTTGACTCCCGAAAAGCTCTTTCGCCAAGACACTTGGAAGCGCCTACCGGCATTCGTGAAATTAGTACCGAACGGCGATCTTCTCCCATCGCGAAGCAAATACAGTTCCGTCAGTAACGACTGGCAAGTTGCGCTCAACTATCTCTATGCACCCGACCACGCATCTTCCGACGGTCTTTGGTTTTCGCTTCCCGACGTTGTGGCTTCCGTACTTCTAACTGGGAAAATGCCGACTATTCTCGACGCGTTCAAGCTCGCTCCTGTGGGAAAGCTATCGGGTCTCAGGCCAGTCCGCCTGAGGGGCGAAGTGGAGGTAAACCCCACGATGCAAGACCTATTTAGGACTGTGATCGAACAGCGCAAGTCGTTAGCGACGAGAAAAGACGTTTCGCCAGAGGATGTGGATCGTCTGGACAAGGCGTTAAAGGTCTTGGCGAATGCTACGAGCTACGGAATCCTCGCCGAAATGAACCGACAGGAGTCTGAAAAGAAAATAAAAGTGCAATGCCACGGGCTCGATCCCGAGCCGTATAAATGCACGGTTATCCATCCTGAGCAGTCGGGTGAGTTTTGTTTTCCGCCTTTAGCGTCCCTGATCACTGGGGCGGCGCGGCTAATGTTGGCCTTGCTCGAACATTCTGTCACGCAACTCGGCGGAACTTACGCAATGGAAGATACGGATTCGATGGCCATCGTCGGTACAGAGAAGGGCGGCGCGATTCCTTGCAAAGGCGGGTCACCTTGCTCCAAAGATGGCTCTGAAGTCGTAAATGCCCTCAGTTGGGACCAAGTAAACGAAATCGTTGGGAAATTCGAAGCCCTTAACCCATATGACCGCAACATGATCCGAGGTTCGGTCCTAAAGATCGAAGAGGACAACTACGACCCGAGAACCGGAACACAGAGACAGATCTATTGCTTAGCCATCTCGGCAAAACGTTATGCACTCTTTCTCTGGCCCAGGAATGGTGAACCGGTGTTGTTGAGGGAGGGAGAGAATGAATAATAAAAAAGACCGTTGGTCTCGACACGGGTTAGGTCATTTGCTAAACCCAACCGATCCTGAAGCGTCTGACCGCAATTGGACTGCAGCTGTCTGGGAGATGATGGTCCGCAAATCCTGTAGCCTGAGGGCACCTAAACTCAAGTTTGCGCATCTTCCAGCAATCGGACGAACTACCGTTAGCAGCCCGTTCTTACTGAAAAGCTTTGAATCGCTGAACGCAGGTAAGCCCTATTCCGACCAGATTAAGCCATTCAATTTTCTATTAACCGCTCACGTAATCCCATTTGGGCATCCTGCGGGTGTTGACCCCGAGAGATTTCACCTCTTTACACCATACGATTCCGACTCCAGGAAATGGCTTGGTAAGGAATGGATTGACCAGCACTCCAAAAAGCGATTCCGCATCACAACCCGCGGTCATTGCGGGTCAAGTGAGACTGCTCGTGTTAAGACGTATGGCGACGTTGTGACGGAGTACGAATTTCACCCAGAGGCAAAATGTGCCGATGCGTTTGGAAACCCATGTGAGAGACAATCTTCTGGGTTGCTACAAAGGCGTCACATAAAGATTGATCAGATCAAATGTATTGGCAAGGAATCGAATAGTTTAGAGAATGTCGATGAAGGAATGGTTCACTCCGACCAGAATATCTATACCGAATACGCTGATCCCTAACCGAAGCGAGTGGTTCACGAAGATTCACCCAGCGTTGAAGCAGGCAAAACTAAATGCACTGGTGAACGCAGCTGGGGGAAAACCATCGCGACGGGAAATTATCGAGTTGAGGGCCGGACGGAGTAAGCCGCATCGGAGGACCCAGGAATTGCTCGAATTGATATTGAAAAAAGTCGGTTTCCTTTAGAATAGGCCTCGGCACGGCACTGATCTCAGGAGAAAGCGCGTGACAATAGGTTTAGGATTCGCTGCCAATGACGGACTTCTATTGTGCGGAGACATGGAGCAAACCATTGGCGATATTAAGACATATGACGGCAAAGTTGAGGACATCATTTTTCGCGAGGCTGCAATTACTGTTGTCGGGGCCGGTGATGTGGACTATATCCGAACGGCAATCTCAGCGATCAGTGCGGATTTCCCTGATTCCGGAACACTGCCGGAAGTTGAAGAGGAACTTCGGGAAAGGCTCCTGAAGTTCTTCGATGACCATTTAGCTAGATGGTCATCTTTTCCAGCATACGACAGGCCCACGGTGGAATTGCTGGTCGGAGTGTCGGGGAAGAAATTTGCTCCAGCTTTGTTTCATTATCAAGGAACTGCGTTTGCCCGTACCTACATGATGGCTATTGGCTCGGGCGTCCTTCTTGCCAACGAGCTTATGCACCGATACTGTCATGCCAACTACACTGTGAACCAGTTGGCAAGCCTAGCGATTTATATTCTTTCTAAAGTGAAGAACGGAGTTGTGGGATGTGGTGGGCTGACGCACATCACGGCCCTCCGCAAAAACAAGGATATCGCCTGGAGTGAGAAAATTGAGGTCGAAAAACTCGAAAGTGAATTTCTTGAGATGGAGGCAGCTTCAAACGCCGCCTTCGCCAGAGCCATCACAGAAAAACCGCTTTCTCTCTCTTGGCACAGCGAACACCGAAAGAAGCCTCTGCAGCCTCCCGCGTCGGAATAAGACAGAAGTCTGAGGGCTTATGTGAACCGGTACGACTATCATTTGAGCTGTCTATGAGACTGGATAAATCAATTTCACTCTTCGCAAATTCGCTTCACCGGGTTTCCAAAAGGGAACTATTTCGAAGTTTCTACGAGCCCTGGACCCTGCGTATTGGCTCACGTCTAGCATGTATGCTTCGTAGATCTTACCGGGTTGCTTGCTGACTGTGATCCTAGAACTTGCCAGATGAATCAGGCGAAGATCAACAAGTTGTTGTATCAGGTCAACTTCTTTGCCCGTTGAGGACTTATCGATTAGAAATAAGTTAGCCTGAGCATCCTCGATACAGAAATCGACGATCTTTGTAAATTGTTTCTCGATTTCAGTTTGGTCTTCTATGACATCCCGTTTCAATTCTTCCCGCTTAGATCCTTCGTGTTCTCCAGCTGCACGATTGACGTCCTCAGATCCGATTTTTGGCCCTCTGCTGTCATCTCCACGTTCCAGGGCGACTGTCACCGCTTTGCGAAAGATCGCAAGGAAATCGCGAGCTACCCCTCCAGAGGCCAGTACCAATCGGTCTAATGCCCCTTCATTCAATATCTCTGAAATTTCCAGTTTGCAGTCCTGAGCAAAGCTCCTAAGAACCTTGCTTAAGAATTCCTTCGTGAGAGAGTATTTCTCAAGCGTTAAGTTGAGATCAATTTCGTCGGCATCGTCACCCAATTTGACTCCAATTGGTGGATCACCATGGATGTACCACTTACTCCGGTGACGAATCGTTCCGATCTTTAGCCACAGTCCGGTACCCTTTGCAATTCGATGAAAATAGTCGATTACGTAAGGTTGGTCGCTGGTGCGTATATGATACAAATCATCAAGGAAGAGGTACGAATCTCCCCCACAAATTGTTTTAAGTCGAAGGAAAAGTTCTTGATATTCCAATATGTGTTGATGAAGAAACTCAATTTTTGAGTGGCGATATTCTCTTTGGATTTCCTGTGATTCCTGAGTCTTGGTTGCATCTGCGATTTTGGCACCAATGCTGGCTGTGGGTGATTTCAATTCACCCTGGATTCCAGCTTCGTCAGAGTGCTCCTTGCTTGTCCTGCTGACAGCTTTCGTGGCGATAGCATCCGTTGAATACAACTGAGCCTGCAATTCTTCTATTCGTGCTTGAATGTCTTTAGCCAAATCAGCAACATCTGCTCTTTTGTAGGCTGGTCTAGCTGGTTTTGTGCCAAACAATTTATGCCAAAAGGATGTTTTGCTGGCTGGATTGACCGCAGCAGTTCTTAGCCATTTGTCAAATTCTTTTAACGTCGAGATAAGAATACTAATGAGGACATCCGGATAACTGTGTCCCTTGAAGATTTCTAGATCAACATACGCAATAGGTCTGCGATCAACCGTCAGGTCAGCAGCAGCCTTTTGAAGCAAGCTCGATTTGCCCGAGCCCCGTCTTCCAAAAATTATGTGGTGACGCCGGTTAATTGCTCGACTATGCGTACCTCGGGCTGGCTCCACGAACCGCTTAACCCCTTCTTGCGAAGAACGGGTGGATTCCTCTACCAGTCTTACTAGCTTGTCAACGCGAGGGTCACCGAGAATCGATTTCATGCTCAGAGTGTATTCACAAGAGGAGGGTGTTGCCAAGTATATATTCTTCCCGCCTGATAACGTACCTAGAATCGCAGCTTGACATTAATTAACTCTTTTGGGTGAT